>FTGE01000778.1_pt1 | contig 11449 bp, 6 predicted proteins | sample 1640581 | NCBI WGS metagenome assembly FTGE01 (sample SAMEA3914789, study PRJEB12502) | metagenome | biome: forest; material: soil | place: Canada | collected 2011-07-03 | depth 0.3 m | reverse complement strand
TGCGCCTCGAGGAGTGCCACGACATGGCGACGCTGGACCGGTGGATCGACCGGGCCGTCGCCGGAGCTCCGGCGTCCCAGGTTCTCGCCCCGGACTGACTCGACTCACACGTTCCGGAATGAATGGACGCGCCGGTGCAAGGCCGCGAAGCGCGCACACCGAGGGGCTGCCATCCTCGGGCCAATATTTCGCTCCTCGCATCCGGGAGTGTCGGGTGACAGGGCGACGCAGCGTCGGTGTATGACCTCCGCGAAAGGAGGTGCGCTGACGACAGACTTTTTCCCATCCCCCTCAAAACCACCCTTTCCCTGGGCCGAGGTTCGACTTCGGCTGACGAGCGAGGGCGAAGACCTGCGCAAGAAGATCGAGCGCGTCCGTGCGTTCGTCGTGACGGGTCGGCTGGTGTTGCTTCGCCACCTTGCTCGGCGTGCAGAGAACCTCGATCCCCTGCGCCTCGTCGAGCACTACGAGCACGTCGCCTACGCGCTTCGTGAGCTCCCGTGGGTTGCGCGAGGTCCCTACCTCGAAGAACGGCAGGCGGTTCTGTTCTTCTTCCTCGACGGTCCCTCGCTCGAGTGGAAGGAGGGACGGCCTCCGTGAAGCTCGACAATTTCGCCCGTCGGGACGACGTGGTGTCGACGATGAGGGCGGAGTCTGACGCGTCCCCCTCAGGGAGAGAGCGCCCAGAGGAGTATGGTCGTATCGTCCACGCTCGCCGAGGCGAGGGACTTCCCGTCGGGCGAGAACGCGACCGAGATCACCTGGGCCTCGTTCCCCTCGAGCTTCGAGACCTGCTTCCCGGTCGAGACGTCCCAGAGGTGGACCGTCCTGTCATGGCTCCCCGCGGCGATCGTCTTCCCGTCGGGCGAGAAAGCGACCGAGCCGACCTTGTCCTGTTGCCCCTCGAGCTTCGAGACCAGCTTCCCGCTCGAGACGTCCCAGAGGCGAACCGTCTTGTCGAAGCTCCCCGAGGCGAGCGTCTTCCCGTCGGGAGAGAACGCGACCGAGAGGATCTCGCCCTCGTGCCCCTCGAGCTTCGAGACCTCCTTCCAGCTCGAGACGTCCCAGAGGCGAACCGTCCTGTCATAGCCCCCCGAGGCGAGCGTCTTCCCGTCGGGAGAGAACGCGACCGAGACCCCGTAGTCCTGTCCCCTGAGCTCCGGGAGCGCCTTCCCGCTCGACACGTCCCAGAGGCTGACCAGCCTGTCCTCGCTCCCCGCGGCGAGCGTCTTCCCGTCGGGAGAGAACGCGACCGAGGTGCCGACCGACGTGGCGCGCCCCGCGAGCTTCGCGGCCTGCTTCCCGCTCGCGACGTCCCAGAGGAGGATCGTGCCGCCAAGGATCCCCGAGGCGAGCGTCTTCCCGTCGGGAGAGAACGCGAGGGAGAGGACCTTGCCGCGGTGCCCCTCGAGCTTCGAGACCTCCTTCCCGGTCGTGAGCTCCCAGAGCCGTACCGTCCCGTCGATGCTCGCCGAGGCGAGCGTCTTTCCGTCGGGGGAGAAGGCGACCTGGGTCACGAGCTCGGTGTGCCCCTCCGTCTTCGAGACCTGCTTCCCGCTGGAAGGGTCCCAGAGGCGGACCGTCCTGTCGTCGCTCCCCGAGGCGAGCGTCTTCCCGTCGGGCGAGAAGGCGACCGAGGAGACCTCTTGCTCGTGCCCCTCGAGCTTCGAGAGCTGCTTCCCGCTCGAGACTTCCCAGAGGCGGATCGTCCTGTCCCTGCTCCCCGAGGCGAGCGTCTTTCCGTCGGGCGAGAACGCGACCGAGGTGACGAGGCGCTCGTGGCCCTCGAGCTTCGTGACCTCCTTCCCGCTCGAGACGTCCCAGAGGGCGCGCCCCGAGGCGAGCGTCTTCCCGTCGGGCGAGAACGCGACCGCGTGGACCTGGGTTTCGTCCCCCTCGAGCTTCGAGACGAGCTTCCCGCCGGGCACGTCCCAGAGGCGGATCGCCTTGTCCGAGCCGCCCGAGGCGAGCGTCTTCCCGTCGGGCGCGAACGCGACCGAGTGGACCGCGCTCTCCTGCGAGAGCTTCGAGACCTCTCTCCCGGTCGAGAGGTCCCAGAGACGGACCGTCTTGTCGGCGCTCCCCGAGGCGAGCGCCTTCCCGTCGGGCGAGAACGCGACCGAGTAGACCTCCCACTCGTGGCCCTCGAGCCTCGAGACCTCCTTCCCGCTCGAGAGGTCGAAGAGGCGGATCTTCTTGTCGCCGCACCCGGACGCGAGCGTCTTCCCGTCGGGCGAGAACGCGAGCGACTCGACCGTGCCCTTCTCCACCTCGAGCCTCGAGATCGGCTTCCCGGTGGGCACCTCCCGGAGGTAGATCCTCGGTCCGCACCCCGAGGCGAGCGTCTTCCCGTCGGGCGAGAACGCGACCTTTGTCACGTCCCCCGGGTGTTTCCACCGCGTGGACCCGAGCCGCGCGATCGCGCCCCTCGGGAGAGGATCTCCCTGGGAATCGACCGGCGCCTCCTTCTCGGGCTCGCCCGCGGAAGCACGGGACACGGCGAATCCAGCGATCAGGGCCAGCAGGCACGCGGCCGCGCGGACGTTCCTCATGGGCTCCCCCCCGGGTCTCGAGCGCAGAGTAGTGTGTAAGAGCTTACGCGAGAATGATTCCCGATCGGGAATGGAGTTCCGCGACCCTACCTCGCCATATCAGAGCCAGGAGAACAGGTTCTTGAACCACCCCCAGAACCCTCCGCCTCCCGAGCTCGGCGGCTGCGGCGGCGGAGGAGCCGGCGCTGGCGAAGGCAGCGCCGACGGCGGACCTGGCGGTGTGGGCGCGGCGGGCGGCGTCGGCGTCGGCTGCGCCTGGTAGCCCGGAGGATCGGGCGGGAGCGCCGGCGGAGCCACGTTGACGCTCGTCCCGCGCAAAGCGCGCAGGAACGCGACGAGGTCCGCCTTCTCGCCGTCGGTGAGCCCGAGGGGCCTGATCTCGGGATCGCGTGCGCTCCCCTGCTGCGTGCCGCCCTGGTTGTAGTTGTTGACGACGTCCTCGAGCGCGTTCGCGCTTCCGTCGTTGAGGTAAGGCGCGGTCTCCGAGATCTCGCGCAGGGTCGGCGTCTTGAACCGGTTCTCGTCGCCGTGGCGTCCCGTGATCTCGGCGCGGCCGCCATCAACAGAGCTCGCCTGGGCGGTCGCATGGAAGGACTCGTCCGTGAAGTTCGAGCCGTCGTGGCAGGCAATGCAGCGCGCCTTCGTGCGGAAGAGGTCGAAGCCGTGCTTCTCCGCGTCGCCGAGCGCCGTCGAGTCGCCCGCGACGAAGCGGTCGACCGCCGAGGCGCCCGAGAGGACGGAGCGCTCGAACGCCGCGATCGCGCGGGCGATCGTGCCGCGGGAGGGAGCGCTCCCGTAGACGGACTGGAAGCGGCTCGCGTAGTCGCTCGACGAGCTCAGGAACTGCGCGACGGCGTCGACGGTGTTGCCCATCTCGCGCGGGTTCTCGATCGGCGCGGTCGCCTGCTCCTCGAGCGACGCCGCGCGGCCGTCGAAGAACTGCGCGGTCGAGAGGGCGCGGTTCACGATCGTCGGCGTGTTGCGCCGGAGCGCGACGCCCGCGAGGCCCGTCGCGACGGGCTTCCCGTCGGTGAAGCTGTGCGCCGGGTCGTGGCACGTCGCGCACGACGTCGATCCGTCGATCGAGAGCCGCTTGTCGAAGAAGAGCATCTTCCCGAGATCCACCGCGGCGGGGGTCACCGGCTCCGGCAGGCGGAGCTGCGCGGGATCGAGCCCCTGCGGGAGGGAAAGCCCACCAACATATGTCGGCGGCGGGGCCTGGTAGTAGGCGGCGCGCGCGATCTCGTCGCTCGTTCGCACCACGTCGGAGATCCGCACGTCGTCGATCATGTAGATCGCGTCGCGCGTGCCTATGAAGGGCGCCGCCTGTGTCTGGCCGCCGTTGCCCACGATCAGGTCCTGCTGCGAGTCGTCGATCTGCCCCTGACCGAACGACTGCCCGCCCTGATCCTGCCCGCGCAGCAAGACGCGGAGGTTCCCCGTGTCGCCGTCGTAGGTGAACGCGACGTGCGTCCACTCGTTCAAGTTGAGCTGGGGCCCGATCCCGCCCGAGCGGCGATCCTGGCCGTTCACCTTGACGGTCGCCTGGATCGAGCCGTCGACTTCCAGGATGAGGTTCCAGTTGCCCCGGTTGAGGAGGTACCGGAAGCGGTTCTGGCCGTCCTGGCCGAGATCGACGAGCCGCTTCACCCAGAGCTCGACCGAGAGCTTGTTGCGCGGCGCCGCGACGCTCGCGGAGTAAGGGACGCGCACCCGGTCGCCCTCGGCGAAGTAGAGAGCTTGCCCGACGACGCCCTGGATCGCGTCGGTGCCGTCGTGCTCGATCGGGAAGCGCGCCCCCTCGAGGATCCCCGTGTTGAAGTTGCCGCTCGTGTCGGGCGTGTGCGCCGTGTCGTAGGTGCCGTCGGTCGCGATGCTCTCGTTCATGCGGAGCGCGAGGACGTAGTCCTGGTCCTCGTGGTCCTCGAAGGAGATGTCGTTCAGGTCGTCCGTCGTCGAGCCGAACACGGGGAAGACGGGCCGCGCCGCCGTGTAGGGGAAGGGCGCACCGGGCGTCTCGCGGTAGGGCTTCCAGAAGGACGGCTTCGCGCCCGGCGAGAGGACGTTGAAGCGCGTCGTCGCCGTGCGCGTCGGGTTGATCGGGCCGTCGATATGACGGATCGCCCAGCCCGTCCAGCGCCCGACGACCGACGAGGCGCCGCGCCGCGCCTGGTCGACGCCGGGCGTCCCCGCTATGCACGCGCAGAAGAAGAGCTCGGTTCCGTCGTGCGAGATCCAGGGATACGCGCCATGCACGATCTGGCCCTGCGAGAAGACGGTGCCGTTCGGCGCCTTGAGCGGCTGCTGCGCGATCGGGAAGCGATCGGCGAGGCTGATCCCGTCGAGGACCGTGCTCCGGTCGACGAAGTAGAGGTCGGCGACCGAGCGCGGCGGCGACCAGCCCGTCGTCTGGCCCGGAGTCGCGTTGTAGGAGTAAATGAGCGTGTCGATCGTGCCGTCGTTGTTCGGGTGACCCTGGGCAATGAGCAAGCGGCCGTCGGCAGTGACGGTGGGCTCGATCGCGTTGATCGGCTGGCCCGTCGTCGTCGTCATCTGCTGCCACGGCTCGAGGAACTGGGCACTCTGGATCCCGGCCTTCGGCGTCTTCGGGTCGTGGACGACGACACGGAGGCGCCGCATGCCTTCCTGGTCGTGTCCTCCGGGCACGTGGTAGTAGGTCGTTATGACCGTCGCCTCGTAGCACTCGTAGAGGCCGCTCGGATCGGGCGTGCCGTCCTGCTGCGAGCGGAAGGGGTTCACGAGCGGCGAGCTGGGCGTCGGGAACATGGTGAGGTTGTTGTGATCGCCCATGCCCGAGCTGGGATCGCCGTCCTTCTCGAGGCCGAGCTCGTCCGAGCGGACGGCGCCCGAGAGATCGGGAACGCCGTTCGGCCCCGTCGTCACGTTCTCGGGGCGAAAGACGCGGATCGACCAGCCGCCGAAGGACTCGAGCGTGACGACGAGCCGCCCGTCCCAGGACATCGTGCGCATGCCACCGTTGTTGTCGTTGACGTGGGTCGGCATGACGTTCCGCGGCGGGAGGTCCTGCCCGAGCGCGGGCGCGGCGACGGCGAGGAGTGCCGCCGCGGCGAAGGTTCGTAGTTTCACTGAAAGGACTTCTTTCTTGGTTTACGCCGGCGGAGCGAGCCGCGTGCCGTGCCTCCTGGACCGCCCCGGCGCCCCTTCCGTTGCGCAAGAAGCGCATCGGCCGTAAGGCGGAACTTGCAGGTGACTCGTTCTTGCTCACCAGGGCTAGTATGTTGAGCTCGGACGGGGCGAGAGCCGTGGAACCCTGGCGCATCGAGCTCCTCGGAGAGCTGCGGGCCGTGCGCAACAACACGGTCGTCTCCCACTTCCGGACCCAGAAGACGGCGGGACTCCTCGCCTACCTCGCCTGGAAGCGCGGCGAAGCCCAGCCCCGCGAGGTCCTGATCGACATGTTCTGGCCCGACCTCGAGCCCGGGAGCGGACGGAACTGCCTGAGCCGCGCGCTCTCGGCCCTCCGCGCCCAGCTCGAACCGCCCGGGACGCCCGCGGGCTCCGTCATCGACGCGACCCGCGCGACCGTCCGCCTCACAGAAAAGACGACGACCGACGTGGCCGAGCTCGAGACGGCGCGCTCGCCCGCCGAGGCCGTCACTCGCTACCGGGGCGGGCTACTCCCCGGGCTCTACGACGACTGGATCGCCCCCGAGCGCGAGCGGCTGCGGACGGCGTTCGTCCGCGCCGCCCGCGAGCGCGTCGCCGAGCTTCGCAAAGGGGGCGACCTCACGGCGGCGATCGAGCTCGCCCGGAAGGTAACGGGAGCCGACCCGCTCGCCGAGGCGGCGCATCGTGACCTCATGGCCCTCCACGCCGAGGCGGGCGAGCCCCTCGCCGCCCTCCGCCACTACGAGGAGCTCGTCTCGCTCCTCGATCGCGAGCTGGCGGTGGGCCCCTCGGCCCCGACGCGCGCCCTCGTCCGCGAGATCGAGCGGAACGCCGCCGCGCCCCCTCTGCCCCCTCTGGCGGCGCCGCGCCTCCCCCTCGACCTCACCCGGTTCTTCGGGCGCGAGGAGGAGCTCGCCCGCGTCCGCGAGCTCGCCGGCCCGGGCGCGGAGCGGCTCGTCACGCTCCACGGGCCCGGAGGGATCGGGAAGACGCGCCTCGCGCTCGAGGCGGCCCGCGCGCTCGCCGCGGACTACGGAGACGCACTCTGGTTCGTCCCGCTCGCCGACGTGACGGGCGAGCGGGCCCTCGCGGCCGCGATCGTCTCTGCGCTCGAGCTCGCCCCTTCGCCGCGCGAGCCGCTCGAGCGCGCCCTCGAGGCGATCGGGCGGCGCCGGGCGCTCCTCGTCCTCGACAACTTCGAGCAGCTCCTCCCCGCGGGCGCCGCGACAATGAGGACGCTCCTCGAGCGGGCGCCAGGTCTCACGTGCCTCGTCACCTCGCGCGTCCGCATGGGGCTCACGGGCGAGCGCGAGCTCCCGGTCCGACCGCTCGACCCCGCCGCGTGCGTGCGGCTCTTCGAGGACCGCGTGCGGGCCGTCCGGCCCGACTTCGCCGTGACCGAGGCCAGCGCGCCCGCGATCGCCGAGCTCGTGGAGCGCCTCGAGCGGATCCCCCTCGCGATCGCCCTCGCGGCCGGACGCGCCCAGGTCCTTTCGCCGGAGCAGCTCCTCGAGCGCCTCGGCGAGCGTCTCTCCTTGGCGGCCCGCGAGCACGACGTCCCCGAGCGCCACCGGACGCTCCGCGCCGCGATCGAATGGAGCTACCGCCTCCTCCGCCCGGGGCTCCAGCGCTTCTTCGCGAGCCTCTCCGTCTTCCGGGGCGGCTTCACGGCAGAAGCCGCCGCCCTGGTCTCGGAGGAGCCGCTTGCCCTCGACGCCCTCGCCGAGCTCGAGGAGTGCTCGCTCATGGAGCCCGAGAGCGGCGGGCGCCTTCGCCTCCTCGACACGCTCCGGGAGTTCGCGGCCGAGCAGGTCTCTCTCGAGCGCCTTTCCCTCGAGCAGCGCCACGCGCGCTTCTACCTTGCCCTCGCCGAGGAGGCGGCGCCCTCGCTCCGCTCGCCGCGCGAGGCCGAGACGCTCGAGCGGCTCTCGGCCGAGCACGACAACCTCCGCGCCGCGCTCGCCGCGTCCGGACCCGGGGAGCGTCTCGCCCTCGCCGCGGCACTCGGAGACTTCTGGGCGACGCTCGGCCACCTCGCCGAGGGACGGCGCCACCTCGAAGACGCGCTCTCGGGCGCCTCCGACGCCGCACCCTCGCTCCGCGCCTCCGCTCTCGCCGGAGCGGGCGCGATCGCGTCGGCCCAGGGCGAGTTCAAGGCGGCCCGGGCCTTCCTCGAGGAGAGCCTCGCGCTCTCGCGAAGGCTCGGAGACCTGGCCGCCGTCGCCCGGACGCTCACCCGCCTCGGGAGGGCCGCCCACGAGGCAAGCGACCTCGCCCTTGCCTGGCGCCACTTCGAGGAGAGCGCCCGGATCGCCCGCGAGCTCGGCGACCGCGCCGCGCAGGCGTTCGCGCTCCACAACCTCGCCGCGGCCGACGCCGGGAACGGACGGCTCGAGCGGGCCCGCGACGAGTTCCTCGAGGCGCTCGCCCTCCGGCGCGCCGTCGCCGACCAGAACGGCATAGCGACGACGCTCCGCTCGCTCGCCTACCTCAGCCTCGACCTCAACGACCCCGGAAGGACGCGGACCTACGGCGAGGAGGCCCTCGCCCTCTTTCGCACCCTCGGCTCCGAGGAGGGGATCGCCGGGACGCTCTTGACCCTGGGCGCCCTCCACGAGTCGCGGGACGAGATCGCCCTCGCCCGCGCCTGCTACGAGGAGACGCTCGTCCGCTACGAGCGCATAGGCGCCCGGGCCGACATTGCCGTGGCTCGGGTCAACCTCGGCTCGATCCTCGCCAAGAGCGGCGAGCCCGGCCGCGGCCTCCCGCTCCTCCAGGAGGGGCTCGCCCTCGCCCGCGAGCTCGGGCACGCGCGCTTCGTGGCCGGCTCCCTCCAGGCCCTCGCGCGCGTCTGCGCCCAGCTCGGCGACCGCGCCTCGGCGCGCGCTCACTTCGCCGAGGCGCTCCGCATTCTCTCCGGGCTCGATGCGAAGGGCCGGATCACCTGGTGCCTCGAGGCGCTCTCGCACCTCGAGTACGAGTGCGGCGCCCTGGGCCGCTCCGTCCTCTTTCTCGCCGCGGCCCACGCGCTCCGCGCGCGGACGGGACAGCCGCCGAGCGAGCTTCAGGCCCGCGAGCTCGCCGGGGCCCGGGAGCTCCTCCGGCGCGAGCTCGGAGACGCCGGGTTCGACGCCGCCTGGCGCCGGGGAGAGAGCCTCTCCCAGGACGAGATCGTCCGCGAAGCCACGCTCGTAACAGACTGAACGGCGGCGACTTGAGCTTGACAGCCTCCTGACAGAGGAGGTCCTTACCCTGGCTGCACACAGGAGGATTCTCGTGACGACGAACGCGACCAGCACCCTCGGCCTCGACATGGAGACCCTCGTCGAGCTCACCCCCGAGGACGCGCAGCAGATCAACGGCGGCTACGCGAGCCTGAGCAGCGCGAACCCCCAGGGCGGCGCCGTGAGCAGCGCGCTCCCGCCCAAGCCGAAGCACAAGCACCACCATCAGGTCCACAAGACGGTGAGCAGCGTCCGGCCGATCTGACGCTCTGCTCACCCACGTCGTGCGACCTCGGACCGGGGCGGAGGCTCGCTCGAGGGGCCGTGAATCAGGAGAGTGACACGGCCCCGGCTCGGTGCGAATGGCTCCGACGATTACCTGAGGCTCTCCACGATCCCCGCCGAGGTCGTCGAGCTGTCGAGCCTGCGCTCGATAGCCTTGATCGCGTCGACGAGCGGCTGGAGCGGGCGCTGGAGCTTGTTCCCGGGCGTCGACCCGAGGTCGATCCCGTCGACCGAGCCGGTCGCGTCGCTCCCGTCCTTCGCCGGGAAGACGAAGTCGAGGGAGGTCGTCTCGCCGGGCTCCGTCACGGAGATCGCCGTCGTCTGGGCGCGGAGCTGGACGGCACGCCACGCCCGGAGGAGCGCGGAGCGCTCGTCGGCCGTCGCCTGGAACGCGACCTCGTCCGCATCCTTCGAGGCCCTGTAGGTTCCCTTGCCGCTGGCGTCGATCTTGAGCTCGCTCGTGTCCGGTCCGATCGAGCCGCCGAAGATCCCGGAGCTCTGCGTGAAGGTGTGGAGGTCGAGCGACCGGAACGTCGCGCCGCTCACCGGCACCTGGTCCGGCTTGGGACCGTGGTGAGCCGGCTGGTGCGGCGCGGGGGGAGCCGGGGTCGGAGGCAAGTCGACCGTCGAGTCGACCCGGTGCTCGATCACCTTGATCGCGTCGATGATCGGCTGGACCTGCTTCTGGAGCTTGTTGAGCACGGTGGGGGCGAGGGTGATGTTGTCGATCGAGCCCGTGATGTCGTTCCCGCCCTTGTCGGTGAACGCGTAGTCGAGGCTCGTCGTCTCGCCGGGCTGCGTGAAGTCGATCGCGGTCGTCCCGCCCGGGAACTGAACGCGATCCCACGCTTTCTGGAGCGAGGCGAGCTCGGCCGGCGTCGCCTGGAGCGGGATCGCGGCGGCGCCGGGCGAGGGCGTGAACGAGCCCTTGCCCGACCCGTCGATCTGGAACTCGCGCGAGTTGGCGCTGATCGTCCCGCCGAACGTTCCCTCGCTCTGCGTGAACGTGTGGAGGTCGAGCGAGGTGAAGGGGACCCCGTCCGAGGTCTGGGCAAAGGCCGAGCTCGCCAGCGGGAGCGCCGCGGCGCAGACGCATGCCGCGGTGAAGGCTTTCTTGAACATGAGGCACTTCCTTGGGTCTGGTAGGGACGTGCTTTCGAGGCTCGAGCGCTTCGAGCCATTGCGCCTGCCTGGAGCACGGGACGGTCCACTGAAACTGGCCCCAGGAGCCTCGGCGTTTCGATCGAATCCAGGCCTTCCCCGGGCCTGTGCCATGGTCCGTGCCGCCGAAACTCGACGGTGTGAACGGATTGAAGGGGTTTGCGAGGCGTTTTGGGACTCGCGATAGTCCAGCGCCCCGAGATCGGATCGGAGGTCCCGGTCAGATGAAGGGAGCCAGCTTCCGCAGAAGCTCCCCCTTATGGTCGTGCCCGTACCTGTCGAGTGCCCTCTTGAAGAACTCCAGCTCGGACGGCCCGTCCACGCCTTGAGGACACTCGGCGTCATAGTGCTTGGCTCCAAGCCGGAGCCAGACGTGCCCGGTATCATCGCCGTCGTCATTGGGTGGCAGATTGTTGGCCTGTATCAGTGCCGCCTCCTCCTGCAAGGAGTCCGTCAGCAGCAAGAAGGCGTTTGCGGCAAAGTCACCGCAGTATCCCCCGTTGACACGGCGAGCAAGATCCCGCAGCGACGACTTCCGTGCAGGATCGAACAGGCCAGACTGGCCGACGCAGACGAGCACGTAGCACGCGGCGATCGTCGGGTGATTCGCCCTGATCGCAAGATCGAGCCCATACGGACCCAGCTCACGGACCCAGTTCTCGCTATGGTCCGTGGCGTACTGTCTGGCCCCTCCGTTGACGAATCCGACCTTGATGTGCTCGCTCATGGGTCGCCCCCGAGTGTAGCCGGGCCCGCGACCTCTCGGGGTGAGCCGAAAGTGATCCGGAAAAATAGACGCGCGGAGGTTTCCCCCCGCGCGTCTCGTGTCGATCGCGTCTCGGTCCGCCCGTTCGCCTCTCCAGAGACTCCAGAGTCCGCCGCTCCGAGCTCCCCGCGGTCGCCCGCTGGGTGCTCCACTCTCTTGAGGTGTCCGTCCCCTTCAGGGTCTTGATAGTGTCCGTCGAGTAGCGCCCTATCGGCTTCGGCGCTCCCCCCTCGTCGTCTTCACGACCTCGGGGTCTTCCTCGTCGAACCTTCGCCGCGCGGTGTTGAGTTCGCGCGATCTTCCCTCGTGGG
>FTGE01000996.1_pt1 | contig 11498 bp, 10 predicted proteins | sample 1640581 | NCBI WGS metagenome assembly FTGE01 (sample SAMEA3914789, study PRJEB12502) | metagenome | biome: forest; material: soil | place: Canada | collected 2011-07-03 | depth 0.3 m | reverse complement strand
CCGGAACCGGAACCGGAGCCGGACCCGGAACGACCCGGAACCGACCCCGCCCTCGCCGAGTCGACGAGCGACACTTCGCGATGGTGCTGGACTACATGGCGTGAAGCGGCAGGGGTGACGCTCAGCCCTTGGTCCTGAGGACCACCCGGAAGCCGATCTCGTCGCTCGGGTTCTCCTCGGCGCCCCAGTTGGACCGGGAGTAGGCGGCGACCTGGTAGTGCGAGACGCACCAGGAACCCCCGCGGCGGAGGTGCCCCTTGCCGAGGTCCTCGGGTGCCGTGAAATCGCCGTTCGCATACCGCTTGTAGGCGTTCTCCTCGTACCAGTCGGCGCACCACTGGGAGACGTTGCCCGCCATGTCGAGCGCCCCGCAGGGCGACGCGCCCTTGGAGAACGAGCCGACGGGCGAAGTGAAGGGGAAGCCGTCCCGGTGGACCTTGTCCCGCTCGATCCCGCTGCCGTTGTACTTTCCGGCCTCATCCATGAGGTACCTGGCGCCCGGCGGTTTGATCCGGTCGCCCGGACACGCCGCGTCGAAGAAGTTGCAGCGCTCCCCGGGCGACTCGACCTCGTCCCAGTCGTCGCCCCAGGGGTAACGCCGGCCGTCGTCGCCCCGGGCCGCCTTCTCCCACTCGGCATCGGTCGGCAGGTCGAGGTGCGCCCACTTGCAGTAAGCGTCCGCGTCGTGCCAGCTCACCATGACGACGGGATGGTCGTCGAGGACCTTCGGGGCTTCCTCGAGACTCGCCCACCAGGGCAGCTCGGGCTCGGAGCGACCCGTCGCGTGACAGAAGGCGCGGTACTGCGCCCACGTGACCGCGCCACGACCGATCCAGTAGCCGCGCGGCATGGGATGCGTGTGCAGCGGGCTGATCCAGGTCCAGTTGAACCGGAGCATCTCGTCGGACCCCATGATGAAGTCACCCGGGGCCACGTAGACGAGCTCCATGTCTCCGCCGGCGGGGAGTCCAAAGAGGTAGACCGGCGCCTTGTTCCCTCGCCGGAGGCCCCGCGCCAGGGGCTCCTCGAACCAGCCGCGAGGCGCGTCCTCCTTCACGGACCGGGGCGCGGGCTTCTCGGCCACGGGGGGCGGCACGGGGGCACCCCGTGCGCCCACGGCGAGGAGGGCGACGATCCCTCCGCTGACGACCACCGCGGCCAAGACGAGCGGGAGGGGCCCCTTGGCCGCGGGGAGGGGCCTCTCGAGAGCATGGAGGAGCTCGAGCCCGCTCGAGAACCGCTCCTCCGGCCTCGCCGCGAGCGCCCGGTGAACGACGAGCGCGATCGACGCGGGGATCTCGGGTCGCACCTCGCGCAGGGGTCTCACCTTCCCGCGCGCCGTGTTCGCTAGCTTTGCCGACGGCCCGGCTCCCTGGAAGGGAGGCTCCCCCGCGAGACACTCGTAGACGATCGCCCCGAGCGCGAACACGTCCGCCTGCGGGCCGACGTGCTTCGAGTCGTCCATCTGCTCGGGCGCGAGGTAACCGGGCGTGCCCGCGAGGATGCCCGTCCTGGAGAGCGAGACGCTCGCGCCGGACGCGCTCCGGTCGAAGTGCTTCGCGAGGCCGAGGTCGGCAATGAGCGGCCGGGGAGTCCGCGAGCCCCGCCCGTCGCCGTCGAAGAGGATGTTCTCGGGCTTCAAGTCCCGGTGCACGATCCCGCGCTCGTGCGCGCGGCCGAGCGCCGCCGCGAGGGCTCTCCCCAGCGCGAGCGCCTCGTCGATCGCGAGGCGCCCCTTCCGCAGGCGGTCGCGGAGCGTGCCACCCGTGAGGAGCGGCATGACGAGGTAGGGACCCGCGGGCGACGTGCCCGCGTCGACGAGCGGCACGAAGCCATCGTGCGCGGTGAACGTCCCTATGAGCCGGCGCTCGCGCTCGAAGCGACCGAGCGTCTCGGCGTCGACCTGGAGGAGGAGCTTCAGGGCGAGCTCCTCGCCCCCGGGAGCGCGCACGCGCTGCACGACGCCCATACCGCCCCGGCCGAGCTCGGAGAGGACCTCGTAGGGTCCGATCTTCACGCGGGGAGTGTGGCAGCGAACCAGCTCTCGCGCGCGTAACGGAAGCCCGGTCCCTCGTAGCGTGCCCGCGCGCGCACCCAGCGGAGACCGGACGGGCTCATGACACCCCGGTCGTCCCCGCCGCGCTCGTTCGAGCGGGTGGCCGAGCTCCACTCGGCGTCGAGGAGCTCGAAGCCATAGGCACGGAGGACGAGGAGCTTCGTCCACTCCTCGGGCGCGAGGAGCCTTCCGGATGCCCAGCGCGCATAGGCGGTGGCACCTTCCCACGTCGCGTGGCGGACGGGGTCGGAGCTCCGGGTCCCGCGCAGCGACACGGAGCCCTCGTCGAAGCGGTAAGGGCTGTCCCCGACCTCGCGGATCCAGCCGCGGTCCTCGACGCGGGGGTGCGCGTCGAGGAACCGGTAGAACTGCTCGCAGGTGACGGCGCGCTCCCCCACGAACAGCGAAGGGAGCGCCGGAGTCCGAGCCAGGATCTGGCCCACGCGATGGCACTCGAAGCGCTCGATCCCGAGGACCGTCGAGCGGTAGAGGAGCTCGCAGCCGAGCGTTCGCAGGCGCTGCTCCGCTTCCACGTCGCGCGGCGAGCGACGCAGCACCTCCTGCCAGCAAGCGGCCGCCTCGTCGCGGGCCCCGAGACGCGAGGCGAGGAGCGCCGCCCTCCGCGCGAGCCCGACGTCGCCCGGCTGAGCGTCCCTCTGCCTCTCGAGCGCCCTCAGGTCCTCGTCCGTCACTGCTCGGCGAACCAGGAGTCGCGGGCGTAGCGGAAGAGCACGTGCTCGCCGCAGATGTCCTCGAGCACCCAGCGGACGTGGTGCGGGCGCGCCGCCGGGAACCGCGTGTCCCACATGCTCGCGATCGGCCGCTCGCGGGGACCGCGCTCGCCGTCCACCCACTCGCCCTCGGTCTCCTCGAAGCCGCCGAAGGCCGCCGAGCTCTCGGCGAGGCGCACCCACTCCCCGTCCGAGAGGAGACGGCCGCCCGCCCAGCGCGAGTAGGCGTTCGCTCCGAGCCACGAGGCCTCGAGGACGAAGCTCTCGCTCGCCGCGGAGCTCCCCCGGAAGGTCCACGAATCGGAAGGGAGTCCGAGGGGCGGAGCCCCCGAATCCGAGGAACGTCCGGCGGAGCGGCGCGTGGGTCCCGAGCCACTTCGCGCTCTCGGGGCGGCCGCCCTCGGCCGAGAGGAAGCGGTGGAACTGCTGGTAGGAGACCGGGTGGCGCGCGACGAAGACGCCAGGGAGCGCGGGCGACGTGACGAGGATCGCCTTGTCGATCGCGTTCTCGAACTCCTCGAGGCCCTGCTCGTCGCGGCGCACGAAGCGGAGCTCGCAGCCGAGCTCGTCGAGCCGCCTCTCCGCCTCGGGGTCGCGCGGCGCGCGGCGGAGCACCTCCTGCCAGCCCGCGACGGCGAGGCCCCGGTCCCCGTGCCGGCCCGCGGCGGCGGCGGCCCTCCGGGCGACCCCGGGGTCCTCCGGGCTCGCCTCCCGCGCGCGGATCAGCCGGCGGAGCTCGTCGTCCAAGAGCACCTCCCCCGGCGACGCGACGATCTTACATCTGGAGACCCTTGGCCGAGCCGAGCTCGATCCCCTGGATCATCATCTTGAGCTGCTCGGGGTTGGCGCTCACCTCGAGGGCGACCTGCTCCGAGATCAGGCCCGACTTCACGCGCTCGGTGAGGCTCTGGTTGAAGATCTGCATGCCCTCGGCCTTGGCGCCGGACATGACCTGCGAGACCTTCACGTCCTCGCCTTCCTTTATGAGCTTCTTGATGATCGGGTTCGTGATCATGATCTCGAGGACGGGGACGCGGGCGAAGCCCGGGTTGATCGACGGGAGGAGCTTCTGGCAGATGATCGAGCGCAGGTTGAACTCGAGGCCCTGGCGCAAGATCCCGTGCTTCTCCGTCGGGAACAGGCCGAGGATGCGGCCGATCGACTGGGCGACCGTGCCGGCGTGGAGCGTGCCGAAGACGAGGTGACCCGTCTCGGCGGCCGTGAGGCCGAACTCGAAGGTCTCCTGGTCGCGCATCTCGCCGATCAGAACCACGTCCGGGTCCTGGCGGACGAGCGTGCGGATCGCGGCCTTGAAGTTGACGCAGTCGACGCCGATCTCGCGCTGCGAGATGAAGCTCTTCTTGTTCTGGAACTCGTACTCGATCGGGTCCTCGATCGTGATGATGTGACGGGCGTCGGTCTCGTTCAGGTGGTCGATCATGGCGGCGATCGTCGTCGACTTCCCCGAGCCCGTGACGCCCGCGAGGATCACCATCCCGTCGTCGAAGCTCGAGATCCTCTCGAACGTCTCCTGGGGGAGGTTGAGGTCCCTGAACTTGGGGATGTTCGTGCTGATCCTTCGCACGACGACGGCGTTCGCGCGCTTGTCCTTGAACGCGTTGAGCCGGAACCGCGAGCGGTCGGGGAGCTGGTGCGCGAAGTCGATGTCGCCCGACTCGTCGAAGAGCTTCATCTGCTCGGGAGTGGCGACCTCGGAGAGGAGGCGCTTTATGTCGTCCGTGCCGAGCGGGGCTCCCGCGAGCGGCCGCATGACGCCCGAGATCCGCATGATCACGGGGCAGCCGGCCTTCAGGTGGAGGTCGGAGGCCTTGTATTGCGCCATGAGGGCGAGGACCTTCTCGAAGTCCTTGAGCGCCGCCATGTTCATGGGCACCGGGCCCGGACGCGCTTGCGCCGGCACGGCCATGGGCTGGGGCGCCGGCTGGAGGACGGGCTGCGGCGCCGGCTGCAGGGGCGGCTGTCCGGGTTGCATGGCCGGCTGCGGCGGTCTCAGCGAGGGCTGCGCCGGGCGTGTCGAGGGCTGGAGCGAGGGACGCGAGCTTCCACCGGGCATCGGCTGGTTCATAGGCCGCTAGATTGGCCGGAGGGGGCGGGGTCTCGCAAGCCGACTTGCTCCTCTCGAGGGGAGTTGGGATACCGAGGGCGTGGCCGAAACGGAGCCGACGCGTCGCCGAGCCCGGACGTGCCTCGCGACCGCCGTCACGCTGTCCCTCCTCCTTGCGGGCACTTGGGGAGTGGTGGGTTATCGCCTCTGGCGTGCCAGCCAGCCGAGGCTCATAGAGCGGCCCCCTTCCGCGCTCACCGCTCATGCCACAACGGGCCGCGGAGGGCTCGTGGAACGGCGAGCTCCTCGCCTACCCGTGCGCGACCGACTCGGGCCGCGGCACCAGCTTGTTTGTCGCCCTCTACTCCGTGAGAGACGGGCGAGAAATCGGGACGTTCGGAGCCAATTCCAGATTTGGCTACGAGTGCACCTTCGCGGTCGATCGCGACGTCCTCGTCGGAGCTGGAGGTGACGTGTACCTCTGGCCGTTCAGGCGGTAGGCGCTGGCCACTTGTGACGTTTACCCGCGCCCGGCGCGGGTAAACGTCACAAGTGCGAGCCCCCGACGTGTCGGTGATGTGTGCTCTCATCTTCCACAATGCAGACGCATTACGCCTTGATCGCCGCACGCCAGCAGGGACTGGTCGCGCGCGCCCAGCTTCTCGAGACCGGAATGAGCGAGGACGCCGTCGAGCGCCGCCTCCGCGAGGGTCTCCTCACCGCGCTTCATCCGGGCGTCTACGCGACCGCGGGCGCGCCCGATTCGTTCGAGCGCCGAGTCATGGCGGCCGTGCTCGCGGCGGGAGGCCTCGCGGCGGCCTCTCATTGTGCGGCGGCGACTCTCCTCGGGATCGGAGAGCTCCCCCGAAGCGTCGAGATCTCGGTCCCACGGAGCCAGCGGCCACGCATCGAGGGCGTGCGGATCTTCCGTCCGTCGTTCTTGCCGCCCGACCACCTGATCGAGAGCGGCGGGATTCGTGTCACCTGCGTCTCGCGGACCCTCTGCGACCTCGCGGCCGTCCTGGGCGAGCGGGACCTCGAGCTGACGCTCGACCACGCCCTCTCCCGGCGGCGGGTGACCATGCTCGCGGTCCTCGCGACGCTCCTGAGCCTCCCCTCCAACACCAAGGGCTCGGGCGCCATGCGCCGGCTGCTCTCGGCGCGCGGCGACGGACGAGCTCGGGCCGAGAGCCCCCTCGAGCTCGAGCTGCATCGCATCCTCGAACGAGCCCGGATCCCGGGCTGGGACCCGCAGCACGAGGTCGCGGGGTGTCGGATCGACGCTGCGTTCCCGGAGGCGCGGCTGGCGGTCCAGATGGACAGCTACAGGCACCACTCCTCGCGATCCGACTGGGTGCGCGACCACCGGCGACACTCGAACCTCGTCACGGCAGGCTGGCGCGTGCTTCCCGTGACGAACGAGGATCTCCTCCGCGAGAACGAGCTCGTGACGAGGATTCGCGCGGCACTTGTGACGTTTACCCGCGGCGGGCGCGGGTAAACGTCACAAGTGCTCAGGGCCGGGCCGGGACGACGAGCTTCGTCCCCGGCTTGAGGCAGTCCGGGCTCGAGATCCGCGCGGCGTTCGCCTCGAAGAGCTTGTGCCCGAGCTTGGACGAGCCCAGGACCTTCTGGGCGATCACTCCGAGAGTCTCGCCCTTCTTCACGGTGTAGACGGGTCCCTTGGGCCACTCCGCGCCCTCGAGAGGCGCCACGGGCTTCGGCTCGGGGGCCGACTCGGCCGGGGCGGCCGTCCCGACCGCGACGGTGGGACCCGTCGCCCGGCGCGAGTGCTCGAGCGCCGCGGGCTTGTGCGTCTTCTTCTGGTGCGCGGGAGCGCTCGGGCGCGAGGGCTTCGAGATGGCGAGCGAGGGCGTCTCCTCCTGGGGCCGGACCTTGCCGACCTCGACCTCGATCAGGCGCGCGAGCGCGACGACGAGGCCCATGAGGAGGAAGAGACCGATCCGGGCTTTGCGACCCATGGGAGTTCTCCTCCCAGGAAGATCGGCAGCGAGGACGGGTTGCCTTGAGCGGATCCGGTTCCGGAAACGAAACGGCGCGCCCGGAGGCGCGCCGTTCACGAGAGCTGGCGCGGGTCAGAAGCCCATGCCTCCGCCCATGCCGCCCATTCCGCCCATGCCGCCCATGCCACCCATGCCGCCGTGGCCGTGGCCTCCGGCGGGCTCCTTGTGCTTCTCCTTGATCTCGGAGACGAGCGCATCCGTCGTCAGGAGGAGCGACGCGATCGAGGCCGCGTTCTGGAGAGCGGTGCGGACGACCTTGGTCGGATCCACGACGCCCGCCTTGACGAGGTCCTCGTACTTCATCTCGCGCGCGTTGAAGCCGACCGCGAACTTCTCGCTCCGCACGCGCTCGAGGACGACCGCGCCGTCCACGCCCGCGTTCTCGGCGATCTGACGGATCGGCGCCTCGATCGCGCGACGGATGATCTCGACGCCGAGCTGCTCGTCGCCGTCGAGATCGACCTTGTCGAGCGCCGCCGCGGCCATGACGAGTGCCAGGCCGCCGCCGGGGAGGATCCCCTCCTCGACCGCCGCGCGCGTCGCGTGGAGAGCGTCCTCGACGCGAGCCTTCTTCTCCTTCATCTCGACCTCGGTCGCCGCGCCCACGTTGAGCTGCGCGACGCCGCCCGAGAGCTTGGCGAGACGCTCCTGGAGCTTCTCCCGGTCGTAGTCCGAGGTCGTGGCGGCGATCTCGTTGCGGATCGCCTTGATCCGCGCCTGGATCTCCTTCTGGTTGCCCTTGCCGCCGACGATCGTCGTGTTGTCCTTGTCGATGACGATCTTGTCGCATTTGCCCAGGTCGGCGGGCGTCAGGCTCTCGAGGTTGATCCCGAGGTCCTTGAAGACGGCCTTGCCGCCGGTCAGGACGGCGATGTCCTCGAGCATGGACTTGCGGCGGTCGCCGAAGCCCGGCGCCTTGACCGCCACGCACTGGATCACGCCGCGGAGCTTGTTGACGACGAGTGTGGCCAGCGCCTCGCCCTCGATGTCCTCGGCGATGATGACGAGCGACTTCTGCTGCTTGATCACCTTCTCGAGGAGCGGGATCAGGTCCTTGACCGAGCTGATCTTCTCCTCGTGGATGAGGATGTAGGGCTGCTCGAGGACGCACTCCATGGCGTCGAGGTTCGTCACGAAGTGGGGGGAGAGGTATCCCTTGTCGAACTGCATGCCCTCGACCCACTCGATCTCGGTCTTGAGGGACTTCCCCTCCTCGACCGTGATCACGCCGTCCTTGCCGACCCGGTCCATGGCCTCGGCGAGGCTCTTGCCGATCTCGGAGTCGTTGTTCGCGGCGACCGTGCCGACTTCCTCGATCTGCTTCTTGTTCTCGACCTTCTTCGAGAGGTCCTTGAGGCGCGCCGTCACGGCCTCCACGGCCTTGAGGATGCCGCGCTGGATCGCCATGGGGTTGGCGCCGGCGACGACGTTCTTCAATCCCTCCTCGAAGATCGCCTCGGAGAGCACGGTCGCGGTGGTCGTGCCGTCGCCGGCCACGTCGGAGGTCTTGGAGGCGACCTCCTTCACCATCTGCGCGCCCATGTTCTCCCACTGGTCCTCGAGCTCGATCTCCTTGGCGACGGTGACGCCGTCCTTGGTGACCGTGGGAGCGCCGAACGACTTTCCGATCACGACGTTCCGGCCCTTGGGGCCGAGCGTGACCTTGACGGCGCGAGCGAGCTGCCGGACGCCCCGGCGAATCGCCTCGCGGCACTCGGCATCGAATGCAATACGCTTTGCGGGCATGGTTTCCGTGTTCTCCTAATCGACGACCGCGAGGACGTCGCCTTCTTCGAGGATGAGGAACTCTTCGCCGTTGATCTTGATCTCCGTCCCGGCGTAGGAGCTGAAGATCACCCGGTCGTTCTCCTTCACCTGGAGCTTCGACCGCTTGCCGGAGTCGAGGAGCTTGCCCTCGCCCACGGCCACGACGCGCCCCTCGCGCGGCTTCTCCTTCGCCGCGTCGGGCAGGACGATGCCGCCCTTGGTCTTCTCCTCGGCCTCGAGACGCTTGATCACGAGCTTGTCGTTCAGCGGGCGGATCTTCGTCGCCATGAACCCGTTCCTCCGTTGGATCGCCGGGGAATGCGGGGCGGAGCCCCGCAGATCGTTTGACAGCGCGCGCAAGGCGCGCGACGTGGCCCAGGTCATGCAAAGGCTGGACCTGGAGGGCGGGGATCATATCAAGAGGCCAATGGACAATGGGTTAGCAATGGAAGATTGTCCGAACTGTCTGCCATCGCGACGCTTGCCGCGAGGGCGGGCTGCCGAATCGGCAGGGAAGACGAGGAGCGACGGAGACGGTGCAAGGAGCGACGGCGCGAGCTCGAAGTGAACCCGGAGCTCGGTGACGCGGTATTCCTTCCAGAGTCCGTGGGGCGCCCCCGGTGACCCTCGGCTCGGGATGGCTCGATCATGCGAAGCCTTCGCCGGATGAGCCTCGTCGCGCTCCCGGTGGCGCTCTCGTTCACCCTGGGGACGGCCCTCGCCGAGGGCGAGACCTTCGAGACGTCGCCCGGGCTCTACGCCGCGGCCGAGCTGGGCCTCGGAGGACGGCCGCTCCAGGAGCAGCTCTTCCGCAAGGGCTGGCCGACGACGAGGGAGTTCCGCCGGATCGCGCAGGACGCGGAGGCCGCCTTCGGCGACTCGATCGGGGCGATCCTGGGCTCCGGGATGGGCGTTCCGCTCGAGGCGAGCCGCTTCGAGCGCGAGCGGCTCGACGACATGAAGAACCGCCCCAGGCCCCCGGCGACGACCGACGCCATGCTCGCCCTGCGGTGGCAAGCCTTCGCCCAGGTCTCGGGGCTCGCGAGCGCCCCCGCCGGCTTCAAGCCGATCTTCATCCCGTATCGCCACGGGGACCGAGGCCAGCTCGGCCAGGACACACGCATCGGGCTCGACGGGATCGGGTTCGCGATCTACGCGAACACGCTGTTCGCGGAGCAGCAGCTCGCGATCGTGCGGACGAGCGGCTCCTCGAGCCTGGCCGGCCGCACCGAGCTCGACGGCTTCCTCGGCCTCGTCGCGCTCGAGTGCGCGACGGCCGCGATGCACGAGCTCGGGCAACAGCTCTGCCTGACGTTCCACGGGGCGGGCGGGAAGCCCGAGCTCGGAGCGCCGCCCCGGGGCTACCACGAGATCGTCCAGAAGCACGAGCTGGACCGCGAGTACTATTACCCGCGCGGCTTCACGGCCAGGGTCACCTCGGGAAGCGTCGCCTACGCGCTCGGCGCGGCGGAGGAGGACGCGGGGTCCTCCCTCCACGACCAGGCGGCGATCCTCCTCGGGCTCTGCGAGCTCGCGAAGGCATCGGTCCCGGCGAAGACGGGCTCGGGGTGGTTCTTCGGCCCCGACGGGAAAGGAGCCGCGTTCCCGGACTCGACGAGCACGGAGGCGGCGGAGCTCGCGGCCTTCGTCGCCGAGTCGGTGGGGCAGCTCCACTGGAACCCCCTCGACGGAAAGGTCGGCGGGCTGGCAAGCTTCGCGAACAACGGAGCCTGGGGCGACACGCAGAGGCCCGAGGACGCGGGCCTCCTCCTCCTCGCCCTCGAGCAGTTCCTCTCGCTCCAGGACCCGAGGGTCGCGAGCCTCCCGGCGGTCCAGAAGCACATGTCGGTCGCCCTCGACAACACGACCGCGTTCCTCCTGAGCGTGCAGAAGACGAGCAGCCAGGGCTTCTGCGACAGCTACAACCTCTCCGAGAGGGGCCCGGCCGAGACCAGGCGCTCGCTCGGCACCCAGGGGATCGTGGTCCGTGGCCTCCTCGCCTCGGTTCGCGCCTCGAAGCTCCCGGCTTACGCGGGCAAGAAGCATCCCGAGGCCCGGGAGGCGGCCGCGCTCGTCGTCCGCTGGCTCGACGAGACGCGCTGGGACCAGGGTCGCCACTCCTACACCGTGGAGGGGGCGCCCGCGAATTCCGTGACGACGCGGGACGCCGCGGCGGTGCTCGGAGGGCTCCGCGACATCGCCTTCGAGACGGGCGACTGCCGCTACCTCCTCCGCTACAAGGCGTACCTGACGACCCTCAGGGCCCGTGGGCCCTTCCTCACGGAGACCACTCCGGCGTCCCCTCGCTGACCTCGCGCCTCTGACCCGGGGATGTTAAACCTCGGTCATGCGAAGCCTTCGCCGGATCATGCCCATCGCGCTCTCGATAGGGCTCTCCTTCGCCCTCGGGACCGCCCTCGCCGAGGGGGAGGCCTCGAGCTTCGACACGTCGCCCGGACTCTACGCCGCGGCCGAGCTGGGCCTCGGCGGCCGGCCTCTCTACCAGCAGCTCTTCCCCAAGGGCTGGCCGACGAGCAAGGAGTTCCGCCGGATCACGCTCGAGGCGGGCGAGGCGGCGTTCGCCGACTCGATCGGAGCCATCCTCGGCTCGGGGATCGGCGTCCCGCTCGACGTGAGCAGCTTCGAGAGGAAGCGGCTCGAGGACCTCAAGAACTCCCAGGGCCCGAAGGCCCCGACGACGACCGAGCAGATGCTCGGCCAGCGCTGGCAGGCGTTCGCGGCCGCCTCCGGGCTCGCGGCGGGGAGCGTCCCCGGCGACTTCAAGCCGGTCTTCATTCCCTACCGCCACGCCGATCCGATCATCGACAAGTTCGACGACACGAAGCTCTCGACGT
>FTGE01000839.1_pt1 | contig 11506 bp, 12 predicted proteins | sample 1640581 | NCBI WGS metagenome assembly FTGE01 (sample SAMEA3914789, study PRJEB12502) | metagenome | biome: forest; material: soil | place: Canada | collected 2011-07-03 | depth 0.3 m | reverse complement strand
GATCTGCGCGGTCGTCGCGACGGCCCTGGCGCTCGCCGGCGTCGAGGTCGCGGGCCACGTGCTCGCCGGGTCGAAGGACAGGCGAAACTACGTCGCGCTCCCCGACATGGTCGACAGCGTCCCCTACGACGCCTTCGACGCGAACCCCAACTTCCCGGACGGGCTCACGCTCCGCGCGCCGGTCCCGGGCACGGTCGCCCGCGGCTACCTGCCGATCCCGCGGCGCGAGTTCCCGAACCCCGTCCCCGAGACGCCCGAGGCGATCGAGCGGGGAAGGAAGGTCTTCATGACCTACTGCGTCGTCTGCCACGGCGAGTCGGGCAAGGGCGACGGTCTCGTCCCCGCCCACGGAGGCGTCGTCCCGCCCCCGCTCGTCTCGGACAGCGTCCGGGGCAAGAAGGACCGGATCCTCTTCGCGATCGTCTCGAACGGCCTGGGGAACATGGCGGGCTACGGCCCGCAGATCGACCGGGAGGACCGCTGGAAGGTGATCCGCTACGTCCGCACCCTGAAGGAGAAGCCGTGAGCGCCGCCCGTTTCGAGGCCCCGCCTCGCGTGAAGCACGTCCTCGTCGCCGCAACCGCCGTCGGCGTCGCGTGGTTCCTCGCGGGTCTCGTCTTCGCGCCGGAGCGCGCGCTTCGAGGCTACCTCGTCGGCGAGATCTACTTCGTGGGGCTCGCCCTCGGCGCCGCGTTCTTCGTCGCGCTCCAGCATCTCTCGGCGGCCGGCTGGAGCACGGCGCTCCGCCGGGTGCCCGAGGCCATGTCCGGGACGCTCCCGGTCGCGGCGCTCCTGTTCCTGCCCGTGCTCCTCGGCGCTCACTGGATCTACGAGTGGACGGACGCGGCCGCGGTCGCGCGGGAACCGGCGCTCCAGGCCAAGGCGTCCTGGCTCGCGCTCCCGTTCTTCTCGGCGCGCGCGCTCCTCTACTTCGCGGTCTGGATCGCCTTCACGACCGCGATCAACCGCGGCTCGCGCCGCCAGGACGAGGACGGGAGCCTCGAGCACACGCGGCGGAACGGTAAGCTCTCCGGCTTCTTCATCGCCGCCTTCGCGATCACGGTCTCGCTCGCGGCGTTCGACTGGTGCATGTCGCTCGACCCGCGCTGGGCGAGCACGATCTTCGGCGTCTACCACTTCGCGGGCCTGTTCCTGTCCTCGCTCGCGGCGATCGTCCTCGCCGTCATCGGCCTTCGTCGCGCGGGCGCGCTCCAGGGAGTCGTGCGACCGGCGCATCTCGTCGACCTCGGCCGCCTCCTCGTCGGGTTCACGACGTTCTGGGGCTACATCTGGTTCTGCCAGTACATGCTCATCTGGTACTCGAACCTCGGCGAGGAGACGGCCTACTACATGAGGCGCACCGGTCCCGGGTGGTGGCCCATGTTCGTCCTCAACCTCCTCGCGAACTGGCTCGTGCCGTTCGTCGTGCTCCTCCCCCGGAAGAACAAGTCGAACGAGCGCGTCCTGGTGCCGGTCTGCGTCCTCCTCCTCGTCGGCCGCTGGATCGACCTCTCGCTCGACATCTCGCAGCCGCTCACCCACAGCGGGCCGCCGATCCCGATCTGGGAGGTCGGCCCGACCCTCGCCGCGCTCGGCGTGTTCGGGCTCGCGTTCCTCCGCGCGTTCGCGGCGGCGAACCCGGTGCCCGTGAAGGACCCCACGCTCGAGGAGAGCCTTCACCACCACGTGTGAACGGACTCATGGACCGGAGCGTGCCAGGAAGACGGCCACCACTCACGCCTCCGCGTAGGCGTTGGCGCGCTCGGGCTCGAAGCGTGACGTCGCGAGCACGTTCTCGATGAACCGGAAGAGCTTTCGCCGGACGCTCTCGTCGAGCTTCGGGTACCAGACGGGACTCGCCATGACGAGGCCGCGGAACGCGAAGAACGGCGCGGCAACCTCGAGCATCGCGAGGTCGCCTGTCCTCTCGAGGTAGCGCTCGAAGAAGCGCCGCCAGAGGACCTCGAAGGCGCCCTCGAGGCGTCCCGATCGCTGGAGCGAGAAGAAGAAGTAGTTCAGGGCGAGCGAGGTCACGTCGTCCGCGGGCTCTCCCCATTCGCCCCGGGCGCGATCGAGGACGGTGAAGTCGACGCCCTCGCGGAACAGGAGGTTCCACTGGTGGAAGTCGCCGTGGACCTGTCTCAGCCGCTCGGTGCGGCGCTTGAGCCGCCAGCGCCACTCGACGCACACCTTCTCGACCCGTTCGAGGAGCGCCGCGTCGATGAAGCCGTGGCGCTCGGGATAGCTGTCGGCGAGGCCGAAGATGCACTCGCCGTGGCCGACGAGCTCCCGGATCCGCCGCACGTAGAGCCCGGGGTCCGGTCCGGGGACCGCGTGGATCCCGGCGAGGTAGTCCGCGAGCGCGAGGCTCCGCGCGACATCGCGATCCTCGAGCTCGCCTCCGTCGCGGAGGCGCACGAGGTCGTCGGCGTAAGGCTGTCCCTCGGCGAACTCCATGAGGACGAAGAGCTCGTCCACGTTCCCGAGCGAGACGAGGCCGCCGTCGGCGCGGAAGGCCCCCACGTCGATCGAACGCACATGCCTCGGGAGATCGTTGAACGCCCGGTGATCCCAGAGCAACGTCTGGGCGCGATCGGCCATGTGCTCGTGCCCGAACGGGCCGGGGTTCACCGTCTCGAGGACGGCTGTCCGCCTGCGCCCGTCGACCTCGTACTCGACGCGCAGGGGAGTGCCGTATCCGTAGCCCTTGAGGTCCGCGTTCTCGAGTGGCTCTCCGAGCCGTGCGATCCCCGTGACCTCGACGCGCGAGCGATGGACGCCCTCGAGGTAATGGGCGAGTCGAGCGCGCGAGAGGTCGCAGGCGCCGGTCCTCGTCGGACCACGAGCGAGCTCTTCGGTCTTCATGGGCTCCTCCTCTCGAAGGTAACGCAAGCAAAGGCCTTACAGACCTCGCGGTGGGACCTGGATCCCCGGGGTCGGATCGCTCCTGTCGAGCGGCTCGGTCGCCTCGCGAAGGACCAGCACGGGGCAGGTCACCGCGTCGAGGAGCGCCTCGGCGACGCTCCCGCACTGCCCCGGCGAACGATCCCGTCGCGCGTGAGTCCCGCAGGCGACGAGGTCGTAGCCACCACCCACGGCGAAGTCGACGAGTGCCGCGTCCGGCTGCCCGATGGCGACGGCGGCGCGCGACGGACGGCGCGGCTCGCCGAGCGTCGCACGGATCCACTGCTCGAGCCGCGACCGCTCCGACATCATCGCCCGCGAGCGTGCGTAGCGCGAGGTGAGCTCGGTGCTCGGCGCCGGCTCCTCGGCGATCACGTGGACCACGTCCACGCTGTTGCCTCGCGCGAGGAGCGTGGCTGTCTTCAGCGCCGCGGCCGAAGCATCGGCGTAGTCCACGGCGACGAGGGGGCGCCGGAAGAGCCAGGCACCGCGCGGGGAGGGGTGAGTCCCCTCGTGCACGACGAGCACCGGCACGTGCGATCGACAGACGATCTCGCCGGCCGTGCTCTCCTCCGACAACCGGTGCCTTCCAGGCCGATCTCGCGTTCCCGCGACGATGAGGTCGGCCTTCCGTTCCTCGGCCACCGCGATCACCTGGGCCGCCGGGTGGCCGAGGCGGACGCACTCGATCGAGCTCGCGGGGCCCGCGCGGAGCCCCGAGCGCTCCTCGTGGAGCCGGCGCTCCGCGAACGCGAGCAGCTCGGAGATCCGCGTCTCGTCGAGCACACTCGACGGAGGTCCACAGCTCAGGCGCTCGATGGCGTGCACGAGGTGGAGGCGCGATCCCGAGCTCGCGGCAATCCGCGCGGCGAACGCGATCGCGTCTCGCGAGGCGTCGGAGCCGTCGAGGGCGACCACGATGTTCGCCAGCCGGCTGGCCGGAGTGGCCGGCCCGGCGAGGGCGGCCTCGTCTTCCCGGCTCATGACTCCATGCATCGACACGGTGACACCTCGCTCTCGACGGGTAGGAGGCGCGGGAATATCCGCGCCGTCGACCGCTCCGGAGAGGGTTCGCAATCCGCGCGCCGGCTCGCCTGGCCTCCCTAAAGCTTGCGGCGCCACCAGGAGCCACGAGCTCTTTCGCGGACCGGAGAAGCGGCATGGTCTGTGCGCTCCTCACTCGCGGAGGAGGCACGCCATGGCCTTCAAGCGAGATCTCACCTTCCTGTGCCTGGGCGCCGTGCTTCTCGCGGCGGGCTGGCAGGCTTCACGGGTCTTCGGTGACAACGGCCGCGAGCGTTCCCCGCGCGACGTCGAGCGCGGCGAGCTCGCGCGCCGCGCGGAGGAATCCTTCGCCCGGACCTTCCGGCGGGTCGCGGCCTTCATGCGGCCGAGCATAGTCTTCGTCGAGGTGAAGCACGCGCCGTCGGCCTCGCCGGGCTCGGGGTATTCCCCGGGATCGACGGACGAGCTCCTGCCGGACGAGACGCTGCGACGGTTCTTCATGAGTCCACTCCGCTTCGAGGGTCAAGGAGAGGCCATTCGCGTCCTCACGAGCGGCACCGGCATCATCGTCGACCGAGATGGCACGATCCTCACGAGCGCGCACGTCATCGCGAGCCGCGCCGACGGGGAGCGGCTCGAGGTCCCCGAGATCCGCGTGAAGCTCGAGGACGGCCGCTGGTTCGATGCGATCGTCGTCGGTTGCGCGCCCAGGGCCGATCTCGCGGTGCTCAGGATCCGCGAGCGCCCCGACGATCTGGTTCCCGCGGCCATGGACGACTCCGATCGTGCCGAGCCCGGCGACTGGGTCATGGCGCTCGGCAACCCCTTCGGACGCGAGCAGACGGCCTCGCTCGGGATCGTCTCGACGAAGGGACGCGGGGGCGCCGAGCTCCGCTTCGAGGATTTCCTGCAGACGGACGCGGCGATCAACCCCGGCAACACGGGCGGCCCGCTCGTCGATGTGACCGGCACGACGGTCGGGATCAACCTCGGGCTCGCCTGGACCACGACGGGCGGCTCGACGGGGATCGGCTTCGCGATCCCGTCGAGCTCGGCTCTCACGCTGCGCCGCCGGGTCGACGAGATCGCCTCGGTCGCGAGCGACGCGTTCGGGCTCTCCGTTCGCGAGCTCCTGCCGGGCGAGCTCGGAGGCCGCCGCGGGCTCTACGTCGCGGGCGTGAGCTCGGGCAGCGTCGCCGCGGCGGCGCGGATCCACGCCGGGGACGCGCTCCTCGACGTCGACGGGCGCGACCTCGTCGAGTGCGCGCGCGCCAGAAGAGGGCTGTCCTTCCAGCACTGGTGCGACGGCCGGGCGAGCTCGAGGGAGCTCGTCGCGACGACCTCGCCCGCCGGAAGGCGCTGAGCGCCCGCGCGGGCAGACATGGGTCCCATCCTCACGTTGACGCTCAACCCGGCCGTGGACATGAGCGCGCGAATCGATCAGGTGATCGCCGACCGGAAGCTCCGGTGCACCGATCCCCGATGGGACGCCGGCGGCGGCGGGGTCAACGTCGCCCGCGTGGTCCACGAGCTCGGGGGCGACGTGAAGGCACTCTTCCTGGCGGGAGGCGCCACCGGTGCCCAGCTGTGCGAGCTCCTCGCGCAGGCGGGCGTCCCCCACGAGGTCGTGTCGATCGCGGGGACGACGCGGGAGGACGTGACGATCCTCGAGGAGACCGCGGGCCGCCTCTTCCGGTTCGTCATGCCCGGACCCCAAGTCACCGAGGACGAGTGCGGACGGTGTATCGAGACGCTCGAGGCCATGCTCGACGACACGACCCTCGTCGTCGCGAGCGGGAGCCTCCCGCCGGGAGCTCCGGTCGATGTCTACGCACGTCTCGCGCGGGCCGCGAGGATGCGCGGCGCGCGGCTCTTCGTCGACACCTCGGGGGCCGCCCTCGTCGAGGCGGCGAAGGAGCCCCTCTTCCTCCTCAAATGCAACCTCGCCGAGCTCTCGGAGCTCACGGGCCGGCCCATCGAGGGTCAGGGGCAGCTCGAGGACGCGGCGAACGCACTCGTCGCCCGTGGGATCGAGCACGTCGTCATCTCGATGGGATCGGCGGGCGCGCTCCTGGCGTCGAGGGGCCAGTCGCAGCGCCGGTTTCCAGCGATCACCGTGCGCGTCGTGAGCAAGGTCGGCGCCGGCGACAGCATGCTGGGCGGCATCGTCTACTCGCTCGCCACCGGCTCGAGCATGCCCGAGGCGGTCGAGCTCGGAATGGCGACGGGCGCCGCGGCAGTCATGGCGCCGGGCACTCAGCTCTGCCGCCGGGAGGACGTGACGCGGCTTCGCTCGGCCCTGGGGATCCATCAGTAGTCGCGACGACGGCTCATGGACCGCGAGACACCGCGTCTCGATGAGAACCTCAGGTGCTCGAGCCCTTGGCCATCGGCCTTGCGACGACGACGACGTTGCCGTCCGGGTCGGCGAAGTAGGCCGCCTCGTCGCCCCAGTCGCGCACGGACACCGGGGAGAGCTCGCGCGCTCCAGTCCTGGCGACGCGCGCGCAGGCGGCGGGCAGGTCGTCCACGTAGAAATAGAGCTCGGTCGGCGTGAGCTCTCCGTCACCGATGCGCGCCGGCACGCGGTGAGTGTTCCGGCCGAACGCCTCCCTCTCGTAGAGTCCGAGCCGCATCCCGCCAGGGAGCAAGAACTCGACGTAGACGGCGACGTCAACGCCCTTGGACCAGCCGAACGCCTCCGAGTAGAACCCAGCGGCGCGTCCGACATCCGCGACAGCAAGGATTGTGAGGACGTGCCTCGTTGTCGTGGTCGTCATGGACGGCTCCCTCGTTGTAAGTGCGAGCGATCGTAGCAGCGACCCGAGCTCAGCTCGCGGCCGCAGGGGCCGGCGCTCGCCGCCGGCCGCCGAGGACGATCCGGTTGCGCCCCGCGGCCTTGGCGCCGTAGAGCGCCCGGTCGGCCGCCTCGACGAGGTCCGAGGGAGCCTTCATGGCCGGATCGCGGAGCGACGCGCCGAGGGAGACGGTCACCGTGAGCGGCGCGGCGTCCGCCTCCGAGGTCGGAGCGATGCGCAGCGAGGCTATGGCGACACGGATCCTCTCCGCGAGGACCAGGGCGCCGCCTACCGGCGTTCCCTGCGCGATCACCGCGAACTCCTCGCCGCCGAGGCGGTAGGCGTGATCGTCGCCCCGAATCGTCGAGGAGAGCGCCGCGCCGACCGCGCGGAGCACGGCGTCGCCCGCCGTGTGTCCGTGGCGGTCGTTGAGCGCCTTGAACCGGTCGAGGTCCGCCATGATGAGCGTGAGCGGCTCGTCTCTGCGGCTCGCACGTGCCCACGCGCGTTCGAGCTCGTCCTCGAAGGCGCGCCGGTTGAAGAGTCCCGTGAGCGCGTCGACGAGCGCGATCCTCTCGAAGCGACGCGTCTTCGCTTCGAGCCGCCGTGCGCGCACGTCGCGGCTCACGAGCATGCGGATCCGGGCCTCGACCTCCTCGACCGTCGCCGGCTCGATGCAGAAGTCGTCCGCCCCGGTCAGGACGCCGGGCTCCGTGAGCCGCTCCCTGGGGACGAGGACGATCGTCGCCATGCCAGGTACGCCTGACGGGCGCCCCCCCGCGGGAAAGATCGCGATGTCGGCATCCCGCTCCTCGACGCTGGCGGCCCAGGAGGCGTCGTAGCCGCGCTCGCAAAGGCCAGGAATCAAGGCACTTGCCGTACCAACGCAGAGGACTCGCAGGGTATCGCCCATTCGGCCCCTCTCAACTACGCCGCTCAAATGTCGCTCCCTTCGCGACCGCGGAGTCTTTCGCGACCGGTGCTGGCGCGGACCTTGCACCAACCGGACCAGAGAGGGGGTCGCCATGGAGCTCCGTTACCTCGACGAGAACCTCCGCGAGGCCACCGTCCCTCTGTCCGGGCCGCTCATTTGGATCGGCCGCGCTCCGACCTGCGGCCTCCTCCTGCGCGACTCGCGCGTCTCGCGCCTCCACGCATGCATCGAGTGCATCGAGAGCCAGTACGCGTTGACCGACAACGGAAGCGCGAACGGCACGTTCCTGAACGGGCTCCGTCTCGACCCGCTGAGCGCCTTCCTCCTTCGCGAGGGAGACGACATCGAGATCGGCCCCGTGCGTTGCCGGTTCGGCGCTGGCGCCGTGCCGGCCGGCGAGGCACTCGCTCTCTCCACGTTCAACGCGGAGTCGACCACTTCACGCCCTCTCTCGGAGCTCCTCTTTGAGGGCCGGACGCTGCTCGTGCCCTCGCAGGTGCAGCGCGCGTTCCTGCTCGCGTTCGGGGGCCTCTCGCGTCCGGACGGACTGGCGCGGAGCCTCGAGCACGTCGCGCATTGCATGTCGGCGGACGTCGCCGCCGTCTTCGCGCCGCATCCCACGCGCGGCGTCGAGCTCGTCGCGGCGCATCCCCTGCGCGCTGCCGGCATGCCACTCGCGGTGCTCGCTCACGACCTCATGGCGAGCGACCGGGGGCGGCTCGTCCGTTATCCGGCGCCGCCGAGCTCGGGCCGTTCCGAGGTGACGTGCGACGAGTCGCTCGCGAGCGCGGCCGCCGTTCCCTTCTGTGCTGGACCCGTGCCGGTCGGAGTTCTCGCCGTCGACCGCCACGGAGGTCGCCGACTGGAGACCTCCGATCTCGCCCGGCTCGCCGTGCTGGGCCAGTTCCTCGGCGCGACGCTCAGCCTCAACGAGGGCGACGCCCAGGACACTCGCCTCGGCCTCGAGGCGACGCTGGAGTTCAACCCGATTCGATTGTGAAGGACACCTCGCCGGAGAGCGCGGCGACGGAAGCTTCCGCGGACAGGGGACGCGCGGAGGGCTCGCCCTCGGCGTCGGTGGGAAGGGCGCGCAGCTCCCCCCGGCTCAAGCGTGGGCCGCGATCGGCTTCGCGACCGGCGGTCGGACCGGGGCTTCGGCCGCGGACCGGACGACGAGGATCGGGCAGCTGGCCTTGCGGACGACTGGCTCTGCGACTGACCCGTAGTACCAGCGGGCGACGCCGGAGCGTCCATGACTCGCGAGCGCGAGGAGGTCGGCCTGCTCGGTCTCGACCGCCTCGAGGATCTTCTCGGCCGCGGGCCCCTCGACGACGCGCGATCGCGCGCGCACATCGAGATGCTCGAGCTCGCGCGCGAGGCACTCCTCGGCCTGGACGATCTCGTGGGGACGGGCGACCTCCGGGTAGTGGCACCACGAGAGATCGACGACGTGGAGGAGGACGAGCTCCGCCCCGTAGAGCCGGGCGATCTCGGCCGCGATCGGCAGCGCTCTCGCCGACCGCCTCGACCCGTCGAGCGCGACGACGATCTTGCGGATCGGGAGCTCCTCGGTCTCGCGGAGCGCGAACGGGTTCGCGAGGAGGACGGGAGTCGGTGCGATCGACAGGACCTCCTCGGCGACGCTGCCGCGGAGAGCTCGCATGACGCCCGATGCGCCGTGCGTCGAGAGGGCGATGAGCGACGCGCCCGACTCCTCGGCGATCTGGGCGATTCTCTTCGCCGGCTCTCCCACGGCGACGCGGGACGTCGCGGGGATCCCGTCCGCCGCGAGGCGCTCGCGCAGCTCCTCCAGGACGAGCGCGGCCGCCTCGAGCTCCTCGACCCTCGGGACGACGCGGAGGAGCGTCACCATGGAGCCGGGAGCGTGAAGAAGCCGACAGGCATGGACGAGGGTCCGCGCGGCGAGCTCCGAGCCGTCGAGCGGGACCAGGATCTTATTCAGGAGCACGGGGTCCTCCTCTCAGGCGAGCACATCGGGCACGCTCATCTCAGGTCCGAGCGCGGGACGCGCGACCCACTTGAGGACGTCGGTCGCGCTGAGGATGCCGGCGAGGTTCCCCCGTCGCGTGACGAGAAGCCGGCGGATCCCGAGCTCGAGGAGGATCTGCGCGGCCTTGGCGAGCGGAGCGTCCTCGTCGATCGAGACGACCTTCCGCGTGGCAATGTCCATGACGGTCCTTCTATCGGTCGGCCGCTCCGTGGCGATCATTCGCTCCGAGAGCTCATCCTCCATGTAGAAGGCCGTGTTCCGGGCGCGCGGCGCGGAGCTCTGGGCGCCGAGGACGTCCGTCATCGAGACGAGGCCGAGGAGCTGACCGGACGTCGAGACGATGGGTGCTCCGGAGATGTGACGTCGCACGAGAAGGTCGACCGCCTCTCGGATCGGCGTCTCCGGCGTCACGGTCACGACGACCTGGGTCATCACGTCGGCGACCGTCGGGCCGGCGCGGTGCTTGGCTCCCGGCGCCCTCGAGACTTGTTCGGACTTCTCGCGTGCGAGACTCATGCGGGCTCCTTCAAGAACTACGACCGGAACGTCACGGGACTCGATCCTAAGCCCTCAAGGAGACGAGCTCGGGCGACTCCTTCGGGGCCGAGCGGTCGTTGAGACGGGTCATGGCCTTCATGACGAGCGCCATGCCGATCTTCGAGCCGGCCGTCGTCGCCTCGCGAGCGATGTCGTAGATGGAGAGCATGCCCTCGAGATGACCGGCGCGATCGACGATCGGCAGGCGACGCACCTTGCGCGCCGTCATGAGCTCGAGCGCCTCGCGCACGTCCGAATCCGGGTTGCAGGTGGCGACATCGGTCGTCATGACCTCGTCGGCGCGAAGGCTCGAAGGGCGGCGGTCGCGCGTCCCGAGAGCGATCGTGAGATCCCGGTCGGTGACGATCCCGAGGACGGTACCCCGTTCGTCGACCACGGGAAGGGCCCCGCAGTCGCGGCTCCAGAGGATCTCGGCGATCGCGGCTGCGTTCGTGTGCGGCCCACAGAGAGCCGTGTTGGAAGTCATGATCTCGCGGATCTTCATGTCGAGCTCCTTGCGGTCAGAGGGTGCTCCTCGTCGGTTTGCGCTGCGCGGGCGGCAGCGCGCGGACCAGGAACCGAACGAGATCGAGCGACGAGACGATGCCGCGGATCGACTTCTCGTCCATCACGACCACGTGGTGGATCCCCTCGTCGGCCATCATGCGGGCGGCGTCGCCCGCGGTCGCGCCGATCGGGAGCCACCTCACCTTCTCGGTCATCCAGTCGGAGACCTTGTCGTCGGTGAAGCCGAGACCGTCGAGAACGAGGGGCGCGGCGTCCGCGAGGCCGAAGACCCCGACGCACTCTCCGCGCTCATCGACCACGGGCGCCGTCGAGAGCAAGAACTCACGCAGCGTCGCGAGGGCCTGGGGGATCGTCGTCTCCTTGCCGAGGAGGACCACGTCCTTCGACATGAGCCCCTGGATCGGAGTCTCGGCATCGAGCGTGACCATGAGTTTTCTCCTCAGCGCGTCTCGGCGAGATCGAGGCGAGGCAAGGAGGTCAACAGCAGGAACCATGCCTCGCGAAAAGCCGCGAAAAGCCGCGCGGTGATATCCCGCTCCCGAGCTCTGCCGGGAGCTGGCTCAGGGGAGGTGACCGTTGGCGCGGTTGCAAATTCCCGTGGGCACGTCCGCGTCCACGACTCGCGATCGGTGGTCTTCCGTGTGCTCTCTAGGTGGCGGCGCGAAGTATTCCACCATCCACCGAAGTGCACGAGGAGTCCCATGACCTTTCCCATCCAGATCTCCGCGAAGGGCCTCACGAACCAGGAGACGATCGAGGCGCTCATTCACGAGAGAGCCGAACGGCTCG
>FTGE01001520.1_pt1 | contig 11710 bp, 9 predicted proteins | sample 1640581 | NCBI WGS metagenome assembly FTGE01 (sample SAMEA3914789, study PRJEB12502) | metagenome | biome: forest; material: soil | place: Canada | collected 2011-07-03 | depth 0.3 m | reverse complement strand
GACGAGGTGCCAGTCCTCCACGAGGGCGGCCCTCGCTTCGCGGGCCGTGCCGACGAGCTTCGTCTCGTACCCTTCGAGCGCGAGCGTGCGCGCGAGGGGCCTCGCTCGGGGCGCGACATCGTCGTCGACGACAAGGATCCGCTTCTTCATACCAACCCCTCCCATTTCGATCCAGGGCTCTTCACGCAGCGAGCCGTGTTGCGGCCCGGACGTTGCTGTGCGCGGTGCCGCCGCCAGCCCAACCTCCGGGGACGCCGGGACTACGAGCGTTCGCTTCGGGAGCGCTCCTCCCGGCGCGAGGTCACTTCGACACTTCGCGCGGTGGTAGCAGACCGTTAAAGCCGGGCGTGGAGACTCCAAACGGACCGTTCGTTTCTTGGCGGCCAAGGGCGGGTCGCTCCGGCTTGCGCGACACCTTCTCCCACCCGGCGGGAGAGCGACTCCGGCCGGTGGCGCCCGGCGTCTCGCCCCACCGGAGACGAGGAACATGCGGGCGCTCGCCAACGTCTCGGGACGCGGGAGCCAGGCCGTGGGCGGCGCGGGCGGTCTCGCGACCCTCGCGGTCTTCACCGCGTGGGCCGAGGTGGTCGCGAGCTCCTGGCTCGCGACCGACGAGCCGGACGCCGCGACGCCGGCCGCGATCCTCGCCGCCCACCAGAGCGGGGCGGAGGCGGTCGAGAAGCAGCTCGCCGGTCTCGACGGTGAGAGGCGGGATGCAGCGCTCCGCGTGCTGTTGCACCTGAAGCTGGCCATGGCGGCCGAGGGCGGATCGCTCAGGCTGACGGCCAAGGGAGAGAAGCTCATCGTCGGCTGACGGCCACTCCGGGTCCCAACTGGGTCACGTCGGGGCCGGACGGGAAACTCTGGTTCTCGGAGTCCAACGCGGACAAGATCGGCCGGTTTCTCCGAGGAGCGAGGACCATGATCGACGCCGCCTACGAAGAAGTGCTCGACGAGCTGAGGAACGGCGAGCCCAGGCCCGAGCTCCACTGGCTCGAGGGGCAGATCCTGATCGCGCAGGGAAACAGGGCGAGCGGCATCGAGGAGCTCGCCCGGGCGTTCGTCCTGAGCGAGGACCTCGAGTGGATCCTCCAGGGCTATCCGCTCGAGCCCAGGCTCGCGCGCGCCGTTCCGTCGGCGGCACGCTGGGCGCGTTTCGCGCTCGACGCGGTGGGAGCCCGGCTCGAGGGCGACACGGCGCGGGAGCGTCTCCTCCTCCTCGATGCGGCGCGGCAGCTTCCCGACAGGGCCCTCTACCTCGGTATCGCCCGGATCGAGCGAGGGCGTGGGAGCGAGCTCGAGGTCTTCGCGCTCGAGCGCGCGCTCCGTGGATCGCGCTGGGTCGAGGGACACATGAGGCTCGCCCGTGCTCACCGGGAGAAGGGCGATCTCGTCGCGGCGCGGCGCACGCTCGAGAGGCTCCTCGACGAGGATGCCAACTGCTCCGAGGCGCTCGAGCTCGTGGCCGAGCTCGACCGCTTGCTCGCCCAGATGGCCGCGTGAACGGAGGAGGAGTCATGAAGACGAGAGAGTCCATGAGGCGGCCCACGACGTTCGGGCGTCTCGCCCAGTTCCACGTCGGGCGCGCGGTCGCGCTCCGCGAGAAGGGTTTGCACCGGGAGGCGGTGGCCGACTTCGTCCGCGCGCTCCTCGTGAGCAGCCGTGACTGCGCCTTCTTCCAGGAGAGTTTCCCGCTCCCCGCCTTCTTCGCGTGTCCGGTGGATGAGCTGCCGACGTGGGTCCAGCTCGCGCTCGCTTCGCTCGAGGCACGGGCCCGCGGCGACTCGAGGTCCGAGCGGCTCCTCCTCGAGGCGGCCCTCCGGTTCGCGCCCGAGGAGAAGACGCTCGGGCTCGCCCTTCTCCTCGAGGATGGGCCCAGCCACGCAAGGGCGGCGTGATTCACTCGCGAGTGTGCGTCGGGTCAGGGTAGATCGTGCATGAGAAGCTCGAGCGGCGCGAGTGCTACGTCGGCGAGGGGTTGCTGGCGCCCCTCGCCGGGACAAGCACCCGGGCGTGTAGTCAGCGCACCGTCTTCTTCACGTGTCCTTCGATGTCACAGAGCTCGATCACGATCTTCATCCCGGGGAGCTCGGGCGTCAGGATCCCATGCTCGAGCGACTCGAGCGACTTCACGAGCTTCTCGTTGTTCTCTCCGCCCTCGTTGATGAAGCACTTGAGCGCGAGCGTGTCGGACGCGCCGTGGACGAGTCCGGCCTGCTTCACGCCCCCAGCAAAGTAGCCGCAGCGCTCGAGCACCTGGGCCACGGCGGCGGCGTCCGCGTCGCTCACGTCCTCCGTGTAGAGGATCTCGCCCTCCCCCGACTTCACGTGCTTGACCTGAGGCTCAGACATGGAGAAGACCACCACGAGGACCACGGCCAGCTGCGCGACGAGGGCAAGCAGACCGACTCCGGCCGCGTGCCAGAGAGAGACGAGCTTGCCGCCCGCCTTCGTGTGCGCTTCGAGTCGCGGTCCGAACAACCCCAACGCGATCTGACGCATGCCGAAGATCGATCCAATCGGGAGTCCCTTCGCCGCCGCGTCGGGGAGCGCGGCTCCGAGCCCGACGAGCGCCGCGGTGCCGAGGAAGCCGAGGAGCAGCGCGTTGCGCGCGACCTCGCGGCGACCGAGACGCTTCTCGTTGATCGCGATGAGCACCGACCCCGCGATCGGACCGCCGAGGAAGGCCGCGAGCGTCACTCCGCCGACCGTGTAGAGCCCGTAGGGGGGAGGAGCCGGCACGACCGGTGCTTCGAGCTTCTCGTCCATGAGGTGAAGCTATCAGTCCCCGCTCCGGCGTTCGAGGAAGCGGGCCTAGCCCTTGACGAGCGTCTTCCGAACCCACTCCCGAACACGAGGAGCACGCTCATTTCGTCCTGGCTCTCGAGCTGCGCCGTGAGAGCTCCGAGCACGCTTCGATCCTCGCAATCCGTCTCGCGGCCGGCTGGAGAAGGGGTCTCTGGCCGCGGCCAAGGCTGCCTCCGTCGTCCCTTCCATCGCGCGAGCCGCGGAACTCCTGGTCGGGAAAAGTTTTGCTCGCCAGCCGGCGGCGCAGCTCGTCCTAGCCAGTCAATGAGAGCCCGGTGTTGGTCGTGTCGTCGTCCTCGTCGTCGTGTTTTCCGGCCGAGCCGCTCGCGGGACTGCCGAGTGCTTGGAGGCGCTCCCTCGCTTCTGCTTCGAAGGCTCGAGCGCGCGCCTCGGACGCCAGGAAGCGCGCATGAAGCTTCGCCACGTCCTCGCGGGTCGCCCTGGTCGCGGCGAGCACATCGTCGAGCTTGCGACTGAGCTCGGCCAGACGTCCGGAGTCAGTCGCTGGTTCGTTCCGAGGATCCCTGTCCTCCTCGTTCATGCTCAACTTCAATCGAGGACCAACTCCTCTCGAGACGCAACAGGCGCAACCGTCGGACCGGGAGTTGTGCCGGCCTAACCGCGCTTTGTGTCATGGTTACTCGCGTCGCCCAGGAACGTCCCGTGACGAGGTCTCTCGACCGTGCGTGACGAAGCGTGCCAGCGGCCACCACGAAAGATGCGCCTCCCCGTCTGCGATCTCGGCTAGGGGTGCGTCTCCACACGTTGATGGATCGTCTCGGCGGTGCACTCGGGACCGCCCAGGAATGCGGCCTGAGGCGATCCCAGCGGCGCGGAGATGGGACTCAGGGCGGCGTCGTCCCCGTGGCGCGGAGCAACCGGTACTGCGCCACGTCGAAGTCGGCCGCCGACTCGACGAGCGCGAGCCGCGCCCTCACGAAGACGTCCTCGGCATCGAGGACCTCGAGCTCGATCGCGACGCCCTTGTCGAAGCGGTCCTTCGTGAGCCGGAGCGCCTCGCTCGCCGCGACCATCCCCGCGCGCGCGGCGTCGAGACGTCCCTGTGCCGCGACCGTCTCCGCCCGCGCCTCCGAGACCTCGCGCACGATCCGCGCGCGAAGCGACTCGTTCTCGACGTGCGCACCCTGGACCGCGAGGCTCCGCCCGCGGACCGCGGGCACGTCGAGGATCCCGCGGGGCCCGAACTGCCAGCCGGCGTAGACGATCCAGTCCTGCGAGAAGCTGAGCGCCGAGAGCGACGGCCCGAAGAAGCCCGTGCGACCGGTCGCCCCGAAGGGCGCCCAGGGCGTGTAGTACATGCCGTAGGCCCAGGGTTCGCCCGACCCGAAGCCGCGCGTCGCAGGGACGATCCCGGGGTAAGCGGCGCGGCCCGGGAGAGGGGCGGAGACGAAGGGCACGAGCGGACCGTAGAGCGCGCCTTCGCGCTCGTGCTCGACGGCGAAGATCGTCTCGTCCGCCTCCTGAACCTCGGGGCGGGCCTGGAGCGCGTGCTCGACGAGCTCCATGACCGTGGCGTCGCTCGAGAAGATCGCGACGGGCGCGGGGACCACGTCGCGCGGCACGAGCTCGACGCCCGGGTCGAGCTGGAGGACCGCCGCGAGACGCGCCGAGGCGATCGCGATCCTGCCGTTCACGGCCGCGAGGTCGAGGCGGCGGTCGGCGAGCTCCGCCCGGGCGCGGAGGACCTGCGACCTCACTCCCGCGCCGAGACGCTCCCTCGACTCCTCGTGCCGCGTGAGCTCCTGCGCGTCGACGAGCGCCTGCCGCGCGACGGCGAGCTCGCCCACGGCGCGGACGAGCTCGAAGTAGCCCTGCGCGGCCGCGACGACCGTGTCGAGCCGGACGGCCTCGGCACGAGCAGCCGCGGCGTCCTTGCGGCGGTGCTCGGCGAGCGCCTGGAACAGGTAGGGCCCGAAGTCCCAGTCGAAGGCCGGGAGGACCTGGGTCTCGAAGTTCGTTCGATCGACGTTCACGTTGAGCGCCGATTGAGTCTGCGCTTGACCCCTGTGATCGAAGGCGCGGAAGACCGGATAGACCTTCGGGAAGAACTGGAACTCCGCCGCCTGGATCCGGTTCTCGGCATCTTCTTCCGCGACGCGGGCAAGGAAGAGCTCGGGCGAGCGCGCGCCCGCGAGCTCGATCGCCGTCCGGAGGTCGATCCCCAGGCGGCGGGGACGCGCGAGCGTCGCCGCGAGCGTCGAGACTCCCGCGACCGTCGCGCTCGAGATCGAGGCGAGCTCGGGATCCCCGGGGCGCGGTCTCGCCGCCACGTCGCCACAGCCGGCCGCGAGGACCAGCCCGAGAGCGAGCCACGCTCTCACGGCGGCACCGAGCCGAGCGCGCGCACGAGGTCGTACTGGGCGCCGTCGTAGCCCACGATCGCGCCCACCTCGCGGGCGAGCGCGCGCGTCAGCATCTCCTGGGCGTCAAGGACCTCTAGCTGGATCGTCACGCCCTTGACGAGCCGATCCCGCGCGAGGCGGAGGTACTCGCGGGCGGCGATCACGCCGTCGTGCGCCGCCTCGAGGCTCTCCTCGGCCGTCACGGCGCGCGCCTTGGCCTCCGATACCTCGCGCTGGATCCGCGCGGCGAGCTCGTCGAGGTCGAGCTGCGCCCTCTGGACCCCGAGACTCGCGCCCCGGATACGGGGAAGGTCGAGGATCCCGTCGGGCCCCACGACCCACCCGACGACGACCAGGGCGTCCTGCGAGAAGCTCATCTTCCCGAGCGTCGGCCCGAAGTAGCCCGTCTGGACGAGCGGCGTCACGAAGGGGACGAGCGGTCCGTAGATCGCGCCGTCGCGCGCCTCGACGCGCGCCTCCTTCTCGGAGCCGAGATCCTTCACCTCGGGGCGCTCGGCGAGCCCGGAGCGGATCAGGTCCGTGACGGGGATCGAGCTCCGGACGAGCGGGACGAGGGGCGGGTACGCCTCCTTGGGGACGAGCTCCACGTCGGGAGCGAGCTGGAGGACGCTCACGAGCCGCGCCGAGGCGACGGCGATCCGGCCGAGGGAGGCCATGAGGTCCTGGTTCCTCGCCGCGAGCTCGGCCTCGGCGCGGTAGACCCTGACCTTCAGTCCCGCTCCCTTCGCGAGGAGCGACTCCTCGTTCCTCCTGAGCTCCTCGGCCTCGCGCACCGCGTCCCTCGCTATGTCGACGAGGGCGTAGCTCTGGACGAGCTCGAAGTAACCGTGCGCGGCCGCGACGACCGTGTCGAGGCGCGCCGTCTCCGTGCCCGCCTGGGCGGCGTCCTCGCGGCGAGCGGCGGTCAGGAGGCCGAAGACGACCTCGCCCGGGCGCCACGTCACCGCGATGATGGCCTGGGTGAGGAAGTTCGTGCGCGTCACGTCGACGTTCGTTCCGAGCTGCGGTTGCGCCTGGCCCTGGTGGTTCATGGCCCGGAAGATGGGCGCGATCGTCGGGAAGAGCGCGAACTCGACGGCGTGAGTCTGGTTCTCGGCCTCCTCGAGCCGGATCCGCGCTCGCTGGACGTCGATCGAGCGGCCGCCCGCGAGCTCGATCGCGCTCGGGAGGTCGATCACGAGGCGCCTCGGTCGCGAGAGCGTGCCCGCGAGGGTCCCCACGGAACTCACGGCCTCGGCGGGTGCTTCCCGGAGGTTCTCGGGGACCCAGGGCTCGGGCGCGGTGGGCTTGAAGAGGACCGAACAGCCGCTCGAGAGGAGGAGAGCCGCGCCGATCGCCGTCACTCGGGTCAGAGCCTGTTACCCCGTGCTGGCACCTTCTCTCGTCGCGGCGGGCGAACAATCGCGAGAGGGAAAACCTTCGCGCCGGGTGGTCGCGGCGACCCAGAGCGCCGGAGCGAAGAAGAGCGTCAGGGGAACCGAGGCGAGGAGACCGCCGATCACGGCCCGGGCGAGCGGGACGTTCGCCTCGCTCCCCTTCTCGATCCCGAGCGCGAGAGGGAGGAGCGCGAACACGGTCGCGAGCGCCGTCATGACGATCGGCCGGAGGCGCGTCTTGCCCGCGGTGACGGCGGACTCGCGGATCCCCACGCCTCCCTCGTGCGTCCGGTTCGCGAACTCGACGAAGAGCACCGAGTTCGAGACGACGATCCCGACGAGCATGAGGACGCCGAGCAGGGTCTCTATGTTGTAGGTCGTCCCCGTGGCTAATACCGTCGTGGAGACGCCAATCGCAGTCACGGGGATCACGGACATGACGACGAGAGGCGAGACGAGCGAGCGGAACTGCGCCACGAGGATCAGGTAGATGAGGAGGATCGCGAGGCCGAGGGCGTAGAAGAAGCTCCGGAACGCCTCGCGCATGGTCACGAGCACGCCGCGGACGTGGACCTCGGCCTCCTCCGGGAACTTCGCCTCCTTGATGCGCTTCTCGACGGCGCTCGCGACGGAGCCGAGGTCCTTCCCCTCGGCCACGTCGCCGAACACGTCCACGGAGCGGAGGACGTTGTAGTGCGTCGCCTGGACCATGGTCTGCTCGCGGCGGAGCGGCGCGACGTTCCTGAGGGTCGTCGCCTGGAGCTCCCGGCTCCCCTTGCCGGTCACGGGCACGTTCCTGAGCGTCTCGAGCGAGTCGATGCGCTCCTCCGGGTACTGGACGCCCACCAGGTAGTCGTTCCCCGACTCCGGGTCGATCCAGACGATCGGGTGGATGAAGATGCTCGAGCTGAGCGACGTGATGATGTTCTTCACCACGTCCTCCTCGCTCAGGTCGAGCAAGGCGGCCTTCCAGCGGTCCACCTCGAGGTGGAGCGTCGGGTAGTCGAGCCGGACGTTGATGAGCGGGTCGGCGAGGCCGGGGACCTTCTCCATCTCCGCCTTCGCCGTCACAGCCGCGTCGTGGGCCTCCTCGATCTTCTCGTCGATCACCTGCACGTCGATCGGGGCGATCCGGCCGAAGTTGATCGCGGCGGACGTGATCCCGCCCGTCTGGAAGACGAAGCCCGTGCCCGGGGCGACGCGCGGGAGCTGCTCCCTCAGGCGGCGGATGAGCTCGTCCGTGCGCATCGAGTGGTCGTCCCTGAGCTTCACCTGGACGAACGCCTCGTGCTCCGCCGAGTTCTTGCTGTTCATGGTCGCGAACGGGTCGGGCGAGATCCCGAGGTTGGAGACGATCCGCTGGACCTCGCCCTTCGGGGCCGTCCTCCGGATCAGGTCCTCGACCTTCGCGACGACCTCGGACTCGAGCAGCTCGACGCGCATCCCCGACTTGGCGCGGAGGTGGAGGATGAACGTCCCCGCGTCGACGCGGGGGAAGAGCTCGTAGCCCGTGAACGGGACGAGCGCGAGGGACCCTGCGAGGAGCGCGAGGACGACCGCGTGGAGGACGCGTGTGTGGCGGAGCGTCGCCTCGAGGCGCCTCCCGTACCAGCCCTGGAAGCGCGCGTAGCCGCGGACGAGGACGTTCTCCCGGCCTCTCTCGTCGACGCGCTTCGCGAGGAAGCGGGCGCAGAAGACGGGGATGAACGTCATGGCGAAGACGTAGCTCGCGGCCATGGCGAGGACGACCGAGACGGCGAGCGGGGTGAACAGGAACTTCGCGATCCCGGTGAGGTAGATCACGGGGAGGAAGACGACGCAGGTCGTGATCGTCGACGCGAGGACCGGCATGGATACCTCCTCGGTCGCGTCCTCGGCTGCCTTGGCGGCCTCCGTGCCCTTCTCGGAGAGGTGCCGGATCGTGTTCTCGATGACGACGACCGCGTCGTCGATGATCCGCCCGACCGCGAGCGCGAGCCCGCCGAGCGTCATGAGGTTGACGGTCTCCCCGAGGAGGAAGAGCCCCGTGAGCGCCGCGAGGATCGAGAACGGGATCGCGAGGACGATCGCGCCCGTCGCGCGGAAGCTCACGAGGAACAGGAGGACGCACGCGCCCGCGAGGACGGCGCCGAGGACGCCCTCGCGCCCGAGCTGCTTCACGGCGTTCCTCACGTAGACGGACTGGTCGAGGACGACGTCGAGCTTGACGCCGGCGGGGATCCCGTGGAAGTGCTTCACCGCTTCCTTGACGGCGTCCACGACCTTGATCGTGTTGGCGCCCGTCTGCTTGCTGATCGGGATGTAGACCGAGCGCTTGCCGTCCACGCGGACGATGTTGGTGACGATCGCGTTCGCGTCCTTCGCCTGGCCGATGTCGCGCACGAAGACGACCTTCCCGCCGCGCGTCGCCACGGGGATGGCGTTGAAGGCGTCGGGCGTCGTGAGCTCGGCGTTCGACATCACGTCGTAGGCGAGGTTCCCGATCTTGGCGACCCCGGTCGGGATGAGGAGGTTGGACCTCCCGACCGCGTGGACGACGTCGAGGGGCGAGAGGCCGTAGGCCTGGAGCTTGTCGGGGTCGGTGTAGATCATGACCTGGCGGATGAGCCCGCCGTAGACGGGGGGCGCGGCGACGCCCTTCACGTTGCCGAGCTGCTCGCGGATCGTGTAGTTCGCGACGTCGAAGAGCTCGCTCTGGGAGAGCGTCGCGCTCGAGAGAGTGAGCTCGCAGACGGGGAGACCGGACACGTCGTAGCGGACGACGAGCGGCGGGAGGGTGCCCGGCGGGAGGCGCGAGAGGTCGGCGATCGCGAGCGAGATCACCTGCGAGACGGCTGCGTTCACATCCACGTCCGGGTCGAAGTAGATCGTGATGATCCCCATGCCCGTGATCGAGCGCGACTCCATGTGCTCGATCCCGCCCGCCTGCATGAACATGCGCTCGAGGCGGCGCGTGATCGACGACTCCATGTCCTTCGCCGGCATGCCCGCGTAGGGCACGGCGACGATGACGGCGGGCTGGTGGAGGTCGGGGAAGACGTCCACCTCCATGCGGAGGCTGCTCGCGACGCCGAGGATCGCGACGATGAGGGCCGCGACGACCACGAGGTGCGCGTGACGCAGGGCGAACCGGGTCACGGCTGCTCGCTCTCGACCTTCTTCGCGGAGCTCCAGGACGCCATGTGCGCCGAGACGCGGTCGCCGTCCCTGAGCTCGCCTCCGCTGAGGACGATCGACTCGCGGCCCTCGAGACCCGAGGCGATCTCGACGTACCGCCCGAAGTCCCAGCCCTTCGTGACCGCGCGCTCGCGCGCCGTGTCGTCCTCGACGACGTAGACGAGGGCCTTCCCCTGGTGCTCCGCCACGGCCTCGGGCGGGACGACGAGCGCGCTCTCGTGCTCCTCGAGCGTCACGTGGACCAGGACGTACATTCCGGGGAAGAGCGCGTTCTCCTCGTTCGGCAGCTCGGCCTCGCAGAGCATGGTGCGCGTCTCGGGCGCGAGCGCGGAGGCGACGCGCGTGATCGCCCCGGTGAAGAGGCGGCCCCTGTAAGCGTCGCTCGTGACGTCGATCGGGGTTCCGGGATGGCAGAACGCGATCTCCGACTCGGGGACCTGGAAGTCGAGCCGCACGCGACCGCGCGTCGCCATCGACACGATCGGATGCGCCGCCTCGGACCGGGTCGCGCGCTGGACGAGCGCGCCCGGGTCCACGAAGCGCGCCGTGACGACGCCGTCGAAGGGGGCCCGGACCGTGGCGTAGCCGAGGAGGACGCGTATCCCCTGGAGGGCCGCCTCCTCGGCCCCGACCGTGGCGCGAGCGACCGCCACGCTCGCCTCGGAGCGCGAGACCTCGGCCTTCGCGGCGTGGACCTTGGCGAGGGCGAGCTTCTTCTCGGCCTCCGCGGCCCCCCGCTGTCCCGCGGCGACCTCGAGGTCCTGCACCGAGATGTCGCCCGCCGCGCGGAGTGCCTTCGCCCGCTCGTGGATCGAGACCTGGAGCTCGGCGATCGCGCTCGCGTGCTCGACGCCGGCCTGCGCCTCCTCCTCGCCCGCGCGCGCGGCGAGGACCGCCGCCTCGGCCCTGTGGAAGGCCGCGCGTGACTCCTCGAGCTTCGCCTCGTGGAGGACGCGGTCCGCCTCTATGTCGGGGACGTCGATCTCGGCCACGACGTCGCCCCGCTGGACGAGGTCGCCCTTGTCGAAGCGGACCGTCCTGATGTAACCGGCGACCTCGGCGAGGAGCGTGGCCTCGAAATAGCCGTGGACGTCTCCCGGGACGTAGAGCTTCCGCTCGAGGTCCTTACGCTCGGGGCGGATGACCTCGACCGTCGGGATCTTCTCGGGCTGTGGGGATCTCTCGGTGCATCCAACGAGCGTCGCGCCAAGGAACACGACCGTCGCGAGGTCACGCGCCCGGGCCATGGGAGATGGTGGCGCAACGCCCATTCCGGAGCCCCCGAGCATTCAAGAGGTGCCGGCTCGCTTCGAACATCCGCGGCTCGAAACGGCTCCGTTGGAGACGGACAACCCTCACGCGGCGCGACCTCTCGCCGCGGCGCGCCGCGTGCTCGTCCCACGGCGGGGAAGGCTTATGAAAGGCGAGCAGGGGCACCCGACACGGCGCGCGATCCTGGAGTTGCTCCGGGGAGGAGAACGAACGGCGGGTCATCTCGCGTCTTCCTTCGGAGGGACGCGACCCGTCCTCGCTCATCACCTCTCCGTTCTCGTCGTCCAGGGGCTCGTCCGTGCGCGCTCGGAGGGGAACCTCCGGTACTACGTGCTCGCCAGAGGAGGTCCGGATGAATCGCGGGAGGCCTCGCAGAGCTATCTTCCTGCCCATTGATGAACGGGTCCGGGCGCCCGTCGTGCTCCTCGTGGATGAGGTGCCACTGCGCGACGAGCTCCGTCGCATGCTCGCGGCGTGCGGTTTCTCGGTGGAGCCCGAGCCGGGCACCCGCCTGGATGGCCGGGTGGTCCTCGTGAGCGCTCGCTCGCCCGAGCTGGCGGCCCGCCGGGTCCTCGAGCTCCGCTCTCGATGTTTCTTCGAGCCCGACATGATCGTCTGCGCTCCCTTCGGCTCGCTCGCCCGGGAAGACGCGTTCGTGGAGGAGCACGACGTCGCGGCCCTCTCGCTTCCGGT
>FTGE01000980.1_pt1 | contig 11734 bp, 10 predicted proteins | sample 1640581 | NCBI WGS metagenome assembly FTGE01 (sample SAMEA3914789, study PRJEB12502) | metagenome | biome: forest; material: soil | place: Canada | collected 2011-07-03 | depth 0.3 m | reverse complement strand
GCGGTTCCCTTACGAACCGCGATGGGGCGGCTGTAACTCGCGCCGGGGAGGCAAGAATTCCGGACTCCCAGACTGGCCGGCGCGCCCGCCGGCCTGGCCGTCGCGCTTCACGGGCTGGCCGGCGCGTGTCAGAGTCGCTCCGACGCGCGTGAGAAGCCACCCGGCTCGACAGGTTGGCTGGACGGCACGCCGTCGTGGCCACCCGGCGCGAACGCGAGCCCGGCGAACGCACCTGTCAGCCCACCTCTCGCGTCTGCAAGCTTGGCCATCGCGACCGACGGGCGCCCCGTCGGGCCTCCTGAGCTCACGAACGGACCTGATCGCTGACCAAGCGCGCCTCGTAGCCGCTCCTTCGCGACCTGTCGCCGTCCCATCGCGTCTTCGAGCCTCTCGACCTCGTTCATGGAGCTACCCGGCGCGCGTTCAGGGCCCACCTCCCGCGATCCGTCTGCTCACGGTCTCGTGAGAGAAGCCCCCCGTCGCGTCTCGTGACCTGTCTCACGAGACCCGGAGGCGACCCGACGCGTTGGTTGGCCCCACAACCGCGCCTCGAGGACGACCCAGCGCGCTGTTCTGCCGACCCGGCGCGATCGTGAAGCCGACCCGCGCGGCTCGAGCCCGACCAAACGCGAATGCAAGCTGACCAAGCACGTTCGTGAGCCGCCCCGGCGCGACTCGGGAGCCGACGAACGCGATTTCAAGCCCACCCGACGTGAACGTGAAGCCACCCGACGCCCTTTCAAGTCCACCCCTCGCGATCGTGAGGCGCCCCATCGCGAAAAATGGCCGCCCACTTCGAGGAGGTGCTCGCCCCGCTCACCCGAGCGCGCGACCCGTTCCGAAGATGGGTCGCGTGACGCCCCTCTCCTTGCGCGTGACGCAGGCTCTTCACCGCGTGACGCCCTTTTTCCGTCGGATCGCGTGACCATCCGATCACCCGGGCGCGTCAGAGCTGCTCGACGTGGCCCGGCTTGCCGTCTATCCCCTACTGGCCGCCGCCGTGGGACCCATGGCTCGCTCAGTGTTGGGGTCCGGCCGGCTCCAAAGCTCATGGCGCTCGTGGCGCTCGCCTTCCTCGTCTTGCCTCCTTGTTCCGGCAGGGGCCCCGGGGGTTCGTGGGACAGGTCTTCTCGCATCTCCACCGAGAGCATGGATCGCCCGAATCGTGAACGAGCGGGAACCGCCACGCGGGGCGCGGCACTCACTGGCGAGGTTCATTCCGGATGGTGTCGGGTCGCCACCGATGGTTCCTGGCTGCCTCGCTCTCCTTGCTTCTTCCCGCGTGCCGCTCGAGCGAGCCTCGCGCCCAGACCCCATCCCGACCCGCGAGCTACGCGGGCACCTGGACCCGCGACACCGACGGGCGCGCCTTCTCCGTCACCGACGACGGGACGAGCGTGCACGGCCAGCTCGACGACCGGCGCTTCGGCACCTTCACCTTCGAGCTCGAGCGCCAGGGCGCGTTCCTGGTCGGGAAGGCGCACATAAAACCCCGGGACACGGCGGCGTTCGATACCGCCTGGAAGCTCCACGAGCAGAAGCCCGGCGCGCTCGTCGGCGAGAACGAGTGGGTGGACATCTACCCGGACGGCCGGACGGAGCGCGGCACCGAGCGCCAGGTCTTCACCGTCTCCGCCGGAGCCGCCGCGCCCGTGGACGAGAAGCGCCGCCTCCGCGAGGAGGCGGACAAGCTCAACCAGCAAGCCGAGAGCGAGGACGCGGCCCGCCGCGCGCTCCAGGCAGACGCCGACAAGACGAGCGATGCGGCGGAGAAGGACCAGGCCGAGATGGAGCGGATCCGCTCCGAGGCCGACACGCTCCTCGGGGAGAAGCACTGAATGCGCCTTCGACGCAGTTTCGCCCAGGCCGTCCTCGTCATCGCGGCCGCAGGCTCTGCGATGCTCGTCGCGCCGGCGCGGGCCGGAGGCGGCAAGCTCAAGGTCAAGACCTCGCTCAACGCCTTCGCGGCCGTGGCGCGCGAGGTGGGCGGCGATGCGATCGAGGTCGAGGCGCTCGCGCGCCCGAACGAGGACCCGCACGAGATCACGGCGACTCCCCAGCTCATCTTGAAGCTCAAGGACGCCGACGTGTTCGTCGAGAACGGCGTCGGCCTCGAGAACTGGAGCGAGAAGAGCGTCGGCGAGTCCAAGAACGAGAAGATCGCGAAGAAGGCCCCCGGCTATTGCCTCGCGACGGAGGGGATCGCGATCCTCGACGTCCCGCCTCCGGGCTCGAACGTCCAGAACGAGGAGCACGCCTTCGGGAACCCGCACACCTGGTTCGACCCGCTCATGGGCCACGTCTTCGCAAAGAACATCGAGGCCTGTCTCGGGCGCGTCGCTCCCGAGAAGGTCGACGCCTGGGAGCGGAACCGCGAGGCCTTCGACAAGAAACTCTACGAGCAGATCTTCGGCAAGGACCTCGTCGACATGATGGACGGTGGCGAGCGCCTCGAGAAGCTCGTCCGCCAGGGCAAGCTCGACGAGTTCCTCGCGACGAAGAAGTTCAAGGAGAAGCCCCTCACCGACCTCCTCGGTGGGCTCATGAAGAAGGCTCGGCCGCTCAGGGGTCTCAAGCTCATCTCGTACCACGACTCCGTCAACTACCTCGCGCGGACCTACGGGATCGACTTCGTGGCGACGCTCGAGCCGAAGTCGGGGATCGCGCCCACGCCCGGCCACCTCGAGGAGGTCGCGCGCCTCGCCAAGAAGGTGGACGCGAAGGTCGTCGTCGTCATGACGTGCGAGCCCAAGAAGATCGCCGAGGACTTCGCGAAGACGATCGGCGCCAGGGTCGCGGCGCTCCCCTCGGACGTGGGCGCCGACGGCACCAAGGACTGGTTCGACTTCCACGAGAAGATCGTCGACCAGCTCCTCGAAGCGGCCAAGAAGTGAGCACGGGGCCGTGAGCCTCATCTCGTTCGCGGGAGCGACTCTCGGCTACCCGGGACACGTCGTGCTGCCGCGGATCGACCTAGCTGTCGAGCCGGGCGACTTCCTCGCGATCCTGGGGCCCAATGGATCCGGGAAGACGACGATCCTGCGCGCGATCCTCGGGATCCTGCGCCCGCTCCAGGGGACCGTCGTCGCCCCGAAGCGGTGCGGCTACTCGCCCCAGCGGCGCGCGCTCGACTCGATCTTCCCGTTCACGGTCGAGGAGGTCGTGGGCATGGGCCTCGTGAGCGAGCTCGGCCCGTTCCGCCGGCCGGGACCGAGAGAGCGCTCGCGCGTCCACCGCGCGCTCACCGCCTGCGGCGTGCGGCACCTCGCCGACCGCGCGTTCCGCGACCTCTCGGGAGGACAGCAGCAGCGGACGCTCGTGGCGCGCGCTCTCGTGACCGACCCCGAGGTCCTCATCCTCGACGAGCCGACGAACGACCTCGACCTCACGGGCGAGCACGAGATCATGGAGCTCGTGGCGAGCCTGAACCAGGGCGGACGGACCGTCGTCATGGTCTCGCACCTCCTGAACGTCGTCGCCCACTACGCGACGCGCGTCGCGATCCTCTCGCACGGCGAGCTCGACGCCGGGCTCGCCTCCGAGGTGCTCACGTCCGAGCGGCTCTCACGCCTCTACCGGATCGACGTGACCGCGGGCGAGCTCGAGGGCCGCCGGGCGATCGTGCCGCGCCCCGTCGCGAGGAGCGCGGTCGGTGGCGCCACGAAGGCCGCCCTGGAGGTCGCTCCCGGGGCCCCGCGAACGCCTGCTGCTCCGGCGTGGGAGCGGCAGCGCTCGCGCGCGGCGCGCGCCGGCGTCAGGGCAGCGTCGCTTCTCCTCCGTGCCCTTCCCCGCGAGCTCGCGCTCGAGCTCGGAGGCTTGACCGGCAAGCTCGCGGCCTGGGCTCTCCCCCGGAAGCTCGAGGCGGCGGAGGAGAACCTCGAGGCCGTCTGCCCTCGCGTCGAGCCCGGCGCCCGGCGACGGATCGCGGCGAGATCGTTCACGAACCGGGGGCGTTCGCTCGCCGAGCTCGTAAGGACTCCCCTCGCGAAGGACCGCGAGGTCGCGGGAGTCGTCGAGCTGGTGGGAGCCGCGCACCTCGGGGCCGCTCTGGCGGACGGTCGGGGCGCGATCGTCGCGGCGGCTCCGCTCAACGGTGCGGACCTCCTCGCGGCCTTCCTGCGCCGCGTGACGGGCAAGCCCACGGCGCTCGTCCTCAGGCGGTCGGAGGAGCTCGTCTCGGAGCCGGCCCTCGCGGCCGCCCGCGTGACGACGATCCATGCCAGGAGCGCGCTCAGGGAGGGCGCTGCCGTCCTCGGCCGGAACGAGGTCCTCGTCGTCCCGGCCCACGCGGATGCGCTCTCGCGGCGGGCCATCGCGGTCCCGCTTCTCGGTCGCTCGGTCGTGACGAGCACGCTCGCCGCCCGTCTCGCTCTGCGGACGAACGCGCCGGTCCTTCCGGCGACGCTCACGCGCCGGGAGGGCGGAGGCTATCGGCTCGAGCTCCACCGGGCGGTCGCGAGCCTCGGGCTGGCCTCGAACGAGCAGGAGGCGGTCTCGCTCGCCACGTCCGATTGCGTGAGGGCGTTCGAGACCTCGATGCGCGCGTGCCCCGAGGAGTGGCCCTGGCATCGCGTCCGATGGGCGACCGCCCGGGAAGCAGCCTCGTGAGCATCACCGAGTCCGGGGAGACGCTCCGGTTCTTCGCCGACAGCTACCTGACCACGCTCGCGATCGCTCTCGTCGTCTCGTACCTCGGCGTCTTCGTCGTGCTCAAGCGGATCGTCTTCCTCGGGATCACGCTGGCCCAGGCCGCCGCTGCGGGGATCGCGCTCGTCTTCTTCGCCCAGGGGTACTTGACGCCCGGGAGCGCGTTCTCCGAGCTCCTCGAGAGCTACGGGCCCACCTTCTCGGCGCTGGGCGTCTCGACGGCGGCCGTCGCCGCGTTCGCGCTCCCGGGCGAGCCCAAGCGCCTCTCGCGGGAGACGCTCCTCGGGCTCGGCTACGCGTTCTTCGCCGGGGTCTCCATCCTCCTCGTCTGGTGCAGCCCCAAGGGGGTCGACGAGCTCAAGAACCTCCTCGCGGGCGACGTGCTCTTCGCGCGGGAGCACATGACGCTCCTCCTCACCGGGCTCGGCCTCGTCGCGCTCCTCCACGGCGTCTTCCGCAAGGAGTTCCTCCTCGTCAGCTACGACCACGACTTCGCGAGCATCCACCTGAACGTGAAGCTCTACGACCTCCTCCTCGCGCTCTCGCTCGGGGTCGCCGTCTCGCTCGCGCTCAAGGTCGCGGGGATCCTCCTCGTCTTCGCGTTCCTCGCCGTGCCCGCCGCCTCGGGTCTCATGGTGGGGAGGAAGCTCGGCCACGCGACCGCGATCGCCCTCGGGGTCGCGCTCTCGAGCTCGATCCTGGGCTGGACGGTCGCCACGCGCGTCGACCTCCCCGTCTCGCCCACGATCTCGTGCTTCCTCGTGGCGCACGCCGCGCTCGCGGCGGCCGTCTCCCGGCTGCACAGCCGCGTTCTCTCGTGGAGCTACGTCGGCCTCGTCGCGATCCTCGCGTCGCTCGCGGTCGCGGGCGGGTTCCACGTCCTCCGACGCCCGGCGGGACCGTCGGTCGCGCGCATCGAAGCCGCGGCGGTCGCGGCCGCCGGCCCACGCCCCGAGGACATGCTCCAGGCGTTCCGTGCGGCGGGAACCCCCGAGGACCAGCAGCGTACGGCGGAGCAGCTCGCCAAGGTCGAGGACCAGCGCGTCCTCGACGATTTCGTCAAGATCGCCCTCTCCCGTGACGAGGACGCGCGCGAGATCGCGCTCGCGGCGCTCGAGAAGAGTGCCGACCGCGCCCGCGCCCTGCACGCGCTCGAGCCCCATCTGCGCGCGGCGCGAGCGGACGTGAGGCTCCACGCGGCGTTCGGTCTCGTCCGCTTCGACGACCCGCGCGGCATCGCCGTGGCCGTGGGGACGCTCCGCGACCCCGAGGCCAAGAACGGCACGCGCGAGGAGGCGATCGACCTCCTTCTCCGCCTGAACCCGAGCGGAGAGGCGTTCCGCTACGACCCCTTCGCGAGCGACGGCGCGAACCAGGAAGCCGTTCGTTCCTGGGAGGAGTGGGGGCGGAAGACTCCGACCTCGAGGCCCCGGTGAGCGCGCGAGTGTCGGCGTTGTCCTGCTTCCGTGAGGGGACGATCCGCGCGATCAGAACGCGTGCGCACCGCGTCCGACCGCGCCGATCCCTTCCGTGGAGGGCTGTGCTCGAGGCCGTGCGCAACGACCCGCGGGGGACCGAGCGGCAGAAGGCAGACGCCGTCAAGATCCCGCGCTCTTCGACGAGATCAGGTAGCCGCATGAGTCAAGACGGGAGGGTAACGGTGAAGCCCGTTGCTCGGGCCGCGGCCGCGAGGTTGCCGTCGAAGACGACGAATTCGCGGTTCCTGGGAGAGCCATCGACCGCCACGAACGCAGCCGCGAGTTGAAGCGCATCTGCGGCGCGAAGTGCGTGCTCCCTAAGAAAACGTTCGGCGTGGCCTCGCACCTCGATGATTCCTGATATTTCGACCCACGCGGAAGTGAGTTGCTCCAGTTTCCTGGTGGCTCGCGCGGTAGCCTCCACATCAAGCGAACCTTCACGATGTTTTCGCTGGAGCGCCGAGACGACCTCGGTTCTCGTCAGGCTCCAGACCGTGAGGGCGCGGTCTGCGCGAAGCAACTTGAGGCATGCGTTGCTCGTGGGCTCATCGACGACGAGCGGGACGACCGCGCTCGTATCCCAGAATCTCAATACCCTCTCTCCCGCTCGTCCAGCACAGCCTTGCGAACTGCCCCTGTAGGATCAGGTGGGCCGACGGTGTCAAAGAAGGAGAGCGGAATTTCACCCGCCTCATGCTGCGCCTCGAGCATATGGCGCACGTCCCTGGCTTGCTCGTGTGCTACGCGAACGAGTTCAGCAACCAATGTTCCCGCAACGTCGACGTGCTGCCCCGTCTCTCGAATCTCGGTGATAGCCGTATTGCCGACCATCGCCGCCACCTGACGCTTCATGCAACGAACGATGAAGTCTTGACTCTGGTTAGCCGCCGAAAGCTGCTGCGGGCGGGCTGCCGCGAACTGCCCGGCCGCGTTGAACGCATCGAAAGCGTCCTTGAGAGCATTGAGCGTCGCCTCGTCGAACTGATGCCGCTCGATTCTCTGGCTGAGCACTGGCTCGGCCAAGATCCTCTGAATGGCGGGGAACTGAGATAGCTGTCCAATGACGACGAGCGTGTCGAGGGCAGGAGCCATCGCGAACGGTTCGACCCGAGTCAGCGCGTCGATGGCAGAGGCGCCCTGAGTCATTGCTTCGAGTGCCTGTTGGCCGGCATGCCGAATGACTGCGACGTTCGCGAGAACTCGAAGTGAGATGTCCCTCAAGACCGGCACCGGCAGCCCAAGGTCCAGGGCCGGAAGTTCCGTCGCGACCCTTTCCACTCTGGGCACGTCGAGCGTGAGCATGGGATTCACCGTTTCCGGATTCTAGCCCGGCCCGCGCATCCGAGCAGCGACCGAGGGGCCAAGCGACCGAGGCTCGCCGGAGGCTGATCGAACGTGGGCACGGGATCATTGTTGCGTCCGTCACCCTTCTCGTCACGAGCCCCACGCCAGTAACAGCCCTCGCCCCGCGAACGTGTTCGTGACATTGGACCGCCCCGGACGCGTCATGGGCGCGCGATCGGGGAGGGTGCATGGACGGCGACATCCGAGATCTCGAGCGCCGTGTGGCCGAGGGCGAACCTGGGGCGAGCGGGCACCTGGCGCGACTGAGGTCCCGGCTCCTCAGCGCCTCGGGCTTGAGCGGGCGCGCCGTGGCGCTCCTACCGGTCCCGGAGGGCGAGGTCGTCTGTAGACGTTGTCGAGGCGCTTCCCGGCTCGAGACGATGAAATGATGACGACCAGCCCTGCCCGGACTGTCAGGCGCAGGGGCGATGGAGAGTGCCGGCGTTTTTCATGATGCGGACGCCTCTCCTCGGGGCGGACGGCGCGCCCGTGACGCACGTCGGCTGGAAAGAGGCGGCGGCGCTCGCCGAGTCCGTTGGTCTTTCGCTCCCCACGCGGCACGAGTATCACGCCTGAGCGTCACGCCGAGGCCTGACGGTTCCGCCACCCCGCGCGAGCGTCGCGCCAACGCCGACGAGGAGTCCGGCGGCGACCGCAATCGAGTCGAGCCCCGCGGGGCGTTGGACGCCATGTTCCGCAAGGCGCCAGACGGAGAAGAGGTAGATCAGCCCGGCGAGAGTCGCGACGATGTGTGGCGCGAGCCTCGGGCGGAGCTCTGCGCGCGGCCTCGATGCATCTTCCATGCCCGATCGGACGCCTCGCGAACCGCCCCGTCACGCATGATTCGAAGTGTAGAGAGCCGCCCCTCAGTGAACGGCGAGCTCACCCTTCCCGGGCTTCACGTTCTTGAGCACAAGCGTGAGCGGAACGCCCACGAGGAACATGCACGCGAGCACGGTGAACGCGTCGGTCGTCGCAAGCATGCTCGCGTGCGCCGAGAGCTGGCGCCCCACCACGCCGAGCGCGTGACTCGTCGCGTCGACGGCGCTCGAGGTGGCACCGTGCAACGTCCGCGTCAACGAGCCGACCGCGGTCCGGTAGGCCTCGTCGAACGGAGTCATGTGCGCCACGAGCATGTTCTGGTGCACCTGGGCCCGACGATCGAGGAGCGTCGTCACGACCGCGACGCCGATGCTCCCGCCGACGTTGCGCGCGAGGTTCATGAGCCCCGACGCGTTCCCGTTCTTCTCCCTCGCCAGGAAGGAATAGGCGCCGGTGTTGATCGGCACGAACAGGAAGGCGAGCCCCGAGGCCTGGATGATGCGGTCGCCGGCGGCGCGCCAGAAGTCCACGTCGAGGCTCCAGTGCATCATCCTCCAGAGACCCACGCTCGAGAGGAGAAGCCCGAACGTGATCAGCCGCCGCGGCTGCACGCCGCGTCCGAGGAGGATCCCGACGATCGGCATCATGGAGAGCGTCGCGAGCGCGCCGAACGACATGGCGAGCCCCGCGTTCGTCGCCGTGTAGCCCATGTAGGTCTGGAGGAAGAGCGGCACGAGCGTCGTCGTCCCGTAGAGTCCGAACCCGACGATCCCGATGAGCACGACCGACATGGCGAAGTTGCGCTCCTTGAGGAGCCGGAGATCGACGATCGGTTCCTTCTGGAAGAGCTCCCACACGACTGCGCCGACGAGACCGAGCACGGCCGCGACGACGAACGCGACGATCAGGTGCGACTCGAACCAATCCTCGCGCTGCCCCTTGTCGAGGACGAGCTGGAGCGCCCCGAGGCCGAGCGCGATCAACCCGAGACCGATCGCGTCCACGTGCCGGCTCGCGCCCTTGGCGCGCGCTATGTGCGGCGGATCCTCGACCATGATGTTCGTGAGGAAGAGGGAGAGGAGGCCGATCGGAATGTTGATGTAGAAGATCCAGCGCCAGCTGTAATTGTCGGTGATCCAGCCACCGAGCGTCGGCCCGAGCGTCGGCGCGCAGATGACGGCGATCCCGTAGACCGCGAACGCCATCCCGCGCTTCTTCGGCTCGAACGTGTCGGCGAGGATCGCCTGCTCGACGGGCTGGAGCCCGCCGCCGCCGATCCCCTGGATCACGCGGAAGAAGACGAGCGCCCCGAGGCTCGGGGCGAGCCCGCACAGCGCCGAGGCGAGCGTGAAGACGGTGACCGAGAACATGTAGAAGCGCTTGCGACCGAAGACCGACGCGAGCCACGCTGAGATCGGGAGGACGATCGCGTTCGAGACGAGGTAGCTCGTCAGCACCCAGGTCGCCTCGTCCTGGCTCGCCGAGAGGCTCCCGGCGATATGCGGCAGCGCGACGTTCGCGACGCTCGTATCGAGGACCTCCATGAAGGTCGCGAGCGTCACCGTGAGAGCGATCAGCCAGGGATTGTGCTTCGGGCGCCACTCGACCGCCGCCGTCACCGGCGCGAGCTGCACCTTGGGGAACGCCACGGCGGAGCTCACTGGACCCTCACTTCCGGCTCGACCGACATGCCGGGGGCGAGGACGAGCCCTTCGGTCGTCTCGTCGAAGACGAGCTTCACCGGCACGCGTTGCACGACCTTCACGTAGTTGCCCGTCGCGTTCTCCGGCGGAAGCAGGCTGAACCGCGCGCCGGTCCCGACCTGCACGCTGTCCACGTGACCGCGGAAGACGCGGCCGGGGTAAGCGTCGACCCTGAGCTCGGCCCCCTGGCCGGGACGCATGTGCGTGAGCTGCGTCTCCTTGAAGTTGGCGACGACCCACATCTCCTTCGGCACGAGCGCGAGGAGCGTCTGGCCGACCTGCACGAACGCGCCCGGCTCGACGGCCTTCTTCGCGATCTCGCCCGAGCGGGGCGCACGGATCGTCGTGTAGGAGAGGTCGAGCTCCGCCTGGCGAACCTGCGCGAGCGCGCGGTCGCGATCGGCGGCGGCCTTGGTCGCCGCGGAGTGGCTCGTCTCGATCTCCTGCGGCGCGCCCCGCGCGGCCGCGAGCACGGCCTCGGCCTCGCGAACGCGCGACTCGGACTCCTTCACCTGCGACTGCGCCTGAGCGATCGCGTCCTGCGCGTGGGTGTGAGCGCTCTCGGCCTCGAGGAGCTGGGCCTCGGCCGCGCGGACACGCGCCTTCGCGGACGCGTGGCGGGCGCGCGTCGCGGCGGCGTCGGCCGTCACGCGCTCGAGGTCCTGGCGGGAGACGCTGCGCGTCGCGATCGCTTCCTCGTAGCGCTTCTGATCGAGCGAGGCGCGCGAGGACCTGCCGGCCGCCGAGGCCGACGCGACGCCGGCTTCCGTCTGCGCGAAGCGGCTCCGCGCGCCGTCGAGGAGCGCGCGCGCCGTCCCGACGGCGGCCTTCGTGGTCTCGAGGTCGGCGTCCGCCTGATCGACCCGCGCGCCGGCGCGGATCTTCGTGAGCTCGAACGCGGCGTTCGCGTTCGCGAGGTTCGCCTGGGCCGACTCGAGCGCGGCGCGTGCGTCCGAGAGCTTCGCCTCGAAGTCGCGGGGATCGATCTCGAGGAGCACGTCGCCGCTCGCGACCGTCGCGTTGTCGTCGAAGTGAACCGCGATCACGTGCCCCGAGACCTTCGGGCTGATCGGCGTCACGTGCCCCTCGATGAAGGCGTCGTCGGTGGACTCGAAGCCGAGGCTGTGCGCGTAGAGCGAGCCGGCGGTGACGACCGCGAGCGCACCGGCGAAACCGGCCGCGATCTTGAGCTTCGTCTGGCGCCTGATCGGCGAACGACCCCCGGCCGTCCTGAGAGCGGCTTCGACTCCAACATCGATCGGGCTCATGTGGGCTCCTTCCCTCGGTGACTCTCGAGGAAGAACACGCGTCGTTCCGTTCGGCCGAGACCATCGATACGCCTGCCGTCTCGTCACTTACGCCGATCGACCGAGGTGCCGACCCATCGGCACCTGCCGACCCATGGGCGAAGTGCCGTCTCCGGCACCGAGGCGCGATCACGCCCGCCGCCCCTCCTCGATCACCCGCCAAGCGCCTCGCGATCATCGACTTCCGCATCGAGAGAAAGAGCCAACGAGAGCATGGAACGCGAAGTGCCTTCTTCAAGGACGCGAGCCTCGGCTCGACGGAGGGAAAGATGAAGATCCATGAGATGAGCTTCGCGGTCGCGCTCGTCTTCGCCGGCTGCGCGGTCGGGCCCGACTACGAGAGACCCGTCGCGGCGACGCCGACGAACCTCACGGAGATCGGCATGGTCTCGACCGAGGGCTCGACGATCCGCTTCAGCGCGGAGAAGCCCGC
>FTGE01000751.1_pt1 | contig 11752 bp, 12 predicted proteins | sample 1640581 | NCBI WGS metagenome assembly FTGE01 (sample SAMEA3914789, study PRJEB12502) | metagenome | biome: forest; material: soil | place: Canada | collected 2011-07-03 | depth 0.3 m | reverse complement strand
CCCGCTTGACCCTCCCCCTGCTGCTGTGGATCACGAACTCGGACGGCTCGGCCTTGAACCAGGAGAACATGCTGCGCCTCCTGTCTCCGGGAAAGGAGGCGCCCGCGGATTCTTTCAGGGCGTCATGGGAGCGGGGTTCGTGAGCGACGTGAGCACGTGGTCGCGCCAGGCTCCATTGATGAAGAGATACTGCCGCGCGACGCCCTCGACGACGAACCCGAGCTTCTCGAGGAGCTTCCCGCTCCGCGTGTTCTCGGGGAGGTAGTTCGCCATGATCCGGTGGAGACGCACCGTCTCGAAGACGTGGCGGATCGCCGCGCGGAGCGCCTCGCTCATGTAGCCCTGCCCCTCGAGCGCCTTGTCGATCGAGTAGCCGAGGTAACAAGCCTGGAAGGGGCCGCGCGCGACCTGCGTGAAGTTGACGGAGCCCGCGACCTCGTTCCCCTTGAAGACGAAGAAGCGCAGGGCCTGGCCGTCGAGCAGCTCGAGCCGGCTCTTGGCGAGCCGCTCGCGCCAGAAGGCTTCCCCGGTGAAGCCCGCGGGGCGCGGCGGCTCCCAGGGAGCGAGGTGCTCCTCGTTGCGGGCGAAGTAGGCGGCGACGCGGGGCGCGGTCTCGGGCTCGGGGACCTCGAGGACGAGGCGGGCCGTGACGAGGCGCGGCGGGTCGATCGTTGCCATGACGGAGAGAGGTTACCGCGCCTCGCGCTCGCCGATGCAGAAGGCGACGCCCTCCTCCGTCATGCCGTAGAGCCGACCCGGGAGGGCCGAGAGGGACCGGACCGGCCCCCCGGGGACGGCGCCCAGGTCGAGCTCCCAGCGAGGCGCGAGATCGAGACCGAACGCGTGGAGGCGCGAGCCCGTGGCCACGTAGAGCGTGTCCCGCGCGTACGCGACCTCCGCCCCCGCATACGCGAGCACGCTCTCCGGGTCAGACCGGGTCTTCCCGCTCATCCGCTCGACGAGCTCTAGCCCGTCCTTGTTCCTGAGGAGGACGAGCCCCGGAGAGTACGCCGCGACCGAGAGGACGAAGGCGTCGCGCTGCCAGAGCACGTCCTGCCTCGCGTCGCGGACGGAGACCTCGGTCCTCTGATGCCAGGGCTCCTCGGTCCAGTCGGGGCCGAGCGTCGAGATCAGGCCGTCGGCGTCCGCCAGGATCGAGCGTCTCCTCGGGCTCGAGCTTGAGTCCTCCCAGTCCTTGAGCTCGAAGCGGCGCTCGCCGCTCGCGAGCTCGAGGGCGAGGAGCCGGCCCTCGACGTGGCGATACTCGGTGCTCGTGACCGTGTGGCTCAGGAGGACGATCCCGGAGGAGACGGCCTCGACGCGCGCGTCCTCGGGCACCGTCACGCTCCACGCGGGCTCCTTCGCGAGCGGAGCGCGAGGATCCGTGAAGCGGTAGGCGGAGAGCTTCCGCCCCCGGCTCGCCTTCTTCTCGGGCGCGGAGAGGGCGACGAAGGCGCCCTCGCTCGCTCCGTAGACGCAGACGTCGCCCTGGATCGTCGTGCTCCAGAGCGACGCACCGGTCCACGCGTCGCGCACCGTGATCGTCTTCCGCGTCTCGTCGCCGAGCGTGACGAAGGCCACGTCGCCAGAGACGATCGGTAGACCCTTCGTGCTCCAGAGCGCGCTCCCGACGAGCGGATCGAGGACCGTCGTCGCATCGTGCCAGCAGGCGGCGATCGCCGTCGCGTGCGCGACGAGGTGACCACCCGCGGCGCGCGCGATCCTCCGGTCGCGGACATCGCGCGTCCAGATGAGCTCCGGATCGCCCATGGGGGCGAACCGGTCGCGGGAGCACGCTCCGAGGAGCGCGATCTCGCGCCGCACGCCGGCGTCCGGGACTCCCGGAAGGAGGACCTCGAGCGCCTCGGCAGGCCCTTTCGAGCGCGCGAGAGCCCGCGCGAGCGCGATCCGGCTCGCGGCGGTCCCGTCCTCGTCGAGAGCGCGCTCGAGGGCGCGGATCTCGGTGTCGCTCATTCCCGGGAGTCTGACACCGAGGCCCGAGGGCGCCTAGCTCCCCGTGGCGCGCACCCGGGGCTCGGGCATGATGATGTGGCGATACCAGGGCAGCTCGCTGCGCCGGAACTCGAGCTCGCGACGCGCGGCCTTGAGGTCGAAGTGGCAGCGCGGGCAACAGTCGAAGAAGCGGTTGTCCGTCCGCACGCGCCGGGTGCGAGCACGCTCGTACTCGTCGCGCCGGCAGGCGTACTCGAGCCAGTCGCCCTCCTCGGCTCCGTCGTTGTCGTCGGGAAGGACGCGGAAGCCGACCTCGTCCGCCGCCTCGACGAGGAGCTCGGCCGCGCGACGCTCGGCCTCGACCGCCTCCTGGATGCTCGCGCAGAGCGGGCACCCCTCTCTCTTCGACTCGCTCGTTACCATGACCCCTTACTCCCGTTCCCCCACTCTCCGCGATGGGTCCGACATCTGGGACGAGACGAAGGGACCGACCGTTCGCCAGCGGGCGTCCTGGTTGACCGCAAGTCCTTGCGCTCCCGTCAGGACGGACCCGGCGCTCGGGTTGCTCGCCCTGGGGCCATGCGTTGGTTCGTCGCCGCTCTCCTCGTCCTCGCCCCGCTCCACGCGTGGGCCGGAGAGAACCCGGTCGTCCCCGCGGACGCTCCCGACCCCGGAGTCCTCCGCGTCGGGGCGACCTACACCATGGTCACGACCTCGGGGGACGCGCCGGATGCCTTTCCGATCCGCACCTCCACCGACCTCGCGACCTGGACAGCCCAGGGAGCGGTCTTCCCCGCGGGCCACTGGCCCTCGTGGGCCACGGGGAACTTCTGGGCGCCCGAGATCCACGAGGTCGGGAGCAAGTTCGTCTGCTACTACGTCGCGACGAACCGCGCGGACGGCCACCTCTGCGTCGGAGCGGCCTACGCCGGATCTCCGCTCGGGCCCTACACCGACCTGGGCCACCCCCTCGTGGACGACCCGCGAGGCGGCGCGATCGACCCCACGGAGCTCGAGGACACGGACGGGACCCACTACCTCTACTGGAAGTTCGACGGCAACGCCCAGGGGAAGCCCTGCCAGATCTACGTGCTCAAGCTCGGCACGGACGGCCTCTCGCTCCAGGGAGATCCGGTCTCCGCCCCGAGCGTCCTCACGAACGACCAGCCCTGGGAGGGGAAGGTCGTCGAGGCGCCCGAGGTCGTGAAGAAGGGCGGCTCCTACTACCTCTATTACAGCGGGAACTACTACGGCGACGGGAGCTACGCCCTCGGCGTCGCGCGGAGCACGTCTCCCACGGGACCCTTCACCAAGGCCCCCTCCCCCGTCCTCGTGAGCAGGGGCGGCGCCTGGGGGCCCGGGCACAACTCGCTCGTGAGCGACCCCGCGGGCAACGACTTCACCGTCTTCGCCGCTCACGCCGGGACAGAGGCGGGTCCGCGCGAGGTCTTCGTCGCGCCGATCGACTACGTGAACGGCTGGCCGGTCGTGGGCAACGGGACGGCCCCCGCGAGCTTCGCGCCCCCGGCGCCGGATCCGGGGATCGCGCCGCCTCCCCGGCCGAAGCCGGCGCCCGCGCCCGAGCCGGCGCCGCGCCCTCCCGTGCCGGAACCGGTGGTCCACCGCGGGGGCTTCTGGGACCTGTTCCGCCACGCCCTGGACGAGATCGAGGACGCGTTCGAGGACGCGCTCAGGATCGAGACGCGCGGATTCCTCGGGGCGCTCGGCTTCTGACGCCCGGTACGACGCCTGCAACGGGCGGCGCCGGAGGTCGTACCATGCGCGATCACGATCGACCCGAGGACGCGTCCAAGAAGGAGAAGAAGGCCCCCGGCGACGAGGCCCTCGACGAGAACGAGGGCGAGGGGTCGACCTCCGCGGCGCGGCGCTACGCGGAGGAGCTCGAGGACTTCAAGCAAGAGAAGAACGTCGAGGAGCTCGCCGAGGAGGCAGCCCGGGAGCTCGATGACGACGAGGGCGAGAAGTGAGGGCCCGAGCGAGTGTAACGAGCGAGGCTGCCCGAACTCTCCAACAGGGAGCGTAGCGACCGCTTTGGAGTCGAAGGCGGCCTAGCGGACGAACGTGTCCCCGAAGACGCGCCCGCCGCCTCCGCCCTGGTCGACGCCGCCGCCTCCGCCCTGGTCGACGCCTCCCCATGGCGGCGGGAGCGGCGGCGGGGGCGGCGTCGACGGGGCTGTCGTCATGGACGTGACGCTCCCCGGCGTGTCGACGGAGAAGATGTGGTTCGAATTACCCGACGTGTTCGGCCCGCAGCCCCAGCAAAGGAGGGCGAGGGCGAGCCCGGGGACAGACCAGCGAAGCATGAGACACCTGCACGACGGACAATCCCCACACGGCGCGGAGGGAGAATAGTCGCGCCCGGCGCGTCCGCAAGGGTCGCGGTCAACTTTGCCGCGGTCAGATTCCGCCGAAGGTCTCCATGATCGCGGTGAACAGCGAGCGCAGGCACGAGCTCGTCGCGCGCCCGAGGGCAGTGCGCGGGAAGCGCTCGTCGTCGAGCGGAACGGGCGGCTGGATGAGGCGCCGGACCTCGCTCTCGACCTTGCGCGTGTAGAGCGTCTGCTGCGTCGAGGCGCGCGCGACCTCTATGAGGACGAGCGCGCACGCGAAGGGCTTCTGGACCGTGTCGGGCTCGAGCCTCAGGATCACCGTCTTGAGGTCGAGGTCGGCTCCGGTGTCGACGATGACCGTCGGTGCCATCTCGCGGGCCGCCTGGCGGACGATGTCCTCGACGACCAGCGCGAGCGTCGTGTCGCGCGGCGCGTAAGGGCCCAGCGCCCGCGTCTTCGTCTCGACGACGGGCGTGATCAGACGTATGAGCGAACCCAAGACGACCTTGATCCCGGCTCGAGTCTACCCCGTCCCGGCACGCGAGGGGAGGTCGCAAATGGCCGCGACGTAGCCGCCGTCGCCCCCGCCGCGCACCGGGAGCTGGAACCGCTCCTCCCGGACGGAGAGGCCGGGCTCCGAGGCGAGGAACGAGCGGACCTGCGCCTCGTTCTCGTCCTCCTCCACGGAGCAGGTCGAGTAGACGAGCGTGCCCCCCGGGGCGAGGAGCGCCCTCGCCCGGCGGAGGAGACCCTGCTGGAGCGCGAGGAGCTTCGCGCGCTCGAGCCCCTCGACCCGGGAGCGCACCTCGACCCGGCGCCTCAGGACGCCCGTGTTCGAGCACGGGACATCGACGAGGACGGCGTCATACGGCGGGGGAGGCACATCCCCCGCGCACACCTGGACCGAGCGAAGGCCGAGGCGCGCCACGTTCTCGCGGACGCGCTCGAGCCTCGAGCCGTCGGCGTCGGTGGCGACGACCGTTCCCTCGTCGCCCATGAGCTCGGCGAGGTGCGTCGTCTTGCCGCCCGGAGCCGAGCAGAGGTCGAGCACGCGCGAGCCTCGCTTCGGGCGCGCCACGGGAGCGACGAGCATGGCGGTCTCGTCCTGGACCGTGAAGCGGCCCTCCTGGAAGGCCGCGACCTTCGAGGGGTCCCCCGCGTGCTCGAGGTAGAGGGCCTCGGGCGCCTCGCGGCCCGCCCGGGAGCCCGGGAGTTCCCGGAGGAGCTCCTCGCGGGTCGTCCTGAGGACGTTCGCGCGGACGCAGAGAGGAGGTGGCGCGTTCCCGGCGCGGCACGCTTCGAGGGTGCGCTCGAAGCCGAAGCGAGGGAGCCAGCGGCGGACGAGGCCCTCGGGGTGCGCCGTCGCGAGCGCGAGCCAGCTCGCGGGCTCGCGCTCCGGGTCCGGGAGGAGGTCCTCGGCGAGGAGGACCCAGCCCCCGTCGCGGCCGGGGAGCCTGCGCGTCGCGGGGACTCCCGGGGGTGGCGTGTCCTCCGCGGCGCGGCCGGCGACGAGCCGTCCCACGCTCCGCAGGACGCCGTTCACGAAGCCGCGGAGGTGAGGCGCCTTGACCGACTCGACGGCCTCGCTCACGGCGACGGGGGCGGGGACGTGGTCGAGGAAGACGAGCTGGTAGGCGCCCACGAGGAGCGCCGCGAGCACCTCGGGCGCGAGCTTCTCCAGGGGACGCGAGCTCGTCCCCTCGAGGAGGTGCTCGAGCGTCTCGCGGTGGCGCACCGTGCCGTAGACGAGCTCCGTCAGGAGGGCGCGCTCGCGCGCCTCGAGCCCGCTCGCGTTGTCGAGCTGAGTGCGGGCAGCCTTGCCCTCGCTCACCTGGCGCACGATCCGCGCCGCGATCGCGCGGACGGGAGCACGGCGCGAGTTCGGGGGCTCTGCCCCCGGGCGCCCGGTCGGCTTCACGCGAGCGTGTCGCCCGGGCGGAGGCGCCTCCCGTTCGCGAAGGCGGCGCCCGTCATCTCACGCTTCCCGGCGGGCTTCACGAGCTCGAGGGCGAGCGCGCCCTCCGCCGTCCCGATCACGAGCGCGTCGCCGGCGACCCGCTCGATGCGAAAGGGCTCGCTCGCGGAGCCGGCGAGCGACGCCCGGAGGACCTGGAGCTTCCCCGAGGGGAGCTCGATCCAGGCGACGGGCTCGGGATGCATGGCCCGGACGAGGCGCTCGAGCTCGACCGCCGGGCGGGAGAGGTCGAGCTTCGCGTCCTCCGTCTCGATCTTTCCCACGTGCGTCGCGCTGGACGCGTCCTGCGGCGTGAAGACGGCTTCACCTCGCTCGATCCTCGCCACGCACTCGACGAGGAGCCCGGCCCCGACCATCGAGAGCTTGTCCTCGAGCGAGCCGCGCGTGTCGGTGGACTCGAGGAGGTGGTCGCGTGACGCGAGGACGGGGCCTCCGTCGAGCTCCTTCTCGATCCGCTGCACCGAGACGCCCGTCACCGCATCGCCGGCCCGGATCGCGGCCGGGATCGGCGCCGCGCCGCGCCAGCGCGGGAGGAGCGAGGCGTGGAGGTTGATCATGAAGCCGCGCCCCGGCGACTCGCGCACGGGCTTCGGGAGGAACTGCCCGAAGGCGACGACGACTCCGAGCTCGATCCCCTCGTCGCGGAGGCGCTCGAGCCGCGCGTCGCCCTTCACGGTCGCGGGCTGGTGGACGGGGATCCCGAGCTCGAGGGCGGCGTCCTTGACCGGAGGAGCGACGGGCTCCCGCGAGCGGCCCTGGGGTCGATCAGGGTTCGTCACGACGAGCGCGACGGTGTGACCCGCCGCGACGAGCGCGCGCAGCGACGGCACGGCGAAGCGCGGCGTCCCGAGGAAAGCGAGCTTCAATCGACACCGTCGCGGGGCTCTGCCCCGCGTTCCCCGGTCAAGCTAGCAAACGGTCGAGCCCGAGGAGCGTCGCGAACAGCTGGACGCCCCGCCACACGATCTCGTTGCAGAACGGGATGTTGATGAAGATGACGAGGATGAGAAGCCCGTAGCGCTCGATCGAGTCGTAGGCCTGCCGGGTCTCGCCATGGAGGAGGAAGCGGAAGGCGCGCGACCCGTCGAGGGGCGGGATCGGGATGAGGTTGAAGACGACGAGGATGAGGTTCGTGATCGCGGTCCGCATGAGGACCTCGCCGAGGAGAGCGCCGTTGGAGACGAGCGCCGGGGCAACGAACGCAAACAGGTGGATGAGGCCCGCGCAGGTCGCCGCGATGAGGAAGTTCGTCGCGATCCCGGCGAGCGAGACGAGGATCCAGTCGCGAGGATAATTCCGCAGGTTCCGGACGTTGACCGGGACCGGCTTCGCGCCTCCGAAGATCATGGTCCCGCCGGAGCCGAGGTAGCAGAGGAGCGGGACGACCACCGACATGAACGGATCTATGTGGGGGAGCGGCTTGAGCGTGAGCCGTCCCTCCCACTTGGCCGTGGGGTCGCCGCACTTGAGGGCGACCCAGCCGTGTGCGATCTCATGGAGGATCACCGAGTAGAGGAACAGCGCGAAGACGAAGATGGTGACCAGCACGTTCACACCCTCCTTATAACGCGCTCCGGCCGTTACGCTTCCCTGGAAGTGGTAGAACGACCCCCCGAATGCGCCTGCGGACGAAGCTTCTCTTCGCGTTCCTGGCGTCGCCCGCCTTCCTGTTCTGGCAGAGCGTGCGCGCCTCGAACGAGCTCCACGCGATCGGCGCCGACGTGGACAACCTCGACCGGTACACGCAGACGGAAGACCTGAGAGGGCAGGTGATCCTCGAGCTCCTCTCGCTCCCCGACCCCGAGGCGGTGACGACCGACCGGCGGCGCTTCAAGGAGCTGGCGCACGCGGAACGGGCGATCGTCCTCTGCCGGTGCCTCGAGTCGCGGACCAAGGAGAAGGCCGCCGTGGCCCGCACCGAAGGGGCGATCATCGGCTACCTCGAGGCCATGCGCGGCCTCGAGGAGGCGGTGCGCGAGGTCGGCGCCCGCGCGAACGTCCAGACCGCGGGGATCCGCGCGCGCGCGGCCTGGGAGGACCTCCTTCACGTGCGCGGGCGCGCGGGCCCGGGCGGACACGACGTGCCCGACGCGCTCGAGCCCGTCGCCCAGGAAGCGCACGACGCCAGCTTCCAGATCGCGCGGCACACCAACGAGCTCAGCTCGCAGGTCATCGCGAGCGGGCTCGGGCTCACGCTCCTCCTCACGCTCGTCACGGCCACCGTCCTCGCGAGCGTCACGGCGCAGCCGATCGTGCGGCTCGTCTCCGCGGCGCGCGCCGTCGCCCGCGGCGACCTCGGAGCGCAGGTCCCGGTGCGCGGCCAGGACGAGCTCGGCGAGCTCTCGCTCGCGTTCAACGTCATGACCCGCCGGCTCCAGTCGGTCTACGAGGGCCTCGAGGCGACGGTGCAGGAGCGCACCGAGGCGCTCCGGCGCCGCGAGGCGGACCTCGCTCGCGAGCGCAAGCTCGCCGCCGTGGGACGTCTCGCGGCCGGCGTCGCCCACGAGGTCTCGAACCCGCTCGCCGTGATCGCCGCTTCCGCCGAGGGGCTCCGCGACCGGGCGCGCGAGGACTCGGGGCTCTCGGCGCAGCCCGGCTTCCAGGACTTCCCCGCTTACCTCGAGCGCATCGAGAACGAGGCCTACCGCCTGAAGAAGCTCGTGCGGCGCCTCCTCGACTTCTCGCGCGGGGGCGGCGTCGAGGGCCCCCCGAAGCGCGACGCGCTCGACCTCGGGAGCGTCCTCAAGGACGCCGTGGCGCTCGCGAGCCTCGACCCGCGCGCCAAGGCTCGCGCGATCGGCGTGACGCTCGAGGAGGGGCTCGCCGCGACGGGCGATCCCGACATGCTCAAGGAGGCGATCCTCAACCTCCTGTTCAACGCGCTCGACGCCACCGAGGCGAACGAGGGCCGCGTCTCCGTGAGCGCGCGGCGCGAGGGCTCGCTCGTCCTCGTCACCGTGAGCGACACGGGCGAGGGGATCGAGCGCGAGAACATCGACCGCCTCTTCGAGCCCTTCTTCACGACGAAGCCCCCCGGCAAGGGGACAGGCCTCGGCCTCGCGCTCGCTTACAGGGCGTGCGAGCGTCACGGCGGCCGGCTCCTCGCGGCGAGCGAGGGCAAGGGAACGGGCGCCCGCTTCACCCTGGAGCTGCCCATGACTCATTCGGGGGCTCCGCCCCCGGGCCCCCGAACATGAGCGAACGCGTCCTCCTGATCGATGATGACGACGGCCTCAGGGATCTCCTCGTCCGCGAGCTCCCCCGCAAGGGGATCGAGGCCGTCCCCGCGCGGAACGCCGAGGAAGGGCTCAAGCTCCTCGACCAGCACGGCTTCCCGGTCGTGATCTCCGACGTGCGCATGCCCGGGCTCTCGGGGATCGAGCTCCTCCGGCGCGTGAAGGAGCGCGAGGGCGAGCTCACCGAGGTCATCATGCTCACGGGCCACGGCACGATCGACCAGGCGATCGAGGCGATCCGCGCCGGGGCCTACCACTACCTCACGAAGCCCGTGAAGGTGGCCGAGCTCGCCGCCTTCGTGAAGCAGGCGGTCGAGAAGGCGCAGGTCCGACGCGAGAACCTCCTCCTCCGGCGCGCGGCCGCCTCGGGGGACGTGGAGGCGATCGGCAGCTCGAAGGCCTGGCAGAAGGTGCAGAAGCTCGTCGAGAAGATCGGGCCCACTCCCTCCACGGTGCTGGTGCTCGGGAAGTCGGGCACGGGCAAGGAGGTCGTCGCCCGCTCGATCCACCGCGTGAGCCCGCGCGCCGCGAAGCCCTTCGTCGCCGTGAACTGCGCGAGCGTGACGGCCTCGCTCCTCGAGAGCGAGCTCTTCGGCCACGAGGCGGGCGCCTTCACCGGGGCGCAGAAGCGGCGGCGCGGGCTGTTCGAGCTCGCCGAGGGCGGGACGCTGTTTCTCGACGAGATCGGCGAGACGTCGGTCGAGTTCCAGGCCAAGCTCCTCCGGGTGCTCGAGACGGGCGAGTTCCGCCGCGTGGGCGGCGAGGACGCCCTCAGGGCGGACGTGCGCGTCATCGCGGCCACGAATCGGGAACTGAAGGCGGAGATCGAGAAGGGGCGCTTCCGCGAGGACCTCTACTACCGGCTGAACGCCCTCACGATCGAGCTCCCGACATTGCGGGAACGGCAGGAGGACATTCCTCTCCTCGTGCACCACTTCTTGGTGGCTCACGGCAAGCCGCTCGAGATCACGCCCGAGGCGCTCGAGCTGATCTCCCGGTATCCGTGGCCCGGGAACGTCCGCGAGCTCAGGAACGCCGTCGAGCGCATGGCGATCCTCGCCGAGGGCTCGAAGCTCACGCCCGACGAGCTTCCCGGCGAAGTCAGGGCGGGCGCCGAGGCGCAGAGCGCGCCGTCCGAGGCGCTCGACGACAGCGACATCAAGGAACAGGACGAGCCGCCGCCTCTCGCCGAGATCGAGAAGCGGCACATCTTGAAGGTGCTCGACTACACGGGCGGCAACAAGATGCGGTCGGCCCGGATCCTCGGGATCACGACGGCGACCCTCTACAACAAGCTCAAGGCTTACAAGGCGGCGGGCGAACCGGGTGTTTGACCGGCTCACGGTCCGGAACCGGAGCCGGAGCCGGAACCGGAACCATGCATCATCGGTTAACGGTCGCGAGCCTCGGCGAGCTCGACCAGCGAGGGCCGACGGACGTGCGGGTCGAGGGCTTCGTGGAGGAGGAACCTCTCTACCAAAGGTTCTGCGGCTCGACGGCTGGCCGGCGCTCCCGCGACAACGAGCAGGAGGCCGAGGGCGCTGCAACGGATCAGACGGGCCCAGCGGAGATCGGTGGCGCGCCGCGCGGCGGAGCCAAACCGCTCGGCAGTCGCTCGCTGAAGGATCTTGCTCGCGATGAAGGTAAGGAGTGTGGCGTAGAGGAGTGCCTCGACGACCGGCTGCTTACGCGTTGGCATGGCGTCGAGCTCGAACTCGGACTTGAGCGCCTTGAAGAAGAGTTCAACGGTCCAGCGGGCGCAGTAGATGGCCCCGATTGAACCGGGAGAGATCGTCCTCGGAAGGTTCGTGACGTAGAGGTGGTAGCGGTTCGCCTCGTCATTCCAGATGCCGACGAGACGCCAGCGAGCCTTCGGGCCACAACAGTTTCGGGCGTCGACGTAGCCCTCTACGTCGAGGTCAATGACCTGCTTCTTGAAGAGCGGAAGCGCGTCTTTGAAGGACTTCCCGACGAGCTTCTTGGCGTGGCGTCTAAGGCCGCCGTGCACGCCGACGATGGTTGGATTGGCGTTCGCCTTGAGTCGCGTCAGGAAGTAGCCGGCTTGGGCTGCAATACCCGCAAAGAGAGCGTGGCAGTAATAGCCGAGATCGAACAGTAGGAGGCGACCCTTCACCCACGGGCCCACGGTGAGGGAACGCGCGTCGCTCGATCGGCCGTCTGTGACTTTGACCGTTCTGGGGCCGCCCCCGAGGGCGCTCATGACGACGTGGAGTTTG
>FTGE01002109.1_pt1 | contig 11854 bp, 7 predicted proteins | sample 1640581 | NCBI WGS metagenome assembly FTGE01 (sample SAMEA3914789, study PRJEB12502) | metagenome | biome: forest; material: soil | place: Canada | collected 2011-07-03 | depth 0.3 m | reverse complement strand
TCGTCGATCGTCTTCTGGAGCGAGTCGAGCGCCGCGCGGAGCATGTTCGTTCGCTCGTCCCCGGTCTCGGGCACCGGGGCGCCGCACGCCTTGGCGAGCCAGCCCTCCTTGGGGTCCGAGCTTCCTTGCCACTCGAGGTTGGTCGCGACCGTCATCAAGATGACCTTCGCGCCGGCGGCCTTGGCGATCTCGATGGTGCGCTTCGTGTTCGCGAGGTGCTTCGCGACCGCGGCGTCGAGCTCTTCCTTCGAGACCTGCGTCCCCTTCTTCGTCACGAGCTCGTGCTCGGTCTTCCTCAGTGACTGGGTCGAGAACGTCTCCTGGGTGAGGTTCGCGTTTCGCGCTGCCTCGGCCTTGTTCTTGAGCGCGAGGAAGAAGCGCGAGTGCGTGAAGATCTCGTCGATCGTGATGGCGAGGGGCTTCCCGGTCACCTCGAGGAACTTGGCGGCGTGGACCTCGAGGAACTCGTTGTTGCCCACGTGGAGGACGACGACCTCGGGCTTCTGGTTCTTGCAGCAGTCCTTGAGGCACGTCTGGACCTGCCTCGAGTCGAGCGCGACGATCCCCACGTTCGTCACGGTCGTCTTGTCGCCCGCGCGGTGGAGGTGTCGCTCGAGGGCGCGCGAGAAGCTCGCGTTCTCGCTCATGCCGAGCCCCGCGACGGCCGACTCCCCGAAGACGAAGACGCGCGTCCCCGTCTTCGGCGTCGGCCGGTCGACGAGCCGCGGGTCGCGCGGGCGCCAGACGCCCTTCGGCGTCTCGACGAAGAGGGGCGGATAGATGTGCTGGTAGAGGAGGCGTGAGCCTCCGAAGGCCATGGGGTCGCCCGCGCCGACAGAGCGTGCGCCGGCCTCGAGGACCCCGAAGAAGAAGGCCGCGAGGCCGAAGGAGAAGACGAGCTTGGCCCGCGTGCTCGGGCCCTTTTTGGCTCCGGTCACTTGCCCTGGTCGAAGCCCTGGTAGTTGAAGGGGAGACTGGAGCTGCCCGAGAGGAGGTAGACCGCTCCCCCGACGAGCGCCGCGCAGATCACGAGGGCTATGATCGTGATCTTGAAGAAGGACATCCCGGCGCTCGACTCGACGGCCGGGTTCGGGCTCTCATCACCCAAGCGTGGATCCCCCAGTCGCGCTCGATCTTAAACCGCGACAGCGGAACTTCAAGATCCTTGACCTCTTGGGCCACGGCATTAAGATGCGCCCCCACATCGCATTCGCACGCATCTCGCTGGCGGAGGTCTTCATGAAGCGCCTCGTCATCTTGCCGGTCGTCACTCTCCTTCTCCTGTGCGGTCTTTACTTCTGGCCTCACGAGCAGCCCGCGATGAAGAAGGAGTCCGAGCAGGCGAAGAAGGCCGAGGTCGCGCCGCCAACGAGCAACTTCTCGTTCCTCCCCGCCGCGCGCGCCGATGACAAGGAAGACTCCGAGCTCGGGCTCGCGGGCGATGTCAAGGTCGACGAGTTCAACGAGGACGGGAAGGGCGGGAAGCCCGTCCGCGGCGGCATGATCCGCATCCGCATCCCGGCGGATCCCAAGTCGCTCAACTTCGTGATCGATACCGACGCGACGACCCAGGAGATGTGCGGTTACACCTACGACTCGCTCGCGGCGAAGCAGTTCGAGACGTTCGAGCTGCTGCCCCAGATCGCCCGCTTCTGGAAGACGCGCGACCTCGTCTTCTTGAAGGACGGCCGCAAGCTCGAGGGACGCGTCGTCTCGGAGGATGACAAGGGCATCGTCTTCGCGGAGGGCGCCTCCAAGTGGACGATCGCGAAGCACGAGCTCGAGCCCTTCGCCGAGACCGACGCGAAGGTCACGTGGAAGAAGGGCTTCGGAGAAGGCTCCATCGAGGGCAAGCTCTCCCACTGGCCTGGTGGCAAGTACACGGTCTACGTCGAGGAGAAGCCCGCGAAGACCATCGAGATCAAGTCCTCCGAGATCGCCACGGTCGACGAGGAGACGGACGGCAAGAAGACGAGCGTACCGGGCGTCCTCAAGGAGACCGTCTACGAGTTCACGGTCCGCAAGGGAGTGAACTGGGACGACGGACAGCCCTGCACGATCGACGACATCCTCTTCACCTACAACACGATCATGAACGACAAGGTCCTCGCCGCCCCGCTCAAGGCGGACTACGGGGACTCGAACTTCCACACGGACCCCAAGAAGGCGTGCGTCAAGGTCTCGGACGACGTCGTCCGCTTCGAGCTCAGGAAGCAGTACTTCCGTGGGCTCACGATCGCGGCGAGCGTCCCGATCCTCCCCGCCCACCGCTACGACGTGGAGAAGTTCAAGGGGGACCCCGACGGGTTCGCGAAGAACTTCAACAACCACCCCGACAACTCGAAGCCCGTCGGAAACGGGCGCTACAAGGTCTCGGCGTGGGAGCGCGGCAAGTACGTCGAGCTCGTCCGCAACGACGACTGGTGGGCCGCCAAGGCCAACCTGCCGTGGATCAGCCCCGGCGCGCCCTTCCTCGACAAGATCCAGTGGATCATCATCAACAACCCGAACGCCGCGCTCCGGGCGATGACGAACGGCGAGGTCGACGCCGACTTCGAGATCGAGCAGCTCCAGTGGAAGGATCCGGAGACGAACAAGGCCGAGTTCACGAAGCAGTTCGTGCGCGCGCAGTACACATCGCCGATCTTCACCTACATCGGCTGGAACCAGAAGCGGCCGGACGTGGACGAGAAGCACCGCTTCTTCACCGACCCGCGCGTCCGCATGGCCATGACCATGCTCATCGACCGGAAGAAGATCCTCGACGAGATCCACTTCGGTCTCGGCGTCATGGTCACCGGTCCTTTCTTCGAGAAGGGTCCCTTCTGCGACCGCCGCATCAAGCCCGTCGAGTACAACCCCGAGAAGGCGAAGGCGCTCCTCGATCAGGCGGGATGGGTCGATCACGACGGCGACGGGATCCGCGACAAGGACGGGGTGCCGTTCGAGTTCGAGTACCGGATCCACACGGCGAAGGAGTACCACAAGAAGATCGCCGAGATCGTGAAGCAGGACATCGAGAAGGCGGGGATCAAGGTCACCATCAAGGCGACGGAGTTCACGTCCTTCCAGTCCTTCGTGGACGGTCGCAAGTTCGACGCCGTCCGCTTCGCCTCGAGCGACCCCGACTGCACCGAGTCCGACCCCTACAGCATGTGGCACTCGTCCCAGTGGGAAGGGAACGGCCAGAACGCCTGCGGCTACTCGAACCCCGAGGTCGACGACATCTGCGTCCGGGCGCGGCGCGAGCTCAACTTCAAGAAGCGGCAGGCGCTCTTCCGCAAGATGCACCGGATCCTCAACGAGGACCAGCCGTTCACCTTCCTGTTCAACCTCTACGAGCTCTACTTCTACAACAAGAAGTTCCGGAACGTGAAGTTCTACGTGCTCGGCACCACGCCGCGCGAGCTCGACGAGTGGTACATCCCCAAGGAGCTCCAGAAGGACCTCAAGTAGATGTGGCAGTACCTCGTCAAGCGCTTCTTCCTGCTGGGCGTCACGCTCATCGGGATCTGCATCCTTTCCTTCATCATTGTCACGAACTCGCCGGGCGACCCCACGGCCGTCATGCTCGGCCTGAACGGCGAGGGTAAAGGCAAGCAGCGCACGGCGTCGCTCGACCAGGTGATCGAGAACACGAGGCGGGCCCTCTATCTCGATCGGCCGGCGGTCCTCAACTCGACGCCCAACACGCGGCGGAAGGTCGCCCACGACCTCGTGAGCAAGCTCTTCGAGAGCACGCAGCGGAAGACCGCGCACGACGACCTGACGGGGATCGGGACGGCCGCGCTCGACGTCCTCATCGAGGAGCTCCCCGCGCGTGCCGAGGCGGCCGAGGTGAAGCTCAAGGACTTCGAGGGGCTCGCCGCGAAGCTCGACGCGGCGGCGGTGACGACCGCCGAGGCGGCGGCGCTCGTCGAGCCGCTCGACGCGCGCTTCCAGAGTAAGGGCCCGCGTTTCTCCCGGAAGGCGACGCCCTCCGACCGGGCGAGGGCATGGGCGAGCTGGATTCGCGACCGCGCAGGCGAGACGCGCGACGCGCTGAACGAGCTCCTCGCGGTCCTCGACGAGGTCGTGCCTGCCGACAAGGGTGGCCCCGCGCCCAAGGGGACCACGGCCGAGAAGGTCCATGCCTGGACGGACTGGTGGCAGAAGAGTTCATCCCATTACACCGCCGACGCCGCGGCGAAGGCCGTCGAGAGCTACATGCAGGCCTCGGACGCCGACCGGCCGGCGCGCCAGAAGGAGCTCGTGCAGATCGGGGGCGCCGCGGTCCCCGAGGTCATGAGCGCGTACACCTCGTCGACCGGGAAGGACCGGAGCCACGCCGCGTATGCGCTCTCTCTCGTCGGCCATATCAAGTGGGACCTCACCGAGACTCCCGAGAAGAGGACCGCTTACGAGCGCGAGTGGAAGGAGCTGAAGGACAAACTCGAGAGCGCCCATGCCGGCAAGCAGATCGAGGAGGGCACCTTCGAGTCGCGGATGCGCGACCTCGGGACGAGCGACGAGTACGTCGCGCGCTCGTTCAAGAAGCAGTTCGCGGACGACGCGCGGAACATCTCTCGCTGGTGGTTCCGCTCGGAGGAGAACTTCGTCGACTTCTCGTATCCCCGGCAGGCGGCCCGCGCCTTCACGCAGACGCAGTTCGGGAACTGGTCCCGCAGCCTCCTCCTGGGCTTCGACTTCGGCACGAGCTACACCTTCAAGAAGGACGTGCTCGAGCTCATCGAGGAGCGCCTCCCCGTCACGCTCTGGCTCAACTTCTTCTCGATCTTCCTCACCTACGTGATCGCGATCCCGCTCGGGATCTACTCGGCGGCGAGGCCCCGCACGCTTATCGACCGGGCCACGACGCTCATCCTGTTCGTCCTCTACTCGCTCCCGTCCTTCTGGGTCGGATCGATCCTGATCCTCCTCCTCACCGGCCCCCCGGGCGTCAACTGGTTCCCGTCGCACGGCATGACGTCCATGAACTCGGAGAACCTCTCGGCCTGGCAGTGGCTGAAGGACGTGATGTGGCACCTCGCGCTCCCGACGGTCTGCCTCACCTACGGCGGGATCGCGGCGATCTCGCGCTACATGCGCGCAGGCATGCTCGAGACGATCCGGCAGGACTACATAAGGACTGCGCGCGCCAAGGGCCTCGCCGAGAGCGTCGTCATCTTCAAGCACGCGCTCAGAAACTCGCTCATCCCGATCCTGACCCTCCTCGCCTATCTCCTGCCGTCCATGTTCGGCGGCTCGATCATCATCGAATCGATCTTCTCGATCGACGGCCTCGGGAAGCTCATGTTCGACGCGATCATCAACCGCGACTATCCCGTGATCATGTCCGAGGTCGTGATCTCGGGGTTCCTCACGCTGTTCGGGATCCTCCTCGCGGACATCTCCTACCGGATCGTCGATCCGCGGATCGAGCTCAAATGAGCGGGACCGCGGAGGCGACCGCCGCCATTGAGAAGGTCCAGAAGAAGCTCTCGTCCGACGAGAGCTTCTGGTCGATCGCCTGGCGGCAGTACCGCAAGGACCGCATCGCCCGGGCGGGCCTCGTCGTGGTCGCCCTGCTCGTGGGGATCGCCGTGTTCTCGCCCTTCCTCGCGAACGGCCTCCCCTACACGATCTCGGGCGTCCTCACGAACTTCTACTCCAACGACATCGCGGCGTTCCGCGACTGGCACGGGCTCTACCGCCAGCGGTCCGACGACCTCGAGGACGCGGGCAAGCTCCGCCCGACCGAGCGCGTCGAGAAGGAGGCCCAGCTCGAGCGCTACCGCGCGGGGCTGCCCCGGATCCTCGGCCGCCTCGGGAGCTACATGAAGGCCGATGACGCGAAGGCGCTCTCGGAGCTCGCGGGCCGCTACGAGAAGCTCCTGGGCGCGCCTCCCGGCAAGCTCGACCACGACGAGTACGACGCCACGGGCCGCGAGATCCTCGAGCGCTTCGGGACGCTCGCCTTCGAGCCGGCCTACAAGCAGCTCGCCGGGCCGCTCGTCGCCTTCCAGTTCGGGAACGACCCGAACGTCCCGCCTCTCAGGAAGCGCGCCATCGACGCCGCCAACGACCTCCGGGACGCCCAGGACCTCGAGGACGCCAAGGCGGCCGCTGCGGCCGCACGACGTCCAGCTTCGCCTGGGCCGCAGCTCGACGAGTCGGCCAAGCTCGTCGAGTCCGGCGGCCGCGCCATGGCCGCGTTCCTGCCGGACGAGGTGGGGCAGGAGCTCGCGGCGATCACGGCCGAGCTCGGCGCGGTCGTGCGCGCTTACGGCGACCCGAAGGCGGACTCCGTCGCGCTCGACGCGCGCGTCTCGGAGCTCTCCAACAGGATCGACAACGGGTACGCGACGCGCGCCATCGCTCCCGAGAAGGAGCGGCTGCCGCGGACGACGAAGCATCCGGTGATCGAGTACCTGAGCCCGGTCGAGCTCGGCGCCCTGATCCTCTACCTCTCGGCGCTCGCGGCCTACTTCTTCTCCGGGCCGTTCCTGCGGGCGACGAGCCGCCTACCGCTCGACCCGAGCGACCTCGGCTCGGCGCGGCTCGCGGTCATCTGCGCCCCGGCGCTCCTGGCCATGGGCCTCTGCAAGGTCGCCCTCCCGGAGCGTGAGCCCCCGTCCGACTCGTACTACAAGAGCTTCGCGGGCCAGATCGCCGCGCACCCAGATGGCCAGTCCTCGATCCAGTTCGCGCCGATCCCGTTCGGCGAGAACGAGAACATCCAGGAAGACAAGGTCTGCTCTCCGACCTGGTGCGAGGACACGAAGAACCTCGTCGACCGGCTCCGCAAGCCGGACAATCCGCTCCCGGCGGGCGTGACCGAGGACCAGCTCAAGCGCTGGCTCGAGCAGGAAGGGGCGCGTTCACAGCGCGCGCAGAACTGGACGATCGCTCCCTGGGTGGACGACCTGATCAAGAATCGGCTCACGGCCTATCGCTATCACTGGCTCGGGACGGACCGGAGCGGGCGCGACGTGCTCGCCCGGCTCGTCATGGGGTCGCGCGTCTCGCTCTCGGTCGGGATCATCGCGGTGTTCCTGGAGTGCGCGATCGGGGTCCTCCTGGGTGCGCTCGCGGGCTACTTCCTCGGCGCGGTCGACGTCGTGATCTCGCGCTTCACCGAGATCGTCATGTGCATCCCGAGCTTCTTCCTGATCCTGGCGCTCGTCGCCGTCGTCAAGAAGCCCTCGATCTTCCACATCATGGGGATCCTCGGCCTGACCGGCTGGACCGGCGTCATGCGCCTCGTCCGCGGCGAGTTCCTCCGGCTCGTGAACCTCGACTTCGTGACGGCGGGCCGGGCGCTCGGCCTCTCCTCGTCGCGGATCATCTTCCGCCATGTCCTCCCGAACGCCCTCGCGCCTGTCCTCGTCTCGGCCACGTTCGGGATCGCGGGCGCGATCCTCACCGAGAGCGCGCTCAGCTTCCTCGGCTTCGGCGTCCCGCCCCCGACCGCGTCCTGGGGCTCGGTCCTGAGCGAAGCCTTCGGCGCCGAGAAGGAGATGTGGTGGGTCACGATCTTCCCGGGCTTCATGATCTTCCTCACGATCACGGCCTATAACCTGGTGGGCGAGGGCTTCCGCGACGCGACGGACCCGAGGCTCAGGAAATAGAGAATGGGCGAGAAACTCCTCGAGATCCGCGAGCTCAAGACCCACTTCGACACCGACGACGGCGTCGTCAAGGCGGTGGACGGAGTCAACCTCTCGATCGACCGCGGCGAGACGCTCGGGATCGTGGGCGAGTCGGGCTGCGGGAAGTCGGTCACCGCGTTCACGATCATGCGCCTCCTCCCCAAGCCCCAGGGCCGGATCGCGGGGGGCCAGATCCTGTTCCACAAGCGCCAGGGCGACAAGACCGACATCGTCGACCTCGCGAAGATCCCCGACGAGGAGATGCGGAGGATCCGCGGCAACAGGATCTCCATGATCTTCCAGGAGCCCATGACGTCGCTCAACCCGGTCTACACCGTCGGGAACCAGATCGCCGAGGCGATCATCCTCCACCAGAAGAAGACGCCCCGCGAGGCGCGCGAGATGGCGATCGAGATCCTGACCAAGGTCGGGATCCCCTCGCCCGGGCTCCGCGTGGACAACTACCCGCACGAGATGTCGGGCGGCATGAAGCAGAGGGTCATGATCGCCATGGCCCTCGTCTGCAGGCCCGATCTCCTGATCGCGGACGAGCCCACGACGGCGCTCGACGTGACGATCCAGGCGCAGATCCTCGACCTCCTCCGGCAGCTCCAGGCGGAGATCGGCATGTCGATCTGGTTCATCACGCACGACCTCGGCGTCATCGCCGAGCTCGCTCACCAGGTCGCGGTCATGTACGCGTCCAAGGTCGTCGAGCACTCGAGGGTCGAGGACCTCTTCCTCAAGCCCCGCCACCCCTACACGAAGGGCCTCTTCAAGTCGCTCCCGCACACCTCGCAGGGAGCGGCGCGCCTCGAGACGATCCAGGGTACGGTCCCGAACCCGCTCGACTTCCCCTCGGGGTGCAAGTTCCACCCGCGCTGCCCGTTCGCGATCGAGGACTGCAAGAAGATCGAGCCCGGGCTCGTCGAGATCGAGCCCGGGCACCAGGTTGCCTGCATCCGCGTCGAGCGCGGCGAGATCTGAGCGCCCGAGCGCAGGGAGCCTGCGACCGAGCGAGGAGGCGCGAAGTCTCCAACAGGGAGCGAAGCGACCGCTTTGGGGATTTGAAATTCCTTACTTGGGAAGGAACCAGATCGTCCCGGTGCTCGGGTCGCCCCAGTAGACGTTGACGGAGTCCACGACGAGGCTGGTCGCGTTCCCGCTGAACGAGCTGAGCGTGACGACGGCACCTCCCTGGACGGGGACCTTCTGGATCTTTCCGGAGGTCAGCCCGAACGGGTTGGGGCCGAAGTTGCCGAACGAGTTCACGATGAAGTACGCCGAGACACCGTCGACGGCGAGCGAGGGGATGAAGCTCCCGGACAATTGCCCGGGAAGCGGCAAGAGCAAGGACTCGACGGCGCCCGGGCTGCGCCCGAGACTCGCGACGGTGTACTCGTTACCCGGCGGTCCGACGGGAAAGAAGTTGGGGATCCAGAAGAAGCTCTGAGCGTCCGAGGTCAGGTTCAACGCGGCGTCGTCGAGGCCCGTCGCGATGTCGACCGCGATGCCGGTCGTCGGGTCGATGCGCGTGAGCTTGCCCGTGCTCACGCCCGTGATCACGTCCGGCGCCTCGTAGACGAGGAGCGAGCCGTTGTCCGGGAGGAGGCTCTGCGCGTGGACACCCGAGGCGAGGACGGAGACCGTGGCCGGCACGGTCTTCGTGGCGGCGACCACGTTCGACGTGACGGAGCCGTCCGTGTCGAACCAGTAGAGGTGGGAGGCGTCGCTCACGAGGAGGCTCGGCGTCTGGGTGGCGACGGCGGCCACCTGGTAGGCGCCTCCGCTCTTGGGGACCTGGATGATCCGCCCCAGGGGGACGCGCTCGCAGCAGTAGACGTTGGTGTCGTCGAGCGCGATGTCGAAGGGATTGGCGAGGCCCGCCGCGAGCGTCAGCACCGTGGGGAACGCGGAGACGGCGTTCGCGATCGTGACCTTGACGACGAGGCCGTTCGGGGCGTCCGTGAAGTAGATCGCGCTCGAGTCGATCGCGAGCACGGTCGGCGAACCGAGACCCTGGGCCAGCGGCGTCCCCGGCGGGGGAGTGTTGTTCTGGATTCCCAGACCTCCCGTCTTCGACTTGCAACCCGTCGCGATCGCGACGCCCGAGACGACAAGGACCGAGAGCAACACGCTCGCGCGGGACATGCGCACCTCCCCGACTTCCTCAGCACCCGTCCTGATCATGTTCACACCCGCGGCCGCTGACAAGGTTTTTCGGGTGGGCCGACTGCCGGATCTCCGGCACCCGAGAGGCCTGGAGCCTGGTATCCTCTTGGGCCCCATGACCAAGCTCCTCGAGGTCGAGAACCTCAAGAAATACTTCCCGATCAGGGGCGGCCTCCTCGGGCGCGTCAAGGGCTGGGTCAAGGCCGTGGACGACGTGTCGCTCCACGTGGACGACGGCGAGACCCTGGGCCTCGTGGGCGAGTCGGGCTGCGGGAAGACGACCGTCGGCCGCTCGATCCTCCGGCTCATCGAGCCGACGGAGGGGAAGGTCCGCTTCGAGGGGAACGACTTCCTCTCCCTCTCGGGCGAGGACCTGCGCCGCATGCGGCGGCGCATGCAGATCATCTTCCAGGACCCCTACTCGTCGCTCAACCCCCGCATGACGGTCGAGGGGATCGTCGGCGAGGCTCTCACCGTCCACGGCGTCGCCCGCGGCCTCGAGCGCCGGCGCATGGTCGAGCAGCTCCTCACCAAGGTCGGCCTCTCGCCGCGCCACATAGGCCGCTACCCCCACGAGTTCTCGGGCGGCCAGCGCCAGCGCATAGGCATCGCGCGCGCGCTCGCTCTCTCCCCCAAGTTCATCGTCTGCGACGAGGCCGTCTCCGCGCTCGACGTCTCGATCCAGGCCCAGATCCTGAACCTCCTCATGGACCTCCAGCAGGAGCTCGGCCTCTCCTACCTGTTCATCGCGCACGACCTCTCGGTCGTCGAGCACATCTCGGATCGCGTCGCCGTCATGTACCTCGGCAAGGTCGCCGAGGTCGCGCCCTCCACGACGATCTACGAGCACCCGCTCCACCCGTACACGCGCGCGCTCCTCTCGGCGATCCCGATCCCCGACCCGCTCAACAAGCGGCCCCGGATCAAGCTCGAGGGGGACGTGCCCTCGCCCGTGAACCCGCCTCCCGGCTGCAACTTCCACACGCGCTGCCCCCTCGCCGAGGAGCGCTGCAAGAGGGAGCTGCCGGTCCTCCGCGACGTGGGCGGCGGCCACACGGTCGCCTGCCACCTCGTGGACGAGAAGCAGGGCGAGCTCGTGAAGGACGGCAAGGTCGTCCCCGCCGTGCCGGTGAGGCGGCTCCACCTGGCTCCCGCGAATCCGAGCTGACTACACTCCAGGCGTGAGCGCTCTCGAGCGGTTCAGGCGGCAGTCGCGCGGCGAGGAGCTCGCTGGCTTCGCTCGCGCGAAGACGATCCCGCTCGACGTGGCGCTCGACGCTCCGACTAACTCCCTCCATGCAGCGCACGCGGAGGGGATGAAGCGCTGGCGCGGTGTGGATGACCCTCTCTCGCTCAGGGCGACCGGTTCTGAAAAGGAGACGGTCTCGCTCCTCGACGTGAAGCTCGAGCTCGCGCGCCGGCTCCTCGCGCCCTGCACGCTCTGCGCGCTCGAGTGCCGGGTCGACCGCACACGGGGGCCCGCGGGCGCCTGCGGGCTCGGTCCCTCGGTCGGGCGTTACCTCGACTTCGTGCACGCGGGCGAGGAGCCGGAGATCTCGCCCACGCAGGCGATCCTCCTCTCGGGGTGCAGCTACCGCTGCTCCTACTGCTCGGACTGGGAGCAGGTCGTGGAGCCCCTCCGGGCTCCCGCGACAGCCGCGAAGGACCTCGCGCGCTCGATCGAGCAGAGGCGGGCCCAGGGAGTCGCCTCGCTCTCCTGGATCGGGGGCGAGCCGATCGTGAACCTTCCAGGGATCCTCGAAGCCCTCGTCGAGACCCGGGTCTCGGTGCCCGTCGTCTGGAACTCGAACATGCACGCGGGAGCGGAGACGCTCGACCTCCTCGAGGGAGTCGCCGACGCCTGGGTCGCGGACTTGAAGCACGGGAACGACGCCTGCGCCCAGGAGGTCGCGCGCGCCCCCCGCTATCTCGAGGTCGTCCTCGCCGCGATCGAGCGCGCCTCGCGCGAGGCCTTCACGATCGTGCGGCACCTCGTCCTCCCGGGCCACGTCGAGTGCTGCACGATCCCCGTGCTCGAGCGGCTCCGGGGC
>FTGE01000941.1_pt1 | contig 11999 bp, 7 predicted proteins | sample 1640581 | NCBI WGS metagenome assembly FTGE01 (sample SAMEA3914789, study PRJEB12502) | metagenome | biome: forest; material: soil | place: Canada | collected 2011-07-03 | depth 0.3 m | reverse complement strand
TCGTGCGGCGCGAGCGTCGGGAGGTCGGTGCGCATGATGTCGAGCGCGACGAGCGACCGCCCCGCGTCCTCGACGGCCTCGGCGCTCTCCTTGAGGCCGCGCGCCGGGATCACGCCCCGGTAGTGGCCGTCCTTGTCCACGACGGCGACGAGGTCGGTGCGGGCCGAGAGGAACCGGACGAGCACCTCGCGCACGGGGGCGCTCGTCGTGACGACGGCGTGGGGAGCGATGCGCGCCGCCTGCCCGACGGTGATGTTCCCGAGCGCCATCTCCTCGACGTTCTTGTGGATCCTGTGGCCCTGCCGCGCGTCGAGGACGGTGTCCACCGACTCCGGGTAGAGCCGCTTCGAGAGGATGCTCGCGATCGAGGTCGCTATGAGGAGCGGGAGCACGATCGTGTAGTTCCCGCTCATCTCGAAGATCATGAGCACCATCGAGACGGGGGCGTGGGTCGCGCCGGCCACGAACGCCGCCATGCCGACGAGCGCGTAGGCCTGGGTCGGAGCGACGTGGAGGTTGAGGAGCACGGCGAGCTTGCCGACGAACGAGCCGAGGACGGCTCCCATGAAGAGGGTGGGACCGAAGACTCCGCCCGAGCCCCCGGAGCCAAGCGTCACGCAGGTCGCGACGAGCTTCACGAGGACGAGGAAGACGAGGAGGATCTCGAGGTCCTTCCCGTTCATGAGCGCCTCGACCGTGTCGTAGCCGTTCCCGAGGATGCGCGGGGTCACGGTCACGGCCATGAGGCCGACGACGGCCCCGCCGAGGGACGGCTTCGCCCACTCGGGGAGCGGGACTCTCTCGAAGAGGGCGACTCCCGCCGCGATCCCACGGGTGAAGAGCATGGCCGTCGCGCCGCTCACGAGGCCGAGGACCACGTAGAGGAGGAGCTCGTAGGTGTGCTCGAGGCGGTACTCCCCGGCCGTGATGACGGGGTGATCGCCGAGGATCGCGCGGCTCACGACGGTCGCCGTGACCGAGGCGACGACGACGGGACCGAACGCCTCCATGGCGAAGCTCCCGACGATGACCTCGAGCGCGAAGAAGGCCCCTCCGAGGGGCGCGTTGAAGATCGCGGCGAGGCCCGCGGCCGACCCGCCCGCGGCGAGCATGCGGAGCTGCTTCGGCGTCACTCCGAGGAGCTGGCCGACCGCCGACCCGAGCGAGGCGCCGATCTGGACGACGGGTCCCTCGCGGCCGAGCGAGCCGCCCGAGCCGAGCGTCACGGCGCTCGCGACCGTCTTGACGAGGGCGATCATGGGGCTGATCCGTCCGCCGCGCTCGTGCACGGCGCGGATCACGGCGGGGACGCCGTGGCCCTTGGCCTCGCGCGCGAGGAACCAGATGAGCGGCCCCACGACGAGCCCGCCCAGCGCCGGGGCGATCACGATCCGCCAGGCGGGGTAGCCCTCGGGGCGCATGACGACGCCGAGGACGCCCGCGTGCTCGCCGGTCCCGAAGGCGAGGTACTGGAAGAAGCCGATCAGATAGTGGAACGCGATCGACCCGAACCCTCCGAGGAGGCCCGCGATCGCGGCGAGGCAGAGGAGCCACGTCGTGTCCGAGATCCTGAAGGAGCGCCGGAAGCGGACGACCCTCTCGTGGAAGCGCGCGAGCCGTTCGCGGCGGGGGGCGGCGACCCCGAGGCCCTCGCGCATTCTCCTGGTTGTCGCTTCCCCCGGCATGTCAGCCTTCGGGGAAATGGTTGCCGTGACAACCATTTCCGTCGCGGGTCAGTCTTACCGCGCGGGAGGTAAAGCGCCAGCTCACCAAAGCGGTCGCTTCGCTCCCTGTTGGAGGCTTCGCGCGACCTCGCTCGGTCGCAAGCTCCCTGCGCTCGGGCGCTCAGCTCAGCGGCGGTCCTCGAAGAGGGGCCGGACCTCCTCGTCCTGCGCGTGGAGGAGGCGCACGAGCTCGGCGAGCGTCGTCTCGATCCGCGCGAGCTTCGCCTTGGGGAGCCGCTCGAGCTCGACGAGGAGGTCGGCCTGCGCCGGGCGCGGAGCCTTGCGGGACGCGAGCTTGCGCCCCTTCGCCGTGAGCTCGACGATGACGACGCGGCGGTCCTCCCGGGAGCGGCGCGCGGTCACGAGCTTCTTCTTGACCAGCCGGTCGACGAGCCTCCCCGCGGTCGCCTTGTGGAGGGCGAGGCGCTCGGCGAGGACTCCCACGGGGAGCCCGTCCTTCTCCGGAGCGACCTCGCGGAGCGCCCAGAACTGGGGCCCGGTGACTCCGACGGACGCCTCGATCGCCACGGACTGGGCGTGAATCCGGTGGATGATCCGCCGGATGTGCCCGAGCGTATCGCCGGCGATCTCGCGCGCGGTCTTCATCGCGCCGGGAGCAGCCCGCTCGACGAGACCGCGGCGACGACGGCGTCGGCCACGAGCACGTTCGTCTTCACGTTCATGTGCGCGTCGTCGTAGAAGTGCTGGAGGTCGTGCAGGACGATCCGGTCGAGGTCCACGAGGACGTGGCCCTGCGCGGCGCGGCGGACCGCGTCGTTGTATTCGGCCATGAGGGCCGCGCACGTCTTCGGGTCCACGTGGGCTCCGTGCGGGGGGCAGTTCGACATCCACATGGCGGCCCTCTCCTCGGGGGAGTTCTCCTCCTTCCAGAGGGTCGGCTGGGTCATGAGGACGAGCGGCACCTTCGCGTCGTCGCAGACGACGGCGATCCGTCTCAGGTACCTCTCGAAGCTCGGGAGCCCCCGGTGAACGTCGAGCCCGGGCGGGACGTTGCAGGGGTTCTTCTCGGCGTCCTTGCGCCGCTTCTCGAAGAAAGGCCGCATGTCCACCTCGCCCGGGGCGTCGAGGACGGCGACGAGGCGGCTCTTCGTGACGAGCCAGTCCTTGAAGGTGAGTCTCTCGAGGTTGACGGGAGCGTGGGTCGAGTCCCAGCGGTCGTCGAAGGACTGGACGAGGTCGTTCTCGCCTTCGAGGAGGACGATCAGGTCGGGCTCGAGCTCGAGGAGCCGGTGGACGACGAGGGCGAGGCTCCGCGCGATCCCCTGGCCGGCGATCCCGCAGTTCGCGACCTCGGCGTTCACTCCGCGCGCGCGGAGCTTCTCCTCGACGAGGCCCGGGAAGGTCTTCTCCTCGGGGAGGTGCTGGTTCTCGGTCGTCGAGGCACCAACGAAGAAGATGCGGTACTTGCCCGCGGGTTTCTTCGTCTCCTTCATGTTCTTGCCGCGGAAGCCGAGGGGGTCGATCACGTAATCGAAGCGCGTCCCGTCCTCGACGCAGACCTTGTTCGCCGAGAAGTTGGGGGTCCGCGAGGCGTGGTACAGCGAGTTGGGCGTGTAGGGTTTGAGGGGCTGATCGAAGATCGCCCGCATGAGAGCTTCCGTGAGGCCGAGCACGGCGGCGATGATGAGAAGGAGGACGAAGAAGGTTCTCAGTGCGCGGTCGAGGTGGCTCACCGGTTGCGCCATGGAGTCCTAGAGCCTACGCCTCGTGACGATCCTCGCCTAGAAATATTGCCCCCGGGAGGAGGGTCTGACGGCACGCCGCTCGCGACGTCGTGCCCGACCCGGGGAGGGCTCATGGATTGGTTCGATATCGTCTTCTCCTTGTTCTTTCCGAGACGGCCCCTCAGCCTCGTCGTAGACCCGCTCGACCGCCCGGATTACGGCTTCACGGTCTTCCTTCGTGTCGCGTTCGGTGCCGTGGCGCTCCTCGTTGGGGCGCTTGCCTGGCTCGGAGTGCCCGTGCTCCGAGACCACCCGGTGGTGGTGGGCGCCATGACGTTCGTCGTCGTCCTCCTCGTGTGGACCGTCGCCCCCGGCTACACCGCGCTCAAGGCCCGCCGGTCGATCCAGGAGACGGGTGACCGCTGGGAGCGCCGCAACCCGGAGCTCCGCGACCGCAAGCGCCGGCGCTCGTGATAGCGTTGGGCCGGCATGAAGACCGTCCGCCGGCTCCTCGTCACGCTCGCGGTCGCCGCCCTGGTCGTCCTGCTGCGCACGACGCCGCAGCCCGGCGCCCACGTGTCCGTCTTCCACGAGCACGAGACCGGTAACCCCTCGCTGACGCTCGCGGGCACCGGGCTCTCTCCGTTCTTCGCGTGCTTCGGACTCTTCGGTCTCGCCGCGATCGGCCTCAAGCCGGGCAGAGCTCCCCGGCTCCGCGTGGCGGCTCCGTTCGTCGCGGTCGCGATCGCGCTCGTCCAGAGCGCGTTCCTGGTCGCGTGGAGCCGGCACGCGACGAGCTTCGAGCGCCCGCTCGAGCCACAGCAGATCCTCCTCTTCGGCGCGGGCGGCACGGTCGCGCTCATCCTCCTCGGAGCGCTCGGCTCGGGTCTCGGCTTCGGGAGCGGCTACCTCGTGGCGCTCGCCGCCGACATGCTCGCGCAGGACCCCGGCCATGCCCTCCTCCACGGGGTCCTCGCGCTCGTCCTTGGCTTGATCCTCTCGCCGTTCCTCGCCGCGCGGAGGAACGTCCCCCTCGAAGGGATCCCGCCGACGATCTTCCTCCGGCTCCTGCCCGCGGGGATCGTTCCCCTCGGGATCGGCCTCGCGTTCGCGGCGCTTCCGGGCGCCCTCGCGAGAGCCGTCGGGATCCACGTCGAGCTTCTCGAGTGGCCCGTGACCCAGGCCGGTCTCGGCGCCGCCGCGGCGGGGTTCTTCACCTTCTTCGTTGTCGCGCTCAGCTCGAACCCCGCCCCGCTCATCCAGCACGCGGCCGCCCGCGCCCGCCTCGCGAGCGCGAAGCCGCTCCTCGAGGCGTTCGACGAGCACTGGCTCGGAGCGATCGCTCCGAACGCGGCCCTCCTCGGAGCGGTCGCGCTCTCGCGCCCGCTCCTCGTCTCGTTCCTCGGCGTGGACCCCGTCCCCGTGGTCTACGTCGCCGCGATCGGCGCGGCGACTCTCTGCGACGCGCGCGAGGAAATCCCGTTCCCCTCGAGCGTCGTGCTCGGCGAGGCTCCGGGCCTCCTCGAGGCGGACCGGATCCAGGCTGCCCTTCGCGACGCGGGGATCGCGTGCTACGTGCGCGGGGCGGCCTCGCGCTCGCTCCTCAACATCTTCGGCCTGTTCGTCCCCCTCGAGGTCCGCGTGCGCCCCGAGGACGAGGAGAGGGCGCGCGCCGTGATCGAGAGCGAGGCGCCTTTCCTCGTGGGCTCGCCGGGCCTCCTGGAGTTGCCGCCGCAGGTGGCGCCGGCGAGCCCCCCTGAGCCATGAGTCTTTACGAGAAGCTCCACTCGTCCACCGGCTGGCGGATGAGCTGGTAGATCTCCTCGTCGCTCAGGATCCGGTTCGAGCGCTTGGCCGCTTCGAAGATCCGGTCGACGATGGCGTCGATCGGCTCGATGCTCCGCCGCTCGAGCCAGAAGACGACGTTCGAGCGCCCGCTCATGGGACCGATCGTGATCGACTGCTCGCGGCCGAAGACGTCGGCCGGGACGCCCGAGTAGACGCGGTTCGCGAGCCAGGTGTCGTTCTTCTTGAAGGCCTTGATCACGGCCGCCGCGTGGACGCCGGTCCCCGTCTCGAAGGCGTCCTTGCCGACCACGGGGTAGTTCTTCGGGATCGGGACGTGCGTCGCCTGCGAGACGCGCTCGACGTAGCGCGGCAGCACGCGGAGATCGACCTCCTCGTCCACGTAGCCCATGAGCCTCAGGTTCACGATGAGGAGGTCCATGGACATGTTCCCGCACCGCTCGCCGATCCCGAGCGCGCAGCCGTGGACCTGGTCCACGCCGGCCTCGATCGCGGCGATCGCGTTCTCGAGCGCGAGGCCGCGGTCGTTGTGGCCGTGCCAGTCCATCTTCACGTCCTCGCCCGTCGAGCGGATGAGCTCCTTCACGTGCCCTATGAGCGCCGCCACTCCGTGCGGGTCGGCGTGGCCGACGGTGTCGCAGACGCAGATCCGCCGCGCGCCGCACTCGATCGCCGTCCGGTAGAGCTTGTCGATCGTCGTGGGGTGGGCGCGCGTCGTGTCCTCGGTCACGTACATCGACTCGAGGTTGTGGGCGACGGCGAAGCGCACCGCGTCCTCGGTGTGCTTGAGCATGCGGTCGAGGTTCCAGTCCTCGGTGTAGCGGCGGATCTCCGAGGAGCCTATGAACATGGCCGCCATGATCGGGACGCCCGTCTTGTCCTGGATGCGCACGATCGGCTCCACGTCGGCGATCACGGTGCGCGCGGCGCAGTTCCCGCGGATGCGGAGCTTCGAGGAGCGGATCTCCTCCGCGAGGCGCGTCACGTCGGCGACGGCGCGCGGGCCCGCTCCCGGCAGGCCGAGGTCCGCCGTGTCGATCCTCAGCTTGTCCATGAGGTGGAGGATCTCGATCTTCTCCTCGATCTTGGGGTCGACGACCGAGGGCGACTGGAGCCCGTCGCGCAGCGTCTCGTCGTTGAGCGACACGCGGCGGCGCTGGGGCCGCGGCTTCGCCTCGTTCCAGTCGTAGATGAGCTGGTCGAGACGGGGATCGCGCGTGCCGTTACCGCTCATGGGACGCTCCAGGGAGACATTGTAGCGGAGCCGGGGCCGCCGTCGCCTTCCCGTCGCGGACGTGACGGCGCACGTGCCCGCCTGGAAGTCGGCGTCGAGCGCAACCGTCCCCGAGGGCGGCACGGTCACATGGACCTCGAGCCGGTTCTTGCGGATGCTCGTCAGCACTATGTCGTAAGGCCCGGCGGTGTAGGGGCCGATCCGGCGGGTGACCTCGGCCGTGCCCGACGGAGCGACGATGACGGAGAAGTCGCCGAGACCGAGGTCGATCTCGGCCACGACAGGACCGCGAGGGTCTGTGGTCCGCTTGTTGAGGCCCGTCAAGCGGAATTTGATCCAGCCCTCGGGTGGTAGCTCGGGGGCCGGGCCTGCCTCCTTGCGCCAGGCCTGGATCCGCTCCAGAAGCGGATCCAAGGTGTCTCCCGGCTTGTAGAACCGCGTTCCGCCCGCAATCCGCGCGATCCGCCGCGCTGCCTCATCACAGACGCGCGGCCCCTCCCCGTCACGGAGGCTGTTCATTTCGCGCCTATCCTCGAGGAGCGGAGCGAGCATGGTGAGCACCCAGGCCCGGCCCTGGCAGCGGACGAAGGTCTGGGTCCGGCAGAGGAGGAGACCCGCGAAATCCAGCGGTCGCTCGGTGACGCATGCTGAGAGTTGGGCGAGCTCGGCGTCCCAGTCGAGTGGCGCAAGCTCGGGGTCGCGGTGGATCTCGCTCGAGTCGTCCATGTCGACATATCGCACCCCGCGGCGCGCGATCATCTCGCAGCGCGCCGGGATCCCGTCGCTCCCGAGACGGGCGATCGCGTCGGCGCAGCTCGGCCACGGGGTGTACGAGAAGAACCCTCGGGGGAGGTCGGTTGCGAACGCCCGGACGAGTGCGAGGTCGCCGTTGACGCAGATCTCGTCGACCGCTTCGGGGATCCCCACTCGCGCCGCGGCAACAAGGCGCGCCCGCGACCGGTAAGTGAACCACGCCCCCGCCGCTCCGAGCACGACGAGCGCAAGGAGAAGGACCGGCCACCGGCGCCGACGCGGTGCCTGCTCCTCGAACTCGTCGGTGGGAGCTGCTCGCGCCCTGATCCTGAGCGCGACGAGGAGCCAGACGAACGCGATCGACCCGGCGAGGGGGAGGGCCGGAGGAATGAACGAGGCGCCCAGGAGCGACGTCGACCGGAGAGTCCCCGGCGTCAGTCCGGCAACGAGCGTCGTAGTCACTGTGACGGGGAGCGTGGCCATTCCCGCCGCCCGGAGGAGCTCCTTCGAGAGCCTGACCGAGCGTGGTGCCCGGGCGAGGCGCACGGTGCCCCGGAGCCAGAGGAGGACGAGCGCGGCGCCGACCAGGTAGCCAGGCGCCCAGGTCAGCCACGGGAAGATCGGATCCGGGACGAGGACGATGTCGTCGCCGGCTCCGTGCTCGTCGCGCGCGTTGGGCCCCGATGAGTAGACGCGTGCCACCGAAGCCGTCCGCTCGAACCGGAAGGGCTGACCCCAGGGGTCCCGCTCCGAGAGCGAGACGAGACCGTCCTCATCGGTGTCGTCATCGGGGCGAAGGCGCTCCAGGTCGGACGCCGTGAGCGGACAAGCGTTCCACGCCGCGAACCTGGGAGACAGCGCGCACGCGAGCGGCCGCGCGAGGGCAGCGTCGACGACCAGGAAGATGGCGATGCGGGAGACCCTTCTCATCAGGCGAAGCCCACTCTACGCGACGGAGCCCGGTGTTAAGCTTCCTGCGTGAGCGAAGACACCCTCGAGACCCTTATCTACAAGCTCCTCCAGAAGCTCGTCGACGACCCCGACCGCGAGGGCTTGAAGAAGACTCCGCAGCGCGTCGCGGAGAGCCTCAAGTTCCTCACGCGCGGCTGCGAGCAGAAGTCGATCGAGGAGATCCTCAACGACGCGGTCTTCGAGGAGCAGGTGGATGAGATGGTCCTCGTCCGCGACATCGAGCTCTATAGCCTCTGCGTTCCGTCGAAGCAGATCGTGAACTGCGTTGGAGGTGCGAAGCCAGCCGCAACGGTGCGTCGGGGCGACAAGCTGTGGACGCTTCACGACGGAAAGGTCGTCGAGACCGAGGTGACCCGGATCACCGCTCGAAAGACACGGGCGCTCGTGGCGGTCGAGACGGAGGAGGGTGTCGTCCGTGTGACTCCCGACCACCCGTTCGCGACTCCGGATGGCTGGGTGGAGGCGAGAGATCTAGAGGGACGCACCGTCGAGTGGACTCGCCCCAAGAGTCTGTGCCGTGAACGCTACGAACCTCGGATGGGCTTCGACCTCGGTTACGCGATAGGGGCGATGTTCTCCGACGGGACGGTCGGTAAACGCTGTATCTCGCTCGTGGTCAACAAGGCGCTCTTCGCGTGCCGCTTCGCCCAGGCTCTCGAAAGCGCCTTCGGGGTCAAGGCCAACGTCGAGCCGGTCTCGCGACCGTCGGGGTTCCTCGGACGCGATCTCGACGGGTTCCGCGTGCGCGTCGTCTCGTCCTACCTCGCGGATCTCTTCCGTGGCTGGGCAGGCGGAGACGCACACCACATGAGGCAGGGGTTTCCCCGGGTCGTTCTGAATTCACGCGAGTGCTTCAATGGCTTTCTCGAGGGGTACATCGACGGCGACGGGTTCCGCCTGCGGAACAGGCGCGGGTCGATGATCGTGAGCGCGAACGTCCCCTTCTTGAAGGAGCTCGCGACGATCATAGGGGCGCGCTTCACGCCGTCTCGCCACGCCACGTCGGTCGTCTATGTCTCGAGGCGGTGGGACCAGCCGGGTTGGTACGGACGGCACGGGTTCCGGCAGGAGGAGCACCGGACTACGCTGCAGGAGTCCCGATTCGTTCGTGTGCGGAAGGTCGTAAGTCTGAATGCAGAGGGGAAAAAGCCCTTCACCGTCTACAGCTTCAAGTGCTCTCCCCATCCGACTTTCCTGGTGGCCGGCCACCTCACGCACAACTGTGAACACCACATGCTCCCGTTCTTCGGCAAGTGCCACGTCGCTTACCTCCCGGCGGGGAAGATCGTCGGCCTCTCCAAGATCCCGAGGATCGTCGACTGCTTCGCGCGGCGTCTCCAGGTCCAGGAGCGCCTCACGACCCAGATCGCGAACGCGCTCGACCAGGCGATCCGCCCGGCGGGCGTGGGCGTCGTCATCGAGGCGCAGCACCTCTGCATGATGATGAGAGGTGTCGAGAAGCAGAACTCGCTCGCGACGACCTCGTGCCTCCTCGGCCGGCTCCGCGACGACGAGAAGACGCGCACCGAGTTCCTGACGTTGATCCACAGGAATGGCCGCTGACGCTCGCCTCCTTCCCTCGCGGTCAGTAAGATCTTTCCCCATGGGGTCGGTCCAGGGCCGGAGCTTCCAGACGATCTCGACGAAGCGTCCCTGGTGGAAGCAGCCCGGGACGATCGTCGCGCTCGCGGTGTTCGTCTTCCTCGGGATCGCCGCGGGGTTCCTGGTCAAGGGCCCGGAGGAGTCGCTCCTCGCGCGGGTCAAGGCCAGCGACGCGATCTCGCCCGTCTGTGCCTACGCGCTCGGCTGGCGCGGGATCAAGAACGACACGACCCGCGACGCCTTCGAGCAGATCCTCGCCACGGGCCCGACCGAGAAGGCGGCCCCCGAGGACGTGCGCCGTGCCTGCGCCTACGCCCTCGGCATGACGAAGCAGGCGCACGTCGCCCTCTACCTGATCGACGCGCTCAAGAAGGACCCGAGCCTCCCCGTGCGCTGCACGGCCGCCCGGGCCCTGGGGAAGACGGGCGAGCCCATGGCCTGCGAGCCCCTCATGGCGGCGCTCGGCGACGGCGACTCCGAGATGCGGGAGGCCGCCGCGAACGGCTGCAAGGACCTCAACAACAAGAGCGCGATCGACCCGCTCATAGAGCGCGTCGAGGACGGCAACCCCTCCGTGCGCCGCGCCGTCCACGAGGCGCTCGTCGCCCTCTCGGGGACCGTGTTCGACGGGGTCGACGAGAAGAAGAGCTGGCAGAAGTGGCGGGAGACTCACTGAGCTGACCCGGACTCCCCGTCGCCAGTCCTGCCGTGCATCGCGTTCGTCTTCCGTGACTTGCGCCTCGCCCCGCTCGCGGCATCTCGGCGAGGTCCGGTTCTCGGTTGACAGGCCTCAACTCCATTGGAGACAAGGCACTCAATGCGCAAGCACGCCCTCGCATCGACGCTCGCCCTTCTCGCGTTCGCAGCGGGACTCGCTCACGCGAAGGTGGACTCCGAGCCGGTCGAAGGGGGCCAGCGCTACAGGGTCACCTTCAAGCACACTCCCGTGATCGCCGCGAAGAGCGTCTCGCTCGCCGGGTCCTTCAACGGCTGGGACCCGAAGAAGACCCCGATGAAGGAGGTCGGAGCGGGCACTTACGAGGTGACCCTCGAGCTCAAGAAGGGCCACCACGCCTACAAGTTCGTGCTCAACGGCGACGTCTGGCAGCACGACGGCGACAACCCGAAGACCGAGCCCGACGGGAAGTCGGGCTTGAACTCCGTGCTGGAGCTGGGCTCGGGAGAGCCGCAGGCCCCGGGCAAGGAAGGTGACGGCAAGGTGGACGCGGGCGAGCTTCTCCACGACCCGGCCTCGATCGTCGATTGCTGCGCGGTGGACGGCCAGCGGCGGCTCGTGCTCCGGATGCAGACGCTCGCCCATGACGTCGAGCGCGTGCTCGTGGATGTGACCCCGCGCCCCGAGGCGGCGAGCGAGAAGCTCACGACGGGACGCGCATCGGACGACGACGGCCTCGCCCCGCTGCGCCGGATCGCGACCGCGGGCGGCCACGACGTGTGGGAGGCCCGGCTCTACTTCGCGAAGGGGACGACGAACGTCCGTTACCAGTTCCTCGTGAAGGACGGCGAGCTGACCGTCGGCTTGGGCAAGAAGGGCGCGAGCGCGAAGAACAAGGGGAAGGACGCCGGCCGCTGGGACGTCTCGCTCGCCCAGGCGGCCCGCTTCGACACGCCGGAGTGGGCGCGCGACGCGGTCTTCTACCAGATCTTCGTCGACCGCTTCCTGAACGGCGACCCCTCGAACGACCCCAAGCTCCCGCGAAGGCCCGACGGCAAGGCCTGGAACGTGGACGACGGCTACCTCGAGGAGTGGGGCCAGGAGCCGGCCCACTTCAACTTCTTCGGCGGCGACCTCCGGGGCGTCTCCATGAAGCTCGACTACTTGAAGTCGCTCGGCGTGAACGCCCTCTACTTGAACCCGATCTTCGAGGCGCGCTCGAACCACAAGTACGACTCGGCGGACTACGAGAAGGTCGACCCCGCCTTCGGGACGCAGAAGGAGTTCGAGCAGCTCGTCCAGGCCTGCGAGCAGCGGGGCCTGCGCGTGATCCTCGACGCCGTCTTCAACCACACGGGCGACGGGCACTACGCCTTCCAGGACTGCGTCCAGAACGGCAAGAACAGCAAGTTCTGGAAGTGGTACTTCATCGACGGCGACCGCGTCTCCGTGAAGCCCAAGCCGAATTACAAGTGCTGGTGGGGATTCGGCTCGCTGCCCCAGCTCAACACGCGGAACCCCGAGGTCGTGAACCACCTCCTCCACGT
>FTGE01002415.1_pt1 | contig 12051 bp, 7 predicted proteins | sample 1640581 | NCBI WGS metagenome assembly FTGE01 (sample SAMEA3914789, study PRJEB12502) | metagenome | biome: forest; material: soil | place: Canada | collected 2011-07-03 | depth 0.3 m | reverse complement strand
CCGAACGAGACGCCGGAGCAGAAGAAGCAGCGGGAGCAGAAGGAAAAGGAGCGCCAGGAGAAGCAGAAGAAGGACGACGAGAAGCAGAAGCGCTCCAACCCGCAGCAGCAGAAGAAGGACCCGAAGGACCAGCAGCAGAAGGACAAGCAGAAGCGGGAGACCGGCAAGAACCCGCCTCCCGACTCCAAGTCTCCGCTCGACCCGAACTCCAAGGACAACAACCGCTGGGGCGACCTCCCGGCCAAGCTCCACGACGACGCTGAGAAGGCCCGCGCCAAGCAGGTCCCGGAGCGGTGGCGCGACCAGTTCGAGCACTACAACGAGAAGCTCTCGGAGTAACCGGAGAGCGTGGCCAGGCGCCCTTCGCACCGCGGACGCGCCGTGGCCGCCGCGCTCGTCGCGGCGCTCGGTCTCGGCGTCGCCGCGTCGCGGGCGGAGGACGACGCCGCGGACGTAGGTGAGCTCACCAAGGAGGCCGATCAAGTCCTCCGGGGCGGGCTCAAGTACCTCGCGGACCCCAACCAGCAGGGCGCCGAGGGGGACGTGAGGGCCGGCAACACGACGGGCTCGCTCCGCCTCGCGACCACGAGCCTCGCCGGGCTCGCCTGGCTCGCGGGCGGGAGCACGCCCACGCGCGGGCCCTATTGCGACAACATCGTGCGAGCCCTCGAGTCCGTCGTGACCCAGTGGAAGGCGGGCGGAAAGGTCCGCTTCGGGAATCCAGGCGAGAACGAGGGCGGCCGCATGCATGCGCACGGCTTCGCCATGCTCTTCCTCGCCGAGTCCTACGGCATGCTCGGAGGCGAGAAGAACAAGGGTCTCGCCGACGACGTGAAAGAGGCGCTCAAGAGCGCCGTCAAGCTCTCCGTCGCGAGCCAGACGAAGCAGAAGGGCGGCTGGGGTTACGCCTTCGCGGACGACCCGAGCTTCGGCAACGAGATGGACGAGGCCTCGACGACGATCACGCAGCTCCAGGGGCTCCGCGCGGCGCGGAACGCCGGGATCGTCATCCCCTCGAAGACGATCGAGCGCGCGATCAAGTACGTGAAGAAGTGCGTCAAGCCCAAGGGCGACTGCTGCTACTCGCTCAGCATGGCCGAGGGCGACCGGACGAGCTTCGAGCTCACGGCGGCCGCGGTCTCGACGCTCAACGCGGCCGGCACCTACAAGTCGGGTGAGCTCGACCTCGCCCTCGGTTACATGCGCCGCGAGTGCGCCAAGAAGAAGTTCCCGACCGAGGCCTGCGAGCAGTACTACTTCTACGGCAACCTCTATGCGGCGCAGGCCATGTTCCAGTCGGGCGGCCCCGACTGGGCGGGCTGGTGGAAGGGCGCGCAGGAGGATCTCGTCTCGAAGGCGAGGCGCGAGAGCGCGGACGGGTTCCGCTGGGACGAGCCCCACAACTTCGGCGAGTGCTACGCGACCGCGAGCGCGTGCTTGATCCTGGCGCTCCCGCTCCGGTATCTCCCGATCTTCGAGCGATGACGTGTACTACTACCTGCACGAGACGGGGGAGTTCGAGTACTACGTCCGCGCCGAGCCCGGTCCGATCGCCGACGAGTCGATCGCGAACGTTCACCAGCAGAGGCCCGACGGCCCGATCCTGAAGACGATCCCGCTCCAGAAGCAGGGGAACGGCGAGCTCTCGCTCCCGCTCCGTGACTTCAAGCTCTCGGACTCGCCCCTCTTCATCGAGTTCTTCTTCCGCTCGAAGGAGCGCAAGTTCAAGACGCTCCTCGCCCTCTCGCTCGCCGAGCCGGCGCCCGCGACGTGCGCCGCCGACCCCGACTCGGCCGCCGTCAACGACAACGTGAAGCTGAAGGTGACGGGCTGGGCCGCGCTCGCTTACGACCGTCCGGGCCAGCCGACCGACACCCCGGAGCAAGAGCCCGAGAAGCGGATCCCGCAGGACGCGCGCTCGAGCGTCAAGTGGCAGGTGGACGGGAACGACCTCGCCGACAAGGGCGAGTCCGTGAGCTTCACCGTGAAGCAGGAGCACCTCGGGAAGGCGCTCCCCGTCGAGGCGTACCTCGGCGACACGCCGCCCGGGCGCGCCCGCGCGAAGATCGACTGCCGGCTCCAGGTGAAGCTCGTCCTCCAGGACCTGAACGGCGACGCGCTCGCCCAGAACCCGTGCGCGGTGAAGAGCGAGGGCGAGAGCGAGAACCTCGCCACGGACGGCGACGGACTCCTCAAGATCAAGGTCGCCAAGACTCCGCAGCGGGTCGCGCTCCGGGTGGACTCGCCGCCTCCCTCGTTCGACCTCGACATCCCCGTGCTCGTGGGCAAGCTCGACCCGATCGGCAGTCTCCGCGGCCAGCAAGCGCGTCTCAGGAACCTCGGCTACTTCTTCGGCGACTTCGCTCCCACCGACCAGGACCGTCCCCCCGACGAGGAGGACCCGCAGGCGTTCCCCTCGGCCGTCGAGGAGTTCCAGTGCGACCAGGGGCTCCCCGTCACGGGGAGCTGCGACTCCGCGACCCAGGCGAAGCTCAAGGAGCTCCACGGATGCTGACAGCCATGGCTGATCGGTGACCTGTGGCTGATCTTCCCGTCGCCCTCCACGGCGCCCAGAACGCGCTCCCGGTCCTCGTGAGCGCCGCCCAGCCGGACGACAAGAACACGCTCCGCGCCGCGATCATCCCGTTCGCCTGCTGGCGCGTGGACGACGTGCGGTTCGCGTTCGACTCCTCGATCATTGGCCCGGACGTGGGCCCCGAGATGGACGAGCTCGGGAAGCTCATCGACCAGAACAAGAAGGAGGACAAGAAGCCCCTCGCCTCGATCTTCGGCCACGCTGACCCGACGGGGAGCGACGACTACAACAAGGCGCTCTCGGGGCGCCGCGCCCAGGCGGTCTACGCCCTCCTCACGCGGAAGACGGACCTCTGGGAGAAGCTCTACTCGAAGCCGCAGGGCGGCGACTCCTGGGCCGAGAAGGGCGCGGTCGCGCTCATGCTGAAGAAACTCGGCTACGGCACTAGCACGCCCGAGAAGAAGCGCTTCCAGGCGGAGCACGGGCTCTCGCCGGACGGCGACATTGGCAAGCTGAGCCGCGCCGAGCTCTTCAAGAGCTACATGAACGCTCTCTCCCCGGTCACGATCGACCCCCAGGACTTCCTCGGCCAGGGTGCCGACCCGGACGGGAAGGCGGACTACCAGGGCTGCTCCGAGTTCAACCCGCAGCGCGTCTTCTCGAAGGACGAGAGCAAGGCCTTCAGCGACCCCGCGAAGAAGTCCGCCCGCGACGACGACAACGCGCCCAACCGGCGCGTCATGGTCTTCCTCTTCCGCCCCGGGACGAAGATCGACCCGAAGCGCTGGCCCTGCCCGCGCGCGAGCGAGGGCACGGAGGGCTGCAAGGCGCGCTTCTGGTCGGACGGAGAGAAGAGGCGTAACCCCCAGGACGCGCGCCGCGAGTTCGGCCGGGGGCCCGGGGGCGGAGCCCCCGAATCCAGAGGGACGAAGGACACCTTCGGCTGCCGCTTCTACCACCGCCTCTCGGACAGCTCGCCCTGCGAGGGCGTGATCCCCGTGGTCCGCCTCCGGCTCTACGGCCCGGACGGGGCCTTCCTCAAGAACGCGCGCTACCGCCTCACGATCGGGGGCGACGTGCGCACGGGGAGCGCCTCCGAGACGGGAAACGTGGCCGAGCGCTTCCAGGACGTCCCACAGACGGCGACGATCGAGTGGGGCCCCGCGGAGGGCGATGGGTTCGCCTTCTCGACGACGATCTTCCTCCAGCTCGACGCGAACGACGACACGGACGCCCTCGCCAAGCAGCGGCTCGGCAACCTCGGCTACACGCTCGCCCCGACCCTCGAGCAGAACGTGCGCGCCTTCCAGAACGACTTCAAGGGCGAGTTCCAGCTCACGTCCTCGGGGAAGCTCGACGACCCGACGCGCGACGCGATCCGCACCGTCCACACCCGGTGTGCCGACAACCTGCGGCAGAAGGGGAGCTGAATGGCCGGGACGACTCCCGTCGGCGTCCCCGCGGCGCGGATCACGCAGATCTTCGCCAAGCCCTCACCGAAGGCGCTCCGCCCGACCAAGAGCGTGCCGCCTCCGGGGCGGCTCGAGGACCTCGCGCTCTTCCCGGACATCGTCGACCCCATGGAGAACGGGAAGGCGATCTCCCGCGACCCGACGAGCGACGACCTGGGCAAGAACCCGCCCTTCGTCTTCGTGCGCGGAGGGGGCGTGATCCAGCTCTCGACGGACGTCCCGGACAACCAGGACGTGGACTGGGAGATCAGGAGCAACCCTGCCGCGAGCAACTTCACGCCGCCCGGGCTCTCGCGGAAGACGGGCGCGGTCACCGAGCTCAAGACCGACCAGGAGGGGAGCTTCGTCGTCAAGGCGACCTTCTCGGGCTCGTCGCTCTTCTGGAACGTCTGCTTGATCACGGTCCGGGTCGATCCGGGCGCCCGGGTCCAGGTGCGGAGCGACGTCTTCGCCGACCACTCGGACGCGAAGAACGCGAACCCCCAGGCCGGCAGCTTCCCCGGGAGCGACATGTTCTCGGACTTCGGCCCGATCGGCGACCCGAGGTCGAAGGCCGCCATGCGCGCGCAGCTCCCCGTGAAGCTGAGCGGGGCCGACGGCGTCGGGAACGACACGGAGCGCTTCGTCCTCGTCCGGATCCTCCAGAACGGGATCGAGGACTCGATCCAGGGGCACTACGACGGCGGTGTCACCGGCCGGGAGATCTCGACGTCGGGGATCCCGACCCTCGATGCGACCAAGGGCCACGAGTTCTTCGACGGCGCGCGGCACACGATCAACTGGCTCCAGGATCAGTGGCAGGGTCCGCTCGTGGACTCGAAGAACGACCAGGAGCCCTTCCTGTTCAAGACGCCCACGTCCTTCAAGCTCGAGCACCCCTCGAGCAAGGAGTGGGTGCTTCACACGCTCGACTCGCCCGCGACGCTCGTCCCGAAGAAGGCGCCCGGGGGTCAGCTCCTCCGGAGCATCGCGGGCCGTTACCGCTTCCGCACCGCCGTCGCGGCCCTCAGCATGTTCTGTCCGAACATGATCGTCGCGGTGGCCGACTTCGAGTGGACCGTGAGCTACGAGACCCAGGTCACTTACACGAACGACGACCCCACGACGGCGAAGCTCGACATGAGCAAGGCGGCGGTGACTCTCGACCGCGGGGTCACGCCGATCGGGTCTCCCGCGGCGTCCGCCGGCTTCGAGCTATTCCCGCCGCGCTTCAACGCGGACGACGGGACGACGTTCCAGTTCTGATGATGCTCAAGGGAACAACCGGAACCGCCGCACCCTGTTCCCGAACTCCTCGCCGACGTAGATGTTGCCGTTGCCGTCGAGGCTGATCTGCCGCGGCCCGTTGAGCTGGGACTTTATCGCGGGGACCCCGTCGGGCCCGCTCCCCCGGTCGCCCGTTCCGGCCAAGGTGCTCACGAAGCCGGCCACGTCGATGCGCCGGACGCGGTTGTTGCCCGAATCGGAGATATACACGTTGAACGAGCTGTCGACGGCGAGGCCCTGGGGGTTGTTGAGCGTCGCCTGCGTTCCCCGGACCCCGTCGCCGTTGAAGCCGGACTGACCCGCGATGCCGGCCACGGTCTGGATCGTCCCGCCGACCGTGAAGGAGCGGACGGTCGACTCGGGCGCGCGGTTCGCGACGTAGATCGTCTCGTTCGAGTCACAGGCGACGGCGCTCGGCGAAGTCAGGAGCGCCTGCGTCGCCATGATGCCGTCCGCCGTGCCGGCGCCACCGCCGGCGACGGTCGTGATGATCGTCGTCTGAGCGTCGACGCGCCGCACCACGCCGGCGTTGCTGTCCGTGAAGTAGAGCGCGTGCGTCCTCGGAGAGAAGCACACGCCCTCCGGGAACTGGAGCGTCGCCTGGAGCGCCGGCCCGCCGTCGCCACCGGACGTCGCGCCCGGGCCGATCCCGACGGCGGTCGTGATCGTGCCCACGGCGAGGTCGACCTTCGAGATGATCGACTGGTTGATCTCGGCGAGGAAGATGTTCCCCGACGAGTCGACGGCCATGCCCGTCACCTCGTCGACGAAGGCGTTCGCGAGCGGCCCGCCGAAGCCCTTGTCCCCGAGGACGCCCTGCCCGACGAGCGTCGTCAGGATCCCGGTCTTCGGGTCGACGCGGCGGACGCGGCCGAAGTTGAGCTCGGCCACGTAGAGCGTGCCGTCCGGCCCGATCGCGGGCATCGGCTGGAAGATCGTCGCCGAGACCGCGGGCCCGCCGTCGCCTCGCGCCGTGCCCGGCGCGGCGCCCGCGACGGCGGTGATGTTGCCGCCGACGGTGAACTGGTAGATCTGCTTCGTGCTGTCCGAGCCGGTCACGATCGAGCCGCCGGGGAGGATCACGATCCCCGAGTTGAGCGCGAGCGGCGCGCTCGTGGCGGGGCCTCCGAGTCCCGTGTCGCCGATCCCGCCCGTGCCCGCGACCGTGTCGATCGTCCCGCCCTCCTGGAAGCGGCGGACGCGGTTGTTCGTGAAGTCGGTCACGTAGATGAACCCGGTCGCCGCGTCGAACTTCAGGTAGAAGGCGCACATCTCGCAGAGCGTCGCGGGCCCTCCGTCGCCCGAGTAGCCGCACGTCCCGGTGCCCGCGATCGTCTGGATCATGCCGCCGATCTGGAACTTCCTCACGACGGCAGCGAACTGGTCGAGGAGGTAGATGTTGCCGAGTCCGTCCTCGTCCATGCCGAAGGGCGAGCTCAACGTCGCGTTCGTCGCGAGGCCGAGGTCGCCCGTGTAGCCGGGCTGTCCCGCGATCCCGGCGACCGTGTCCGTGACGCCGTTCGTGACGTTCCCGGCGGCGTCGACCTGGTACGTCATCCTGCGGATCGAGCTGTTCGCCGTGTCCGCGACGAGGAGCTCGCTGCCGTTCGCGCGCGCGAGGATCGCCTCCGTCGCGCCGAACGAGGTGGCCGTCGCGACGCCGTCGGGACCGGATCCGCCGCCCATGACCGTCGTGATGATCCCGGCCAGGTTGATGGCGCGGATGAGGGCGTTGCCGCTGTCGCCTATGAAGATGACCCCGTTCCGGTCGACGGCGACGGCGAACGGCTGGTTGAGCTGGGCGCTCGTCGCCACGCCGCCGTCGCCCGAGAAGCCGGGGAAGCCCGTACCCGCGATCGTCGAGATCGTCCCCCCGATCGTGAACCGGCGCACGCGGTGGCCGAGGTCGTCGCCCACGTAGATCGAGCTGTCGGGAGCGAGGGCCATCTGCTCGGGGTCCTTGAACTGCGCGCTCACGGCGGGGCTCCCGTCGCCGAAGTTCTGGGCGTCCGGCGAGCCCGAGCCCGCGACCGTGAAGATCAGCCCCGACGCGGCGAGGTTGCGGATCCGGTTGTTCCCCGGATCGGCGATCAGGATCCCGCCCTGGCCGTCGGGGGCGAGAGCCGTCGGGCTCGCGAGGAGGGCGCCCGTCGCCGGACCGTTGTCGCCCCCGAAGCCGCTCGTCCCGGCGAGCGATCCCGCGACCGTCGCGATCGTCGAGCCCACGGTGAAGCGGCGGACGCGGTTGTTTCCGGTGTCGGCGACGTAGACGTTCGCTCCGACGACGCAGACGCCCGCTGGCGAGCTCAGGGCCGAGAGCGCGCTCGCGTTCTCGGCGCCGAGCCCCGGCTGGCCGAGCGTCCCCGCGATCGTCGTCATCGTCCCGTTCGCGACGAGGCGGACCGCATGGTTGCCGCTGTCCGCGACGAGGAGGTTGCTCGACGCGTCGAGGGCGAGCGCGCGCGGCGAGGAGAGCTGGGCGCTCGTCGCCTGGCCGCCGTCCCCCATGGTGCCCGCCGTCCCCGTGCCCGCGACGCGACCGATGAGCCCTCCCGGGCCGAGCGACCGCACGCAGTGGTTGTTCGTGTCGCAGAAGAAGACCGTCCCGCCCGCGTCGACGACGATCCCCGTGGGCCCCGAGAGCGCGGCCGAGAGGGCCGGGCCGCCGTCCCCCGCGAGCCCCGCGGATCCAACGCCCGCGACGGTCGAGATGACGCCCGTGACCGCATCGACGCGGCGGATCCGGTTGTTCCCCGCGTCGGAGATGAACACGTCTCCCGCCGCGTCGAGCGCGACGCCGCTCGGTTCGAGGAGCTCCGCGGCGACGGCGGGCGCGCCGTCGCCGCCGAAGCCCGCGCCGCTCGAGCCCGCGAGCGTCGTCACGAGCTTCGTCACGGAGTCCACGCTCCGGATGCGCGCTCCCCCGGTGTCCGCGATCACGATGTCGCCCCCCGAGCCCACGATCGCGGCCTCGGGCGCGACGAGCGAGACGAAGGCGGCCGGGACGACGTCGCCCCCGGCCGGCGGCGGCCCGGCGACGGTCGCTATGAGGCGGTTGTCGACGGCGAAGACACCCGTGGTCCCGGGCGCGCCGAAGGGGGCCTTGCCCGCGAGGGCCGTCACGCGGAGGACGATCCCGGCCGAGTTCGTGATCCCTCGCGGCTGGAGGTCGGCGAACGAGTTCCAGACGAAGAGGTGCGCGTTGCCCGAGGGACTCGCCGTGAGCGCCGAGGTCCCCTGGCTCGGGGCGCCCACGGCCTCGGTGCAGGTCGCGAAGGGGGCGCCCGTGCCGGACGTCGAGTACTCGAAGATCACGTCCAGGCGGCCGCTCCCCGAGAGGAGGTAGTTGATCGGCACCCGGTCGAAGGCGGGGCTGGGCGGTCTCAGGACGGTGACCGGCCGCGGGAGGGAGCCCTGCCCGTTCCCGTTGTTCGAGAGCACGAGCGCCGTCGTCACGCCGATGAGGGCCGAGAGTCCGCAACCGGTCGCGACCGACATGGCGAGGCACGCCGCGGTCGCGACCAGGATTCCCCGTTTCATCGAGCCCCGGGGGCTGACTCTACCCTCAACCCCCGGGCCGTCTCAAGCTCACTCGAAGCGCACGTCGTCGATCGAGAACTCGGGCGTCGTCCCCGGAGTCGCCCCGAAGACGAATGAGACCTTCGAGATGGCCCCGAGATCGATCGCAGGTCCCGCGCGCTCGAAAAGATAGAGCGGGATCTGCATGGTGATGAACCGCGAGAAGGGCGAGCTCCCCGCGTTCCAGCCCGGGAGGTAACCGAGGCCCTGCCCGCTCTTCTGGGCGAACTGGACCGAGGCCGTGTTCCCGTGCGCGTCGGCGAGGACCACGTAGCCGTCGAGCTTGAAGCCCTGAGCGCCTTCCTGCTTCACGCGGACGACGAACGTCTTGCTGCGGCGGAGGTCGCGCGGGTCGCTCAAGTCCTGGTCGAACTGGGCGTTCGCGGCCGTGAACTGGAAAATGCAGTGCTGGATCCCGAGCGAGCCGAGGTCGCCGAGCGCCGGGTAGACGCTCGCGTCCGTCCGCGTCGCGCCCGTCGTCGCGTTCGGACCGCCGAGGAGGTTCTGCGCCGGGTTCGCGCTCTGGAAGTCGTCCACGTAGAGCATGGGCGACGTGCGACGCCAGCTCGCGACACCGTAACCCCCGGACGTGGAGAGCTCGCGGCCGTAGAGGAAGCCCTCGAGCGACACGTTCTGGCTCGACCAGCGCTTCATGAAGGCGACGACGAGGTTCGCGACCTCGTTCTGCTCGGCCGTGCGGCCGATCTTGCTCGTGCCGTCGTCCAGCTCGTTGTCCGTCATGTCCTGGTGCGTCGCGCCGTAGATCGTGACGAACGTCGTGGGGCCGGTGGCCCGGTCGATGAACTCGTCGGCGAACGGGTAAGAGAGGTCGCCGTCGTTCTCGGCCGAGATGATGAGAGCCGGGAGACGCGGCGCCTTGTCATCGATCGGGTAGATGGGAGCCGTCGTCGGGGCCTTGGACTGGTTGCTCTCGCGGAGGTCGAAGGCCATGAAGTAGATGACGCCCTTCAAGTGGAGCGCGAGCGAGCGCTGGTGGCTCGCCTGCGTCGCACCGCCGCCGCGGGAGTGACCGGAGATGAAGATGTTCTCGTTGTCCACGACGCCGAAGAGCGCGTCGCCGGGCGTCGCCGCGAGGCCGAGGACGTAGTCCATCATGCCTTCCTGCGAGGCCGAGCCGCTCTCCATGCCCTCGTCGTAGAGGCCGGTGTTGCCGTCGTAGGTGCCGTTCAGGACGGCGGTGTTGCTCGGGTCGTAGAAGGACTGCGAGTCCGAGATGCTCGCGCAGACGAAGCCGTAGGAGGCGATGTGCGTGAGGAGCTGCACGTAGTTGTCGTGCGTGAAGCCGCGGCCCCGGTGCAGCACGAGGAGCGGGAGCTTCCCCGTCGTCCCCGTGGCCTGGAAGATCATGCCGAGCGCGGGATAGCTCTGGTTGTCGTAGCTGCTCGTCCAGTTGAAGTTGACGTTCCGCTGCGTGACGGCGTAGGGCCCCTGGGCGAGGAAGCTCTGGTTGGGAACGATCTCCTGCTCGTTCTTCGAGAAGATCGCGACCTCGGCCCGCACGAAGTAATCGGCGCCCGACTTGTCCGTCGCCGCGAGCCGGAGCTTCGCGTCGCGCGCGACGAGCGGAGTCCCGCTCACGATCCCCGTCGCCGGGTCGATCGTGAGGCCCGCGGGGAGCGTCCCGGAGACGACGCGGTAGTTCACGAACGGAGCCTGGGCCGCGGGATACGCTCCCTGGAAGACGTCGGCTGTCGTGTCCGAGTAGGCCTGGTCCGCGTGTCCCGCCGCGAGCGCGACGAACGGAGCGTCGGCCCGGAGGTTCGCCGCCGCGACGAGCGAGCGCGCGACGAGAGCCGACGAGACGACGAGGAGAAGGGAGGCGATCAGAACCCTGCGAGCCATGCGTCCCCCTTCTTCACGAACGAGAGGTCCACGGACCCGAGCGCGCCGCCCACGTTCACGTGGAGGACGGCCTGCGTCCCCTCCGCGCCGAGCGTCGCGACGGCGTGGGAGTCCACCTTGGCGAAGACGCGCCGCCAGTGGTTCGAGTGTTCCCCGAGGAAGTCGAGCTTCGCCCGGAGGAGGTCGCGCGAGTCGAGCGTCGCCTTCTCAGCGGTCTGGCTCCGCAGGCGCGCGATCGAGGCGGCGTCGCCCCGTTCGATTGCCGACTGGAGCGCCGAGAGCACCGCTCCGGGCGAGGAGCGGTCCATGGCGGCGGGCTCCGTCACCGGGCGCGGCGGCTCACCGAGCGGCGTGCGCTCGCCCGTGACGGTGGGCGCCTTGGCGCGCGGGACGACGACCGGAGCCGGCGCGGCGGCAGCCGGAGCGGCCTGAGCGGGCGCCTGCGCCGAGCCTCCGCCCCGCGAGCAGCCGGCGAGGAGGAGCCCCATGATCAGAAGGGTCGCGAGTCTCATTGCAGCACCACGAGGTAGAGGTGCGAGGCCGACGTGGGCGTGCCGCGCGCTTCCTCCCAGAGGACGAAGAACCGGCCGCCCGACTTGAAGACGCTCCGCGTCGGGCCGAAGAGGCCGTCCGCCGCGGTCGAGGCGCTCACCTTGCTCGTCGTGGCGAACGTGGCGCCGCCGTTCGAGGAGAGCGAGGCGCGCTCGCCCGAGGCGTAGGCGACCTCGTTCCACGAGGAGTAGACGTTGTGGCCGCTCGCGGCGACCTCGGGATCGCGAACGCTGTCCTGCGTGCCCTGGGGAAGCGCCCCGGTCACGGTGAACGTCGTCCCACCGTCCGTCGAGACGACGGCGAAGGGCACGACCTCGGTCGCTCCTTGGTCCTGCGAGGCGAACAGCACCACGACCTCGAGGCCCGAGGCTCCGAGCGAGAGCGAGGCGATCTGGGCCTTGGCGGCGCCCGTCGGGACCGGCGCCTCGGCGGACCACGTCGCGCCGCCGTCGACGGAGCGGCAGAGGAAGGGCGTCGTCGCGACCGTCGTCCGGTCGTCGCGCCACGCCACGTAGAGCACGCCACCCGAACCCGCGAGCTTGGGGTCGCGCACGTGCGCCGTCGCGACCGTGTTGAGCGTCGAGGGCTTGAAGCTCGCGCCGCCATCCTGCGAGCTCGAGGCGACGACGTTCGTCGTGCTCCCCTGGCTCTCGACCCAGACGACGGTCACGTCGTCCCCCGAGCCCACGAGCGAGAGGCCCGAGACGCTCCAGGGAGTCGTGCCGGCGGTGTGGGTGTCGAGGCGGGTCTCGGCGAACGTCTGACCCCCGTCGAGCGAGCGGG
>FTGE01002223.1_pt1 | contig 12055 bp, 7 predicted proteins | sample 1640581 | NCBI WGS metagenome assembly FTGE01 (sample SAMEA3914789, study PRJEB12502) | metagenome | biome: forest; material: soil | place: Canada | collected 2011-07-03 | depth 0.3 m | reverse complement strand
TCCTCATGGCGACCGACAACGAGCCCATCCCGCCGACTCTCTTCGGCCGTTACCCCACCAAGGGGTCCCTCACGTTCGTCGCCGCCGGTGAGGTCTCGAGCGGGAAGCTCGAGTCGACCCGGCTCGACGGGACGAAGTTCGCCTTGTTCGGACGGGCGCCGGGCGATTGGAAGCGCGGCAAGCGCTTCGACAACCTGAGCCTCTACATCGATGATGGAGCCTCGCCAGAGCAACGGCGCGCCATGGGCATGATCTTCCGGGCAGACGACACGTTCCGCGCCGAAGGCTTCACGTCGCTCAGCACCGTGAAGATCGCGATCGACCGCTCGCCCGCCGACGCCCTGGCCCCGACGGCGATCAAGCTCGGGGACGACGGCGAACGGGGGGAGGTCACCATCCATCCCATGAAGGGAGCCGATGGGTCGAGCCCCGTGGCCGTGCAGAACGCGTTCACCTTCTTCGACGAGAGGGAGGCGGTCGGTCTCGCCACGGCCTCGGTCCGGTTCGTGGACCATGGACGCGAGCTCAAGACGCCGAACGGCTCGGGCGAGATCCACTCCATCCGCCTGAGCGGCACCGTCCACGGGGCCGCCGCCGACGACTCCTCGCGTTGAAGCGTTCCTCTGCCCGGGCGAGCGCGCCTCGCCCGGGAGGTCAGTCCGTTATTTATTGGTCCTCGCTCGCCCTGGACTCCTGCGGGACGGAAGCGAAGAACTTGAAGGTGAACTCCCCGCGCGAGGTCGCGTCCGCCTTCCGGAAGCACGCCGAGAGCTGCGTCCGCACGGTCGGCATGCTGACGCGCCGCTCACGCGCGATCTCCTTGTTCGAGAGCCCGAAGACCGCGAGCTGCGCGGTCTGCATCTCGGCGCCCGTGAAACCGCGGCTCGTCCCCCATCGCGACATCCGCTCCGCGACCCAGTTGGCGGACCGGAGCCGTCTCGGCGTGATGCGCGAGCCCGCGACCCCCGAGAGCGCGCGGCGTAGCACGGTCTCCGCGTCCGTCCGGTCGCTCAGGTCGCGCGTCACCTGCGCGAACCCGCGGATGCCGGCGGCGTTCCCGTCCTGGATCGGCGAGAGCACGATCTGCCCGAAGAACCTCGAACCGTCGGCGCGGGTGCACCAGGACTCGAGGCTGACTCGCCCCTTCGTCGCGGCGCGGGCGAGGGTCGCGGCGTAGTGCTCGGGGCCGAGGTCTCCGCCCGTGTGGAACGTGAAGACGCCTCTCCCCTCGATCGCGGCGCTCGCGTACCCGTAGAGGCGCTCGGCGCCCTTGTTCCACGTGATGATCCGGCCGGCGGCGTCGAGCATGATGAGCGCGTACTCCGAGACCGCGTCCGCGAAGATCCGGTACCGATCGAGGATCTCGAGCCTCTCCGTGATCTCGGTCAGGGCCATGGAGCACGTCGGCTCGACCTGGAGGGGAGCGACCCTCAGGGCGCTCGTGATGCCGAGGACTCGCGACCTTCCGCGAGCGTCCCGCATCCCGAGCTCGGTCCTGACCGGACCGAGCTCCTCGAAACAGCGCTCGAGGTGCGCCCAGAACCGCTGGGGCTCGTCGAGCTTCGCCAGCGTGGCGAACGGCTTGCCGATGGGCGACCGCCCACGATCTCCGAGGAGCGCTCTCGCGGCGCCGTTCGCCTCGTGAATGCAGCCGCGGCGATCGAGCGACAACGATGCCACGGGGACGAACTCGAAGAGGTCGGCATAGCGGACCCGCGCCTCCTCGAGAGCCGCCTGCGCCTCCCGGAGGTTGTTGTTCTGGGCCGCGAGCTCGAGCTCGTGAAGCTCGAGGTTGCGGATGAGGCGCACCTTGTCGTCGCGCTCGTTCCGCGCCGCCTGGAGCGCGTCCCTCGTACGCGCGAGGACCGAGACCAGATCGTCGGGCGACGGCGTGTTGCTCGCCCTGGCGTCCTCGACGCCGGCTCCGTCTGCGCACACTATGGCCGTCCCCTACCCGTCGTCATATACGAGGAATGGCGTATATTCAACGTCATTCATTGTTTCCAATACTGTCCCATACTGCCGCAACAAACATGCCGCGAGCGTTTGCCAGGGCCGAGAAGCAACTGGCACATCATTCTTGATGATGTCGCCATTTCGAGTCAACGCTCGACTGCGGGGGTTTGCCTGGCTTCGTTGCTTGCCTCGTGGCCACTTAGGGCGTAGTAGTGGCTTCTCCACCAGCATCACACAAGGTGGCATCAGCCACCTGTCCAGGCGCGAGCAGCGGAGGCGGTCTGCAAGTGGCACGAACGAGAGAGAGAGAGAGAGAGAGAGAGAGAGAGCGGGTCTTTTTCCCCGGTCACGTTCACCGGTAAGGTCCGGCGCGTGCGACGCGTGGTCAGCGAGCATGCGGCGGTACGACGACATGTCACGCGAGGAGCTCGTCGCCGAGCTCGAGTCCGTGCTCGCGGCGCGCGTCCTGAGCGCGGCCGGTGGAGCGCTCGAGCGCGCGCTCGACGAGCTCCGCCTCCACGAGCTCGAGCTCGAGCGGCAGAACCGCGAGCTCCGCGAGACGCAGCACGCTCTCGAGGCAGCGAAGAACCGCTACGAGGACCTCTACGAGTCCGCCCCGGTCGCGTACTGCACGATCGACGAGCGTGGTTGCATCGAAGGCACCAACTCCCGGGGCGCAGAGCTGTTCCGTCGCCCGCGCGCGTCGCTCGTCGGTGAGCCCTTCATCGCGGTCGCCCGTATGAAGGACTCGACCCCGTTCTGGCGTCATCTCCGGAGGTGCATGGAGTCGCTCGTCCCGGTCGTCGACGAGCTCGTGCTCGGCGACCTAGAGACGACGCCGGTCTCCGTCCGGGTCACGAGCGCGCGCATGCGCAGCGGCGACGGCGGGAGGAGGTGTCGCTGTGCGATCGTCGACATCAGCGACCACAAGGCGCTCGAGCGGGACCTCCGTCGAGCGCACGAGGCCGAGCGGGCGCTCCGCTCCCGGCTCGAGGCCGTCCGGCGCGCCAACATGGCGGTGAGCGAGGCCATCGTCCAGGGGGGCCCCCTGGGCCGCGAGGACGTCCTCCGGGTGAGCGTCGAGCAGGCTCGCGAGCTCGTGGATGCCGAGTATGCCTCGGTCGAGGTCAGGGAGGATCCCGATCGCCCCCTGTCGTCGCGGGCGCCCGCGGCGCCGGCTGCCGCGATCACGAGCTCCCTCGAGGTCCCGCTGATCTATCACGGCGAGAGCCTCGGCATCCTCCGCGTCGCCAACAAGCGGGCTGCCCGCGACTTCTCGCCGGAGGACCGGAGCGCGCTCGAGCTCCTCGCCGCGGACATGGGGATCGCGATCAAGACCGCCTCCCTCAAGCGGCTCGACGCCCTGAGGAACGCGTGGCTCCAGGACGTGATCGACCAGCTGCCCGAGCCGGTCCTCCTCGCCGAGAAGGGTGGCCGCATCCGCTCGAACCGCGCGGCTGGCCCGTTCCTGAGCGCCGCGGGCAGCGAGGTCGACGGATTCGGGAACCCGATCGTCCTCGAGGCGCGGACGCCCGAAGGCGCGGCCGTCCCCTGGAGCGAGCTACCGCTCGCTCGCGCGCTCGTGCGGGGCGAGTCCTCCGCGCACCTCGAGCTCCTCCTCAAGGATCGGAGCGGAGCCTGGGTGCCCATGCTCGCCGCCGCGACCCCTGTCCGCACGGGCGGACAGGCCGCCGGCGCGGTCGCGGTCTTCCAGGACGTGTCACAGCTCAAGGAGATCGAGCGGCTCCGGGAGCAGTGGACGTCGATGGTCGCGCACGACCTGAGGCAGCCGCTCGGGAGCGTGTTGCTCGCCGCGAGCAGCCTCGAGCGCGCCCCCGACGGTAACGCGGTGCGGAAGAAGGCGGCCACGAGGCTGAGGGAGGCCGTCCGGCAGCTCAACCGCATGGTCGGGGATCTCCTCGACGTGGCGAGGATCGAGTCGGACCGGCTCAAGGTCGCGCCCCGGGAGCTCGCTCTCGCCGCGTTCCTTCCCGAGCTCCTCGAACGCGCGAGACACCTGGCGGCGGACTCTCCCGTCTCGCTCGAGGTCGTTCCCCCCGACGACCCCTTCGTCACCCGCGCCGACGGCTTTCGCGTCGAGCAGGTCCTCGGGAACCTCCTGGAGAACGCGGCGAGGTACGGCGAGCCCGGCGGCCGGATCGTCGTGCGGCTCGAGCGAGCCAGGGACGAGGTGATCGTGTCCGTCACGAACCACGGCCCGGGGCTCACGCTGGAGGAGTGCCATCGCGTCTTCGACCGCTCGTACCGATCGACGGGGGCGGAGGGCGGGATCCACTGGGGACTCGGCCTCGGCCTCTACATCGCCCGGGGCATCATCCGGGCGCACGGAGGGCGGATCTGGGTCGAGAGCACGCCGGGGAGGACGACGACGTTCTCCTTCTCCCTGCCCGTCAGGCGCGCGGCCTGATCCACGAAGCACGAAGCGATCGCGCCGCTTCGTTTCTCCTCCGCCCGGAGCGGGGGCCTCGAGGACGCTCGGGCCGGGCCCTGTCGCGCGGGCCGGGCTTGGGCCGCGTTTTGCCTCGCTCGGCGCCGGTGCAGGCATGAACAGGCGCATCGTCGTCCTGGGGGTCACGGCCGGACTCGCGGCGGCGGCCGGAGTCGCGTGGTGGCTCGTTCACCGGCGGAGCGGCGACCGCACCATCACGCTCCACGGGAACGTGGACCTGCGCCAGGTCGAGCTCGCGTTCAACAACAGCGAGCGGATCGCGAGCGTGCTCGTCCAGGAGGGCGACCGCGTCACCAGGGGCCAGCTGCTCGCCCGACTCGACACGAGCCGCCTCGGGCCCCAGGTGGCGCAGGTCGAGGCGCAGGTCGCGGCGCAGCGAGAAGCCGTGAGGCGGCTCCACGCGGGGAGCCGCCCGGAGGAGATCGCTCAGGCGAGGGCGAACCTCGAGTCCGCTCGCGCCGATGCCGTCTTCGCGCGGCGCCAGTACGAGCGCCTCCGGGAGCTCTCCCGGGGCGCCGTCAGCCTCCAGGACCTCGAGAACCAGAAGGCGAGCTGGGACGTGGCGGAGGCGAAGCTCGTCGTGAACCAGAAGGCGCTCGACCTCGCCGTCCTGGGACCGCGCGAGGAGGACGTGGCCGAGGGCGAGGCGAAGCTGCGCGCCGACGAGGCTCAGCTCGCGCTCCTCAGACAACAGCGCGCGGATGCCGAGCTCGTGGCGCCGAGCGATGCCGTCGTGCGCGCGCGGGTGATGGAGCCGGGCGAGATGGCCTCCCCGACGCGCCCCGTGTTCACGCTGGCGATCACCGACCCCAAATGGGTCCGCGCCTACGCCGCGGAGACGGAGCTCGGGAAGCTGCGACCGGGGGCGGTGGCATTCGTCTCGGTCGACAGCTTCCCTTCCCGGAGCTTCCCCGGGTGGGTCGGGTTCGTCTCCCCGGTCGCCGAGTTCACGCCCAAGAACGTCGAGGTCGAGGAGCTGCGGACGAGCCTCGTCTACGAGGTCCGCGTCTTCGTGACGGACCCGGGCGACGACCTCCGGCTCGGCATGCCGGCGACGATCACGGTGCCCGTCGACACGTCTCCGGTCGGGTCGCGGGCGACGGCGGACGTCCTGCGATGACCGGCCCTCCCGCCGCGGCGGCCGTGCTCGTCGCGCAGGACCTGAGCAAGACGTTCCGCCTCGCCGAGGGGGAGTCCGTCCGCGCGCTCGACCGTGTCACGCTCGAGGTGCCGGCGGGGACGAGCACGGCGCTCGTCGGCCCCGACGGCGCCGGCAAGACGACGCTCCTCCGCCTCGCGGCGGGGCTCCTCGCGCCCGACGCCGGGACGCTCCGGGTCCTCGGGCGCGACGCCGCCACGAGCGCGCGCGAGCTCCAGGCGCGGATCGCCTACATGCCGCAACGGTTCGGGCTCTACGAGGACCTCACCGTCCGCGAGAACCTCGACCTCTACGCCGATCTTCACGGCGTGACCCTCGAGGCACGCCGCGCGCGCTTCGTTCGGCTCATGGAGATGACGGCGCTCGGGCGATTCGAGGGACGCCTCGCCGGCCGCCTCTCGGGCGGCATGAAGCAGAAGCTGGGCCTCGCGTGCACGCTCGTCCGCGTGCCCGAGCTCCTCCTCCTCGACGAGCCGACGGTCGGAGTGGATCCCCTCTCGCGGCGCGAGCTCTGGGCGATCATCGGGCAGCTTCGGGGCGAGGGCCTGACGGTGCTCGTCGCGACCTCGTACCTCGACGAGGCCGAACGGTGCGCGCGCGTCGCCGTCCTCCACAAGGGGAAGGTCCTCGCGCTCGGCCCACCGTCCACCGTGAGCGAGCTCGCGCGCGGCCGCGTTTTCCGGGTGAGCCCGCCGGAGGGGCTCTCGGCGCACGGGTTCCAGGCCCGGTTGCTCGACTTGCCCGAGGTCGTCGACGCGGTCCCGGAGGCGGGCCACGTCCGGATCGTGAGCGCCCGGGAGAGTGCTCCGCGCGCCCCTCTCCTCGAGCCGGGGGCGCTCTCGGCCGCGGCGCCTCGCTTCGAGGACGGCTTCATGGTCGTCCTCGCCCGATCGGTCTCGAGGCTGCCCGGCCGGATCGCGCTCGCCGAGCGCCCGCCGGCGCGGTCCGAGGCCGAACCGGTCGTCACCGTGCGCGAGCTGGTCCGCCGCTTCGGGGCGTTCACGGCGGTCGACCGGGTGAGCTTCGAGGTGCGCCGCGGCGAGATCTTCGGCCTCCTCGGACCGAACGGCGCGGGGAAGACGACGACCTTCCGCATGCTTTGCGGGCTCCTCGGCGCCACGAGCGGCGAGCTCCGCGTGGCGGGCGTCGACCTCCGCACGGCGCGCGCCTCCGCGCGCCAGCGGATCGGCTACGTGGCCCAGAAGTTCTCGCTCTACGGGCAACTGACGGTGCTCGAGAACCTCGACTTCTTCGCGAGCGCGTACGGGCTCAGCGGCACGCGCAAGCGCGACCGCGTGGCGTGGGCGCTCGAGGAGTACGAGCTCGGCGAGCGCTCCTCGCTCCCGACCGAGCAGCTGCCCGGGGGCTACAAGCAGCGGCTCGCCATGGCCGCCGCGCTCATGCACGAGCCCGAGATCCTGTTCCTCGACGAGGCGACGAGCGGCGCGGATCCGCTGGCCCGGCGCGAGTTCTGGCGCTGGATCAACGCGCTCACCGAGTCCGGGGTCACGGTGATCGTGACGACGCACTTCATGGAAGAGGCGGAGTTCTGCGACCGGATCGTGATCCTCGACCAGGGGAGGATCCTCGTCCGGGGCACTCCGGCCGAGGTCCGGGGGCGCGCGCGCCCGGTCCCGGGGCGCGAGCCGACGATCGAGGACGCCTTCATCGCCGTCGTCGAGGACGCGCGCTCGGCGGTGGCGCCATGACGCTCTCGCTCCGTCGCGTGCGGGCGCTGGCACGCAAGGAGACCTACCAGGTCATCCGCGACCCGAGCAGCATCGCGATCGGCGTCCTCCTGCCGCTCATCCTGATCGTCATCGTCGGCTACGGGCTCTCGCTCGACCTCAAGGACGTGAAGGTCGCCGTCGTCATCGAGGAGCCCTCGCCCGAGGCGTCGGAGCTGGCGGCCGGCTTCCGGCTCTCGCGCTCCTTCGACGCGCGGATCCTCACGTCCATGGTGTACGCGCAGGACCTCATGCTCGCGCGGAGCATCGATGCGATCGTGCGCATCCCGCAGGACTTCGCGCGCCGCCTCGGGCTCGGGAACGCCGAGGTCCAGGTGATCCTCCACGGGACCGACGCCAACCGCGCCCGCGGGATCGACCGCTACGCCAAGGGGGCGATCGCGCAGTTCGTGCGCCGGCAAACCGCGGAGGGGAAGCGCGCGTCGCGAGGCATCGTCGTCGTCTCGCGGCTCTGGTTCAACGAGGCGAACGACAGCCACTACTTCCTGGTCCCCGGCCTCATCGTCCTCGTCATGACCCTCGTCGGGGCCATGCTCACGGCCCTCGTCGTGGCCCGCGAGTGGGAGCGCGGCACCCTCGAGGCCATCTTCGTCACGCCCGTCGAGCCGGCCGAGATCATCCTCGGGAAGATGGTCCCCTATCTCGTCCTGGGCGCGATCGGCCTCGCGCTCTGCCTCGGCTCGGCGCGCCTCCTCTTCGGCGTTCCCTTCCGTGGCTCGATCGCGCTCCTGTGCGGCGTCTCGTTCCTCTACCTCCTCGTCGCCCTCGGGCTCGGGCTCGTCGTCTCGTCGGTGCTCCGGAACCAGTTCCTCGCGAGCCAGATCACGCTCGTCCTCAACTTCATGCCCGCGGCCCTGCTCTCCGGGCTCATGTTCGACTTCCACGACATGCCGGCCGGAGCGCGCCTCCTCACCTACGCGCTCCCGGCCCGGTACTTCATGGCGCTCCTCAAGACGCTCTTCCTCTCGGGGAACGTGACCGGGATCATCCTCCCGAACGCGGCCGTGCTCGCCTTCTTCGCCGCGCTCCTCCTCGGACTGACGCGGGCCTCGATCCGCAAGAGCCTGGAGTGAGCCATGGCCGACGCGCTCCTCCGCATACGGGCCCTCATCCGCAAGGAGCTCGTCGCGGCCCTCAAGGACCGGCGCAACCGCATCACGCTCATCCTCTTGCCGATCGTCCAGTGCCTCATCTACGGCTACGCCGCGAGCTACGACCTCGTCGACGTCCCCTACGTCGTCCTGGACCGGGACAGGACCGGAGCGTCGCGCGAGCTCCTCTCCCGGCTCGATGGCTCGAGCATCTTCCGGCGCGTCGCGGACCTCGAGACCGCCCGCGACGTGGCGCGCTGGATCGACGACGGACGCGCGCTCGTCGCGGTCCAGATCGACCGCGACTTCGAGCGTCACCTCCTCGCGGGCGAGGGAGGGAGCGTCCAGGCGATCACCGATGGGAGGAACTCGAACACGGCCGGCACCGTGACGGGCTACATCGAGACGATCGTCGGCCGCTTCGACTCCGACTGGCGCTTCCGCCACGGCCAGCCCGGGGTCGCGGTCGAGGTGAGCACGCGCGCCTGGTACAACCCGAACCTCGAGTCGCGCTGGAACATGATCCCGGGGCTCATAGGCACCCTCACCATGCTCCAGACGCTCCTCTTCGCGGCGCTCTCGATCGCGCGCGAGCGCGAGCAGGGGACGTTCGACCAGCTCCTCGTCACGCCCTTCCGTCCCGCGGAGATCCTCGCCGGGAAGGCGCTCGCGGCGCTCGTGATCGGGCTCATGCAGGCGGCCGGGATCGTGCTCGTGGCGCAGCTCTGGTTCCAGATCCCGTTCGCCGGGTCGTTCCTCACGCTCCTCGCCGGACTGAGCGTCTTCCTGCTCGCGGCGACGGGCGTCGGGCTCGCCATCTCGTCGGTCTCGGGGACGACGCAGCAGGCGTTCCTCCTCTCGTTCGTCATCGTCATGCCGTTCTCGCTCCTCTCGGGGCTGACGACCCCGATCATCGCGATGCCGAGGGCGTTCCAGTACCTGACGCTCCTCGACCCGCTGCGCTACGGTGTCGAGCTCGGACAACGAGCCTACCTCGAGGGCGTCGGCCTCGACCGTCTCTGGCCGGACATCTGGCCCATGGCCGTCATCGCCGCGGTCACCCTCTCCGTGGCGGCCGCCATGTTCCGCCGGTTCTCGTAGGAGGCTCCGTGAAGAGTAACGCCGTCGCCGGGTCGCTCTGCATCTTCGTCGGCTGCGCGTGCGTCGGACCCGACTACGAGCGGCCCTCGCTGACCACGCCCGGAGTCATGCCCGAGCTGGCCCCGGTGGCGAGCGACGAGCCGGACGTCCGGTTCGCGCCCGACGAGCCCGCCGAGAGGTGGTGGACGATCTTCCACGACGAGCGCCTCGAGCGCCTGGTCGACGACGCCCTCTCGGGCAACCAGGACCTGCGCGCCGCGGTGGCGCGCGTCCACGCCTCGCGCGCCGTCGTGAGCCAGGCATTCGCCCCGCTCTTGCCGCAGGTGGGCGCCTTCGGCTGGTACCGCTACGCCAAGCTCCCGCCGAACGCGTTTCCCAGCTCGTCCACGGGCCAGAGCCCCTTCGGAGGCGCACCGTTCCAGTCCTGGCTCGGCGTCCTCGACATGACCTACGAGGTCGACCTCTGGGGCAAGATCCGGCGCGGCCTCGAGGCGGCGGACGCGAGCGAGGCCGCGACCGAGGAGGACCGGAAGAACGTCGAGATCACCCTCGTCGCCGAGGTCGCGAGCGCCTACTTCGACCTCGGGCGAGCCGAGGCGGACCTGACGATCGCCGAGGAGGCGGTCGCCGTGCGCGAGAAGACGGTCGACCTCCTCAACGAACGATTCCTCGGAGGCGTCGTGCCCGAGCTCGACGTGCACCGCGCCCGGGCGGAGCTCGAGCGCGCGCGCGCTCAGGTCCCCGACGCGCGGCGCCGGAGGGCCGTGGCCGAGCACCGGCTCGCGGTCCTCCTCGGCTACTTCCCGGTGGTCCACCTCGAGGGCCGGCCGCCCGCGTGCTTCGACCTGCCGCCCGAGCTCCCCGTCGGCCTCCCGGCCACGCTCCTCGAGCGGCGCCCGGACATCCGCGCCGCGGAGCAGCGGCTCCGGGCGGCCAACGCGCGGATCGGCGAGAGCGAGGGCGACTACTTCCCCTCGCTCAAGATCTTCGGCGCGTTCGGCTACGCGACCGTCGACCTCTGGAAGATCGCGAACCCCGAGTCGCAGCTCTTCGCGATCGGCCCCTCGGTCAGCATCCCGATCTTCCAGGGCGGGCGAGTCCACGCCCAGGTCGAGGAGGCCCGGGCGCACACGGACGAGGCGACGGCCGGTTACTACCAGGCGGTCCTCACCGCGTTCCAGGAGGTCGCCGATGCGGTCGTCGGGATCCAGGCGAGCTCGCGGATGCGAGATGCCCAGAAGAAGAACGTCGCGGAGTCGGAGCGTGCCCACGAGCTCGTGACCGAGCAGTACGAGAAGGGCACGACCAACTACCTCAACGTCCTCGACGCCCAGCGCACGCTCCTCGACGCGCGTCAGGCGCTCGTCCAGGCCCAGCGCGACGTGCTCGCCTCGGTCGTCCAGCTCGAGAAGGCTCTCGGCGGCGGCTGGGCCCCCGAGCGCGACACGGCCGGGGAGCGCGGCCCGGGCAGCCGGTGACGGGTGCGCTGCCGCCCGGAATGGTCCCTCGCATGCCGGGTCATCCTCCCGTGGGGGTGGCGGGGCCCCGCAACACCGGCCCTTCCTGGTCGATCTTCTTGAGCCGGTACCGGACCTGATCCCGGTTCAGGCCCAGGAGTCTCGCGGCCGCCGTCTTGTTACCCTTCGCGCGTGCGAGCGCGGCGAGGAGCAGCTCGCGCTCGACCCGCTCGAGGTCCAGGCCCGCCTCGGGGAGGACCATCGGGGCTCGCACCGGCCCGGGAGAGGATGCGCAGATCCCCGCCTGAGCGGGCTGGCTGAACGGGGACCGGATCTCCACGGGCAGGTCTTTGGGCTCGATGACGGAGCTCCGGCCGAGGATCAGGCCGCGCTCGATCACGTTGCGGAGCTCGCGAACGTTCCCCGGCCACGTGTGGCGCTTCATGCACTCGAGCGCCTCGGGCGCGAGTCCCTGGATCCCGCTCCCGAGCGAGCCGCCGAGCTCGGCCACGACCGCGTTGGCCAGGAGGTCGAGGTCGTCGCCCCGCGCGCGCAGGGGCGGGAGCTCGATGTCGATGACCTTGAGGCGGTGGTACAGGTCCGCGCGGAAGGAGCCGTTCTCGATGCGATCGGAGAGCCGCTGGTTCGTGGCTCCGATCACGCGGACGTCGACGGTGATGTCGCGGCCGCCGCCGACGCGCTTGAACGACTTGTCCTGGAGGAACCGGAGGAGCTTGGCCTGGAGCTCGAGCGGGAGATCGCCCACCTCGTCGAGGAACACCGTGCCGCCGTCGGCGATCTCGAGGAGCCCGCGCTTGGTGGCCTGCGCCCCCATGAAGGCGCCCCTCTCGTGCCCGAACAGCTCGCTCTCGAAGAGCGGCTCGGCGATCGCCGTGCAGGTCAGGTTCATGAAGGGGCCCTGCCCGCGCTTGCTCTCCTCGTGGATCGCCCGAGCGAGCAGGTCCTTTCCCGTCCCGCTCTCACCCGTGAGGAGCACGGTCGTCGCGTCGCTCCGGGCGACGCGGCGTCCGGACTCGAGCACGTCGAGCATCGCCTGGCTTTGCCCGATGATG
>FTGE01001228.1_pt1 | contig 12083 bp, 6 predicted proteins | sample 1640581 | NCBI WGS metagenome assembly FTGE01 (sample SAMEA3914789, study PRJEB12502) | metagenome | biome: forest; material: soil | place: Canada | collected 2011-07-03 | depth 0.3 m | reverse complement strand
TCGTCGAAGTCCTTGTCCGGGTCGTCGGCCCTCGGTTTCCCCAGGGGGACGAGGCGCCGCACCTCGCACGAGAACGCCTGGCCCTTGAGCTCGCGCCCGAGCTCGGAGGGGATCTCGAGCTTCCCGAGGTCGCCTTCGAGCTCGAAAGCCTGGCCCGGAGCGGGCGCGAGCTTCGCGAGCTCGGCCGCGGCGATCTTGAGCCGGTAACGGCGCGGCGCCTCGCGGTGCCGGTCGTCCACGAGCCAGACCTCGCAGCGCTCCCACTTGACCTTCCTGTCGGGGCCGCGGACCGAGGCGAGCTCGTCCCCCGAGGGTTTCGCGTTACGGCGCCACTCGAGGAGCTTCCCTTCGAGGCGGACGAGCGACTGCGCGAGCGCGTCCTCGGGCTTCGTCCGGGCGAGGAGCCTCCCGAGACGCTCGGTCGACTTCGGGTCGCCCTCGATCAGCGGAGGCGGCGGCGGTCCGTTGTACTTGATGAGGATCGCGAGCCGGCCGCGGATCGAGGTGTCCTCGGCGGGTGGCGTCGGCGTGGAAGTAGGCGTCGAGGTGCCCGGCCTGGCCGGGTTGCTCGGCGCGGGGTTCCCGCCGTTCACGGGATCGTTTCCCGGGGGCGGTGAGGTCGGAGGAGGACTTCCGCCCATGCCCCCCACGATGATGTTCCCGCCGCCCAGGGGACTCGCGCCCGGAGAGCTCGCCCCCGCGCTGGTCGCGCTCTCGGGACCCGGTGTCACCGAAGGCGCCGGGGACACGACGCTTGGAGACGTGGGGCCCGGAGGCGTGGTGCCCGAGGACGCCGCTCCCGAGGACGAGGTGGCGGAGGACGCGGCGCCCGAGGACGCGGCTCCCGGAGAGGAGGCGTCCGCCGATCCCGTGCTCGAAGACGCCGCGCCCGGATCGCTCGGAGGCGCGGGAGCGGGGGAGGTCGCGGTCCCGCCCGTCGTGCCGGGATCGCCCCCCGAGGCAACGGTGCCCGGCGCACTCGCGGACGGCGAGGAGGCGTCCGTGGGAGAAGGTCCGCTCGTCGCGGCCGCGGGAGCGCTCGAGGGGTCGCTCGCCGTTGCGCTCGGGCTCGGGAGTCCTCCGAGCGGCAGGTTCGGTCCGCCCGGGGGGTATCCAGGAGCCATGCCCGAGCCTCCCAAGGGGGGGGATCCCGAGGACCCGCCGCCCGCGGAGCCCGAGGAGCCGGAGTCCGAGGGCGCGGAGCCGGCGCTCGGCCTCGAAGGACCCGCGCTCGAAGGATCGGAGCCGCTCGCCGGACTCTGCGGCGTCCTGGGGCTCGGGCCCTGGTTCGTCGGCGTTCCGGGAGAGGGATCGGTTGCGCTCGGATCGGGTGTGACGGTCGAGGTCGGGTCGAGCCCCGTGTCCTGCCTGTCCTCGTAGGTGCTGGTGATCTGCTGCAGGTTCTGGAACGTCTGGAGATCCGAGGCGGTCGCCGTTCCGTTCGCAGCCTTCATCATGATGTCGGACATCTCGCTCCCGAGCGCCGAGTAGAGGGCGTTCCCGAGGCTCCCGTTCCAGAAGTCGCTCGCGCTCACGCGCGTGCCGTCTCCGATCGCGAGGTCGATCTTCGTGAGCGTGCCGGCGAAGCCCGACGTCGAGGACTTGCCCATGGCGCTATCGATCACGTCGTCGATCGCCTTCTTGTCGCCCGTCGCGACGGCCTTCTTCACCGCCGTCGTGAATCTATCGACGACCGCTGGACTCACATCGGCGAGCACGGTACGCGCCCCGGCGAGCAGCGCGAGGAGCGCGCTGGTGGCGCGGAGCGTCTTCAACCGGTTCACTTTTCCACTCCGTGGCACGGACCCCGTCCGTGCCCGGTTTTCCCTTGCGGCTTTCGAGAGAGCAAAGACCTGGCCCGCTTTAACTCCCTGGCCGGCCGTGAATCTTCTCTTCGCGTGAGACGATCCGGCTCCGAGCGTCGCGGTGGTCTCTCGCGCGGACGACGGGGAGCGATCGCTCGCAGCCGTCGGCGCGAGCGCCTAAGCTGGAGCACGTGAGGATCGGCGGCTACGAGACGCTCGACGAGGTCGGCCGGGGAGGAGCCGGCGAGGTGTATCGAGCGCGCTCGCCCGATGGCCGGATCGTCGCCTTGAAGCGGATCAAGCGCGTGGACGGCCCCGCGCGCGAACGGTTCGGGCGAGAGGTGCGTCTCCTCGCGCTCCTCGGAGAGGAAGAGGGATTCGTGCCGCTCCTCGACTCGGGCGAGGAGGCGGGCGAGCTCTACCTCGTCATGCCGTTCCTGGAGGGGGGCACGCTCCGGCTCCGTCTCGCGGGGGGTGCGCTCCCGGTCGCCGCGACGCGCGCTCTCGGGATCGCGCTCGCCCGCGCGCTCGGCCGGGCGCACGCCCGCGGGATCGTCCACCGCGACCTGAAGCCCGAGAACATCCTCTTCGCGCGAGAAGGCGACCTCGGGCGCCCCCTCATCGCCGACCTTGGGCTCGCGAAGCACTTCCGGCACGACCTCACCGGCGGGAGCGGATCGGTCTCCCTGTCGAGGTTCGGGCAGTTCCGCGGCACGGCCGGATACATGCCCCGGGAGCAGATGAACGATGCGTACTCCGCGGGGCCCCAGGCCGACGTCTTCGCGCTCGGCGCCGTCCTGCACGAGTGCCTCACGGGGACGCCCGTCTTCTTTGCCGACAGGGTCCTCGAGCTCATGGCCAAGGTCGAGGCGGGTGCGCCGCCCATCCGCTCGCTCCAGCGCGACGTGCCCGCCGACCTCGCATCCGCGCTCGACGCGGCGCTCGAGCTCGAGCCCGAGGACCGGCCGCGCGACGGCGCAGCGTTCGCGGAGCTCCTCGCGGGCGCCACGGGCGTGGCGCCGCGCTGGTCTGGCCGGAGCGTCGCGCTCCTCGCGCTCACCCTCGTGGGCCTCGGAGCCGTGGCCGCCCTCTGGCCGTCTGGCTCCAGGGAGCCGGGGCCGCCCGCCGACGGAGCCGAGCGTGCCGCGGCGCACCTCACCGCGAGCGGCTCGGAGCGGCTCGCGCGCGGCGACGTCGCGGGCGCGCTCACGGACCTCGAGCGCTCGGTGGAGCTCGACGCGCGCGACCCGCGTGCGTGGCTCGCTCTCGCGCGCGCCCGGCGCCTCGCCCGACACGAGGGAGCGAGCCCGGCGGTCGAGCGGGCGCTCGCGCTCGGCCCCTGCCCCGAGGCGTGGGCCGAGCGCGCCTTTCTCCGGTTCGAGAGCGGCGCGACGGACCTCGCGATCGTCGACGCGACGCTCGCGCTCGCGGCAGATCCTTCGCGGGCCCTGGCCTGGGCTGCGCGCGCCGGCTGTCGCTGCGATCGAGCCGACTTCGCGGGAGCGGCGGCGGACGCCGCGGCGGCCGTCGCGCTGGCGCCGGAGGACCCCTTCGCGCTCGCCGTCCAGGGAGCGGCTTCGTCGGGCCTCGGAGACCGGGCGCGAGCGATCGAGCTCCTGTCGCGCGCGATCGAGCGAGACGGCCGCTGCGCCTTCGCCTGGACCTGGCGCGGCATCGCTCGCGGCGCCGAGGCCCGCGCCGACGCTCTCTCGGACCTCGAGCGCGCGCTCGCCCTCGACCCGCGTTCGACGCGGGCGCTCCGCGCGCGCATCACCCTGCGGCACGCCGCGGGCGACCCGGCGACGGGCGAGCGAGACGCGTTGATCGCCGACCTCGAGCACCTCGTCGCGCTCGGCGCGGGGGGTGCGGAGCGCCAGGAGCTCGAGGGGCTCCTCTTCCAGCGCGCGTCGGACGTTGCCACGTTCGGCTCGCCGAGCGAGAAGAAACGTTCGCTCGCCGACTTCACGCGGCTCATCGAGCTCGCGCCCGGGAGCTCCGCCCGGTGGTGCAATCGCGGCGACGCCCGGGCCTTCCTGGACGACCTTCCGGGCGCCATCGAGGACTACACGCGCGCGCTCGCCCTCGAGCCGAGCGAGCGCTCCTTCAAGCTACGCGCGGACGCTTACCTCAGGCGCGGCGGTCCCGGCGACGACGCGCGGGCACTCGCGGACTTGAAGCAGGTCGTCGCCCTCGCGCGCGACAGCTCGGACGGCGTCGAGGCGATCGCCGAGATCGAGGACCTCGAGTCACGCCGCCGCTGAGAGTCTCCTGAGCGCCGCGAGCAAGACGAGCGCGAGGAGCGGCGCGAGGTGCGCCACGTCGCCCTCGCTCTCCGAGAGCTCGCAGCCGCCACCGCCGTTGTGGCCCGGGCCCGCGAGCGGCGCGCTCGCGGCCGCGCCCGACGGGACCGTGGCGGCGCTCGCGGTCGAGCTCGCGGTCGAGCTCGAGCCGGCGGACGGGCCGCTCCCGCCGGGAACGGGCACGCTCCCGGTGGACGGGCCGCTCGCGCCGGGAGCGGGCCCGCTCACCCCCGGCGACGCGGCCGCGCTCGGCTTGGGGCCAATGCCGTGGTCGAAGAGGGCCTGCTCGAGGAGCTCGACGTTCGCGCCGCCGTTGATCGCCCTGTCGGCCTCGACGATCGCGTCGCGCGCGTCGAGGAGCGCCGGCCGGTCGGGCATGCGGAGGAGCCCGCCCCAGACCGCCTGATCCACGCGGAGGCGGCCGCCCTTCGCGAGCGACTCGGCGGCGCTCCGGGCGTCCCAGAGGGCGCCGCTCAGGATGTTGCCGATCCGGTGGACGTCGCCGTCGTCGTCGGTCGGCCAGACGTAATGCCGGGTGAGCGAGCGGAGGAAGGGGTTCCAGCACCACGTTCCGAAGTGCGGGTCCTCCTCCATGACGCACGGGAAGTAGTCGGCGAGGCCCTCGCTGATCCCGGACGCCTGCTGCGAGCCGGTGAGCCGGCAATAGCGGCTCATGATCGCGTGCGTGTACTCGTGGTGCACGATCATGGACGAGCACGCGGTCGACGCGACGCCGCCACCGTGCTCGCAGACGCCGAGGTCGACGTAGCCGTGCTCGAAGGTCTCGCCGCCCGCCGTGATGCGCCCGTGGATGAACCAGGAGTTGTTCACGACCGGCTTTCCGTTCTTCGAGGCACGAACGAACACCGCGAAGCGCGTGTGCGCGCCCGTGTCGGCCATGGGGTAGGTCCGCACCATGTAGTCGACATAGGCGCCTACGTGCTGGAAGGCGGCGACCTGGTCCTCGTCCGCCGAGCCCACGTCGGGCGAGAGCCGGATGTCCGCTGGGCCCGAGAACACGAGCTCCGGGCCGCTCGAGTTGAAGACGCGACTGTAGGGGCCATCGAGCCCCCGCTCGAGCGTCACGGACCCGACGAGGTTGTAGCTCCCGCTCGCATCGGTCGTCGCTCGCGCCGCTCCCTGATCGACGGTGAGGAACCGGAGCGGCAGGAGCGTCCGCGGCGTGTCGCGCGGGTTCTTCTCGTAGGCTTCGCCCTCGGCCGTCGCATCCGAGGCGAGGCTCTCGGTTCCGAGCTCGGCGCCCGTCTCCGCGTCCACGAGGACGCCGAGCGGCTCGCCGCGGATGATCCCGGTCACCTCGAAGGCGAGGCGGCCGTTCGCCAGGACGAGCCGGCGCTCCGGCTTGCAGGTCCGCTTCCCGTCCAGGACCTCCGGGTAGCGCTCCTCGAGCGCTGCCTCGACGGACCGCGCGTCGACGTGGGCCGGCTTCACGTCCGGGACGTACCGTCCGTAGATCTGGATCGGCGCGAGGCCCTCCGGGGTCCGCGCGAGCTCGACGGAGAGCCGCGCCCGGTGGACGGGCACGCCGCCCACGAGCTCGTCGAAGTCGACGCGAACGCGCGCCGCTCCGAGATCGCGCTCGCCCGCGAGGGCGAGCGCCGTGGCGCCGGCCGGCGCTTCCGCCTCCGAGGCGGTGGTGCGGAGACCCGCCTCGAAGAGATCCGAGACCTCATCATCGAGGAGACGGCGCGCCGCCTCGGCGGGTGTGCCAGGGAGCGCGGCGCCCGACTCGAAGCGCACGTTCGCGGGCGTCCCCGTCTCGCCGTCCCACCGGACGCGGGCCGAGCGTGTCCGCTCGAGGATGGCGAGCCGGGCGAGCCTCGCTTCATCGGGACCGACCTGAGCACGGGCGACGGTTGAGCCGACGAGGACCGCGACGAGCGCGGCGAGCGTGGTGCGCATGCGTTCTTCTCCCGAGCGAGAGGTGAGCTAAGGACGTGCCCGCGGGCGAAAGTCGGCGGGCATCGCGCGGGCGACGAGTCGTGAACCGAAAGAGCGGTTCATCCTTTCGGACTCTTTTCTCGCAAACGGACGCTGCCCCCCGAAACAGGCGTCCGTGCGCGGTCTCCCGGAGGGCGGAGGGGCGGATCGCCCGCCGCTTCGCCCACGCGGCAGGTGATGCGGCGCCGAGGAGAGCCAGCGCGAGGAGCGGTATGACGCGTGCGATCCGTCCTCCGCGAATGCTTTCAGAGAGGGCAACCATGCGCGAAGTGAGATCGACCACGGCGATCATCGTTCTCGGTGTCGTGACGCTCGGCGGGTGTGGGTCGTCGCGCCCGGGCGGAGGCTTCGCCGGCACGAGCGCGGCGCCTGCCTCGGCGCGGAGCGGCTCGACCCAGGCCAGCTCCGGATCTCCGGGCACGGCTTCTCCGGGCAGCGGAAGCGTCGGAGCGCCGGGCAGCGGTAGCATCGGTGCGCCCCAGCCGCTGCCGACGCCTTCCGGCCGGGCGGGAGGCCCCCGCGCGCTGGGGATCGACGTGGCCGCCTACCAGCACGTGATCGACTGGCCGACGGTGAAGAAGCTCTCGGGCCTCTCCTTCTGCATCGCCCGCGCGACGCGCGGCGTCCACCCCGATGGGTCGTTCGCTCACAACTGGGACGGCATGAAGCAGGAGGGCATGGTCCGCGGCGCGTATCACCTCTTCCAGCCGGACCAGGATCCGGTGCAGCAGGCGGACCTCTACCTCTCCCGGATCGGGGGCGCGCTCGGCCCCGGCGACCTGCCTCCCTGCCTCGACGTCGAGACGGAAGGCGGCGTGCCGGCCGCCGACCTCCCGGGACTCGTGCAGAAGTGGGTCGATCGCGTGAAGAGCGCGACGGGCCTCGGCCCGATCATCTACACGTTCCCGAGCTTCTGGGGGCGGATCGGCGGACCGAAGGACTTCTCGCTGAACTCTCTCTGGATCTCTCACACGGGTGTCCTGGCGCCGAGGATCCCGCACGCGTGGGAGGACTACATGTTCTGGCAGTACGGGTTTCCGGGGCAGCCCAAGACGGTCCCCGGAATCCCCGTGCGAGTGGTCGATCACGATATGTTCCACGGCACGGAGAGAGACCTGAGGCTCTACGCGGGGCTCCCCGTCACCGACGACTTCGTGCGCGGGATCGCCGCGGATCCGAGCTCGGGCGGCTGCTGGACCGTGAGCCAGGACGGCGGTGTCCTCTCCTGGGGCGACGCGGTCTTCCACGGGACGGCGGGCGGCCAGGCGTTCTCGTCGCCCGTCCTCGGGGTCGTCAGGACCCCGACGGGGCTGGGCTACTGGGTCTTCACGGGCGACGGCGACGTCATCGCCATCGGGGATGCCTTCGATGCGGGGGGCGTCACGGGCTCCGCCTCGCCGATCGTCGCCATGGCGCCGACCCCGAGCGGCAAGGGCTACCTCCTCCTCGGGCGCGACGGCTCGATCCACTCGAAGGGCGACGCTTCGCCCTTCGCGCCCCTCGTGCTCTCGAGCGCGGCCGTCGGCATCGCGGTGACGCCGAGCGGCAAGGGGTGCTGGGTCGCGTCGGCTGACGGCGCCGTCGCGGCGCTCGGCGACGCCACCGCCTACGGCGATCTCCTGGGCCTCATCTCCAAGCCAGTCACCGGCATCGCCGCCACGCCGACCGGCAAGGGCTACTGGCTGGTCACCTCCGACGGGCAGGTCGCCGGGAGCGGCGACGCCACCCCGCTCGCGTACAGGGGGCCGCGACGGACGAGCGCTCCCGTCCTCGGGATCGCGGCGACTCCGAGCGGGAGAGGAGCGTTCCTGGTCGCGGGCGACGGGACCGTCTTCAACCTCGGAGACGCGTTCGACCCCGGCACGCGCGCGCGCTGAGCGCGAGCGCTTCCGGATCAGCCCCTCCCCTGTAAGCTCGGCGCCCGTCCGACTCACCGGATCAGCCAAAGTGGCGGAATTGGCAGACGCGCTAGATTCAGGGTCTAGCCGCGGCGTGTCCCCGGGGCACGCCGCGTCACTCCGTCAATGAACTGCGGTCGTCCCCGACCCGACCATGAGCCCGGAGGCCACGTTCTCGGCCTCCTGCGCCTTGCGGAAACTCTCGTCGAGGGCGTCGAGGGCCGCCTTGCCGCGAGGCGACTGCTCGGCCTCGAGAGGCTGGACGCCACCGGTGCGGCGCGCGACGCCGAGCGCCTTGGAGCCGGTCGCGGGCAGAGCGGGGCTACCCGCCATCTTGGTCTTGAGGAACGGCTTCGCGAAGAGCCAGAGCACGTCCTTCCAGATCATGTAACGGATGAGCGTGCGGAGGAGCCGGAGCGACGGGAGCGGCCGTTTCCAGAGGCGGTAGGCGAAGAGCCGCGCGAGTCCCTTCATCCTCAGGGAGTTGATCTTCTCGCCCTCGAGGATCGTGGGGTCGATGTCCGAGCACTTGAAGTACTTGTTCCAGTCGCGCATGTCGTCGATCAGCCCGCGCGCGATGTACTCGTGCCAGAGGGGCGTTCCTCGATAGACGCAGAGGCGGTTGAAGCCGAAGGTGTCGATCGGGAGCCTCGCCGCGAAGCGGAAGGTCTCGGTGATCTCCTCCTCGGTCTCGTCGGGCGAGCCCACGAGGAAGAAGCCGTGGACGAAGGCGATCTTCGCCTTCTTGGCGAGGACGCACGCGTTCGTGATCTGCTCGAGGGTCTGCATCTTCTTGAGCCGGTCGAGCGTCTTCTGGACCCCGCTCTCGATCCCGAACGCGAGGGTCTGGCAGTTCGCCTTGGCCATGTTCTCGAACTGGTCGATCGCGACGGCGTCGACCCGGCCCTCGCAGCCCCACTTGATCTTGAGCTTCCGGTCCACGATCCCCTTGCAGATCGCCTCGATCCGCTTCTTCTTGAGCAGGAAGTGGTCGTCGGTGAAGTAGCAGACGCCGTAACCTTCGCGGTCGAGCTCCTCGAGCTCCGCGAGGACGTGCTCGGGGCTCCGGTCGCGCCACTTGCCCTCGGAGAAGGCGGGGATATCGCAGTAGACGCAGGGGTAGGGACACCCGCGCGAGGTCTGGATCGTCGTGTAGCGATCGAGCGAGAGGATGCACGGCACGTCGAAGGGGATCGCCTCGAGGAACTCGCAGGGGAGGCTCTTCCGGTCCGGGAACGGAAGGCTGTCGAGGTCGGCGATCTGGCCGCGCGGCGGGGTCATGATGACGCGTCCGGCCTTGGTCTTGAACGCGATCCCCGAGACCTTCTCGGGTGTGTCGAGGTTGGCGATGAGATCGAGGATGAGCTCCTCACCCTCGCCGCGGCAGACGTAGTCGATCTCGTCGCACTCGCGCGCGATCTGGGGCGCGTTCATGGTCGCGAAGACGCCGCCGATCGCGATCCTCTGGGTCGGGCACTCCTTCCTCATGGCCTGGGCGAGCGCTCGCATGTCGCCATAGACGGTCGTCGAGAGGAACGAGAGCCCGACGAGGTCGGGTCTGGACTCCGCGCAGTAGCGCACGATGTCCGCGGGCTGATGCTCCGGGTGCCCCGTGTCGAAGAGCTGCACCTGGTGGCCGGCGCGCTTGAGCACCGCGGAGAGCATGAGGATCCCGAGCGGGGGGAACCCCATGAGCCAGGCCTTGCCATCGTCCACCTTCGGCCGGAGGCGATCCGGCACGAGCCGGCAAAAATTCATGTCGCGGACGTAGACGAGAGCTATGCGCAAGGGACCTCCACGGGAAATCTGGCCACACCGACTTCCCGAAACCTGAGGCCCCGACACGTCACAGAACTGTCAGCAAGTGTCTACGCTGTGACGTGATTCGAAACCTTACGGTGTTCTGCTGCTTCGGTAAGTTCGCTGGTTGCACTGGCATTGAGCAAGCGGCTCTCCGCCCACGGTGAACATTTCGATATACCACGGATGTGGCGGCAAAGGCGCGTGAACTACGCCATCTGGTCGAGATGGAGCTCGCAGCCCCGCTGTGGAGGACCTCGTCGATGTCGACCGACGTGTCGTCTCTTGGTAAGCTTCGCCCCCGTCGCACCTAATGACTGACGCAAGCCGAAGTGGCGGAATTGGCAGACGCGCTAGATTCAGGGTCTAGTGCCCTCACGGGCGTGCAGGTTCAAGTCCTGTCTTCGGCAGCACACACTTACTTAGCTTCGAGCGGGCGGAGCCCTACGGCTTTCGCCCCTCGTCGCTCTCAGTCTGTCGTCGGGCGATCACTTCTTGGAGACGGTCTCGTTCACGAGCGAGAGTATCCTCGTCGCGACCGCGGGCACGAGCACGCCCCGCCCGCGATCAGGGCGCTCTCTTCGCGTTCCACGCAACGGCGAACTTGTCAAGCGCGGCGACCACGGCCGCGTGGACGCGGCTCACCGCGGTCTTCTTGTCGGTCGACCCAGAGATCTGCCGGCCAATCGAGCCGGCCGAGAGGTCCTCGTCGGGCCCGTCGAGCTGGACCCCCTGCTTCCAGAGTTGCTTGCCGTCCGCGCCCACGATGATGAGCTGCACCTGAACCCAGCCGTGCTGGCTGCCCTTCTTGCCGGTTGAGCGGTAGACGTCGGTGACGACCCAGTCGATGAACTCGACGAGCACGACGGCGTCCACGTTCAGCTCGCCCGCGAGGTTGCCGAGGCCCTTGAGGTCGAGGGTCTCGTTGCTCCAGACGCCGGTAGGCACGGGCCGGAGGCCAGGGAGCGACGCGATCTTGTCGGCCGGTCGGAAGCTCGCCTTGAGCTGGGAGTAGCTGGTCTTGGCGAGCGTCTCCGGCCGGGGCACCGAGCAGCTCGGGAGAGTGCTCGTGATCTTAGCGGTCGCCTCCGCGCCGGCCTCCTCGAGGAGCGCCTTACCCCAGCCGTTCATGCTCTCGAAGCCGCCGATCAACCCGGTCCGGGCCTCGATGTTTTGCGGTCCGTAGAAGGAGACGAGCGCGAAGCTCTGCTTCTTGAAGATGCCCGGATCGTAGTCCACCGAACGGCATCCGCTGGCCGAGAGGACGGCGAGGCCGACGAGCACGACGTGGATCTTCTTCAATCGACTCCCCTTCTTGCCCGGCCACGCTAGCGAGGAAAGGGAGCGCATGCCAACCTCCGCGGCGTCACTGGTCCTCTCACCGGCCTCCTGGCCCGCCGGGTCGAGGGGGACCTCCGTTGCCACCGGGACCCGGGTCCGTATCCGGGATCTCGGTCTTCCAGTCGATGCCGAGGCGGCGTCCCTCCTGGATGTGCCGCCTCGGATCCTTCGCCCTGGTCGTGAAGCTCACGCGCACCTTGACGAGCCCGTCCTCGAGCTCCTTCGCGGTGGCGTTCGCGGGAAACGCGGCGAGCTCCTTGCCCGCAAGGCCGTAGGTGTCGGGCTCGACCACGAGCACGCCCGGCGCCCGGGAGGCGCTCGTGATGGCCGCGAGCTCCTTTGATTCCGAGACCGACGCGTAGATGAACGCGCCCTGGAGGCCGTCGCTCCAGGCCGCTCGAGCCAGCCTCCCCTCGACGGCGGCGCGCTCGTCCTTGTCCGGGGAGAACACCAGGGCGAGCGGCAGCCCGTCGCACGCGGCGACGTCGAGCGCGAGGCGCGAGTTCTTGACGATGGGCAGCTCTCGCGCGACCTCCTTCCTCGAAGGGTAGTCGCGCGCGAGCTTCTGCATGCCCTCGGCGAGGTCCGCCGGCCCGTGGAACAGGAACCCGGGGGTGCGCCCGGCGCGTCCCGTGCGCTCGCCTCGAGGAGTCATGAGCGCGAACGTCGTGTTCTCGAGCTCCCCCGAACGCCCGATGAAGATCGACTTCAGGACCTCCGCCTCCTCCTTGCTCTCGTAAGTCGCGAGCCGGACGCAGACGAGCTCGCGCGACGCGGCGATGACCTTGCTGTCGGACAGGAAACTCCTGTCCATCTGCTGCTTGCCCGGTCACCAGATGCCGGAGACCCCGTGACACTGGGGCGCGGCCGCGAGGAGCATGATCGGGCGCCCCGTCTCCTGGGCGACCCGGAGAGCCCGGTCCCAGGTGGCGTACCAGGCGATCCCGTTCGGCGCCGGCTTCTCGGCGTCGTCGGCG
>FTGE01002296.1_pt1 | contig 12202 bp, 9 predicted proteins | sample 1640581 | NCBI WGS metagenome assembly FTGE01 (sample SAMEA3914789, study PRJEB12502) | metagenome | biome: forest; material: soil | place: Canada | collected 2011-07-03 | depth 0.3 m | reverse complement strand
GAACTCGTTCGGCCGCTTCAGGGCCTGGACCTTCGAGATGAACTCCTCGAGATGAAGAGAAGTAGGAGTGATGACCATCATCGCAGCCTCCCGGAACCTCGGCTTCCTCTATTTATCTTACTTGGCACCCAAGACGTTCACGACATTTGTCGCAGAACTGGAGCAAGTGCGGAAACTCCCGGAGCTTGGCGAGGAGCGAGCGGGGGTCTCTCGGCGTGAACATGATGCACGCGAGGTCGTGCTTCGAGGGCTCGTCCTCGCCGTTCCCGATCATGACGCCGCCGGGCGCGAGGAAGTGTCCGAACTCGTGGACCGTCGTCGCGTGGAGCGCGAAGGAGCGGACCGGGCCCCGGTCGAAGGCGCGCTCGAGGGCCTTCACTCCCCGGGAGAACCGGTGTCCCTGGCGCGTGTTCACGACGGAGTAAGGGATCGCCTTCTTCCCCGCGGGGTGGGCGAGCATGGCCGACATCCCCGAATACGTCGAGTCGGGGAGCGGCGCGAACAGGAAGACGCACGAGGCGCGCGCGATCTCCTCGTCGGTCCCTGCGAGGCGTTCGACGATCCGGGCGAAGCCGACTCCATCGATGATGGCGGGTCCGTCCTTGTCGTCGAAGCGGGCCGAGCGGATGTCGCGCGCCACGTGCCAGCGGACTCCGGGGAGCTCGTCCTCGATCGTCTCGCTCGCGCGGTCGAGGGCGCGGCGGGTCTCTCGTGATGAGAGTGCGGCGATGCGGCTCGTCGAGACGGCGACGCCCACGACCTTCCAGTCCGCGGGGACCTTGAGCTCGTCGGCGTGGGCGGCGGCCGCGAGGAGGAGAAGAAGCGAGAGCACTCTCATCCCGGCCAGTCTAGGTCGTGCGGGGCTCGTGCGCTCGTTTGCCCCTCCCCCGAGGCCGGTCTCGGGACGGGCGGACGCTCGCCTCCGGGGGCCAATGGGTCGTCTGGCGGCTCTCGTGACGTGGTCGCTCCGGCCGTCGCGATCTTCGCGGCGATGCGCCGGAGCTCTCTCACTTCGTGACGCGCTTCCGGAGCTGGTCGAGGACCAGGCGGAACTTTCCCAGCGAGGGGTCGAGCTGGAGCGCGTGCTCGAGATCGGCGATCCCCCCGCGCAAGTCGCCCTTCTGTCCGCGCGCCTCACCCCGGTGCGCCCAGGCCAGGGCGAAGTCGGGGACGAGCGCGATCGCCTTCGTCTCGTCGGCGATCGCCCCGTCCCAGTCGCCCTTCCTGAACCGCGCCGTGGCGCGGGTCTCCCAGGCCCCGGCGAGCGCGGGGGCGAGCTCGATCGTCTTCGTCTCGTCGGCGATCGCCCCATCGAGGTCGCCCTTGCTTGCCCGCGCCGCGCCGCGGACCTGCCAGGCCTCGACGAGCCCGGGGTTGAGCTCGATCGTCTTCGTCTCGTCGGCGATCGCCCCGTCCCAGTCGCCCTTCCTGAACCGCGCCATGCCGCAGCGCTGCCACGCCAGGGGGGAGGCGGCGTCGAGCTCGACCGCCCTCATCTCGTCGGCGATCACCCCGTCCCAGTCGGCCTTCTCATACCGCGCCATACCGCGGGTCTGCCAGGCCGCGGCGAGACCGGAGTCGAGCTCGATCGCCCTCGTCTCGTCGGCGATCGCCCCGTCCCAGTCGCCCTTCACGCTGCGCGCCACGCCGAGGTATTGCCAGGCAAAGGCGGAACCGGGGTCGAGCTCGATCGCCCTCGTCTCGTCGGCGATCATCGCGTCCCAGTCGCCCTTCTCGCCCCGGACCCTGCCGCGCAGCCGCCAGGCCACCTCGAGATCGGGATCGAGCTCGATCGCCTTCGTCGCCGCCACGATCGATCCCTCGAGGTCACGGGCTCTGAACCTGTCCTCCGTGAGGGTCACGACCTAACGGCGACCCACGATCCACTCACCACCGTCACCTGGGAATATGCCGCGGGCGAGGACGTGAACGCCCGCCGTGAAGTCGCGCGCCGCGACTACCAGGGCGCGGGCTTCTACCTCGCGTGTCGTCTCGATATTTGGTTCAGCTCGGGACCGCACCACTGGATCTGCGGGACAGGATTCGTCCCCGATCCCGAGTGGGTCGACCTGGGTGCTCCCAGGCGCGACCTCCCGGACTCCGAGCGGGCGGCGCTCCACTACGACGTGGCCCTGTGCGCCGACGTCCTCGGCGGCTTCGATGAGGCCGAACGCCACTACGCGCGAGCGGTCGAGCTCGCCGACACCGAGCTCCACCGGGAGGCGCTCGCCGATCTGCGACGTCGCGCGCTCCCCTACCGCGAATCCCTCGAACGCCGGTAGGGACAGAGTGAGACCCTCTCGTCAGATCCCGCCGAAGAAGCCCTTCTTGATCTGACCGATCCGCTGCACGCGCTCCTCGGCGAGGCGGTCGGCGGCGACGTAGGTCGGGATCTTGAGCTCGCGCGCGATCTTGTAGACCCGCTCGACCGTGTCGTAGATGTTCTGGGCCATGCGCAGGGCGCGCTCGCGGACGTAGCCTTCCATCTCGACGTAGACGTTGATGAGCCCGCCCGCGTTCACGACGTAGTCGGGCGCGTAGAGGATCTTCCGCTTCTCGAGCTCGACCCCGTGCCGCTCCTCGGCGAGCTGGTTGTTGGCGCCGCCGCAGACGACCCTGCACTTGAGGCGCGGGAGCGTCTCGTCGTTGATGCACGCGCCGAGGGCGCAGGGCGCGAAGATGTCGCAGGGAACGTCGTAGATCCTGTCGGGGGCGACGACCTCGACGCCGAAGGCCTCGTTCACGCGCCGGCACTTCTCCATGTCGATGTCGGTGACCGTGATCTTGGCGTTCGCCTTGGCGAGGTGCTCGACGAGGTGCGAGCCCACGTTCCCGAGGCCCTGGATCGCGACCCTCTTCCCGCCGAGCGACTCGTCGCCGAAGGCTTCCTTCGCCGACGCTTGCATGCCGCGGAAGACGCCGAAGGCGGTGACGGGCGAGGGGTCGCCGGAGCCGCCGTGAGCGGGCGCGACGCCCGTCACGTACTTCGTCTCCATGAAGATGTATTCCATGTCGTGGACGTTCGTGTTCACGTCCTCGGCGGTCAGGTAGCGGCCGTTCAGGCTCTCGACGAAGCGCCCGAAGACACGGAAGAGGGCCTCGTTCTTGTCCTTCTTGGGGTCGGCGATGATCACGGCCTTGCCGCCCCCGAGGTTCAAGCCCGCCGCGGCCGCCTTGTAGGTCATGCCGCGCGAGAGGCGGAGGACGTCGGTGAGCGCCTCCTGCTCCGACTTGTAAGGCCAGAGGCGGACGCCTCCGAGCGCGGGTCCGAGCGTCGTGTCGTGGATCGCGATGATCGCGCGAAGACCCGCCGCCTTGTTCTCGCAGAAGACGACCTGCTCGTGAGAGCCCTCGCTCATGGACTGGAAGACGTTCACGGGGCCGCCTCCTCTGGCGGGGCGCGAGTATCCGACTCGTCCCGGGTCGCGTCAACTGCCGCGGGTCCGCGCGGGAGCCGCGGAATGACGCGCCGCGGAAGGTTCAGTGCTGGAGCGCGGACGATTCAGCGTGTGCGGTTCGCCTCGAGCTGGTCGAGAACGCCCCGGACCGCGGGAGCCTGCGGGTCCCCGGGAGCCAGCTCGAGGAAGCGCTTCAAGTCCGAGACGGCCCCTTCGAGGTCGCCCTTCTGACTCCGCGCTTGGCCCCGGATGCCCCACGGGGGGGCGAGCTTGGGGTCGAGCTCGATCGCCCTCGTCGAGTCGCCGATCTGCCCGTCCCAGTCGCCCTTCTGGCCGCGCGCATAAGCGCGGTTGGCCCAGGCGAAGGCGAGCTTGGGGTCGAGCTCGATCGCCCGCGTCGAGTCGTCGGTCTGACCGTCCCAGTCGCCCTTCTGGCCGCGCGCCGCGGCGCGGTTGGCCCAGGCGAAGGCGATCTTGGGGTCGAGCTCGATCGCCCGCGTCGAGTCGTCGATATTTCCATCGCAGTCGCCCTTCTGGCCCCGCGCCTGGCCGCGGTTGCACCAGGCGGAGGCGACCTTGGGATCGAGCTCGAGCGCCCGCGTCGAGTCGTCGATGTCCCCATCCCAGTCGCCCTTCTCGCCCCGCGCATGGCCGCGGTTGGCCCAGGCGATGGCGAACCTGGGGTCGAGCTCGATCGCCCTCGTCGAGTCGTCGAGGAGCCCGTCCCAGTCGCCCTTCTTGCTCCGGGCGGCGCCGCGGTTCGACCATGCGAGGGCGAGCCTCGGGTCGGTCTCGATCGCCCTGGTGCAGTCGGCGATCTCTCCGTCCCAGTCGCCCTTGTTGCCCCGGGCGGCGCCGCGGTTCGACCATGCGAGGGCGAGCCCCGGGTCGAGCTCGACCGCCCGGGTGCAGTCGGCGATCTCCCCGTCCCAGTCGCCCTCGGTGCTCCGGGCGGCGCCGCGGTCCGACCATGCGAGGGCGAGCCCCGGGTCGAGCTCGATCGCCTTCGTCGCGTCGGCGATCGCCCCGCCCTGGTCGCCCTTCTCGAGGCGCGCCGCGCCGCGCACCCTCCACGCGGCGGCGAGCGTGGGGTCGAGCTCGAGCGCGTGGCGCGCATCCTCGATCGCCCCGTCGCGATCGCCGGCTCCGAGCTTCACTCCGGCGCGTACCACGAGCTCGTGGGCCGCCCGGCCGCGTCGCGTCCCGCCGAGCGCGAGCGCCGCGAGGACGACCCCGCCGAGGGCCGCGCCGAGCGCGAGAGGAGTCGCGATCCCGCGGCGAGGCGTCCTCCCGGCAGCGCCCTTGCTTCTCTCCGGGTCGATCGCCCGAGCGAGCGCGCCTCCATCGGCGAAGCGGGCCCCCGGCTCCCGAGCGAGCGCCCGCATCACGGCCTCCTCGAGGCGGGCCGGGACCCCGGGGCGGCCGATCGGCTCGGCGCTCCCCGAGCTCACCCTCGTGAGCACGTCCACGACGGTCTCGCCCTGGAACGCCGGACGCCCGGCGAGGCACTCGTAGAGGACGGCTCCGAGGGAGAAGACGTCGCAGCGCGGCCCCGCGCCTGCGGCGTCCACGAGCTGTTCGGGCGCCACGTAGCCCGCCGTTCCCTTGAAGGCGCCCGATCGGCTGAGCGCCACGCTCTGGCTCGCTCCCTGGGCGAGGCGATCAAAGTGCTTCGCGAGCCCCAGGTCCGCGAGGAGCGGGCGGCCCTCCGCCGTGAAGAGGACGTTCTCGGGCTTCACATCGCGGTGGACGACCCCGCGCTCGTGGGCGGCTCCCAGGGCCTCGGCGAGCCGGACGCCGAGCGCGACCGTCTCCTCGACGCCGAGCGGGCCCGCCGCGAGCCTCTCCCTGAGCGTGCCGCCCGGGACGAACGGCATGAGGAGCCAGGCGCCCTCGGCCGACACTCCCGCGTCGAGGAGGCCGACGAAGCCGTCCTTCTCTCCGAGCGACGCGAGGAGTCTCCGCTCCCGCTCGAAGCGGGCGAGCGCCCCCGGGTCCGCCTTCTTCAGGACTTTGAGCGCGGCCTCGCGCCCCTCGGGCAAGCGGACCCGGTAGACGACGCCCATGCCACCGCGGCCGAGCTCGCCCAGCACCTCGAAGGCGCCGATCTTCACGCTCGTGACGATGGCACCCTCTCAGCGCGCGCGCTTCTTCGCGTCCTCGAGCCAGGCGCGGACCTTCGCGGCGTTCGGTCCGGCCGGGTCGAGCTCGAGCGAGCGCTCGTAGTCGGCGATCTCGCCGTCACGGTCGCCCTTCCGGCCCCGCGCCAAGCCGCGATTCGCCCAGGCCGAGACGCGCTTGGGGTCGAGCTCGATGGCCTTCGTCTCGTCGGCGATCGTCCCGTCCCAGTCGCCCTGCCGGCGCCGCGAGATGCCGCGATTCGCCCAGGCCATGGCGAGCGCGGGGTCGAGTTCGATGGCCTTGGTCTCGTCGGCGATCGCCCCGTCCCAGTCGTCCTTCCGGTCCCGCGCGAAGCCGCGGTTCGCCCAGGCCATGGCGAGCCTGGGGTCGAGCTCGACCGCCTTCGTCTCGTCGGCGATCTCGCCGTCCCAGTCGCCCTTCTGGCCCCGCGCGAAGCCGCGGTTCACCCAGGCCAGGGTGAGCTTGGGGTCGAGCTCGATCGCTCTCGTCACGTCGGCGATCTCGCCGTCCCAGTCGCCCTTCTCGCCGCGCGCGGAGCCGCGGTCGAGCCAGGCCACGGCTTGCCTGGGGTCGAGCTCGATCGCCTTCGTCGCGTCGGCGATCGCGCCGTCAAAGTCGCCCTTCTCCTCGCGCGCGGCGCCGCGGTTCACCCAGGCCGCGCCGAGCCCGGGGTTGAGCTCGATCGCCCTCGTCTCGTCGGCGATCTCGCCCTCCCAGTCGCCCTTCTGGCCCCGCGCAGCGCCGCGCGTCACCCAGGCCTCGGCGAGCCTGGGGTCGAGCTCGATCGCCCTCGTCGCGTCGGCGAGCTCGCCGTCCCGGTCGTCCTTCTTGCCCCGTGCCGAGGCGCGGTTCGCCCAGGCCGTGGCGAGCCCGGGGTCGAGCTCGATCGCCTTCGTCGCGTCGGCGATCTGGCCGTCCCAGTCGCCCGTCATGCCCCGCGATCCGCAGCGGTTCGCCCAGGCCTGGGCGAGCCCGGGGTCGAGCTCGATCGCCTTCGTCGCGTCGGCGATCGCGCCTTCCCAGTCGTGGCTCTTGTTCTTCTCACGGGCGGACGCCAGGAGCTCTTGCGCCGAGGAGGAGCGCTCGACCGGCGCGTCGGGCGTATGGTTCGGCGGGAGTCCCGGCGTCCCGGCCCTCGTCGGCGACCGGGCGGGGACGAGCATGCCCGCCGCGAGGACAGAGGCGCCCACGACGACGCCGAGGACGAGCGGACCGAGGACGGCACGGCGGGGCCCGGCCTTCGCCGCGGGGCCGCGGAGGGCCTGGGCGAGACCGGCTCCGTCCGCGAAGCGCGCATGCTGGTCGGACGCGAGCGCCCGGCGGAGGACGCCTTCGAGCCACCCGGGAACGTCGGGCCTGCCGATCGGCTCCAGGGTCCCCGAGCTCACCTTCGTGAGGACCTCCATCAGGGTCGCGCCCGCGAATGCGGGACGTCCCGCGAGGCACTCGTAGAGGACCGCTCCGAGCGCGAAGACGTCGGCGGGCGGCCCGGCGCTCGCGGCGTCCTCGATCTGCTCGGGCGCCATGTAGCCGGCCGTCCCCTTGAGCGTCCCGTGCCCCGTCGCGCTCAGGCTCTGGCTCCCTCCCGGGGCGCTCCGGTCGAAGTGCTTGGAGAGACCCAGGTCCGCGACGAGGGGGCGCCCCGCGGCGGCGAAGAGGATGTTCTCGGGCTTCACATCCCGGTGGACGATCCCGCGCTCGTGGGCGGCTCCGAGGGCCCGGGCGAGGGCGAGCCCAAGCTTCACGCTCTCCTCGACGGGGAGGGGGCCCGAGTCGAGCCTCTTCCTGAGGGTGCCGCCGGGGACGAGCGGCATGACGAGCCAGGCCATCTCCGCGGAGGTCCCGGCGTCGAGGAGCGGGACGAAGCCCTCGTTCTCTCCGAGGGAGGCGAGGAGCCGTCTCTCCCGCTCGAAGCGGGCGAACGTCGCCGCGTCCGTCCTGAGGAGGGCCTTGAGCGCGGCCTCGCGTCCGTCGGGTCCGCGCACGCGGTAGACGACGCCCATGCCCCCGCGGCCGAGCTCTCCCAGGACCTCGTAGTGGCCGATCTTCATCCGCGGGAAGATGGCGGCCGCGCGACCCGGCCGCAACGAGCGACTCAGCGGACGCTCTTCTTCGCCTCCGCCAGGTAGCGGCGAGCGTCCGCGGCGCCGGGTCCGTCAGGGTCGAGCTCGATCGCGCGCGAGAGGTCGGCGATCGCTCCCTCGAAGTCGCCCTTCATGGCGCGCACGGCCCCGCGGACCGACCAGGCACGGGCGTGCCCGGGGTCGAGCTCGATCGCTCTCGTCACGTCGGCGATGGCTCCATCGAGGTCGCCGCCGTGGCTCCGCGCGGTCCCGCGAGCCTCCCAGGCCCGGACGAGGCCGGGGTCGAGCTCGATCGCCTTCGTGAGGTCCACGGCCCCCCTGTCCAGGTCTCCCTTCCTGCCCCGCGCGATGCCGCGGTTCATCCATGCTTCGGCGAGCTCCGGGGCGAGCTCGATCGCCCGCGTGTCGTCGTCGATCTCCCCGTCCGCGTCTCCCTTCCAGCCCCGCGCGACGCCGCGGTGCATCCAGGCACTGGCGAGCGTGGGGTCGAGCTCGATCGCCCGCGTGTAGTCGGCGATCTCCCCGTCCCGGTCTCCCTTCTTGCCTCGAGCGACGGCGCGGTTCACCCAGGCCATGACGTTCGTGGGGTCGAGCTCGATCGTCCGCGTGTAGTCGTCGATCGCCCCTTCGAGGTCGCCCTTGTGGCCCCGGGTGAGGCCGCGGTTCAACCACGCCAGGGAGAACGTGGGGTCCAGCTCGACCGCCTTCGTCAGGTCGGCGAGCCCCCCGTCCCTGTCGCCCGTGTTGCTGCGCGCGGCGCCGCGGGTCGCCCAGGCCAGGGCGAGCCCGGGGTCGAGCGCGATCGCCTTCGTCGTCTCGTCGATCGCCCCCGCGAGGTCCCCGCCGCGGAACTTCTCCTCGGCGCGCACCACGAGCTCCTCGGCACGAAGCCTCTGCGGCCGCGGCGGCGCGCTCGGCGCGGCTGCCCGCCGGCCCGCCGGAGCCGGGGTGCGGTGCCCGAGGCCGAGCGCGACCGCGAGGCCGAGCCCTCCCAGCGAAGCCCCGAGCGCGAGAGGACCGGCGAGCCCGCGGCGAGGAGCGGGGACCTTCCCGCCCCCCCGCGACTGGATCGCTCGCGCGAGCGCGCTCCCTCCGGCGAAGCGGACGCGCGGCTCGAGGGCGAGCGAACGGACGACGATCTCCTCGAGCCACGGCGGGACCTCGGCCCGTCCGATCGGCGCCACGATCCCCGACGACAGCCTCGTCAGCACCTCGAGGACGGAGCCCCCCGCGAACGGCGGGCGCCCCGCGAGACACTCGTAGAGGACGGCTCCGAGCGAGAAGACATCGGCTGGCGGTCCCACGCTCCCCGGGTCCTCGAGCTGCTCGAGCGCCATGTAGCCCGCCGTGCCCTTGGTCGTGCCGTGTCTCGTGAGCGAGACGCTCTGGCTCGCGCCCTTCGCCAGCGGGTCGAAGTGCTTCGCGAGGCCGAGGTCGGCGAGGAGCGGGCGTCCGTCCCCCGCGAACAGGACGTTCTCGGGCTTCACATCGCGGTGCACGATCCCGCGCGCGTGGGCGGCTCCGAGCGTCCGGGCGAGCGCGAGCCCGAGCCTCACGGTCTCCTCGACAGGGAGCGGTCCCGCCTCGAGCCTCTTCCGGAGCGTGCCTCCGGGGACGAACGGCATGACGAGCCACGCCCCCTCGGCCGAGACGCCCGCGTCGAGGAGGCCGACGAAGCCGTCTCTCTCGCCGAGCGACGCGAGGAGTCTCCGCTCCCGCTCGAAGTGGGCGAACGTCTCCGGGTCCACTCTGAGGAGGAGCTTGAGCGCGGCCTCGCGCCCGTCGGGTGCGCGGACGCGGTAGACGACGCCCATGCCTCCTCGGCCGAGCTCGTTCAGGACCTCGTAGGGGCCGATCTTCATCTGCGAGGAAGATGCCAGTCTCCGGGCGCGCGCGCCTCCGCGGGGAGCCGGCTCACCTCGGGTTGGCCGCGATCCAGGCGCGCGCCTCGTCCGCGTGCTGCTTGTCGCCGGGGGGCGCGAGCTCCAGGAAGCGCTCGTAGTCGGAGCGCGCGCCGTCCCGGTCGCCGAGCTCCGCGAGCGCCCTGCCGCGGTAGAGGTGCGTCTCGGGCCTCTCCGAGCGCTCGAGCGCCTGCGTCAGGTCGGCGACCGCGCCATCCAAGTGCTTCACGCCGCGGGCGAAGCCGCGCGTTCGCCACCCGAGCTCGAGGGTGGGTCCGAGCTCGATCGCCCTCGTGGCGTCCGCGATCGCGCCGTCCATGTCGTCCTGCCTCAACCGGAGCTCGGCGCGGAGGGCCCAGGCGACCGGGTAGTCCGGCTCGAGCTCGATCGCGCGCGTCGTATCCGCGATGCCTCCGTCCACGTCGCCCATGTGTCCCCGCGCCTCCGCGCGCGACGCCCAGGCGAGGGCGATGTCCGGCGCGAGCTCGATCGCCTTCGTCGCATCCGCGATCTCTGCTCCGGGGTCCACGGAACCGCGGACGACGCCCCGGATCTGCCAGGCCCAGGCGAGACCGGGATCGAGCTCTATCGCCCTCTCGGCGTGCGCAAGGCCCTCGCGGGCGTTCGGCCGCTCCATGGCCAGCACCGTCTCGCGGATCGCCTCGGCCGCGGCGAGCGTCGAGTCGAGCTCGAGCGCGCGCGTGGCGTGCTCGAGCGCCTCGGGGGCCGAGTGGCGGCGGAGCGCGTCCCGGGCGAGCGCGAGATGCTCGAGGGCCTCCCTCCTCCGCGGAGGCTCGGGAGCGGGCGGGGGCTTCGCCGTGGCCGGCCGCGGCGTGGCCGGGTGCTCGCGCGGAGCGAACGCGAGGGCGAGCCCCGCGCCCGCGGCGAGGAGGGCGAGCGTCGCGAGGAGCGTCTTCCTCCGCGAGCCCGCGGGAGGCGCCGCGAGAGCGCGCGCGACGGCGTGGCCGTCTCGCAAGCGCGCGCGCGGATCCAGGGCGAGCATGCGCGCGACGATCGGCGCGAGCCAGGCCGGCGTCTTCTTCGGGAGCAGCCGTGGGCCTGCCTGGAGCGACACGACGTATTCGAGCAGTCCCCCGGGGAAGGGCCGCTCGCCCGCGAGGCACTCGTGGAGGATCGCCCCGAGCGCGAAGACGTCGCAGGGGGGCCCCGCGCTCTTCGAGTCCTCGATCTGCTCCGGCGCCATGTAGCCGGACGTTCCCGCGATCGTGCCCGTCGCCGAGAGCGAGCGGCTCGCGGTCGCTCCGGGGACGTCGCGGCGGAAGTGCTTCGCGAGCCCGAGGTCGAGGACGAGGGGCTCGCCCGCGGCCGTGAAGATGACGTTCTCGGGCTTCATGTCCCGGTGGACGATCCCGCGCTCGTGGGCGCGCCCGAGGGCCGTCGCGAGCTTCCGCATGAGCGCGACCGCGTCCTCCGGGGGGAGCGCTCCGCGCCGGAGCCTCTCGCGGAGCGTCCCGCCGGGGACGAGGGGCATGACGAGCCAGCGCCTGGTCCCGTCGATCCCCGAGTCGAGGATCGGCACGAAGCCCTCCGCCAGGCCCAGGCTGGAGAGGAGCCGCCGCTCGCGCTCGAAGGCGTCCCGGGCGTCGGGATCGTCCCCGGGGAGCACCTTGACCGCGACCTCGCGCCCGTCCGCGGCGCGGGCGCGGTAGACGACGCCCATGCCTCCGCGTCCGAGCTCGCCCACGACCTCGTAGGCGCCGATCTTCATCGGCCGGAAGAGTGGCAGCCCGTCACGGCGCGCGCTTCCTCGCGTTCTCCAGGAGACCGCGGATACTCGGCGCTTCCGGCCCCGAGGGGTCGAGCTCGAGCGCGTGCGTCAGGTCCGCGATCGCCTGCTCGCCCTCCCCCTTGAGCATGTGGGCCTGACCGCGCCTCTCCCAGGCGCGCACGTCCCCGGGGGAGAGCTCGATCGCCCGGGAGAAGTCGGCGATCGCCGCATCGTAGTCGCCCTTCTGGCCGTGCGCCGAGCCGCGGTCGGTCCAGGAGTCGCCGAGCTTCGGGTCGAGCTCGATCGCCTTCGTGTAGTCGGCGATCGCGCCGTCGAGGTCGTTCGTCGCGGATCGCACGAGGCCGCGGGTGCGCCAGGCGGCGACGAGCCCGGGCTCGAGCTCGAGGGCCCTCGAAGGGTCGGCGAGCGCGCCTTCCATGTCGCCCTTCTTGAGGCGCAGGACGGCGCGGTTGTGCCAGTCCACCGCCTCCCCGGGCTCGAGCTCGATGGCCCTCGTGTAGTCGGCGATCGCGGCATCGAAGTCGCCCTTCTTGCCGAGCGCGTCGGCGCGCGTCGCGAGGGCGGAGGGCTGCCTCGGGTCGAGCTCGAGCGTCCTCGTGAGGGCGGCGATCGGCCCGTCGAGGTCGCCCTTCTTCGCGAGCGCGTGGCCGCGGGTGGTCCAGGCCGAGACGAACCGGGAAGTGCTTCGCGAGGCCGAGGTCGGCGAGGAGCGGACGTCCGTCCGCGGTGAAGAGTATGTTCTCGGGTTTCACGTCCCGGTGGACGATCCCGCGCTCGTGCGCCGCTCCGAGCGCGGTCGCGAGCGCGAGGCCGACCGCGACCGTCTCCTCCACGCCGAGCGGTCCCTTCGCGAGCTTCCGCCGGAGAGTGCCTCCGGCGGCGAGGGGCATGACGAGCCACGGCGTCTCCGCGGAGACTCCCGCATCG
>FTGE01000821.1_pt1 | contig 12209 bp, 9 predicted proteins | sample 1640581 | NCBI WGS metagenome assembly FTGE01 (sample SAMEA3914789, study PRJEB12502) | metagenome | biome: forest; material: soil | place: Canada | collected 2011-07-03 | depth 0.3 m | reverse complement strand
TCCGTGAGCGCCAGCATCGTGATGATGACGATGAGGGCGACGAGGGCGAGGAGCCCCGTCTGGAGCCAGAAGAAGCGCTTGCGCCGGAAGGCGGCGCGGAGCTCCTTCAAGAGGATCGGGTCGTCGAGGAGAGCACCGAGCCACGCGATCCCCCGCGCCGCCTTGCTGCTCGCACCCGGCGGTGCTTGCGTGGCGGTCACCTGTACCCCCTGATCACCGGGTCCTTCGAGAGGTCCTCGAGGAGGAGCTGCGCGTCGTCGCGCGCGTCGGGCGGGAGGTACCCGACCAGGAGGCGCAGGATCTCCCGCGCCTGGCAGCGGCCGAGCGCCGTCCCCTTCGCGAGCTTCTTCGCCCTGTCGAGGAGGTGCTGGTCGCTCTCCGCCCGGGCGACGGCCGCGTGGACCGTCTCGAGGTTCGGGAGGCCCGCGCGCGCCTGCTCGAAGAAGATGAGCGCCTCCCAGGCGCGCCCCTCGGCGAGCGCCTGCTCGCCCTGCCGGACTCCCCGCCGTCCGCGCTGCGCCGTCTCGACCGCCTGGATCCGCTTCTTCGCCTCGGCCATCCAGACGTCGTTCGCGAACTCGCGCTCGGCGACGGCGCGCCACTGCCGCGTCGCGTCGTTCAGGTCGGCCGGGACCGCCTCGCAGGCGAGCGCGAAGGAGCGGGCCGTCTGGGTCCAGCGATCGACCCGGGAGCGGATCTCCTGGACGGTGGGGCCGTCGATCCCGGTGTTCGAGAGGATCACGTCCACGAGCATGCGCGCCTTCTCGAGGTCGCCGTTCTCGAAGGCCTCCTGCGCCGACTCGACGTACTTCTGCGTCGCGATGCGCGCCCGCTGCTTGAGCGCCTCGCCGTGCCAGCGCGAGGTGGGCGGGATCGACGAGAGCATGGCGATCACGTCGTCGTACTCCTCCTGCCAGCGCTCGTTGGCGACGCTCCGCGCGTAGTCGACCACGTCCTCGTCGCGCGCCTGGTCCTCGCCCTGGACGACGAGGAGCGCGAGGTCGCGGTCGGGCCGCGCGCGACCCGCGACCTCGAAGGCCGGGGGGGCGTTCTTAACCTGGGCCATGTAGGTGATCTCGCGCGTCATGTCGGCGCCCATGGCTCCGTCGAGCGAGGCGGTCGCGACCTTCTGCTGCTCCTCGGAGGCGACGACGGCCAGCACCTCGGCGCGGTCGGGCTTGACGGAGCTCTCGACCGTCCCGCCCTGGATGACGTGCTCCTTGCCGTGCTCGAGCGGCGGGACGCGGTATCCCTTGAGGTCCCCCGGGATGAAGATCACGCCCGGTCCGAGGTCGAGACTCGTCCCGTTCCTGATCAGGACGTGGCTCGGACTGTTCGGCGTGCTCTCGATCTTGACCTCTATGGTGACGGCGCCTCCGAGCGGGAACGGGCCCTTCGCCTGGAAGAACGCCCGCTCCCAGAGGTTGAGCGGGAGGTCGGGGAAGGTGAAGCGGCCTCCGTCCTGACGCACGCGCGCGCGGTCGACGCCGCTCGCGGCGTCGCCCTCCTTCCACGAGCGCTGCGTCGCCACGAGGAGGGCGTCCGAGGAGACGGTGTACTTGGTCGAGCTCGCCGAGCGGATCCGGAGCCCGGCGACCTCGCGTGCGAGGTCCTTGCCCGGGTGCGTCTCGATCACGGCGAGGCGGTCGATCGAGGTGCTCGAGCCGCGCATGATGTAGCCCGCGACGAAGCAGACGACGGTGAAGACGAGCGCGATGGCCGGGTTCGTGACGACGCTCAGGACGGGTGTCGAGCCGCGCTTCACGACCCTGTGGTTCAGCGGGCCCATGCAGACGAGGTAGAGGAAGACGACCGGGACGAGGTAGAGAGGCGTGGGGAGCTGCCCCTCCTTCACCGCCTCCTCGAACCAGGGAGCGAGCCTCTCGTCCTCGGCGCGGCGCCGGTCGGGCGCCGGCTCGATCGCCGCGTGGAGGAGGCGCGCCAGCTCCTCGCGCGAGTGCGGCCACTGCGCGAAGGGCGAGCCGTCGAGCTCGAACGCCGTGAAGATCACGTCGCCCGCCCCGTGCTTGTAGGCCGTGAAGTAGGGGATCCGCTTGCCGTCGAATCTCTCGCCGCCCGCACGGATCCCTCGCTGGTTCGAGCGGATCGTGAACATGCGGCAGGAGGTCGAGGGAGGCGTCGAGGGCGCGAGCTTCTCCAGGTTGTCGAGCCGCACGTTCTCGATCTCGCCCGTGACGGCATCCTCGGGGAGGAGCGCCTTCACGAGCTCGTCCCGGAACCAGGCGGGGTCGTTCCCCGGGAGGAGGAGGATCCTGCCTCCGTTCCGCACCCACGCGAGGAGCGAGCGGCGCCGCGGCTCGTCGAGGTCGCGCGCGCTCGTCTGCGAGAGGGCGAGCACGTCGAGCCCGTCGTAGCCCTCGGGCCGGTCGGGGAGCTCCCTCGGCTCGACCTGGGCCCACGAGAGCGTGATGGGCGGCGGAGTCCCCGACTGCGCGGGCGGGGGCGGCTCGAGCCAGTTCAGGAACGAGCGGTCGGGCGGCGCTTCGCGCACGAGGAGCGCGTGGACGGCGACCGGCGCCTCGCGCCGCTGGCGGTTCTGGGACGTGCGCCAGGTGATCGTGCGGCTCACGTTGCCGTTGTTGGGCGTCCGGCCCGCGACGAGGACGTTGAGGTCGAGCGAGGTCGCTCCCTCGTGCGCCTTCACGTAGAGCGTCTCGACGCGCTTCGCGTGCACGGGGAGCACGACGGACTTCTCGCTCGTCCAGAGGTCGCCGGTCTTTCCGTCGGCGCCGTTCCCCTTGACCGTCGCGATCAGGTCCACCCTCGTCTCGGTGCCGAGGTTCTCGAGCGGGACGCTCACCGGGATCCAGCCCGGGTCGAGCTCGTCGAGGTAGCCGAGGCGCGCCGTGCCGACCTGGACGTTGGCGACGCCCTGGGCGAACGCGGTCCCGGAGAAGAAGATGAGGAGGAGAAGCGCGACCAGAAACGGCCGAGCACGATCACGATCACGATCACGATCACGAAACGGAGCGAGCCCCGTGCTCGTGATCGTGATCGTGCTCGTGATCGGCCGTTCGTTCCTCACTGGAGCTTCCCCTTCGTCACGGCCATGAAGATCGCCTCGAGGTCCTTCTCTTCTTCCGCGAGACCGGTGATCGGGACCTCTTCTTTGGCCAGCGCTCCGAGGAGCCGGTGGAGCTCGGTCGAGGGGCCGAGGAACCGGAGCCCGATCGCGCGCTCGTCCCGGCGCTGGAGCGCCGCCACGTCGGGACGGGCGGCGAGGAGAGCCATGGCCTTCTCGGTGCCCTCGAGGCTCGCGAACTTCATGGCGCAGCGGGTGCCGCGCTCCTCGGTCCCGTTCTTGCCAGGAGAGGTGCCGTTCCCCGAGGGAGCGGCATGCTCGTGCTCTCGGACGCGCGCCTCCACGTCGGCGACCTTGCCCGCCGCTAGGAGCTCGCCGCGCTCGATGATCCCGACCTCGGTGCACACGTCCGAGAGCTCGGTGAGGATGTGAGACGAGATCACGATCGTCTTCCCCATGGCCGCGAGCTCCTTGAGGAGCACGCGGAGCTCGATGCGCGCGCGGGGGTCGAGGCCGTTCGCCGGCTCGTCCAGGATCAGGACCTTGGGGTCGTGGACGAGCGTCTTCGCGAGGCAGAGGCGCTGGCGCATGCCCTTGGAGAGGCTCGCCACGAGCTTCTTCTCGTGCTGCGTGAGGTCGGTGAGCGCCATGACGTCGGCGACCGTGCGCGCCCGCTGGCGGCGCGTGAGCCCGTAGGCCGCGGAGAAGAAGTCGAGGTACTCGAGGACGGTGATCCCCTCGTAGACGCCGAAGTCGTCGGGCATGTAGCCGATGATCCGGCGCACCTTCTCCGGGTAGTCCACGACGTCGATGCCGTCCACCTTGACGGATCCGCCCGAGGGCTCGAGGAGCGTCGCGAGGATCCGGATCGTCGTCGTCTTCCCGGCGCCGTTGGGGCCTATGAAGCCAAAGACCGCTCCCGGGCTCACGTCGAACGAGAAGTCCTTGATCGCCGTGAAGCCGAGGAAGACCTTCGTGAGCGAGCGGACCTCGATCACGCCTTGAGCCTGCCCGCGGAGGGGCTCCGCCCCCCCGCATCCCCCCCGGGCTCCTGCGCCGGGAGGGCGGTCAGGACCTCGGAGAGGATCCTGTCCGTCGAGAGCCCCTCGGCCTCGCCCTCGAAGTTCAGGATCACGCGGTGGCGGAGCGCGGGGAGCGCCGCCTGCTTCACGTCGTCGGGGTCCACGTGGGCGCGTCCCGCCCGGAGCGCGCGCACCTTCGCCGCCAGCACCATGGCCTGGGCGCCGCGCGGGCTCGAGCCGTAGCGCACGAAGCGCTTCACCGCCTCGGGGGCCTCGGCGGCGTCGGGGTGCGTCGCGCGCGCGAGGCGCGCCGCGTAGCGGAGCACGCTCTGGGCGACGGGGACCTCGCGTGCGAGCGCGCGCATCTCGAGGATCTGGGGCCCGGCGAGCACCTGCGACGGCTCGGCCGTCTTCGCTCCCGTCGTGCGCTCGAGGATCGAGACGAGCGCGTCCACTTCCTGGGACTTCACGTCGATCTTGAGGAGGAACCGGTCGAGCTGGGCTTCCGGCAGGGGGTAGGTCCCCTCCATCTCGATCGGGTTCTGGGTCGCGAGGACGAAGAAGGGCTCCGGGAGAGGGCGGCGTTCGCCGGCGACGGTGACCGCGTGCTCCTGCATGGCCTCGAGGAGGGCGCTCTGGGTCTTCGGCGTCGCGCGGTTGACCTCGTCCGCAAGGACGACGTTCGCGAAGATCGGTCCCTTCTGGAACTCGAAGCGCTTCCGTCCCGACTCGTCCTCCTGGACGACCTGCGTCCCGAGGATGTCCGCCGGCATGAGGTCGGGCGTGAACTGGATCCGCCGGAACTCGAGCCTGAGCGCCTGGGCGAGCGACCGGACGAGGAGCGTCTTCCCGAGCCCGGGGACTCCCTCGAGGAGCGCGTGTCCGCCCGCGAGGATGCACGCGATCGTCTGCTCGAGGACCTCGTCGTGTCCGACGATCGCCTTCCTGAGCTCGTTCTCGAGCGTGCGTGCCGCCTCCCGGAAGCGCGCGGCTTCCTGCGCCACATCACGATCGGCCATGGCTCCCCCTTCCGTTTACGCCCGAAGCGGCGTCAAGGTTTCCCGAGGTCGAAGTAATCCCGCACCGTCCGCTCGCGCGAAGCCGGCACGCGTTTCCTGTCGAGCGTCGCCCGGAGCGCCGCGCGATCGCTCTCGGGGAGGTCTCCCGGCGCCGTGGACCAGTCGAGCCGCGCCTTGTTCTTGACCAGCTCGTCGCTGGATTCGCCCGGTGTCGTTTCATGTCCAGGAGATACGACACGCGAAGGCGGCTCATGGTTCCCTGGGACTTCGGGATTTCCGCCCGCCCGCTGGCGAGCGGTGGGGCCGCTTTCCCCTCCGGTTCCGGCTCCGGCTCCGGGTCCAGGTCCGGCTCCGGCTCCGGGTCCGGCTCCGGCTCCGGTACCGGGTCCGTTCCCGTTCCCGTTTCCGTTCCCGTTCCCGGTCGTTCCCTTCCCGTTCCCGTTCCCGTCCCCGTTCCCGTCCGTCGCGTTGCCTCCGGTTTGCCCGTCGCCTGCTCCCGTCGAGCCGTGGGCGCCGGCCTTGCGTATCTCGTCCACGACGTTCTGAGGCAGCTTCTTCACGAGCTCCTGAGCTTGCTCCGGCGTCATGCCAGGCTGTTTCCCGTCTGGCGTCGGAGGCGCGTTCTTCTGCATCTCCATGGCGGCCTTGGCAAGCTTCTCGATCGTCCTGGGCGAGAGCTTCTCGAGCACGCGCTGGGCGTCCTCGGGTGAGATCGGCGGAGTCTCGCTGGCCCCCTCCTGTTGCTTCTCCTGTTGCCGCTCCTGGGCGAGCTTCATGGCCTTGGCGATGACTTCGGGCGGCACGAGCTCCGCCATGCGGGCGAGGGCCTCGGGCGGGATCCCCTCGCGCTCGTCTCCGGCCTTGGGCGCTTCTTCCTTCCTGGCCGTCTCCTGGATCTCCTTCTTCAGCTCATCGGGCAGGGGCTTCTCGGGGTCCCGAGCGGCCTGGGCGAGCTTCTGGAGCGTCTCCTCGGGGAGCTTGTCGAGGAGCTTCTGCGCGTCCTCCATGGAAGGCGCGGGCTTCTTCTCCTCCGGTCTCTCGTTCCCCGGAGTTGGATCTCCCGCGGCCGCGTTCTCGTCGAGTGCCTTCTTGACGAGCTCTTGCAGCTTCTCCGACGTTCCGGAGGGACCGTCCTTCGGCGGATGAGAACCCTCCTTCGGCGGAGGAGAAGGCGCCGTCTCGCGCGCAGCCTGCGCCTCGTCGGCGACGGGCTTCTCCGGGGGGCGTTCTCCGCTCGGCGTGGCGCCTTCGACGAGGCCAACAGGCTTCTCGCCCGTGAGCGCGGCGCGAGCCTCCTCGACGGCGGCGCGGGCCTTCTCGAGCTCGGCGCGGGCCTTCGCCTCGTCGGTCTTCGAAGGCTGCGCGGCGAGCGTCTTCGCGAGGGTCTCGAGCGGGGGCTTGATCTCGTCCGGTGTCTTCTCGCCCTGGGGTGGCTCGAGGGCGTGGGCGGCTCGCTCGAGGGCCTCGCGGAGCTCGGGCGTCTCGGACGCGGCGCGCGCGGCCTCCTCGAGGGTCTTCCGCGCCTTCTCGCGGGCCACGGGGTTGCGCGCGAGCTTCTCCGCGACGGCGGCCACGCCCGCCCGCTGCGGGCGAGCGAGCGGAGCGAGGTCGCGTTCCCCCTCGAGGGCCTCGCGCACCTCGCGCCGGGCGGCAGCTCGACCACGTTCGACGCGGAGTCGCTCCTCGGCCTCGCCGAGCTTCGCGAGCGCCTCGCGCTTCCCGAGGCGGCCCGCTTCGAGGTCGGCGAGGAAGCCGCGGAGCTCCTTTCCCGCCTCGTCGAGCTCGCGTCGTTCGTCGCCCGCGGGGAGGGCCTGGCTCGCCTCGCGGAGGCGTTCGCCCGCCTTCGCGATCGCGTCGAGGGCGGGTTTCTCGACGGGCTTCTCGGGTTCGGGGGCGCTCGCGCGGAGTCGCTCGACCGGGAAGAAGAAGATCCCCAGGGCTGCGAGGAGCACGAGGGCGACGGCGCGCGTCCGTCGCGGGACTCCGAGAGGTGCGACGCGGGCGGGCTCCAGCGAGCTCGCGAGACGGTCGGCTTCGGCCTCGACGAGGGTGCGCCACGCGTGTCCCGTCGCGGCCACTTCGAGGGCGGTCGTGAACGTCGCGCCCGCGGCGCTCCGTTCCTCGGCCACGGCGGCGGCGTGCTGGCGCGACACTCGTCGGAGGGCGCCACGGAGCATGCCGCCCGCCGCCGCGACGGCGACGGGTGCGAGCGCGAGGACGAGGCCGTCGCGCTCGCCGAGCGAGGCGATCGTCCCTTCCTGGAAGGCGATGCGCGCGAGCGCGACTCCGAGGGCGGCGGGTGTCGCCATGAGGGCGAAGCGAGCGCCCTCCTCGAGCGCCTGCATGGCACGGATGCGTCGCTCCACGCTCGTCAAGCGTTGGTCGAGCTCGCCCATCTTGGTCTTCATTCTAGATGGAACACACCGGATCCGTCAGGGACGCGCTTGCGGGCCATGGGAAGTCGTCGGGATCCGAGCGACGGACCTTGGCATGGGCGGGAAGGTTGTCGGGATCGTCACGAGGGGAGGCGGGACCGGGAGAGAGGGCGTCGGGATCCGACGAAGAGGCGTCGGGATCCAACGGAAGGGCGTTGGGATCCGACGGAATGGCTTCGGGACTGAACGAAAACGCGTCCGGATCCGACGGAAACGCGTCGGGATCCGACGGAAACGCGTCGGGATTGAACCAAAGCCCGTGGGGATTGGAAGAAAGCGCGTTGGGATCCGACGAAAACGTGCGGGGATTGGAAGGAAGGGCGCGAGGATCGAGAGCAAAGGCGCGAGGGACGCTCGGAGTGCACTCGGCGTGGCTCGTTCGTGCGCGATCGTGGCTCCCTCGCGCGCGATCGTGGCTCCCTCGTGCACGATCGTGGCTCCCTCGCGCGCGATCGTGGCTCCCTCGTGCGCGATCGAGCCTCCCTCGCGCCCGATCGAGCCTCCCTCGCGCCCGATCGAGCCTCCCTCGGCCACGATCGAGCCTCCCTCGTGCCCGATCGAGCCTCCCTCGGGCACGAACGAGCCTCCCTCGGGCACGAACGAGCCTCCCTCATGCACGATCGAGCCTCCCTCATGCACGAACGAGCCTCCCTCGGGCACGATCGAGCCTCCCTCGGGCCCGATCGAGCCTCCCTCGGGCACGAACGAGCCTCCCTCGTGCCCGATCGAGCCTCCCTCGGGCACGAACGAGCCTCCCTAAGGCCCGATCGAGTCTCCCTCGTGCACGAACGAGCGTCGGATGTCACCTAGTGGACTTCGTTCGTCTCGGATCGAAGCTCGATCCGGCGCGATCGAAGCTCGTCCGGGCTCATCGGAGACGCGAACGCGCGTGATCGAGACGCGCCCCGACACGAACGAAGTCCCATCGGACACATCCGAGCCTCGTTCGCGTCGCTTCGACGCTCGATCGTCTCTGTGCGAAGCTCGATCGTGCCGATGCGAGGGACGAGCCTGCCCGATGTGAAAAGAAAAACGTCCGCTCTCAGCTCGCCGCGGGCGGCTCCTGCGGAGCGGGCGACTTGTGCTGCGCGCCGTTCGCCCCGCCGCTGACCCCACCCTGCGCGTCCGCCTTCGTGAACACCTGGGGCTTCGAGGGATGCGGATCGGCCTTCATGAAGAACGTCGAGAACGCGCTCGAGAGCCGTCGCGGCAGGCTCGCCCGCTCCTGGCGGTTCTCCTTCAAGATGTAAGCGCGCTCACGAACGACCGAGCTCTTCGTGACGAGCTTGAAGATCTCCGTGCGAGGAATGAGACAGAGCCCACCCCGGCGGAGCTTCTCGCCGATCTCGACGTAGTTCTCGGCGAAGTACTTGAGCGTCTGGTAGTAACCCTCGAAGAGCCCTTCCTTCATCTTGTCGAGGCGCAACATGTTGTAGAAGAACTCGTCGGGCTTGGACTCGAGGTGGATCGTCCGCTGCTTGACCTCCTCCTCGAGGTGCCCCTCGACCGCCTTGAGCCGGCTGTAGATGAGCTTCCGGTAGAGCTGCTCCATGTGGTCGAAGATGTTGTTGAGCGGCCCGTTGAAGGGGACGATCGGGTTGATCGTGACGACGACGTCGATCGGCAGCGCCTCCATGATCTTGCGGCGGCCGATCGTCTTGCCGATCGCGCCGTCCACGAGGTCGTACATTTTCCCGCCGCGCGGGCCGTCCTCGAAGGCGAGAGGCGTCGTGACGCCCGGGATCGAGCACGAGGCGCGGATCGCCCGGGAGACGGGGATCTTGTCGTAGGGCGGGAGCCCGAAGTAGATGGTCGAGTCCTGCTCGTCCGGCGGGGACGAGAGGAGCCGCGCGGCGTTGAAGCGCTCGGCGATGATGAAGAGGTAGCGCCCGCGCTCGCGCACCTCCTCGAAGGTGTTCGCGAGGCCGAAGCGCTTCTCCATCTCCTCTATGTAGCGCTCGATCCCCTCGCCCGTGAACAACCCTCTCGGGAGGATGTCCTGGGTCGTAGCGATCAGCTCGAAGCCGAGCCGGGCCGCGCGCCTTATGATCGGCATGGCCCAGCGCGAACCGCGCCCGCGGTAGACGCGCTCGGGGCCGCGGCGGAGGTCGTTCGCGATCACCTTCGCGACCTTGAGCGGCACCAGGGGGAGGCGCTTGAGCCCGCGGAGGTATTCCTTCACGTCCGGCGTGAAGTAGGCGGTCACCGGGAAGGTGAGCGCCTCGCGGACGAGCTCGACGATCGGGATGCCGGAGACGACACCCGAGGCGAGGAACGACCCGCCCGAGATCCCGCAGGCGACCTTGAAGTAGCGCGGCAGGTGATCGCGCCGTCCGTTGCGCACGTCGGGCGGGATCAGGGCGAAGACCTCGTCGAGGCGCGCCTCGCACTCGCGGAGCGGGACCTGCGCGTCCGCCATGTAGTCGAAGAAGGAGGCCTTGAGCTCGTTGCGCGTGGAAGGGTCGCGGATGATCTGATCGAGACCCACGAGGTGTCCGAGGGCCTTGGCCGTTCCGACGAGGCCACCACCCCCGAAGCAGATCGCGTTCATCTTGGCGGTGTCGATCGGCCTTGCCTCCGCCGGCGGACGCCGGTCTCAGGGTCCCGACCCGCGTGGAGCTTAGCCAGGTTGACGCGGCGCGACAAGCCCGGGACCCGTGCATTCACTACACTGGAGTTCTCATGAGCTACGACGTCGTCGTTCGCTTCGCGACCCCGGTGGCGATGAAGACCCTCACGAAGACGTTCCTCGCGCTCCACGGATTCAGGGACGACCGGGGCGGTCTCTCGTGGACGTGCACGCGAAAGGCCGACGACTGTGCCTTCACCGTCGAGGCCAGAGGCGTCGATCGCGGCGCGGTTCCGGAGCTCGGGTGGAGCGTCCGGTGGGGAGGATCGCGAGACGAGATCCTCGTCTTCGCCGGCGCGATCACGGAGATCGCGGAGAAGCACGGGGGCACGGTCGTGCTCGTCTCCGGCGATGGGGCGAGCGTCGCGCCCGCCGCTGCCTTCGAGCGGATCGTCGCCGACTGGACTAAGGCCGGCGTCGGGGTCGGTCAGGCTCTCGCGTCGCTGCCCGCTCTCGGTCTCGTCCCCGTGGACGAGCGGACCGCGACGCGCATCCGCGTGGGTCAGCTCGTGGCCCAGCTCGGCGAACAGGCGGAGTCCGAGTCGGCGCGCGAGGACCTCGAGGCGCTCGGCGCGGAGGCCATCTTCGAGGCGCTCGAGCACGAGAAGGACGAGCGCGGGCGCCGCGCGCTCGGGGACGTGCTCTCCGAGATGGGCGAGAGCGTGGCGGAGCTCATGGCGCGGCTCGTGCCGCTCGACGCCCTCGTCGCGCGGGTCCACGACGACGGGAGTCGGTCCGAGGCCGAGGAGGCTCTCCGGAGTCTCGGCGACCGGGCCGTCGATGCTCTCTTCGAGGCTTACCTCCGCGAGACGGATGACGGGCGACGCGTCACGCTCGAGCTCACGCTCGAGGAGGTCTCGGGCAAGGACGCGGCAGACCTCATGATGGCCCGCGTGCCGCTCGCGACGCTCGTCGCCCTGGTCCACGACCTCGACAACGCCGCGGATGCCCTCGAGCGGATCGGCGCGCCGGCGGTCGAGGCGATCTTCGACGCCTACGACGCCGAGCCCGACCGGGACCGGCGCTTCACGCTCGCGGACGTGCTCGAGCGGCTCGGCGGGGCACCCGGGCCTCGGATCCTCGAGCTCCTCCGGAAGGGCGGGTCGCGCCGTCGCCTCGAGCTCCCCTCACGCAGATCCAGAGGCTCGAGCCGACGGTCGAGCTCCTCGACGCCCTCGTGACGCGCATGATCGCCGAGCCCGACCTGGTGGAGCCCGACGATCGCGTCTATTACCTCGAGCACTTCGAGCCGCTCGGCGACGCGGCGAAGAGCTCCCTCGCGCGGCTCGAGGGCCGGCGCTCCTCGTAAGGCCTGGTCTTCGTTCCGGTAAGGAGAATCCGCGCGGACGTTCGTCATGCTCGGGCTCGCATTCCTCGCCCTCTCGAGGGTTCGCGTGCGGCTCGGAGTGCTCGGCGCAGGTGGCTTGCTGGTCGTCCAGGGCGCGGCCCTCTTCTCCGCGCTCGTGGGCGTCGGGTTCATCTACTCGAGCGTGATCGTCTTCCACAAGCTCCAAATGGCGCTCATGCAGTGATCACCGCGGGAGCTCCGTCCACTCGTAGGTGAGCCGCGTCGAGGACTCCCGGAGCGTGAGCCTCTCCACGACCCGCGAGCGGACGACGCGGGTCGCCCCGAAGATCGTGTGCCCCTCGAGCTCGCGCGCGTCTCCCACAGCCCCCTCGGCCGCGCCCTTCCAGTCGATCTCGACCTCGTGCCCCGGGAGCTCGCGTCCCTGGCACTCGACCGGAACGGGAAACGCCAGCGGCTCGTCGCGCCGCGAGGCGAGCGGAGGACGGACCACCGTCCACGTCCCCACGGACTCGGTGCCGCCGTCCTGGGCCACGTGGAGGAGCGTCTCGAGGAGGCTCGTCGTGCGCGCGTCGTTCGAGAGGCCCATGACCTCGAGGTCGAGGGCCTTCGCGATCTCGGTGACTCCGCTCGCGCTCCAGACCCGCCCCGAATAAGGATCGACGATCGCGGTGAACGTCTTGCCGATCCCTCCGTCCGCGCGGATCGTCTTGCCCTTGACCTCGGTCTCGACCGACTCGATCGTCGCGACGAGG
>FTGE01001064.1_pt1 | contig 12284 bp, 11 predicted proteins | sample 1640581 | NCBI WGS metagenome assembly FTGE01 (sample SAMEA3914789, study PRJEB12502) | metagenome | biome: forest; material: soil | place: Canada | collected 2011-07-03 | depth 0.3 m | reverse complement strand
GAAGACAGGATTCGATGCCTATGACGTCGCCGTCGAGATCGCACGCGAGATGCGGCCGATCGTCGAGAAGGTGAGACGGTTCGACAAGGACCTCGCCGACCAGACACGAAGCGCCTGCCAGTCGATAGGACTCAACGTCGCGGAGGGCGATAGGAGGACCGGAGGCGACCGGAACCACCTCTTCAAGGTCGCCCTCGGAAGCACCGGAGAGACCCAGGCAGCCCTCCACCAGGCCGAGGCCTGGGGATACGTCAGGGAAGAGGAGACGACCAAGGCCCTCGAGCTCCTCGATCGGGAGAAGGCGATGCTCTGGAAACTCGCCAACAGGTGAGGAGGGCAGCGGGCGGGCGCCTCGAGCCCGCCCGCTCGATCAGCGAGTCGCTCATGCGATTCCCGGCGCCGATCAGAAAATGGCCGCGCACTTCATTCTCGATTGCCAAGATCGTGGTGTGAAGCGACGGGCGAACGTGCTGGCGGCGGTCGCGGCGAGCGGACTCGTCGTCGGGCTCGCCGCGTTCTTCGTCGAGCCTCCTTCGCGCGAGCACCCGCCCACCGAGCCGCCGCGCTCGCCCCTCGCCGCGGTGGCTTCGTCGGCACCGCTCGCAGAGCCACCGCGGAAGGGCGACGATGCCGCGCTCGCCGCGGCGCTCGCCCAGGCGATCGAGCTCGCCCATGACCTCGATCCGGCTGCCGAGAGCCAGCTCGCGGAGATCCTCGCCGCGGCCGAGCGCGCGGGAGCCGACGCGGTCGCGAGGCGCGCGCGAGGCGAGACCGAGAAGCTCCGCGCGGCGCTCGCGCGGCAAGCACGCGAGACGGCGACGTGGCTTGCCCAGGAGGCCCGCGCGCTCGCGGGCGAGGTCTCGCCCGCGGGGATGGGGCGCTTCGCCGAGGCGATCGCGGCGGCGCGCGAGGCCGGCGATCCCGCGGCCGCGGCGCGGCTCGAGAGGGAGCGCGACGCGCTCCGGCTCGAGCTCGAGCGGCGGCACGTGAACGACGTGGTCAAAAAACTCCGCGACGGCGTGCGCGTCGCCGACGGCTCCGACGATCCGGACGAGGCCGTGCAACAGGGCTTCGCGCGCCTGACGCGCGGCGAGGTCGCGGCCGTGGCTCCGCTCTTGCAGAAGCTCGTGAAGCGCGCCGAGGCGTCTCACGGCATCGCCGCGTGCACGAGCGCGCTCCATGACATCGCGCTCGCGCGGGCCGCGATCGACGAGGCGGTCACGCTCACGCACGATGAGGCGCCCTTCCGCGGACTGCGCGACAAGCTCGCAGGGAACGAGCTCCGCTGCCGGATCGAGGAGGGCGGCCGGGCGATCCGGCGTGGGGACGGCGCCGCGGCCGAGCTCCTCGACCTCGGCGCGCTCACGCGGCTCGACGGCACCGCGCCCGCGAACCCGCACATCCTCTACCTCGTCGGCCGCGCCCTCGAGGCGGACGGCCGCGCCGACGAGGCGCGCGGCCGCTACCTCACCGCGATCGGCACGGCGACCTGGCTCCCGAACGACGCGCCCATCGAGATCCTCCGCTGGCTCGCGCGCTGCCGGGCCGCCTCGAAGCAGATCTCGGAGCACTCGCCGGGCGGGCCGGGCTGGCGGCGTCTGCCGCGCGCTCGCTTCACGCTCTTCCAGGAGAACAAGGCGGGCAAGCTCGCCGCGCGCGTCGAGGCCGATCGCGCGCGGGCGCTCTCGCGCCTCGCGTTCGGGGACCCGATCCGCGTCCAGGCGTCGAAGACGGTGGTCTTCGTCTTCGCGAGCGAGGAGAGCTACCGGAGCTCCGGGCTCTCGCCGCGCCCCTGGGCCGGCGGACACGCATCCTGGGACTGGCTCGAGGACGGCCCCGCCTCGACGATCTGCGTCTACATGCCCGGCCAGGGCGCGCGCTTCGACGTCGACGACGTGCTCGGCCACGAGTGGGCGCACGTCCTCGTCGAGGAGCACACGCGCGGCGCGTCCCTCCCGAGCTGGGCGGTCGAGGGCGTCGCGACCTGGACCGAGCGCGACACGGAGCGGCAGCATTTTCTCGACTTCCTCAACCGGAAGGGCGTGAAGCCCGTGCCCTGGCCGCAGGCGATCACGGCGTGGTCCGACTGGCGCTACCGGGGCGAGGACCCGAACTGGGCCTATCACTTCTACGCGCAGTCGCTCCTCGCCTTCGACGTGGTCGGGCGGCGCGCGGGTTCCGCCGGCTCGGCGCTCCTCGCGATCGAGCGGCTCGCCGGCGCGGAAGACCCGTTCAAGGCGCTCGGGTTCCTGGATCGAGAGGACTTCGAGAAGCTCGCCGCGTCCGTGCTCGCGGGCGGGAAGTAGGACTCGAGGACGCGAGGGACCGGGCTCGAGGGACCTCTTGCCTGGACCAGTCAGTCAGAATCTCGAGGCGATCACTTCTCCGCGGGTCGAAGCAGAATCTTGCAGACGAACTCCATCTTCAATCGCTCGAAGAACGCGCCCATTTCTCGTTTCCAAGCTCGTTCGCGTAGTTCCGTGCGGATGTGATATTGCACAGCCTCGAAAGGCGCCTCCGTGTCGCGTCCCTGCTCAATGACGTCCACTACATGGAAGAAGCCAGGAGTCTCAACGAGGTGCACTCCCGACCGGGCGCTATCAGCGATTATCGCGTCCAGCTCTGCGTTGGTCGGAGCTCCCGAGCAGATGTAAGCGATGCTTCGGGTGAAGTGCGGGTCGATCGCGGTCGAGTTGGACGTTGACTCTGCCCAACCACCTGGATCTGCCCAACCACCTGGATTCTTCTCAGCACTTGCGCGAAGATCCTCGGCCAGGACCCTTGCCGTCGGGTTATCTGAAGTCTTGGAAATCGAAAGGACCAGAACCCTCCTGTATTCTGGAACAAAGAAGTCCTTTCCATGCGAAGCATAATAGTCCCGCATCTCGTCGTCACTCGGGTCCTTGACCCTGCTCTGCACTTCCTGCGCAAGCACCTTCTGAGCCAGACGGTGAATCTGCTTCAGTTGGACGAAGAACTCAAAGGGTACATGTAAGTCCGCGAAGCCGGACTTCAGGTGCTCGAGGCCACCCCACTTCTGCGCCACCGACTCAACAGCGGAGTCTACTTCCGCTACCTCCTTCGCGTTCAGAGAGAGTCCCAGGGAGCGTGCCTTGAGTGATAGAAGATGATCCTCGACAAGTACCCTGAGGTAGTGGCGCTCAAACTCCCTGGCAGCGTCGCCCCTGTGTTCCCCACAAAGGTCACGATACTCCGAGATGAGCCGAGACGCCTGTCTTAGCTCCCGCATCTGTATTTCATAAAGGCAAACATGCTCGGGAGTCTCGATACGAGCGACGACGACGTCGGCCTCTCTGTCCAGGTCCTGGCTTGTCGCTACCGTCGCAAGTAATAGTGTGCCAGCAGCCGCCCAGATGAGTCTGCGCATTGACCCCCTCAAGTCTTGGACGATACTCCGGGACAGTGTGACAGAGCCTGGCTCAGGTGCCAGCGGACCGGCTTGATTGAGTCTGGGTGCGAGCCCGCTTCCGCGCCAGGAGGTCGCGCAGCTCCTTCGCGACCTCCTCGAACGGAATGCCTGGCTCACCGGTGTCGAGGATCCGCCGGACGCGCCGGACGATCTCCTCGCGCCACGCCTTCTCGGTCGCGACCGGTTCCTCGCCCAGCGCGCCCTCGAGGCTCTCGAACAGCCGGGTCGCGAGGTCCGCGCGCACGTCGGGCGGCAGCCGGAGCGCGCGCTCGAGGATCTCCTGGGCTTCGTGAGTCATGTCTAGACCTCGCGCTTCAAGCCTAGCTGGGAAGACACCCGCCTTGCCCGGCGAATGCATCCGGGGGAGAAGAGAGCCGGGCCCCCCTCTGGAGGGCCCGGCCCCGAGCCCTCACGGGCTCTTGGTTGGAAGCCGCGAAGCCTCTACGAGCTCTTCACGGCAACCGGCGGCGGCGGCGCAGGCGGCGCGGGAGGCGCGACAGGCACCTCGGTCGCAGGCGGCACGACCGTGGTGCCCTCGGGGCCGATCGTCACCTGAGGCGTCCCGGTGACCCGGATCGCCTCCTTCTGACGACGGCCCAGAGTGCCGCGCTTCTGCCTCGTGAGCTTCGCCTTGGCCGCCGCGAGAACCTTCTTCTCGGAGCTGAGCTTGGGGCGCTTCTTACGAGGCGTGAACCCGCACGCGACGAGCACCGGGCTCTCCGACCCCACCTGGGACGCGAGTCCCACCTGGATGTCGTTCAGCAGCTCGAGCGCGGACGCCTTGTCAGCAGGCCGGTTCACGAGAATCGTGGAGATCGCCGCGCGGAAAGCGCGCACGTCCTTCCACGGCTTCTCGGTCGTCTCGACCTGCTTGATGACGTCCGGGATCGACGTGCTGACGCCACGAAGCGGAAGCGACGTGACGTTCGCCGGGAGCGACTTGAGAAGCCCATCGATCGCGGTGTCGAGCTTGAGCTCGAGCCCGAAGATCCTGGACTTCTTGTCGGGATTGGCATCACCACTCATGGATTTGTCCTCCATGGGAAGCGTTGTCCCTCGCGGTGAGGCTCTCCTCGGGAGGGGATCGCGCGGAGAGCCGCGAGGAGCACCGCGCTCCTCACGCCCATGAGGAGAGCGAGGACCGGGCCAATCGATGCGCTCACGGAGCGCCAGGGGTTACGCGTTGCGCGCTCGCGCGACCGTCACCCTGGCTTGACACCGTCAACTTGACGGCTCGAGGAGGTCGCCGTGCCCGGAGGCCCTGAGTCGGTTGCACGAGTCGGTGAGAGCCTGCCGCGACACCTTCGTGACCTTGGAGAACCTGGTCAGGTTGCGGTCGTACTTGTGAATGCCCTCGAGGACCTGCTCTCCCGGATGACCCTTGAGCGGCGGGAGCTTCGGCTTCTCGAGGAGGGGGGCGTCGCGTCCTCGAGCTTTCCTCTCGATCCGAAATGGTTTCCTCGCGATCCGAGAGGCCATCCTCCCGATCCGAGGTGCGTTCCTCATGATCCGAAGCGCTTTGCTCCCGATCCGAAGTGGGCATTCGGCTGCTCGCTGCGGGCAGCCGGAGGCGGCGAGGGTTCTCCTGGAACACTCGGCGGATCCCCGCGCGCGAGAGGAGCGCGGCTGGACTCCGCTACATTGGGCCGCGTTCGGGTACCCGATCCACGAAAGATCGCCGCGAGGTCAGGTGTCCTTCGAGGTCGCCAAGCTTCTCCTGGCGCACGGCGCGGAGAGGAGCCCGGTCGCCGAGAACGGAGAGACGCCGCTCGACTTGCTCGACTCGGAGCTCCGGGACAAGCCGTTACTCGCCGAACTACTGCGGACGCGAGTCTAGCCGGAACGAACACGGGGAGGACTCACTCGAGCACCTCCCCCGGGCGTGTGTCGACCGAGCGTCGGGCGAGCTTACGACTTGACCTCGGAGTTGAGCGGTTTGCTTTCCGACCCGCAGAACGACACGGTTTCACGGGCGAGCCCGGTGGAGACAGGACGTTCGTTGCCGTCGGTTGACGTGGGCAAGCGTGACAGCCTTTGGGGGAGACAAAACCCCGAGCTCGCGAGGATCGGCCTTCGTGCTCGGCCACTACCTGCCCTGATCCGCCCTCACGTCCTCGTCGTCAGCGGGGGCATCGCAGGGTTGAGGGGCAGACCGGCCTTCCTCGCCAGGACATCGAAATCGGCGCGCTTCGCGTATTGGTTGATCTTCAAGCCCGGCACCGCGAGGGAGAGGACGCCGATCATCGTGCCCACGACCTTCGAGCGGTGAAGGATGTGGAACCCCGTGAACACGCTCGGGTTCTTCTTGCACCAATCGGTGATCTCGGTGCGAAACGCGGACTCGTGTTCCGTCATGTCCCAAGCGTCGTGGAACATGTTGATATTCTGCCTCGAATGGAGGGCCGCCTCCCAGCGTCGAATGCAGGTGGCGGCACACTCGGCGGTGGCGTGGCCAGCGTAGATCGATCGCAGCGCCTGGCCGCTCCAGTCGAGCCGCTGCGTGACCTGCGCCCCCTGGTGGATTTCGAAGGTGGGTCCTCGTTCGACTTCGTGAAAGGTCGGATTGGGCATAGGCCTTCGAGCTTATGACGTCGCGCCCCCCAGGACAAGGCCGCTGGACATACGTGCTCGACCGGGTCGTTCCGGGAGTGTTGACTTCTATGCACGGCCTGTCGATCGCACTCGGAAGCGGGCTCAGCCGGCCCCGGCCCGAGACCACCCCCGACCCGGACCACGAAATCGTGCGAGCCGAGCTCGAGGCGGCTCTCCGTGCTGCGGAGAGCGCGCTCGAGCGCAGCGAGGAGGAGCGCTCCACCATCGAAGCCGCGCTCCGGTCGCGGGACGCCGACAGGAAGCAGCTCGAGGAAGGCGTCGCGGAGCTCGAGGACAAGGTGCGGAGCCTTGAGAAGGCCCTCGCGGACTCCGCGCGAAGGCTCGAGCGTCGCACCGGTCCCGCCGCATCCCGGATCGAGCCCTGAGGACGGTCGAGGCACGCTCTCTCTCTGGAACGAACCGGGGGCAGGGCCCTCAGGCCCGCCCCCGGTTGCTTTCGACTCCCCTCACCGGGACCGACGAGACTCAGCTCTTGACCTCGTAGAGCTGGTCGCTCGCGCCTCGAGCCGTCTCGGCTTGGGTCCGCCCCTGCGCCACGGCCCATCGTCGAGATGCCCGATCGACCACGAGCGTCGTCCACGGCATGCCGGCCTCCTCGCCACTCAGGTGGATGAAGAGGGTGTGCGGATCGTGCTCGACGCGCAGGCGGTGACGCGGGTTCTTCTGCTCGTGGAGCCCCCGCACGATGGTTCCGTCGTTGGTGTCGGCGATGAACGACGTCCACGCCCGCCCGCTTCGTCGAGGTCGAGGGAGCTTCTTCATGGTCCGGCCTCCGATTGGCTCGAATGTCTCAGCCGTTCCGTGGTCGCACAACCACGGCCAGGTCAATCCTCCTCGCCGAAGCCCATCCGCCCGCCGAGGAGCTTCAAGTTGAGCTGGCCCCCCGAGAAGAGCATCTCCTCGAGGGCGCTCTCGACATCGGGCCGCGTGACCCCGGAGGAGGCCGAGCGCTCGAGGACGACCTGAGCGGTGCGTCGCATGAGCTCCTTCACGAAGGCCGCGCTCGCTCCCTCGACACGCCGGGCGACATGGTCGACGAGCTCGTCGTCGAGCAGGAGTCCACGCGCGTAGAGGTGGACGAGCTTCCGCCGCCCCTCGAGGTCGGGGAGCGGGAACTCGATCGCCTGGTCGATGCGTCCCGGCCTCGAGGCGAGCGCCGGCTCGAGCGCGTCGGGCCGGTTCGTCGTGAGGATGAACATGACGGCGGCGTCCTCGCGGAGCCCGTCCATCTCGTTCAGGAGCTTGTTGAGGAGGACTTCCTCGCAGGCCGACTGCATCTGCGTCCGCTCGCGCGCGATGAGGTCCGCGTCCTCGACGACGACGACGGAGGGCTCGAGGAGGCGCGCCAGGGCCATGTACTCGTCGAGGAGCCCGACCTGCTCCGCCGTGATGAGGAGCGTCGTGTGACCTTCGAGCCGCCCGGCGAGGTAGTGGACCGTGTGCGTCTTGCCCGTGCCCGGCGGCCCATGGAAGAGGAGCCCCTTCTTGGCAGAGAGGCCGAGCTTCCCGAGTCCGTCGCGGCGCGCGTGGAAGCCGAAGACGTTTCGCTCGAGGAGCGCGAGAGTCTTCTCGGGAAGGATGACCTCGTCCCGCGCGACGGCACGGAGCCGGTGGACCTTGATCCCGGTCGACCGCCCAGCATAGTCGCGATGTGCCTCGAGCGAGAGGACCTTGCCGCGGTAGGAGCGCGCTCCCTTGACCGCCTCCTCGACGCGCACGAAGACTTGCTGAGTGACGCGCGCTCCAGCGTCGCCCGGCGTCGCGGCGATCTCGATGTGGAGCCCGGACTCCTCTCCGTAGCGCTGGGCCGAGCTCAGGAGGACGACGTAGCGGACCGGATCCGCCTCGACGAGCCAGAGCGCCGTCTTGATGCACCGCTTCGGCTCGGTCTCGCCCACGTCGATCTCGAGGTACTGGAGAGGGCCCACGATCGCGGCATCGTGGTCGCGGGCGAGGAGACTCGGGAACTCGAGCGTCTCGTGGGTGTAGCGCCGCCGGACCCCGACGACCCTGGCACCGGCGAGCACGGAATCGAGCGCTGCCTGGACGTCGGCCCGCATGCGCGCCGGGAACAGCCGGACCTGGGAGGAGAGGGAGTGAACGTCGTGTCCCTTGAAGTGCGACGCGAGGAGGTCGGCCGCAAGAGGTACCGGCTGGGTCGCTGTCGGCTGATCCCCCTTCTTCCTCCCCACGAGCTGCTGGGTGCAGGCGACGAGGCAGTCGCCACAGATGCTGGCTTCGCCGTGATCGTGGCGGCTCCCCGCCGGCACCGCGGTGCCACAGAACGAGCACTGGCGCGTCTCCCCGGGCAAGGGGACGGCGCCACCCTTCCTCAGCGCGAAGAGCCCCGAGAGCGCCTGTTCGACGCACGCGAGGCAGATCCTCGAGGTTGGGCTGCTCCAGGCTCCTCCTCCGCTCGTCTGCCGCTCGCAAAAGGTGCAAGTCACGTTCGCCTCGGGCATTCGCGGAGGCCTCCTGACGCATTCTACGTCGAACACGCCGGAGCCCTGTCGCCCGGCAGCGGCCCCTACGCTCGGTCCAGCGCGGATCCGTCGGCCTTCCGCCGGTCTCGGGAACCTTGAAGCGCTGCTCGAGCTCTCCCTGGATTGGAACTATATCGAACCATGCTCTTCGCGCCGGAAATCGAGGCTCGCATTGTTCTTGAGAACGTGAAGCACTTCGCGCGCACGGCTGAAGATGGCGACCGAAGGGAGCACGCGCTTTGGACGTGGGCTCTTTCTTCCCTCATATCAATCGACGACCAGTTCGGGGACGCCTTGCACGATCGCCAGCCGGACGCGCACCCAGACCCAACCCACCTTCGTGAGCCAATCGAGCGCATACGCGACATCGACGACCGACTCGACGCCGAGCGCCGACGCGATGGCTTGCCCGACCAGGTACGAATCGACCTCACGGCTTCCTGGCTCCCACTGCACGGGCTGAAGCTCTCTGAGTCGATCGTAGACCTCGTCCTCGACGGCGGCGTCGTTGCCGCCGGCCTCCACGGCGGCGAGGGCCCTTTCGATCCAGGCCCCATCGAGCTCGACTTCCCGGCAGGCGACCTCCAGGGCCACGCGAAGCGTCTTCCTCATGGTCGCGGGCGACGCTTCGATGAGCGCCTGCTCGAGCCGAGGTTCTACCGCGCCGAGGTAGGTCCACTGCGAAAGCGCGTGCTCGCGAATGACCGCGGGCCCATTGGCGCGGATCGCCGCGACGTAGGCCGGTGAGTTCATTTCCGGGCAGGCCTGCACCGCGGCCACGAACTCGGGCGGCGGGGCATAGTCATGGTCCCGCACGTAGTGGAGAAGCAACTCGGGCGCGACGTAGAGAAACCCGGCCCCAGGCACGAACAGGTTGCGGTGCCGACGCTCCGATCCAGTCCGCTCGGGCGGACAGAGCTCGCAGTCGTGCCAGCCGTTGAACAGGCAAGGGGCCCACGCATGGTGGAGGAGCGCCTCGAGCTTGGCTATGACGTCTGGGGGCGTGCTTCCGCGAGCATGACTCTGATCTCGGGAGAGCCAGCCCACGGCCTTGAGCTTGCCGGACGAAACGGGGTCGAAATAGCCGCATGGAGCAAGATCGGCGTAGAAGGTCATGTCGTTACTGGCGGGTATACCAACGAGGCGTCCGGTTTCGCCCGTCGTCGAACTCGAGTGTCTCGGGCGCGCGCGCCGCGGCTCCGCCCGATCCGGTGCGCATCCTCCGGGGCGAGGGGGTGAAGCTCTCGTCGTGCAGGGCTACTCGACGTCGCACGAGCCCCGGGCTTCACCCTGGCTCGTGCTGTTTCGTCGGGCCCGGTGGCCTTCACGCGGGGCGGAAGCGGCGCCTCCCCACAAGGCCGCCGGCGAGACCGGAGACGAAGAGGAGGAGCGTCGTCGGCTCGGGAACGATCGGGGCGAAGTCTCCCTTGGCCTGGGCCGTGTGCTGACCGTTCGCGGCCGTCGTCTGGTTGAACGCCAGCACGTCGAGGGCGAGGATCGAGCCGACCTGGACGGTCGCGAACGGGACGCTCGAGCTCGTGATCCTGAACGTCGCGAGGATGTCGCGTCCCGCGAGGGAGCTCTGGGTCTGGAACGACAAGAGCGAGCCGGTGAACCCGCTGCTCCCGGCGACGAACTCGAGCGTCCCCTCGCCACCGTTCACGGAGACGAAGAGCGACGTCGTTCCGGGTCTGAAGCCCGTGCCCGTGTCGATGCTGATGAGATCGCCCTGAGCCGGGGTCACGCTGAGCCTGAACCCCGTCGGGTCCGAGCTCGGCCCAGCGAAGGTGAGCGACTGGCCGTGGGTCACGAAATTCCAGTCGGGGAGCAGGAAGATCGGAGCCGCCTCGGCTTGGCTCATCCCGGCCGCCGAGAGGGCGAGCATGGCGAAGAACGTCCCCGCGACCTTGTTCAGTCTCACGCATTCCTCCATACGACAAGCCCGGGCGGCCCGCGCCATTCGAGAACAAGGCGCGCTCCGGAGCCATACAGGCACCGGCTCCGGACACGTCGCGTCCGAGGAGAGTAGGTCTTACTTCGAGCCCGCTGTCCGGAAGCGAAGCAGGCCGAGGTGACGCGGGGCGCGGGACCGTCGAGAGACTTCGGGTGTGAGAGTCTCGGACGTGCCCGAGCCCGACTCGACCTCCTTCCGCGAGGTCGTCCCGCCCACAACCCACAGTCCACCACGCGATCTCGCATCGATCGTAAATGGCGTGGGAGACGTGTCATCCGCCGGGTCCCGCGGCTATCCTCTAAGCCCGTGCGAGCCGACGTTCACAAGATCCTGATCGAGCTCGTCCAGCAGGGAAAACTCCGCAAGGAGGAGGCCGCTCTCTGCGTCAAGGAGGGCCGCTCCAAGCAGGAGAACCCGCTCTCGGTCGCGGTCCGCCGCGGCTTTCTCAAGAAGGACGACGCACGACGCGCGATCGCCGAGGCGGAGAACGAGGACAAGAAGAAGACCCTCGCCCTTCCGAGCTCGCACCCCGCGGCGCCCACGCCCCCCAGGGCCGTGCCGCGCCCGGCGACGCCGCCCGTGGCCATGCCGCGACAGACGCCCGCCGCGGCCATGCCCCGGCAACCCACACCCGCCGCCGGAGTGCCGAGAGTCCCGCCGGCCACGTCTCCGGCCAATTCGTCGCCGCGACCCCGCGACCCGCGCGAGACCCGCTCGGCGACTCCGATGGACGCGGCGAGCACGCCCGACAGCCAGCGCTTCGTCCACACGCCGCCGCCCTCCTCGGAGGCGAGACCGGTCCAGCCCGGAGCGGCCCCGCTCAAGTACTTCGGACACTACGAGCTCCTCCGCCTCCTGGGAGAAGGCGGCATGGGGATCGTCTACGAGGTGCTCGACCAGCGCCTCCGCCGGCACGTGGCGCTCAAGGTCCTCCACGCGGACCGCTCGGCGCCCAAGGGGACGCTCGTCCGCTTCGAGAACGAGGCGCGCGCCGCGGCCAAGCTCAAGCATCCCAACGTCTGCTCCGTCTTCGAGGTCGGGAACCTCGAGGGCGTCCCCTACTACACGATGGAGCTGATCAACGGCGGCAGCGTCGCCTCCCTCATGGAGAAGTCCAAGTCCAACCCCGGAGCCAGCTGGCGGCGGGTCATGGAGGTCATCCGCGACGCGGCACGCGGGCTCCACCACGCGCACGAGCAGGGGATCGTCCACCGCGACGTGAAACCCTCGAACATCCTCGTGGACGATGCCGGGAAGGGCCGGATCGTGGACTTCGGCCTCGCCGCCGACACGCTCCAGGAACGCCCGGAACGCCTCACGCGGTCGGGACAGTTCATGGGGACGCCCTACTACCTCGCGCCCGAGTGCATCGAGAAGGGGAGCAAGATGGCCTCCCCGAGCTCGGACGTCTACTCGCTCGGCGTCACCATGTTCGAGGCCCTCTCGGGGAAGCTCCCCTACGACGGGGAGACGACCTTCCAGCTCTTCCGCGAGGTCCTCGGCGGGAACCCGCGGCTGCTCGTCCTCTCCGACGAGGTTCCCAAGGACCTCGCGACGATCACGCTCCGCGCGATCGCGCGCGACCAGGCGCGGCGCTACAAGACCGCCGCCGAGCTCGCGGCCGACCTCGACCGCGTCCTCGGAGGCGACCCGATCGTCGGCCGGAAGGCGACGCTCAAGGAGCGGATCCAGGACGTGGCGCACAGGCCCGCCCTCGTCTCGGGGGTCGCGGCCATGATCGCCTTGCTCTCGCTCGGAGTCGCTCTGCGGAGCTGGTTCGTGACGCGCGCGCGGCGCACGGCGG
>FTGE01001096.1_pt1 | contig 12424 bp, 10 predicted proteins | sample 1640581 | NCBI WGS metagenome assembly FTGE01 (sample SAMEA3914789, study PRJEB12502) | metagenome | biome: forest; material: soil | place: Canada | collected 2011-07-03 | depth 0.3 m | reverse complement strand
TTCATGAGCTACTCCTTCTACTTCACGGTCGAGCAGACCTTCGGGGTGCGCGGGCACCTCGGGCCCGACCAGCGACGCGTCGTCCACGACATCGCCAGGATCATCCGGCGCGGCGTCCTCGAGCGCTGACCGCCGGCGGAGGGAACCATGCCGCTCGCTCCTCGCTCGACGAGGCTCGGTTTCGCCCTTGCCGTCGCGCTCGCCGCGGCCTTCGCGTCGTCACGCCTCGAGGCCGGCACCGCGCCCGCGGATCCCGCGGCCGACGGGAGTTACCTGGTCGTGACGGCGCCCCTCTCCTTCACGAACCCGGACGGCGCGCGGATCGACTTCGACGTGCTCCTCCCCGCGGGGCCGTCCTTCGCGCGTCCCACGCTCCTCTTCATCCACGGCTGGAGCGCCGAGGGGATCGACTACTCCTGGCTCACGAATCATCTCGCCTCCCGCGGCTTCGCGGTCGCGGTCTACAACAACGAGAGCACCTACCAGTTCGACCCCGAGGTCTGGGCGAACCAGGCGATCGCCACGATCGACGAGCTCGCGCGCGCGGACGGCGACCCCGCGAGCCCCGTCTTCGGCCAGCTCGACATGGGACGTCTCGGCGTGATCGGGCACTCCTACGGCGGCGCGACCACGCTCATCACGGCCGCGCGCGACCCGCGCGTGAAGGCGGCGGTCGCCCTCGAGCCCGGCACCCAGGCGAGCTACCACGCGACCGTCCTCGGCCGCGCCGCGCAGGTCACGATCCCGGTGCAGGTCCAGGGCGGCGAGTACGACCAGGTCGTTCCCGCCTGGCACTGGGCGCGGCCCGCGTTCGACCGGATCCCCTCGGGCGACCGGCTCTACGTCGAGATCGCGCGCGCCGACCACCTGAACTACGGCGACCTCGACTTCACGCCCTTCCAGCTCCTCTCCTACGGGTCGATCCCGCTCGCTGCTTACTCGCCCTTCACGCCGCCGCTTCACTCGTGGCAGCTCCACCCGATCGCCAGCCGCTACGCGACCTCGTGGCTCGAGAGGCACCTCCTCGGGACGCCGGATCCCGTGGGCTGGACGAACGGGACGCAGGCCGGACGGGACTTCTCTGGGGGGACGCTGAGCGACACATCACGTTGAGGCGGTTGAAATCCGGTCCTCAGCAGTTCTATTGGGAGAGATGTTCTCCGCGGAAGTGGCGTGGGCGACTACTTACCTACAGAAGGGTGCCATCTCGTCCTCCGAGATGGCCGCGCACCTCCTTTACAAGCTTACGTTCCCAAAGCGATCGGCCGAACCGCTCAAGCGAGGCGAACTCGACCCCGACTTCGTGGCGACGGTGCAGGCGTTGCCCGAGACGGTCAAGCAGGACTTCATCGCGCTCCTCAGTCGAGTCCGGGATCGCGGGTTCACCTGGACTCCGTTCTTGATCGGCGGGCGCTCGCCTCCGGCTGATCCGGATCGGCTCCGGCAGGTCTGCGAGGTCTTAGGGCTCAGCAAACCGCCCGGATAGACGGAACCCTATGGACGCTTCCGACCGCGCCGACGCCCATGCTTTTCGACTAGCTCATCGCACATCCAGGCCCGGAAGGCGCGGATGATGCTCGTCTCGTCCTTCTTGCCGACAAGGCGAAGGAACCGGTCGACGACGGCCGGGGGCAGCATGGGAAGCGCCTTGCTCCGAGGGCGGTCGCGGTACTTGCCCGAGACCAGGTGCTGGATGCGGAGGTGCCGACCGTCGTGACGCCAGAGCTCGGCCACGCCTAGGTCGACGTAGATCGACTCACGGTCCGAGATGCGCCGCGTGATCTCGATCTCGATGGCAAGGTCGGGCGCGGGATGGATCGCGAGGTCGACATCCATGACGCCGCGGACGCGCGACTCGCTCTTGATCCAGAAGCACTTGTCCGGCTCGAGCCCCCGATCCAGGTCCTTCCGCTTGAACGTCGTCATCCCCCCGCTCGCGAGCGGGATGCCGAGCGCCACGGTCACCTCGCGGATCATGGCCGCGATGATGTCGCCGTAGATCTCGTGCCGGCGCGAAGGCGACATGATCTCGATCTTCCCATGGTCGTAAGTGACGAAGATGCGCTGATCGCCGAGCCCGTCGAGGAGGGTCTCGTACATCTGCCAGTTGCCGGCGAGACGAAGCGGCGGCGGAGCTTCGAGCGTCCTCGTCATGCCGCCAACGTTAACCTTGCTCCAACACGACCGCAACGCCGACCGAGAGCCCGCGTCGGTTCAGGCCTTGGGCGGTCGGATTGAGCTCGCGCAGAACTGGACCGACTCCACCGACTCCTCAGTCAGAGACTCTCATGAGGGAGCCTCCCGTGCACATCTTCAAAGTGGACTTATAAGATGTGACAAGGGGCCGCGTCGCTCAGGCCTCTTCGCTCCGAGCATGCTCGAGAGGCTCTGGAGCCAGGCTTCCACGCTCTCGGCTTCCTGGCCTCCGAGTCCCAGCCATCCGGAGGCCTCCCGTCGTCTCGAGGTCGGCCGTCACGATCCTTCCTCCCCCCGAGTCATTCAGTCCCGGGGCGGCTTCACGTCCGCCCGGATGAGCTCGGCCGTCGAGGTGTAGCCGTCGCCCTTCGTCTCGGCCTTGACCGCCACGGGGAGGGACTTCGTCCGCCACGTCCGCGTCGTGGCCTCAAGCGTCGTCTCGGTGGTCACGTCGCACTCGAACGTGCCCGCCTTCACCGTGACGGTCTCGTGTGTAGGCTCGGGCTTCTTCGCGTCCGGGTCCTTCGCGTCGCTCTTGAAGCGGTGGGTGATCTCCTGAGCTGACACCGGGGCATCCGCCTGGCGTGTCTCGACGCTCACGCGGACGCCGTCCGGTTCCAGCCCGAGCACGGTCTCCACGGCCGTCCGCTCCCAGTCGGGCAGAGCTCCGCTCTCGTAGTGCGTGCGCGTCACCGTCTCGAACGAGGAGCCGACCCCGACGAGCCCCCAGCCCTCCTTCGGCCGAGCGGGCGGAGGAGGCGGCGGCAAAGACGGGACGGGCGCGGGAACGGCCGGCGGCGGGTTCGTGGCGCCGCCCGGGTTCGGGTTCGTCGAGCCGGACTCGGGGCACCCCACGAGCAGGAGACCGAGCAGAAGAGTGGCCGTCCTTCGCATGGCCGCCATTATGCCCTCAGGGGAGTCCGAGGGGCGGAGCCCCTCGCGGGGGCCCGGGGGCGAAGCCCCCGAATCAGCCCTGGAGCAGGCGCGCCAGGCTCGCGACGTCGGGGACGAGCGCCACGTCCCGGAGCCCGCGCTCCGCGTAGGCCCCCACCGGGTCGAGAAGGAACGCCTCGAGCCCCGCGGCGCGCGCTCCGAGCACGTCGATCGCGTGGAGATCGCCCACGTAGGCCGCGCGCGAGGGCGAGACCGAGAGCCGCTCGCAGGCCCTGAGGAAGATCCTCGGGTCGGGCTTCTCCACGCCCTCGAGCCCGGAGTCCACGACGGTGAGGAGGTGGGGCCCGAAGCCCTTGGCGACGAGCTTGCCCTGCACCCCTCCCCCCGCGTTCGAGACGACCCCGAGCTTGAACCGCGGCCGCAGCGCCGCGAGGGCCTCGAGAGCCCCGGGCGCCGGCTCCGAGAAGAAGTTCTCCCGCCGGTGCTCGCGGCAGAGCACGGCGAAGGTCTCGTCGAGAGCCCCGGGCGAGGGCCGGGCTCCGAGCTCCTCGAGCGCGAGCTCGACGTAACGACGAAAGCTCGCGGGATCCTCCGTCGAGGCGCGCGTCTCACGGAGGTGCTCCGAGAGACGCGGCCGGGCACGGCGCTCCGCTCGCGCGGCGTCCTCGACGGTCGCCTCCGCGGGAACGAGCGGAGCGAGGACGAGGAGGAGCCGCGCGTAGTCGAGGTAGAGGAGCGTGTTCCCTACGTCGAGGAGGAGAGCCTGGATCAGGTCCGGGCCTTCGCCTTGCCGAGACCGGCGGCCTCGCGGAGCGCGTTCGCCTTGTCGGTCTTCTCCCAGGTGAAGTTCGGGAGCTCGCGGCCGAAGTGCCCGTAAGCGGCCGTCTCGCGGTAGATCGGACGGCGGAGCTTCAGGTGCTCGATGATCCCCTTGGGCGTGAGCGCGAAGTTCTGACGGACGAGCTCGACGATCTTCGCCTCGGGGATCGCGTGCGTGCCCTTGGTGTCCACGAGCACGGAGACCGGCTCGGCGACGCCGATCGCGTAGGCGACCTGGACCTCGCACTCGTTGGCAAGACCGGCCGCGACGACGTTCTTGGCGATGTAGCGCGCCATGTAGCAGGCCGAACGGTCGACCTTCGTCGGGTCCTTGCCCGAGAAGGCGCCGCCGCCGTGCCGGCCCATGCCGCCGTAGCTGTCGACGATGATCTTCCGTCCCGTGAGGCCGCAGTCGCCCTTGGGGCCGCCGATCACGAAGCGGCCGGTCGGGTTGACGAAGAACTTCGTGTTCTTGTCGAGGAGGTGGGCCTTCTTCTCCCGCTCGAGGACGGCCGGGATGAGCTCGTTCTTGACGGCCTTCTCGATCCCCTTCTGGTCGATCGAGTCCGCGTGCTGGAGCGAGCAGACGAGCGTGTGGATCCGGGTCGGGATCCCGCCCTCGTACTCGACGGTCACCTGGGACTTGCCGTCGGGACGCGCCCAGCCCCACTTCTTCGTCTCGCGGAGGCGGTTCGCCTCCTCCATCATCCGATGCGCGAGGTGAATCGGGAGCGGCATGAGGCTCTCGGTCTCACGCGTCGCGTAGCCGAACATGAGGCCCTGGTCACCGGCGCCCTGCTCGTTGGTCGCGTTCGTCGACTCGTTCACGCCCTGCGCGATGTCGGGCGACTGCTTGCCGAGGGTCACGAGGACGGCGATCTCGTCGGCCGAGAAGCCGAGCGAGGGATCGACGTAACCGATCGAGCGGACCGCGTTGCGGACCACGTCGGCGTACTCGACCCTGGCGGTCGTCGTGATCTCGCCCGCGACGACGGCCATGCCGGTCGTGACGAGCGTCTCGCAGGCGACCCGGCCCATGGGGTCCTGCTCGAGGATCGCATCGAGGATCGAGTCGGAGATCTGATCCGCGACCTTGTCCGGGTGACCCGCGGCCACGCTCTCGCTGGTGAAAAGACGACGCTCGCTGCCCATCGTGACGACAACCTCCCTACGAAGATTCTCAGGTGAAGCGGGGGGAAAAGGGAACAGGATTCTCCACCTGATGCGGGTCCCCCCTGGATTCCCGTTGATTTTCCGAGAGCGCGAGGAGGGGCCGCAGCACGGCCACCGTCCGCTCTGTCGCTCCCTTCGCGGCCTCGATCGTCTCGAAGGCGCGCTGCCCGAGCGCGCGGGCGCGTGGCTGGTCGGCGAGGAGCTCGCGCAGCCTCGCCTCGAGCTCGACCTCGTCCTTGACCTGGATCGCTCCGCCCGCCCCGATCAAGCGCTCGGCGCTCTCCTGGAAGTTCGTCATGTGCGGCCCGAACAGGACCGGCTTGCCGAGGGCCGCCGGCTCGAGGATGTTCTGGCCGCCGTGGGGGATCAGGCTCCCGCCCACGAAGACGAGGTCGGCCCCCGCGTAGAGGCGCGAGAGCTCGCCCAGCGTGTCCACGATGAGGACGCTCTCACCCGACCCCCCGGCATTCGGAGTCCCGGCGGTCTGGAGCGAACGGCGGACGGGCTTCAACCCCGCGAGCTCGACCATCCGGGCGACGTCGTCCGCCCGCTCGTTGTGGCGGGGCGCGAGGACGAGCCGGAGCTCGGGCCGCTCCTTCTGGAGCCGCGTGTAGATCTCGACGAGGATCCGCTCCTCGGGAGCGTGGGTGCTCCCGGCGATCCAGACCACGTCCTTCTCGTCCAGGCCCATGGAGGCGCGGGCCTGCGGGCCGTCCCCGCTCCTCGTCGTCACGTTGTCGTACTTCATGGAGCCCGTGACGGTGATCTTCTCGTCGGGCACTCCGAGCCGCTGGAAGCGCCGCGCGTACTGCTCGGTCTGGACGCAGTAATGAGCGACGTCGTTGAAGGGGAGGAAGCGCCGCACGACCCGGTAGCCGCGGTAGCTCCGCTGCGAGATCCGGCCGTTCACGACGACCACGGGGATCTTCCGGGCCTTGGCCTCGGCGAGGAAGTTGGGCCAGAGCTCGAGCTCGATGAGGACGACGAGCGCGGGCCGCACCTGCTCGAGCGCGCGCTTCACCGTCCACGAGAAGTCGACCGGGAAGTAGCCCACCCGCTTCTGAGGGAACTTGCGCCGCGCGACGGCCTGGCCGGTCTGGGTCGAGGTCGTGACCACGACCTCGTGGTCGGGGAGCGACCGCTCGAGCGCGCGGATGAGCGGCTCGGCGGCGGCGACCTCGCCCACCGAGACGCCGTGGACCCAGATGCACGGCGCGCCACCTTGCCTGTGGAAGGAGTCGTCCCCGAGCCGCGCACGGAGCCCCGCGACGTGACGGGGGCGCGTGATCGCCTTGTAAAGGAGGTAAGGCGAAGCGACGAGGAGGCCGCCGAAGTAGGCGAGGTCCAGCCAGCTCAAGCGCGGCGGATTCTACAGGCCGGGGAGGACAACATCGAGCTTTCCCCGAGGTCAGCGGAAGTGCTTCCGGGCCTCCTCGAGGTCGCCGCGAACGTTCGGCGCCCAGTCGGCACCGGGCGAGAGCTCGAGGGCGCGCCCGAAGTCCCGGACCGCCTCCTTCCACTCTCCCTTCTGTTTGTGCGCGAAGCCCCGGTTCGCCCAGCAGACGGATCGCGTGCGGTCGAGCGCGATCGCGCGCGTCAGGTCGGCGATCTCCTCGTCCCACTCCTGCTTGTGCGAGCGCGCGGAGCCACGGCTCTCCCAGAGCGCGGCGCTCTTCTCGTCGAGCTCGATCGCCCGCGTGAAGTCGGCGATCGCGCTGTCCCAGTCGGCGGCCTCGTAACGGAGGTTGCCGCGTTCGCTCCACGCGGCCACGAGCCGCGGGGCGAGCTCGAGCGCCCGCGTGTCGTCCGCGAGCGCGCCCTGGAGGTCGCCCCCGGCGCGGCGCGCGACGCCGCGGTTCATCCAGGTCGTCGCCTCGCTCGGGTCGAGCTCGAGCGAACGCGTATCGTCCGCGAGCGCGCCCTCGCGGTCCCCCTTCTCGAAGCGCGCTCCCCCGCGCTCCGCCCAGGCGAACGCGAGCGTGGGGTCGAGCTCGATGGCCCGGGTCCCATCCGCGATCGCGCCGTCGAGATCTCCCTTCCTGTGGCGCATGCTCCCTCGATTCGCCCAAAGCAACGCGAGCTCGGGGGCGAGCTCGATCGCCTTCGTGAGGTCGGCGATCGCCCCGTCGCGGTCGCCCTTCTCCTCGCGCGCCGCGCCACGCTCCGCCCAGGCCGCGGCGAGCGTGGGATCGAGCTGGATCGCCCGGTCGAGGGCAGCGATCGCCTCGTCGAGCTCGTGGGCCTTGATCTTCGCCTGCCCGAGCACGACGAGATCGTGAGTGGAGAGGTCGCTCGCGAAAGGAGGAGGGACGGGCGCCGGCGGGACGACGGACGGCTTCACCGGGGGCCGTTGCACGGTCGCGGGGCGCGTTCCGCGCATGCCGGCGAACGCGGCGGCGAGCGCGAGGGCTCCCACGAGGGCCCCGAGGAGAGCTGGCACGAGAACGCGCCGGGAGCCCGCCTCCTTCGCCCGGACCGGTTTCGCGGGCGCGGCCAGCGCCCGGGCGAGGCTCGCGCCGTCGAGGAAGCGCACGCGCGGGTCGGGGTCGAGCGCCCGGAAGACGATCTCCTCGAGCCACGCGGGGACGTCCTGCCGCCCGATCGGCTCCCGCGTGCGCGAGGTCAGCTTCGCGACGACCTCGACGACGTTCTCTCCCTGGAACGCGGGGCGCCCGGCGAGGCACTCGTAGAGGACCGCTCCGAGCGCGAAGACGTCCGCCGGGGGTCCGACGCTCGCCGCGTCCTCGAGCTGCTCGGGCGCCGTGTAGCCGGCAGTCCCCTTGAACGCGCCCGCCAGGGTCAGGTCGACGCTGACGCTCGCCCCCTCGGCCCCCGGGTCGAAGTGCTTCGCGAGCCCGAGGTCCGAGAGGAGCGCTCGCCCCGAGGCCGCGAACAGCACGTTCTCCGGCTTCACATCGCGGTGGACGATCCCTCGCTCGTGCGCCCTCCCGAGCGCCGTCGCGACTTCGCGCCCGAGCGCGATCGTCTCCGCGACGCCGAGCGGGCCGGCCTCGAGCCGCGCTCGCAACGTGCCGCCCGGGACGAGCGCCATGACGAGCCATGCGCCGTCGGCCGAGGTCTTCCCCGCGTCGCGGAGCGGGACGAAGCCCTCCGCCTCTCCCAGCTCGGCGAGGAGCCGCCGCTCTCTCTGGAACCGGGCGAAGGCCTCGGCATCCGCCCTGAGGAGGACCTTGAGCGCCGCCTCGCCGCCTCCCGGAGCGCGGACGCGGTAGACGACGCCCATGCCGCCACGGCCGAGCTCGCCCAGCACCTCGTAGGGACCGATCCGCACGCGGAGAGGATAGCCGTCGTGGAGGGAGGGCGACTATCGCCGGAGGCGCTTTCTCGCATCGTCGAGCGCGCGTCGAACGTCCTCCGAGTCGGGGCCCTCGGGGAAGAGCTCGAGAGAGCGCTCGAGGTCGGAAGCCGCCCCGCTCCAGTCGCCGCGAGCGTGGCGTGCGAGGCCGCGGTTCGTCCAGCCCGTCGCGAGCCCGGGGTCGAGCTCGATCGCCCTCGTCGCGTCGGCGATCCCGCCATCCGCATCGCCACTCCTCCTCAGAACCTGGGCACGGGTCGCCCAGGCGGTCGGGAGCCTCGGGTCGAGCTCGATCGCCCTGCTCGCGTCGGCGATCGCTCCATCCCAGTCGCCCGTCATGCCGCGAGCGTTGCCACGAGCCTGGTAGCTGGTCGCGACGTCGGGCGCGAGCTCGATCGCCCGCGTCGCGTCGGCGATCACTCCGTCCCAGTCCTTCTTCTTGGAGCGCGCGAGGGCGCGGTTCGCGTAGGTTCTCCCGTCTCCGGGGTCGAGCTCGATCGCCCGCGTCAGGTCGGCGATCGCGCCGTCCGCGTCGCCCCTGCAGCCGCGCGCGGTGCCGCGATTCGACCAGGCCATGATGAGCGCAGGGTCGAGCTCGATCGCCCGGGTCGAGTGGGCAATCGCCGCGTCCCAGTCGCCGCTCCGGCCGCTCGCGGCACCGCGGAGGGCCCACGCGCGAGCGAGGCCAGGGTCGAGCTCGACGGCCTTCGTCGCTTCTTCGAGGACCCCGTCCCAGTCCCCGGCCCTGGCCCGCTGCTCCGCGAGGCTCTCGTGCTCGCGAGCCGCATCGCTATCCACGCGCGGAGACGGTGGACTCGCCCTCTCGGGGACCCTCGGCGTCTCCCTCGGCAAGACGGGCCGGCTCGCCGGGCGGGAGGGCGAGCGCGACGTGGCGACCAGGAGCCCGCAGAGGAGAGCGCCCCCGGCGACGGTCCCGAGGGCGAGCGAGAGGAGGACGCTCCTTCGCCTGCCCGGAGCCGCCGCCGCGCGCGGCTCGAGAGCCCGCGCGAGGCTCGTCCCGTCGGCGAAGCGGTCGCGCGCGTCCACCGCGAGGGCACGCCCGACGACCTCCTCGAGCCACGGGGGAACCCCTGGCCGGCGGATCGGCTCGCGCGTCCCCGAGCTCAGCTCCGCGAGGAGCTCGACCACGGTGTCGCCGCGGAACGCCGGCCGCCCGCAGAGACATTCGTAGAGCACGGCTCCCAGCGCGAAGACGTCCGCCCGTGGCCCCACGGTCGCCGCGTTCGCGAGCTGCTCCGGCGCCACGTAACCGGCGGTCCCCTTGAAGGAGCCCGCCCGCGTCATGCTCAGACTCTGGCTTCCTCCGGGCGCGCTCCGGTCGAAGTGCTTCGCGAGCCCGAGGTCCGCGAGGAGGGCACGCCCCGAGGCGGTGAAGAGCACGTTCTCGGGCTTCACGTCCCGGTGGACGATCCCACGCTCGTGGGCCTTCCCGAGAGCGGTCGCGAGCTGGAGTCCGAGCGAGACCGTCTCCTCGACCCCGAGCGGCCCCCTCTCGAGCCGGGAACGGAGCGTGCCGCCCGCGACGAAAGGCATGACGAGCCACGCGCCCTCGCGCGACGTGCCCGCATCCACGAGCCCGACGAAGCCCTCGGCCTCGCCGAGCGAGGCGAGGAGCCGCCGCTCCCTCTCGAAGCGCGCGAACGTCGCCTCGTCCGTCCCGAGGAGGAGCTTGAGCGCCGCCTCGCCGCCTCCCGCGGCGCGGACGCGGTAGACGACGCCCATGCCGCCGCGGCCCAGCTCGGCCAGCACCTCGTACGGTCCTACGCGCACGCCTCGAGGATAGCCGCGAGGCGATCTCGCTTCTCACCGGCAGGTCTTGTCGTAGAGATTGCGGAACACGTGGTCCGGGTCGGCGATCGCCTTCGCCCGGTCGTAGCTCTCCTTGTTCCAGATCGTCCAGAATTCTTCCTTCGAGAAGAAGTTGTGCGAGATCAGCGTCTTCACGGCGCCGATCCGCATGAGCTCCTCCTCCATGAGGCGGTAGTAGTTGCGCCCGTCGGGAGGCTGCTTCATCCCGTAGACCGCGATGTCGAGGAAGAGCTCGTCCTTCGCGTTCCGCGCGAAGAAGCCGGGCGCGAGCCACTCGTAGTCGCGCACGCGCTTGTAGGGGACGCACCAGAGCGGGAAGTGGCGGAACTCCCGCCCGTACCAGTCCATGAACTCCTCGACCTTCGAGAAGGGAATGAACACGTCGAGCGTGATCGGCGGGCGCTCCCGGGGGAGGAGGAGCCAGTGGAGCTTCTCCGCCAGGCGGAGGACCTCGCTCGAGCTCACGAACTTCCCGAGGAGGAGCCGGCCGAGCCAGCTCCTCGGCATGACGTTCGTCACGCCCTTGTCGTAGCGGAAGACGTAGTCGAGCGTCCGGAGATAGTCCTCGTCGCGCGAGGCCGTGCTCCTCCAGTAGACGCGCATCCAGTCGTAGGCGTGGGTGTAGGGAGCGTGGTCGACGAAGCGACCCACGGAGAGGACGTAGAGCTCGGGCGAGTGGATGATCCCGTCCATGAAGTCCACGTCCCTGCGCTCGTAGTGCCCCTGGATCGCGGCCTTGTAGGCGGCGAGCGTACGGTGCTTCTCGTAGATCACGTGGACGAAGGGCTTCGCCGGCACGAGCCGGAACTTGAGCTTCGAGATGATCCCGAGCGTCCCGAACGTGCCGTGGACCATCTGGAAGAGGAGCTGGTTCTCGCCCGCGGCGGTGCACTCGAGGACCTCGCCCCGCCCGGTGATGAGCTCGTACTCGAGGCAGCTGTCGTGGAAGCCGCCGTACATGTACGACATGGACTCGATCGAGCAGCCGGCGACGGCGCCTCCGATCGTGATCGTCTTGAGCTCGGGGACGACGGTCGGGATGAGACCGTGAGCGAGCGTCGCCTTGCAGAGGTCGACGAACGTGACCCCGGGCTCGGCCGTGCACGTCCGCTCGACGGGGTCGATCTCGAGGACCCCGTCGAGATCCGTCACATCGATCTTCTCGTCGGAATATTTCTTGTCGAAGGCCTTCGGAACGGTGTGCGAGACGGCCTTCTTCTTGAGGGAGACGGGGCGTCCGTTCCTCGGCGCCTTGAGCGCCGTCGCGATCCTCTGGACCTTCCGGCGGTGCTCCGCCAGGGCGGCCGACGGAGCTACGGCGAGGGGCGTCATCGAGTCCTCCGGTCGACCCGCCCGATCTCCCGGAGCACTCGCCATGCCCGTCAGCGTCCTATCCGCCGCCACCCCGTTGAGCCGTCGGGGCGGTCCTCTACTTCTATGCCTCGGGCCTTGAGCTCGTTCCTGAGCTCGTCCGAGCGCGCGAACGCGGCCTTCATGGCGGGCTTGTCGCCGGCTGCCTTCCTCGCCTGGGCTTCCCGGCGGACGGCCTCGCGCTCGTCGAGGAGCCGGCGCTCGTCGGCCGAGAGGCCCGCCTCCTCGCGCTCGAGGATCGCGAGGACCCGGTCGAAGTCGAGGAGGGTTGCGTCGACCTTCTGTGCGAAGGCCTGGTCGAAGTCTTCCTTGTTGAGCTCGTTGATCAAGGTGAAGACCTGGCCGAGCGCGTCCGCCGTGTTGAGGTCGCGGTGGAGCGCCTCGCCGAAGCCGCGCTGTGCCTTCTCGAGCGACGCCTGCGCGGCGGGCGAGGCGGGGCCGCCAGCCCGCGTCTTGAGGGCGCGGCGGAAGTTGTCGATCCGCTCGAGCGAGCTCCGCGCCTCTTCTATGGCGTCGAAGCGCACCGGCTTCCCCTGGGGGTCGTAGCTCACCTGGAAGTTGAGCCGCTGCCGGTAGGGGACCTTGAGGAGCGCGAAGCGGAGCTCGCGGGGACGAGCCCTGGCGAGCCCCTCGAGGTCCGTGAGCGTGTAGAAGTTGTTCAGGCGCTTCGACATCTTCTGCCCGCCGATCAGGAGGTGCTCGTTGTGGAGCCACATCCGGACGAAGGGCTTGCCGGTCGAGGCCTCGCTCTGCGCGATCTCGTTCTCGTGGTGCGGGAAGATGAGGTCCACGCCGCCGGCGTGGAGGTCGATGGTCTCGCCGAGG
>FTGE01001562.1_pt1 | contig 12581 bp, 8 predicted proteins | sample 1640581 | NCBI WGS metagenome assembly FTGE01 (sample SAMEA3914789, study PRJEB12502) | metagenome | biome: forest; material: soil | place: Canada | collected 2011-07-03 | depth 0.3 m | reverse complement strand
TCGGCGGGCTCGGTGGTGGCGGTCTCGGGGGTGGTGGCTTCGGTGGCGGCGGCTTCGGCCGGTGAGCTCGAGGGGGATTGCCATGAAGATGTATCGGGTTGCGGTGGGCGTGGTGGTCGTCGCGAGCTGCGTGCTCTCGACGACCGTCGCCCAGGCGGATTCGCTCTCGGACGGGCTCGCCGCGTTGACGCGGAAGCTCGGCGAGATCCGCGAGAAGCTCAAGAACCGCCCCGCGGACACTGCGCTCTCGTCCAGGCTCGACGCGCTCGACGCGCCGGTGGCCCGCGCGGTGTCCGAGGACGCTGCGCGGCGCGGTCGCGCGAGCACGATCGACTCGAAGCGGTTCGGCGCGAAGCAGCTCAAGGACGAATGGGAGGCGGCCGAGCGGTGGGTCGATCAGCGCTGCCTCGCGTTCCGGGACAAATCGGAGAACTTCATGGAGCGCGCCAAGGCGCACCGTCGCGTCGTCGACGAGCACAACAGGAACAAACCGGACGAACACGACGGCCCCGCCGTTGCGCGCTACAACGCCGAGGCCGAGCGGCTCGAATCGATCAACGCGTCGCAGATGCGCGAGAAGGGCGCGTTCCTCGAGGAAGCGAACGAGATCGAGCGCCTCCACGACGCGGCGGAGGAGAAAGGCCAGGCCTACCAGGAGGCCGCCGGGAACCTCGCGGAGCTTGAGCGCCTCCAGGAGAAGGAGACGCGCGGCCTCCAGGCGCTCCTCGAGACGGCGTGCCGCGGCGCGGACGATCTCTTCCGGGACGTGACGGACTCGACGGCCCTCGTGCGTCGGGGCTCCGACGCGCCCGCGCCCAAGGGTCCGGTCGCCAAGATCGACCCGCGCGCCCTCGTCGATGAGCGTGGCTTCGACGCCGCCCAGAAGAAGCTCGCGAGCCTCGACGACCTCGACCGCAAGCTGGCGAAGCGGCTCGAGGGTCTGGCCGCGATCAAGGGCAACGCCCGCGAGTCCGCGAAGGAGTTCGAGCGGATCCGCTCGGAGGTAGCTCGAGACGGGCTCAAGCGGGTCCTCGCCGCGTTCCCCGTTGGGAGGGTCCTCAAGGAGAAGGTGGGCGCCAAGGTGGCCGGGGAGGTGGCCGAGGCGTTCGAGCATGCGCTCAGCCTCGGTCAGCGGGCCGGCCGCGGGGACCCGAGCGCCGAGAACGTCATCGGTTCGGTCCGTGACGCTCGCAAAACCATGATCGATCTCGCCTCGCACGGGCGCCTCTCCGAGAGCGACCTCAAGGTCCTCAAGGCCTACGACGCCGTCGCGCGCGCGCTCATCGCGGTCTGCGAGGGCAAGGGCGAGGGCCTCGCCGGGAAGGCGAACGAGTGGTCCCACGTGGCGGCCGAGGTCGGCGGGCTCTTCTCCCTTCCGGTCGCCATCGGCGAGGGGGTCGAGCACTTGGCCGAGGATCGCTTCGCGCGTCACGAAGCGGAGATCGCGCTCGAGAGCCTGGGCGGCGCCCTGGGCGGCGCCTGGAACGCCGAGGTTCAGCTCGTCTCTGAGCGCGAGCGCCTCGCCCAGCTCCGGGGCGAGCTCCAGCGGAGCGTCGACTCCTACAAGGCGGTTCACCCGCGCGCCCGGGACTGACTGTGACTCGTGGCGCCACCATCGGACCTCGCGCTCTCGGATCGAGGGACGCGAGGTTCGCGAACCGGTATACGACGCGGCGATGCTCGCCGCCGAGGTCGCTCCGCGGAGGGCGGCCGAGGCATCCCTCAAGTGAAATACGCTGGGAGGTTCCTTTGGCGGACTGGGAGACCCTCTGCTGGTACTGCTCCAAGGCCCCGGCTACGGCCGGCCGGTCCCATGAAGTGAAGATGCGGCGCGTCGTCAAGGTCGTTGACATGGTCACGAGAGCGAACGTCACCTATGAGATCATGCGCGTCCCGGTGCCTCGCTGCGACGCCTGCTGGACCCGCCACACCTCCATCCAGGACTCCGAGGGATACCGGGGGGTCGTCGTTCTCCTCGCCATCGTGATCGCGGGCGTCGTCGTCACCGCGCGGCCGGGGAGACCGGGCGCCCCGAGCGGAGCTGATGCTGCCTGGTCTTCCTCATCGAGGTATATCGATCGGGAGCAGCTCCTTCCCGCTCGGGACCAGGCTCCGCCCGAAGACCTGGAAGTTTCGGAGCGCCCGGCGAGTCGCGCCCACCGGATCGCGGTCGAATCCAGGGAGCGCGTCCTCGAGCTCGAAGGGAAGCCTCAAGTCCCAGACCCGGAGGACGCGATCGCTCGAACCCGAGAGGGCGATGAGCGTCCGCTCTTCAGGGTGAATCGCCACGCTCGTGACCGCGGCGCCCGAGGCGTATGTGCGGAGGAGACGCCCGCTCGAGCGATCCCAGAGGCGCACCCTGCCATCGGTCGAACCCGAGAGGACGAACCGGCCATCGGGCGTGAACACGGCGCTCGAAACGTACCTCGGGTGCCCGACGAAGCGGCGGATCGGACGACCGGTGTCGCGATCCCAGAGGCCCAGCGTCCCGTCGCTGCAACCGACGAGGACCTCGGCGTCGTCCGGTGAGAAGCTGCAGGTGGTGGCATTCGCCGGCAAGTCCACGCGCCCCACGGGAAGACCCGTCTCTGCCTCCCAGAACGCGAGCGTCCGGTCCGCGGATGCCGACGCCGCGAGCTTCGCATCCGGCGAGAACGCCACGGACACGATCGCGCTGTCGTGCGCCTCGACCGGGATCCAGAGCTCGGCGCCAGTGCCGGCATCCCGGAGATGGAGCTTGCGATCGGCCGAGGCCGCGAGGACGCGCGAGCCGTCGGGGGAGAAGGCGCACGCGGTGACGGCGAAGCCCATCTTGCTCCCGAGATAGGCAATCGAAGCGAGTGGAGCAACCCCTCGGAGACTCCAGCGGCCCATCCCGTCCTCGAGCGCGGTCACGACCTCGCACTTCCGGGAGATGTCGAACGCGGAGACGTTGGCGTTCGCGAAGGTGGAGACGCGCTTGCCCGTTGCCCGATCCCAGAGGTGGAGCGCGGGGCTGTACCCGCCGCCCGCCGAGAGGATCTGTTTCCCATCGGGTGAAAAGGCGCAGTGCTGGACCATGTAAGAGTGCCCCGTTGCGATCGAGGCGACCACCGCCGGAGGCTCGAACAGCCGGAGGGTCCCGTCGATTGCCGCCGCCACGATCTGCCTTCCGTCCTCGGAGAATGCACACCCCGAGATCGAGGCGACCCCGAGGTCGAAACTCGCGAGGCGCCTCGAGCTCGCGACGTCCCAGAGCTCGACCAGACTCTGGCCCGAGGTCGTGAGGAGCGTCTTCCCATCGGGAGCGAAGACGCACGACCTTGCGGCGTCTTCCGCGCTCTCGGTCAGGGCACGCGAGACCACGGGTGAGGTCTCGAGATCGAAGAACCGGAGCCCGCCGTGCGTCGCCGCGACCGCGGCGAGCGCGCCGTCGCGCGTGAGCGCGCAGGAGAGCAACCCGGCATCGACCCGTGGGAACGGAAGGTTCCGGACGGACGGGGCATCCAACCGCGTCACATCCCAGACCTGGAGCTCCGGCCCCCGGTCGAGCGGAGGCCGCGCCAGCGCCTCTGCCTCTTCCGGCTGGCGTCCTCGCTCGCCTCTCAGCGGCGGCGCGCTCCAGACGGCGAAGACGCGCCTCCCGTCCGCCGAGATCGCGGCCGCGATGACGCGCGCGCTCGCGGATGCGATCACGGCCACGCTCGACGGAGTCGCCCGGTCCCAGACGCGGATCGTCCCGTCCCAGGAGGCGGAGAGACACCGCTTCCCGTCGGCCGAGAAACCGCAGGAGACGACGGGGCCCTCGTGACGCGGGAGCGCCAGGGTGCTCGTGCTGGTGGAAATCGAGAGCGTGCCGTCGCGCGCCCCGGAGAGGACCTCGCCCAGGGGCGAGACGGCGCAAGCGAGGACCGGAGCCTCGTGGACCGGCCGCTCCTCCCGGAGCGCTCCGGAAGCGCGAGACCAGAACCTGAGCCTCCCGTCCCAGCATCCCGCGATGACGAGGGCGCCGTCTTGCGAGAAGGCACAGGAGCCGACGGCGCTCCCACGTCCCCTCGTGGCGCCGAGCTGCCGTCCGGCGCCGGCGTCCCAGAGGCGGATCGTCCGGTCCTCGTCGGATGCCGAGACGATGCGCGTTCCGTCCCGGGAGAAAGCGCACGCCGTGACGGGCCTGGCGTGTCCGACGAAGCTCCCGAGGAGCGCGACTCCGTCCGTCCTCCAGAGGCGGAGCGTGCCGTCCGCGGACCCCGAGACGAAGCGCTCGCCATCGGGAGAGAAGGCGCAGGCCCGTGTGGCGCCGTACCGTCCGGTCGGCACCGCAGCCCGGCGGTCGAGCGTCTCCCCGTCGAGCAGGACGAGGTCGTCACCCCAGCTCGAGAGCACGTCTCCCCGCCTGGAGACGGCGCAGACGTGCACCGGCTCCGGGCTCTCGGTCACGGCAAGCAGCCCGCCCGTCGCTACGTCCCAGAGGCGGAGACTCCGGTCGCTCGACCCCGAGAGGATCCTCAGACCGTCGGGGGAGCAGGCGCAGGAGAGGACCGGCCCCCGATGGCCCCGAAGCGTCCTCAGCGGGCGGGGAGGGCGCGGATCGCCCGTGCCCGACCTACCGCTCACCCGCTCCCAGATAAGGAGCGCTCCGTCCTCGCCTCCCGAGACGAGCAGGCGCCCGCCCGGGATGAAGGCGCACGCGAGCTGCGGGTGCCCCGAGGTCTCGAAGACGCGGGGCGTGGCCGACTTCGACCAGAGGCGGAGCGTCCCGTCGCGCGACGCGGAGAGGACGGAGAGCTCGTCCTCGGGCGAGACGGCGCACGCGGTGACCTCGTCCGTGTGCTCCGTGAGTACGTCCTTGCGCTCGGGGCTGGCGACGACCACGAGGTGCTCGAGGCCGGCCACGACCTCGCCGTGCGGTCCGAACGCGACGCACGTCGGGCGCGGCACGGCTCCGAGCATCCAGGGAATGTTGGGCCTGGCGAGCCGGTCCGCGTGGAGGAGCGCCAGCGCCTCGGCCGAGCGCCTCACGTCCCGGCATCGGCGGAGCAGCTCCTGGTCGTCGATCTGGAGCGCGATCGACGAGGTCGCCGCGGCGAGCTCCGCCGCGCCCAGGAGGATCTCGGAGACCGTGGGGGCCGGGTCCCGGTCTCTCCTGTCGAACAATCGAGCCAGGCGCGACTCGAGGAGGGTCGCTTCCGTCTCGGCCCGGAGCCTGCGCTCGACGCGCGCCGCGCTCGCCTCGACGGCCAGGCCCCGGATGACGAGGACCGCGACTCCGAGCACCAGGATCGAGGCCACGAGGGCGAGCGCCCAGGCGACGGGCTGCCCGCGGAAGCGGCGCCCGAGGAGGCCGAGCCAAGTCGGCGGACGTGCGTGCACGAGCGGACGGCGCGAGAGGTAGCAGTCGAGGTCCTCGACGAGCTCCGAGGCCGCCCGGTAGCGGCGATCCGCGTCTCGTTCGAGACACCGGAGCGCGATCGCCTCGAGGCTCCTCGGGCTTGCGGGGCTCAGGCGGCTCGGGAGGAACGGATACGCGGTGCGATCCGTGAGCTGCTTCACGATCTCGAGCTCCGTGCCCTCGAACGGCCGGCGCTTTGTCAGGAGCTGGTAGAGGATGACCCCGATCGCGTAGAGGTCGCTCTCGGGGCGCACCTTGCCGCTCGCCTGCTCGGGCGCCATGTAGGCGACCGTGCCCTCCAGGAACGTGCTCGGCACGCTCTGATCGACCCCCACCTCGCGAGCGAGCCCGAAGTCGACGACGTAAGCGGAGCCCTCCTCCTCGTCGATCATGACGTTGCCGGGCTTGAGGTCGCGGTGAACGAGTGGCGGTTTCTGCTTGTGCGCGTGTCCGACCGCGTCGGCGACGTCGCGCAAGAACTCGACGATCTGGTCGAGCTCCCAGGCCTTCTGGTCGTGATACTCCTCGAGGACGATCTTGAGCGTCTTCTTCCCGCGAATGAGTTGCATCGAGATGAAGGTCTCGTCCCCGTCCCTCACGTCGTAGATCTGTGCTATGTGCGGGTGGTTGAGACGCTGGGCGCGCCGCGCCTCCGTGACGGCCGACCGGGCCCGGGCGACGTCCTTGGGGTACTTGATCGCGACGTATTCGCGACGGTCGAGATCCCGGGCCTTGTAGACACGCCCGAAGGCCCCCTCACCGATCAGCTCCTCGAGCTCGTACCGCTCGGCGAGGACTCGCCCGATGAGCTCATCGGAGCCCGAGAAGAGCGCGTCTCTCCGGAACGGCGGCGGTTCCTCGCTCATCGACGGAAGCGTACCAGCAAGGCCCTAAGTGGCAAGCCCACGCGCGATTGCTGCAATTGCGCGAACCCGTGAGACAGACGAGGCGGCCCGCTGTTATAGAACAGGGGCGCGGTCATCGAGCCCCGCGAGGAGGTCTCACCTCATGGACCACAGCGCGATGGCCGGCTTCAGGTCCGCCTCCGAGGGCAAGATCTTCCATGGCCGCAAGCGGGAGCGCGCCGAGACCTGGCCGCAGATCCGGAAGATCCAGGACGCCAAGACGCCGGAGGCCAAGCTCGCCGCGATCTGCGAGCTCACCCTCCTCTACAAGAAACCCGTCTACCGCTTCTATCAGCGGATCGTGAGGGTCCCTCACAACGACCTCCTCGAGGTGACCGACGGCTTCTTCAAGCACTTCGAGGAGCGCGACATCGCGACGCGCCTCGTCGAGGAGAAGAGCTTCTCCGCATACCTCAACAAGGCCTGTCGCTGCTACTACTACACCTACTGGCACGAGCAGCACAGGAAACGGCAACCGCTCCCCGACGGCGACGAACAGCTCGAGCAGGGCTTGAAGCGGATCCGCTACAAGCAAGCGCCGAGCGACCCGGCCACCGCGGGGGCCGCCGCCGACGCACCTCCCACGCTCGACGAGCTTCGCGCGAGGGCCCGCGAGCTCGCGAAGGGCGATCTCGAAGCGAGGGGCCTCGCGGTCGCCTTCGCCGTGTTCGAGAGGCTCCACGTCGAGGAACCCCCGGCGCTGGAGCAGGTGGCCGCCGAGCTGAAGGTCTCGTTGCCCGACGCGGCCACCCGCCTCGCGGAGGCCGAACGTGTCTTCCAGGAGCGGCTCGCGGAGCTAGTCGGCACCGAGCCCGCGACCGGCTGGGAAGAGGATCAGCTGGCGTCCTTCATCGAGAAGGCTCACGAGCTGGCGCGCGCCGAGCTCGTGGCGCGAGGCGAGGGCGTCAAGTTCGACCTCTTCGAGCGGGTCGTCCGTGGCAAGGGCGCGGCCCCGAAGGTCGAGGCGGTCGCGGCAGAGCTCGGAATCCCCTCCCGGGCGACGGCGTATCGCTACCTCGAGCAGGCCCGCAAGGTCTTCCAGCGGAAGCTCTGGGAGCTCGCCGCGAGCGTCTCCGAGAACCCCGAGGACGAGCTGCGCGCGCTGGGGTTCCGGGCGCAGGAGATCGAGGAGATACGCGCCGCCCTCGCCGGGTGATTCGAGGAAAGGGGGTCGTTGGGACGGAGGAGGTCACGATGGGGACACCCCTCGTCCGCCTGGGCTCGGAGTTCGCGATCGGTCCGCAGTTCGAGCCCGCGACGTTCTGGATCTGCGCCGGCATGGGCGGGCTCGTGGTGCTCGTCCTCGGGCTCGCCCTTCACTTCCAGGCGAGCGACTGGCGCTCGGCCTCGCGCTCCGCGGCGGGAAAGCCCCCGCCTTTTCCGCTCAAGGGGACGGCCACCCTCGTCATCCTCCTCGCGGCCACGGTGGGGACACTCATCTGGGTCTACCGTGAGGTAGCCTGGCCGACATGAAGCTCGACAGGTACGTCGCGCTCGGCGACGCCCGCCGCCACGAGCATGGCCGGACGCGCGAGGCCCGATCGCGATCGCCCGGGGGCGAACGCGTCACGATCCTCGAGCTCGGCCGGGACCAGCAAAGCCGGTTCGCCCGGTTGCTGAGGCTATCGTGCCTCCCCGGATTCATGAGGAAAGTCGAGTGGGACAGGACGGAGGACGGAGCGTATCTCGTGCTCGCGCGATCGGGCGACGCCACGCTCGGGGCCCGGCTCTCGGAGACTGGCCCGCTTCCGGTTCAAGAGGCCCTCCGGCTCGGCCGCGAGCTCGCGGCATCTCTCGCGCGCGCGCACAGGCACGGGCTCGTCCACGGCGCGCTGCGCTCCGGGAGCGTCTTCCTCGAGAACGACGGCACTCCGGTCATAGAGCTGACGCCGGATGTGGCCTCCGAGGGCACTCCTTCCATGGACGTGCAGGCGCTCGGGGCGATCCTGCGCGAGTGCCTCGGCGGCATCGCACCTCCGGAGCGCGAGCGACTACGCGCTCCGGGGTGGCTCGTCTCGGTCGTGGAGAGATCGTCGTTGCCGGCAGCCGAGGGCGGCTACGGCGATGCCGTCGCCGTGGCGGAAGCGCTCCGGGGCGGCTCGTGCCTGCCGCGGATCGCAGGGGTCGTAGCCCTTCTCCTCCTCGTGGCGATCGGTCTCGCCCTGGCGCTTGCCCCGCGAACCGGACGGGCCAGACCTCCCGTCGTGCACCCCTGGGCCGCGAACGTCACGAGCCAGGGCTTCAACCTGAAGGAGGGCGTGAGCCTCGGCCGCATCTCGGTCGATGGCGACCTCGTAGCAATCTCGAGCGGAGGCCCTGCCTACGGCCACTTCACGACCGTCGTGATCAACACGAGCCTTCCACGAAAGGATGCGGAGAGTTCGGCCCTGGTCACGACGATGATCGGAGGCGCCGTTCTGCATCCGAGGACTCACGGGCTCGTGGGCTATCTCGAAGCCCCGGCGACCGCTTCCCTCGCGAGCACGGTCCACGTCGTCGCAGTCGATAGTGAGCGCCAGAAGATCATCGGATCGGCCAAGGTCGCCCAGACGACAAGCGACAGGTTCAGCAGCGGCTACTTCTGCGTCGACTCGGTGCACGGACGGATCTACGCGGGGCTCCAGGGAGGGGACTACAGGGACCCCCTCGTGGTCCTGGATGTATCGGAGATCACTTCCGCCGGGTCCACAACGCGACCTCTCCGGCTCGGGGGGGTGATGGGAGGGCTCCTCGTCGACGAGCGCAGCGGCCGCGCCTACGTGACCGTCAGCAATCGCACCCTCGTGCTCGGGCCGCCCCCCGCGCTCCTCGTGGAGCGGGAGCTCCCGGACTTGTTCGTTGCCGCCGTCGATCCCGTGCGAGGGCGCTTGTTCGCGGTCTCGACCTCGGAAATGCGGCTGGTCGTCGTCGAGCGCGACGACCCGCCGCGTATGACCGCCGTGCCCGCGCCAGGCGCGGTCGCCATCGACACGCTCCGGAACCGGCTCTACGTCGCGGAGGCCGCGCCGGGGCGGGTGAGCGTCTTCGACGGGGACCGATTCGAGCTCGTGGCGCACCTCGTCATCGACAACGAGGCGACGCGGAGCTTGCTTGCGATCGACTCGGAGCGCCGCCGGCTCCATGTTGCGGTGGAGGCAGGGGTCGAGCGACGGCTCTACGTGCTCGACCTGCCTTAGGAAGCGTTCTAGTCATAAAGCCTTACGCAAAATCCGTTCGACGTTGAGACAACCGGTGCACCCCACCTCTATAGAGGGTGGAAGGAGCGCACCGTGAAGAACTGCCGCCTCGTGATCGTCGTCGTCGCCACCCTCGTGACCCTTGGGCCGGCGTCGGCCGCCATGGCCCAGGATCTCGGCGAAAAAATGCGGGAGGCGTTGAAGGCGCCCCCGACGGTATCTCTTCCTCAGCCGGCCCCGGTTGCGGCGACGCCCGCCCAGGCGGCGGCGCGACCCGTCCAGGCAGCGGCGGCGCAAACCCAGGCGGCGGCGCGATCCGGGTCCTCGAGCTCCGTTCGGGACTCTGAGAGAGAGCGCGCGGTGAGGGCTCGCGCGGAGGAGGCCCGGCGAGCACGCGAGCAGGAGGCCTGCGAGGAGGCCGCCAGGGAGTCGCGCGAGGAGGCGGCCAAGGAGGCTCGCGAGGCGGAGGAGGCCCGCGAGGAGCTGGCGCGCGAGCGTCGTGCCTGCGCGGAGCGCGAGCGGCGCGCGCAGGCAGAGTGCGAGCAAGCGAAGCGCGAGCTCGAGGAGAACCGCCAACGCGAGGCCCGCGAGGCCCAGCGCCAGGAACGGGACCGCCTCGACCGCGAGGCCCGCGAGGCCAGCGAGCGAGCCAGCAAGCCCGCGCCGACCAAGGACGAGACCTCGAGTGGCTGGGGCGTCGTCGCGGGTCTACTCGGCCTCGCCTTCGTGGTGTTGGTGAACCGGAGCTCTCGCTGACCGGAGGCGACCGTGGACTCACACATTCGAGAGCTCGAGCGCCGTATCGAGACGGGCGAGGACGAGGCGCGTCGAGATGCCGTGGCGCGTAGCGTCCTGGACGACCCGGACGGCGAGTCCGAGCCGCTCGTCACGCTCGCCCCCGAGTGGCAAGTCCGCGAACAGCTCTGGGGGCGGCGTTCGACGCGGGGATCCGTGGCCGCCGTCAAGGAGGTTGGTCAGAGGATCCTCGCCGATCTCTTGCCGGCGGGCTCGTGAGCGTTCTTGCCGCTGGGTGTGAGCACTTCGGGCCGCCCACCGGAGTAACCGCGCCCCGCCCCTCGTTGCCGCCGAGTAAACGCGGCATTCCCGACCCCCGGCAAGACGTCGTCGAGAAGCTCGCTGGGTCGTGACAGTCCATGGCTCTTGCCATCTCAACTGAGTGTGATCCGACGATGAGCGAGGCGAGGAGCGGTCGAGGTCGATGAGGGAATGGAAGAAGCGGCCTGAAGAGGAGTCTGCGCCGATCGCCATCGCGACGCTGATCTCGGTCGGAGTCCTCGTGGTGATTCCCGCCCTCTGGCTCCGCGGCCAGCCTCCGTTCGGTTGGTACACACTCAGATCAGCCCCATTTCCTCCCGGCATCGGAAAGGTTCTCTTGTGGTGCGCTCTCGTGGTGCCTCTGAAACTCCTCGTGACCTACGCACTCTGCAAGTGCGCGCCGTCGACAGGGCTCCTCGTTCCGTCCGAAGCCGTCGAGCGCGGTCCCCTGGAGAGACGTCTCGCGAAAATTCTCGGGGTCGACCTGACAGCTCACTGGGCCATCGTCGGCTCGAAAGTGTTCCTCTGGGCGGGGTTCGAGGAGTGCATCTGCAGGATCGGTGTCTTCCAAGGTATTGGGTTCATGGCCTCAACCTTCCTGTCAGACGCGATCGCCTTCGGATTCGCCTCGGTCGTGAGCGCGTTCGTCTTCACGATCATGCACACCTATGGGGACTTCGTCCCCAGACTCTGGGGTGGCATGCTCTTCTGTCTCCTGCTGAGGCTGACCGGGAGCGTAGTGCTGATCGTGCTCGTACATGCGGTCTACAACCTGGCCATTTGCGCCATCTTGAGAATGTCACGTCGTGTCGGCGGCGCCGGTCGCTCCGCGCGCGGCTAGGTCCGCTCGCGCTCCTTCATCTTGTCGCGCGCTGGCCGTTTCCTGCCCGCATGGCCGAGCGCAGTCGAGGCGTGCGCACGTGGCCGACGAGGCCGCGGGCAATGTTGCGTTTGACCCTCCGACCGAGAGTTACCCCGGAGGACGGTCGTGATCGTCTTACCGTGAGGTCCGGAATCACATGGACGTAGAGCTTCGAGATCTCGAACGCAGCACCGCCGAGGCGCCGGAGGACGCACCGGCGCGCCTTGCCCTCGCGCAGGCCCTGGCTCGGGTCGGCCAGCGCGAGGATGCCGCCGCGGCGTTCTGGCGGGCACGCGCGCTCGGAGCCGACGCGACCTCGTGCCGGGAGGGGCTGCGAATGCTCGGCGCCGAATCGAGCGCCTGGGCTACGCCCGACGGTGACGCTCGAGGGACAAGGTCGTCTCTCCTCCGGGGGCCTCGGACCGGCGCGATCCTCGCGCGGAGCTCGCACGCCGGGGCAACAGGGAACCCCGTGATCGGTGAGGACGGGACGCTCATTTTCGCGGGAAAAGGAAGGGAGACTCACCTCGACGGACGGACGCTCGCCCTCTGTGCCGAGCTCACGCTCCCGTGGCAGGAGGCTCGGCTGCCGGCGTTGGCTCGGAGCGGTGTGCTTCTTTACGCGCTGCCGGACGGGCTACACGCGATCAACTCGAACGACCGATCCGATCATGTTGTCGCCCGACGAGAGAGCTGCGAGGGAGCCTACGTTGATGCCCTTGGCCGTGCCGTGCTCGTGTGCGAAAGACACAGGCGCCTCCTCGTGCTTTCGGATCGGCTCGAGCCGACCGCCGATCTCGAATCGCCGACGCCGGGTGTCGCAATATCGAGAGTCCTGATTCGTGCCGACGAGATCGCCGTGGGCACTCGGGCCGGCGTCTTCGCTTTCGATCTCTCGGGAGAGCGACGCCACGAGCACGCTGACATTGCGCAAGGCAAACGCGACTACTCGCGGCTCCTGGCGTATCTCGGCAGCGGGCACTTCCGCGACCTCTCGTACTACTACGACGAATACGACCGGACGACCTCCCATGTGCTCCACGACTGGCGCGACGGACGTCTCGCGTGGGCGCAGTCATTCCCGAGGGGGTCCTTCCTGTCGTATGCCGATGCGAGGGCCGGTGCCTCCTACTTGCTCTGGCGCGCGGACGAGGACGCTCGACGCACGCGACTCTACCGGATTGAGAGCGACGGTTCGGTGCCGTGGTGCGTTG
>FTGE01000770.1_pt1 | contig 12760 bp, 11 predicted proteins | sample 1640581 | NCBI WGS metagenome assembly FTGE01 (sample SAMEA3914789, study PRJEB12502) | metagenome | biome: forest; material: soil | place: Canada | collected 2011-07-03 | depth 0.3 m | reverse complement strand
GGCGGAGAGGAGCGACGCGACGAACGTCTTGAGCGGCGCCCCGGGAGCGAGGAGCGGGAAGAGGACGATCCAGAGGCAGAGCCAGACGTTCGGCTGGTGGGCGAACGCGACCGGGTCGTTGAAGAAGCTCGCGAGGGCGATCCCGACCGCGCCGGTGATCTCGTAGAGCAGTCCCAGCTCGAGGACCGTGCGCGGCGCCACGCGAGGGCTCCGCGCGAGCGCGAACACGGCGAGCGAGAGTGCCGCGAGCGCGCCTCCCGTGATGCCGACCGTCAGCATCCCGCAGCGGGGCGCGGCCCAGCCCAGGGCATAGACGAGCGCGAAGTCGCTCGCGACGACCACCGCGATCGAGACGGCGAAGAAGGCGCTCGCGAGCATGAGTCGCCGCTGCGCCTCCGCGAGGAGCGGCGTCGGCAGTGCGAACGCCGTGCTCGAGCCCCGGGCCGAGCTCGCCGGCTTGAGCGTCCGCTCCTCCGTTCCGCGACCAATCCGGGTGCGGGGCGCGCGCTTCGCGGGTTCGCCGATCCGCCCCTCGAACGTGAACTCGGTGCTCATGGGGGATCCTCGTCAACCTCTCCCAGGAGCAGAGGACGCACCACTCGTAAGTCCTGGCTCCACGGTCACCCGCGCCTTGTGACGAGCGCGCGCCGCCGTCCCTTCGGCGGATTGCCGGAGGAACGGCGGCCGTGACGGGGGCATTCCTTGCCCCGAGGGAGTTGCGGAAGTCAGACGGCACGACGAAGCGCGCCCGCTGGCCAGCTCTCGCCGCGGCTGTCACGATGCGGCCGTCATGGGGTCGAGCGAGCATCGGGACCTCCTCGCGTCCGGCGTGAACGCCGAGGCCTTCGTGCGCCGAGCGCTCGGCGCCCTCGAGAGCGACTTCCGCGAGGCGGCGCTCCGCGGGCTCGCCGACTGGGAGACGACCGAGCTCGCGTCGAGCGAGCTCTTCTCCGCCGTCGCGGGACTCCAGCGGCCGAGCTGGGGCTCGTGGAACGGACTCCTCGGCGCGCTGAGGAACGCCCGCAAGGCCGTCCTCCGCGCGGGGACGGCGCGCGACCGCGAGCGCGTCGAGCGCGCCCGGCTCCTCGACGGGCTCCTCGGCCTCCTCGACGAGGTCGTCGCGCCCGAGGCGACCGCGTCGCTCGGCCCCCTCGGCGAGCTCACGCGCACCAAGCTCACGGGACGCGTCCGGCTCGGAGCCGTCCTCGCCATGCCGATCACGCTCCGCAACCGGGTCGCGCACGACTCGCCCACGGACGCCGCGTGGTGGGAGACGGCGCGCGCGGCACTCCGGCCGCTCGTCACGCTCCACGCCGAGCGGGCGCCGCTCGCGCCCTTCCTCGGAGAGGGCCCGGCTCCCTGGTTCCTCCGGGTGGGCGAGGAGGTCTGGGCTTGGAACGGCCTCGCCCACGACTTCTCGGTCGTCTACGTCTCGCGCTCGGGCGCCTCTCGGTTCGAGGCCTCGCGCACGCACGACGCGCTCCTCGCCCTCCAGCGGCTCCTCGGGAAGACCGACGCGGACGAACGCGACCTGAGGAAGCTCCTCGCGAGGCTCGCGCCCGAGGAGCTCCGCGGAGTCGTCCTCGGCGACTTCCTCGTCGGACGGCCCGTCGGACAGGGCGGCTACGCGACGGTCCACGTCGGAAGACAGCTCTCGACCGGGCGCAAGGTCGCCGTGAAGATCCTCCACGACGGCCTCCCCGAGGACGCTCGCGCGCGCTTCCAGCAGGAGGCGAGCTTCCTCTCCCGCTTCAACCACCCGAGCATCGTGGGCGTCCTCGGCCACGGCGAGGAGGCCTGGTCGGCGCCACGCGCCTTCTCGCTCTCGGACGAGCCGTGGTACCCCGCCTTCTCGAAGGGCGCCCCGGTCAAGGCGTTCATCGCTCTCGAGTGGGTCGAGGGCGGCACGCTCGAGGACGTCTTCAAGAAGGGCGGCGTCGGCCCGAACGCGCTCGCCGAGTGGTTCGCGCAGGCCGCGGGCGCGCTCGCGCTCGTCCACGCGGCAGGGCTCGTCCACCGCGACGTGAAGCCCGGGAACCTCATGGTCTCGAGCGACGGGACCGTGAAGCTCATGGACTTCGGGATCGCGCGCTCGCAGGGCGAGGCGCGCACGATCGTCACGACCGCGGGCCGCGCGATCGGGACGCCAGCCTACATGTCGCCCGAGCAGATCCGCGCCGGAGACGCCGATGCGGGGGTCGGCCCCGCGAGCGACATCTACTCGCTCTGCGCCACGTTCTACGAGCTCGCCTCGGGCGCCCGGCTCTTCGGCCACGACACGCAGGACCAGAAGACCGTCGAGACGAGGAAGCTCTCGGGCGAGCGCCCGCCGCCGCCGCGCCGGATCGCGAAGGGGCTCCCCTGGGAGCTCGACACGATCCTCATGGGCGGCCTCGAGCCGGAGCCCCAGGACCGCTACCCCTCCATGGTGGCGCTCGAGCGCGACGTGAGGCGCTTCCTCAAGGACGAGCCGATCGAGTACCGGAGGCCGTCTCTCCTCCGGCGGGCGCGGCTCGGCTACCGGCGGAACCGCGCGGTCGTGAACGTCGTCGCCCTCTCGCTCGTCCTCGCCCTCGGAGGGGTCGTCCAGTACGTGCGCGGCATCAAGGAGGCCCAGCGGGTCGCCGAGAAGAACCTCGCCGAGGCCAACCGGAACCTCGCGCGGGTCGTCGCCGAGAAGGCGGAGCGGGCCTGGGCGGACCACGACGTGCTGGGCGCCGAGGCGCTCCTCGCGCACGCGATCACGCTCGACGACGCGCCCGATCTTCGCGCCCGGCTCGTCGAGTGGCGGAGCCAGAGCGCCGCGCTCGTCCTCGCGACGCCCTCGCAGCTCCCGGTGGACTGGGTCGCGCTCGATGCCACGGGGCGCACGCTCGTCACCGCGGACTTCCGGTTCAGCCCGTTCGTCCACGCCTACTCGCTCGAGACGGGGGAGGAGACCGCGCGGATCCCTCTCGGCATCCTCGAGAAGGACACGATCGCGGTCTCCGCCGACGGCGCGCGGCTCCTCGTGGGCGATCAGGCGGGCGCGCAGCGCGTCGAGACCTATGACCTCGCGACCGGGCGACAGCTCGCGCACTTCCGGCTACCGCTCGAGGGCGGATACCCGCTCGCGCTGGACGCGCACGGCGAGCGGCTCGTCCTCCGCCAGGCGATCTGCGACGCGCAGGGACGCGTCCTGGCAACGGCGCCCGTCGCGAGCACGGGTGTGACCGCGCTGGCCTGCGACCCCTCCGGGCGCTTCTTCGCGCGCGCCGAGGGCGACTCGGTCGCCGTCTTCTCGCTCGAGACCGGGGCGGAGCGCGGACGCGTCGCCATGACACCCCGGTACAGGGCGAGGCGGTCGCTCGCCGTGGGCCGCGCCACCCTCGCCCTGGTGCACGAGGACGGCACGATCCGCGTGCTCCGCGTCGCGGACGACCTCTCGCTCCGCGAGGAGCGCACGCTCGCCCTCCGCGACGGAGAGATCGTCTCGGTCGCGCTCGACGCCGCGGGGGAGCGGATCGCGGCGAGCGGCGCGACGCGCGTTCACGTCCTCGACGCCCGGACCGGCGTCGAGCGCGCCTCGATCGCCACCTGCGCGAGCGGCGTCGTGGCGCTCTCGGGGGACGGGCGCACGCTCGCCGTGGCGAGGCCACAGGTCACGCTCGAGCTCCCCGATGTCGTGCCCGGAGACGGTCCCTTCGTCTTCGCGCTCGAGGAGAGAGACGGCGCGCTCGTCCCGCGAGAGGTCTTCGCGCCGACCGGGCACTCGGGGTCCGTGGACACCGTCCTGTTCACGCCCGACGGACGCCGGCTCGTCTCGGGCTCCCGCGACGGCACGCTCCAGGTCCAGGACGCCGCGACGGGGCGCGAGGAGCACGTCCTCCGCGGGCACGAGGGCCGCGTCTCCTGCGCCGCGATCGCCTCGGACTCACGCACGCTCGTCTCGGGATCGGACGACGGCACGCTCCGTGTCTGGGACCTCGAGACCGGGCGCGAGAAGCGGGCGATCCGCGGGCGCCGCGAGCGCGTGAGCGCCGTCGCGCTCTACGACGGCCTCGACGACATCTTCGCGTTCTCCGGGGGCCGCGAGGGCCTCTGGGTGGCCGCCGTGTCCACGGGCGACGCGGTCGCGTTCGTGCCGACGCTGGGAGACTGCAGCGGGATCGGCCTCACGACCGTCCAGAAGAAGACCGGGTTCGGGTTCGGGCTCGAGGAGGATCCGGACCGGCTCCGCGTCGTGTACCCGATGTCGCAGACCGTCACGCTCGTGCAGGTCCCTCACGGCGACGTTCCTCTCGCCTTCGATGTGATCGGCAGGAGGGAGCACGAGCCCGAGGTCTTCACGGCGCGCGGGAGCAGCGCCGTGAACCCGTCGGGCGACGAGGTCGCGCTCGCGCGGGCGAACGGGCGGATCGCCGTGTGGAGCGTGGACGGCTCGAGCGAGATCGAGCTGTTCGGCCCGCAGACCGTCCGCGGGGCGGGAGCTGCCTGGCTCGGTGACCGCCTCGTCACCGGGGGCGACTGGGCGATGGTCTGGAACCTCGGGACGAAGCGACCGGACATGCTCCTCCGAGGCACCTGGACCGTGACGAGCGTCTCCGCGCGCGACGATCGGATCGCGCTCGGAGGCGAGGACGGGTCGGTCCGCGTCTACAGGGTAGGCGCGCTCGACCGCCGAATCGAGAGCTCCTCGGTCACCGTGGAGCCGCGCGCGCTCGCGCTCGACCGCTCGGGGCTCCGCGCGATCTCGATCGATCGGCCCGGCGTCAACGGCCTGGACTTCAAGAGGGCCCACCTCTGGAACCTCGCCTCGGGCGAGCTCGTCGCCTCGTTCGGCGGGGATCACTTCGTCGAGGACGCGATCCTCTCCCACTCGGGAGCGAGCGTCGTCCTCGCGGACGAGACGGGCGCGTTCGTCGTGACGGCCGTGGGCGGCGAGTCGAGCACGCTCCGCTCGGCGCGCGCGATCGCGACCTCGGCGAATCCCGGCTTGAAGGAGCTCAATCACCTCGAGAGGAGCGTCGTCCTGGCGCTCACGCCCGACGACCGCCAGCTCCTCGCGGGCCGCGGGGACGGGGTCGTCGTGCGCTTCGACCTCGCGAGCGGCCGCGAGCTCTCGCCCCTCGAGCGAGGCGCCGACATGGTCATCGGCGTCGCCCCGAGCCCGGACGGGCGCCGCGCCGCCGTGCTGACGAACGACGACTGCGTGACGCTCTGGGACCTCGAGTCCGGCTCGAGGCTCAGGACGATCGAGCACGTGGTCTCGGGCGGACAGCCAGGCCGGCACGCGATCTCCTGGCACCCCGACGGGAGGCGGCTCCTCGCCATGGGCGTCCTCCTCGATACGGCGACCGGGGAGAGGGTCCGCCCCGTGGACGGCGCGTACAAAGCGACGTTCCTGTCGGCGGAGCGTCTCGTCGCGGGCGGCGGGAGCGGGATCACGTTGCTGTCGCTCGACGCCGACGCGCCGCGGGTGAAGGTCGCGCTCCAGCGGTACACGGAAGCCTACGCGACGAGCGACGACGGCCGGCGTCTCGTCGTGGGGCGGCCGCCCGGCCTCGCGGTCGTCGATCTCGAGGCGATCGAGCGGATGCTCTCTTTGCCGGCGGCCGACCTCGAGGCCGAGACGGTCGCGCGCACGGGGGTGCGTGTCCGCGACCTGGACTCGCCGCCGGAGGTAGTGCCAAGGGGCCGGCTCGCGAGGCGCTGAGGTTACCCGCGGTCGAGGAATCCCATCTTGCCCGTCCGGTAGTCGAGGAATGCCTGCCGGATCTCGGCCTCCGTGTTCATGACGAAGGGCCCCTGACCGACGACCGGCTCGTCGATCGGCTCGCCGGCGAGGAGGAGGACGTTCGCGTCGCCGAGCGCCTCGATCGAGAGCCCGGAGCCTTCCCGGCCGAGCTGGACGAGCTGCACGTCCCGCGCGTGCGTTCCGTTGACGGTCACCTGTCCCTGACGGACGAGGAGCGCCGTCGTGTGTCCCTCGGGCACGTTGAGATCGACCTTCTTCCCTGCCTTCAAGCGCAGGTCCCAGAGCTCGACCGGCGTGAACGTCTTCCCCGGGCCCTTGGCGCCCGCGTGCTCTCCTGCGATCACGCGCAGCGTGCCTGCTCCGTCCGGAAGCTCGACGACAGGGATCTCCCGGTCGCGCAGGTCCTGGTACTTCGGCCGCGACATCTTGTGCTTCGCGGGGAGGTTCACCCAGAGCTGCACCATCTCGAGCGCGCCGCCGCGGCGGGTGAACTCCTGGCTCTGGAGCTCCTCGTGGACGATCCCCGAGGCCGCCGTCATCCACTGGACGTCGCCCGGACCGATCTTGCCGCTCGCTCCGGTCGAGTCCCGGTGCTCGATCTCGCCCTGGAAGGCGATCGTGACCGTCTCGAAGCCGCGGTGAGGGTGCTCGCCCACGCCCCGGCGGTGCTCCGAGGGGGCGAACGTCTTCGGCGGAGCGTAGTCCAGGAGCAGGAACGGGCTCATGACGGCAGCCGCGTCGTCGTAGGAGAACATCGAATGGACGGCGAACCCGTCGCCGACCCAGTGCCTGGGCGGGGTCGTGACGACGGCGAGGACCGGCTTGAGTGTCCTGATCGAGGTAGCCATGGGGAACTCCACTCCGAGAGAGAGAACGCTCGAGCCGCGTCCGAGCTTCCCGGTGGTCGAAGCGGACCTGTCGGTGACCCGTGCTCTCATGTTTCGCCATTGCATCCAGGGCTGGTCCGGGATCGCGGAGTGGGGCGGCCTGCCGGTCGCCGAGCTTCTCGAAGCCGTGAAGCCGCTCCCACGCGCGCGGTATCTCGTCTTCCATTCGTTCGCCGAAGGCCTGGAGGGGGGCAATACTACGACACGTTGAGCCTCGCGCTTGCCGTGCTTCCGCAGACGCTCCTCGCCTACGAGATGAACTTCGCGGCGCTCCCTTCGCCGCACGGTGCGCCGCTCCGGCTCCGGATCGAGACCGTGCTCGGCTTCAAGATGGTGAAGTGGATCAAGTCCATCGAGCTCGTCGAGGACGACCGCGCCATCGGCGAGGGCGAAGGCGGCTATCAGGAAGATCGACTCTACTTCGGGTCGAGGGCCGAGATCTGAGGCGGAAACTCCTCGCACGCCATTGCTCGACGGGACGCTGATCCACGGGAGGAGCCTGTGGTTTGGTTACAGCGGGGTTACACCGCCGCGGGCCGCGGTCACCGCCCAGGAACGAACGACCATGGAGAAGCCGTGCATGCGGCGGTCTCTCCTTTGCGCGATGGCCGATGAGCGAGGAACTCCATGCGCTTCACATCCCTCCTGCTCCAAATGGCATTCGTGGGCCTTGCCGGTTGTGTGTCCTCGGGCCACTTCGCCGCGGAGTCTCGGAACGCGCAGGAGTCGATCGACCGCGCCGAGAGCGCGGGAGCCGACGAGCACGCGCGCTGTAGCGTCGAGCTCGCCCGCGACACCATGAAGGAAGCGCGCGCGGCCGAGGACCTCGCCACGAAGGACCGTGACGACGCGCAGGAACAGCTCGACCGCGCTCAGAAGCGCGGCGTGGAGGCCAGAGCGACCCTCGATGCGAAGCGGGATCAGCTCGCACGAACGAGGGACGACCAGGCGGGCCAGGAGCTGGCGATCGCGCGGATCGAGTCGCGCACGGGAGCGCTCCGGTCGAAGGGCGTCTCGGAAGCCGAGCTCCATGGCCTCGAAGATGTCCAGCAGGCTCTCGCGCGAGGGCGACTCGCCAGCATCGAGGCTGCGATCGCAGCCTTGAGCGAGCAAGTGGCTCTACGAGAGCTCGAACAGAAGGACGCTCAGCTGGACGCCTGTGCGGCACGAGCACGGATCGTCACTGCCGACCAACGGCTTCAGGTCGCACGGAGGCTCTACGAACGCGCGGGTCACCTGGCGAAGGTGGCCGAAGCCGAGAGCCTCAACATCGAACGCCTCGGCCTGCAGGCGAAGATCACCGAGACATCGCCCTAGGTCGCCCGGCGGAGCGATGGTCCTAGCATGTGATCGCGACGCGACGGAAACGACATCATGAAGCGCGCGACCGCACCGCAGCGCCAGGGAATGGTGCTCTGCCATCTCGCAACGGAGCGCATGGGCGCTCTGGGTCGCCCTCACCACCCGTCGCACACCGCCCCTCAGGCTGCGGAGTGTCGTCTCCTTCGCGAGTCCCGCGCCCTCGAGCGCCCGGACGTATCTCTGGACGACCCACACCGGCATCTGAGCCTCGATCGCGAGGCGTTCGATCGTCTGCGCGCCGTGGAACACGAGACGATCCACGAGGTCGCCCGCCGTCAGGGACGCCGGGTCCGGCATGGGGCCGCGTCGCCGCCGCGCGGCGGCGAGCTCGGCCTCGCGGCGCGCGAGCTGGTCGGTGCAAGGGAGGGGCCGCATCACAACGCCGCCCCGAGGTCGCTGTCTTCGCGGTTCGAGCGACCACTCGGCATGGCCAGACGCCGGCGGCGCACGTGCTTCAGCTGGCCGTCGGCGCGAGGATCTCCACAGGCATGCGTGACAAAACGCCCACAAGCGGGAATCTACCGCCTGTAGTAGTAGTAGCCGCCGCCACCGCCGAAGAGCAGAACCACGACGATGACAATGAGGATAATATCCATTGCAATACTCCCTTCACTTCGACAAACCCAGTTCCTGGGTCGATACGCCTTCCGACGACGACCCGTCAACCGATCGGAGATCGGCGTGACCTGTCCGCGTTACTTGGCGGCTTTCTTGATCGCGCGCTTCACGTCCTTCACGGCGCCCTCCGCCTCGCCCTGGAGCTCATCCAGCTCGCCCTCGCGCTTGAGCTTCTCGTTGCCAGTCACGTCGCCAACGACTTGCTTGATCTTGCCCTTGGCCTTGTCCGTGTACTCGCCCATTTGAAACCGTCTCCTTTCGCCCGCAACTGTGTCTCGGGCAACGTCGTCGAGTTCTCTAACGCGCCTTGAGGCTTCAAGATCCGCCGGGGCTGAAGCTCCGGAGCTGGCCGGTATCGTCGTCGCCGAGGTCTCGTGCTGCTTCCTCGGCCACCGCCTGCGGATCGTGCGTCTTCACGTATTCCTCGACCCCCTTGAGGTAGTCGCGCGCCGCGCTCGTCGACCCCTCGCCCTCGTTCTTGGAGAGGCCCACCTTCTCCTCGCTCTTCGGAGGGGTTTCAGGTGTGGACTCCGTTTCCGTCCGAACCTCGGGGGTCGGCGCCTCCTCCATCGAGATGTGCAGCAGCGTCGCGTTGCAGACCGTGAAGTGCTCCGTGCGGAACTCGCCGTCGAGCATGGTGGGTCTTGCAACGTCCGACGAGCCGCTGTGGTCGATCTCCACGCGCTGGTGGACCTTCAGCATCTCCCAGCCTTCGGCGTTGTTGAACCAGGAGGTCTTGTTGTCGCGCTTCTTCTCGGCGCCCTCGTGGTCGGCGACCCGCAAGCAGGATGTCACGTCCACGAAGATCGTGTGCCCGGGACGCAGAGTCCCGGCACCTCCTGCGTCCTCGTTCGGCGCGCCAGCCTCGGTCTTCGCAGGGACCTCCGGTGCCGAGTGCGAGACGTCCTCGACCAGGACCTGGATGATTCGTTCGGCGGGGAACACCCGCACGATCGATCCCACGAAGGCACCCGCTCGCATCTTCGGTTCGAGCGTGGGCGTCGCGCTCGGTGTCTGTCTCTCGTCCACAAGCATTTGATGGGTCCTTCCCTCGTGGCATCGCCACGAAAGAGAGTGAGTCGCGAGCAGGCGGTCGGCTTGCCCGCTACATCCCATCGAGCACCGCGCACGCCCTTGCTCGACGGACGCGGGACTACAAGCCTTAGCGTGGGCTTGCCGCATCCACCTCGATGGAGGACCCCCGATCCGGTTACGCGGTGGTTACGCCGCGGCACGGTGCGGTTACCCCGCCGGAACGATCGATGACGACGGGTCACGGAGGGGACGGACTCGCAATTGGGGCCTCACTTGCTGCCTCTGTAACTTCAGTCGAGAAGGAGAACTTCCCATGGGAACATCGAGGCTATTCGGCATCATCCTGCTCGTTGGCGGTTTGATCGTCCTGGGGCTTGCCTATCAGCAGTCCGGGAGCTTCGGGGACCAGACAAAGCACTTCTTCACCGGAGACTATCGTGACAAGACGACCTGGATGATCGTGATCGGCGGGATCGCGAGCGTCCTCGGCCTTGTCGGCCTCGTGCTGCCTTCACGACGCGCCGTCGCGTGAGTGTCGTGGACGCCCTGATTGCCCTGCTGCCGTTCAAGAGCACGCTCCGATTTGAATCGGCGCTGGACTCCGGCTCGTCGCCGGCGAAGCCTGCTCCAGCTCGACCGCGATCAGGGTCGATCTTGTCGACCACCGATCGGAGTCTCGTTCCTCGCGTCCGACGACGCGAGCTACATCGCGGGCGTGGAGCTCTTCGTTGACGGTGGGCTTGCACAGGTCTGAGGAGGACCGTTCGCCGTGCACCAACCTCCCCGAGCTCGTCTCGCCGGCCGCCGTCGAGGCGGCGAAGGCGACGATGGTCGTTCGAGACATGGTCCACGCCTGATCCGAGACCCGCTCAGAGAGCGGCCGGGCAGGCGAACCCCGTGTGCCTCTCGGGCGTGTTGAGCCAGCACGCCACGTCGAGCGAGGTGAGCACGCCCACGACGTCGCCCGAGCGCGACACGATCGGAACACCGTGAACGCCCTTCGTGGCCATGAGCGCGACCGCGTCGGCCATGGACGCGCCCTCGGGGAGCGAGTAGACGACCGGCGTCATGAGCTCGGCCGCCGTGAGGGCCGAGCGGCGGTCCTCCTGGAAGCCTCGCTCGATCGGCTTCTCCGAGGGGCCGGTCTCGGCGTCGATCCTGCCCGCGCGCGCCTCGACGAGGTCCGTCTTCGAGACGACGCCGATCGGCTTCCCCTCGGCGTCGACCACCGGGGCGCTGCTGATCCCGCGATCGACGAAGAACGAGGCGAGCTCGTCGAATCCCATGTCGCGACGGACGCACACGGGATCGTTCATGACCTCGTCGACCCTCGTCCGCATCGCGCGGCTCCTCTCGCTCGCGCCGAGCGGCATTGCCCAGCGGATCTCGTCCGCGCGAGCGCAGCTCATGAACGAGTCCCGGCCGATCGGGTCGAGCGAGTAGCCGCGCCAGTGCTCGCAGCCGAGGCAGTCCTCGAAGGTCGGCCACCGATCGCGGAAGGGGCACTGGACGAGCATCTCCTCCTTCTCGGCGACGCCCTCTCCGAGCACGTGACGCGTCCGGATGCGCCGGTGCGCGTTTGCAGGCGCCGGCGGCGGCGAAGACTCGGGGTCCACGTCGTCGCAGTCGAAGTCGTGGGCGGGGAAGTGGCGCCTCGACATGGCCGGCTCCTCGATCTCGACCGCGAAGGATTTGGTGCGCGGTGAGATCTGCCCCGAGGGGCGCAAAGCCGAAGCCAGGAGAAGAATCTCCGGGACCGCGAAGAAGTCCGCGGCTCGAGGTTGGTCCCGAAGTTGCCCCGGGGAGCCCGAGAGGCACTCCATGTACTTCAGTCGCGCGAGGCTCTACCCGGCGATCGGTGCGCTCCTCGCCCTCGGCGCGCCGCTCGGGCTCGTCGTCCTCCGAGCAGGGATCGCATCGTCCTGGCCGACGCCCACCTGGCTCGCGGGAGAGCTCCGGGCCGACGCGCCGACGTACCTCTACCTCGTCGTCGCCACGACGTCGGTCTTCGCGACGCTGGGTTTTCTCCTCGGGAGGAAGGAAGACCTCCTGAGCCAGAGGGCGGCGACCGACGCGCTGACCGGGCTCTCGAACCGGCGCGCGCTCGACGCGCGGCTCACGGAGGAGCTCGCTCGCGCGGCGCGCTACGGCACGCCGCTCTCGCTCCTCGCGATCGACGTGGACGGGCTCAAGGCGATCAACGACAGGGCCGGCCATCAGGCAGGCGACGCCGCACTCCGCGCCGTCGGCCGGGCGCTCCGGGCGAGCTGCCGGCGCACGGACCTGGCGGCGCGGACAGGAGGCGACGAGTTCGCCGTCCTCGCACCCATGACCCGGGCGGCCGAGGCGCTCGAGCTGGCGAACCGCTTCCGGCGCACGCTCGCGGAGGTCTCCACGACGCCGACGATCTCGGTCGGCGTCGCGGACCTCGCGCTCGCCGGCTCGCCCGGGGCCCTCCCTGCGGCGGCCGACCGCGCGCTCTACCGGGCGAAGTCGAGCGGCCGCGATCGCGCCGTGCTCGCGGAGCCGCCAGGCGACGAGAAGAGCGCGACGCTTCTTCAGCCCCGGGTGCGCTCGAGGAAGGACTGGAAGTCCTTCGCCTAACGTAGAGGCCCAGCCCGTGGCCGCCGCGCGTCCGGCCGACCGCGCCCGGTGAGCGCCGCGCGCGGATCGAGGAAACGTCCGCAGAGCCCGCGAAACGATCGACCTCGCTAACGCGGGCCCCTCTGGATGAGGATCGGGCAACCGACTTCTCGGAGCACCTTCTCGGCAACGGACCCGAACGCCCAGCGCGTGACCCCCGACCTTCCATGCGTCGTCATGGCGAGGAGATCGGCGCCCTCGCTATCGACGGCCTGGAGGATCGACTCAGCGGGCGGACCCCAGACCGTCCTCTGGCTGAAGCGCACGTCGCTGATCGTCGGGCCGTGCCGTCCGAGCCGCTCGTCGGCTCGTGCCAGCTCGCCGGGCATCGACGGCGCTGGCGCCTTGATGGTGCTGGGATCGACGGCATGGAAGAGCACGAGCTCCGAGTCGTGGCGTCGCGCGATCTCGGATGCCCAGGGCAGGATCGAAGCCGAGCGCTCGGAGCCGTCGAGGGGCACGAGGATCTTGCGGATGC
>FTGE01001979.1_pt1 | contig 12856 bp, 9 predicted proteins | sample 1640581 | NCBI WGS metagenome assembly FTGE01 (sample SAMEA3914789, study PRJEB12502) | metagenome | biome: forest; material: soil | place: Canada | collected 2011-07-03 | depth 0.3 m | reverse complement strand
GGGGTCAGGACGCGCGGCCGCGCAGGGGTAAAGCTTCTCGTGGTTTGCGACGAGCGCGCCCCGACAGGGCACTTCGGAGCGTGGTCCGGGCGTTGCAAATCGTTCCGGGGACGGAAGGCGGTACGAACGCGATGGCCGACGAGCTCCTCGAGGCGCGCGAACGCGCGAAGGCGGCGTGGACCCTCATCCAGTCGGACCTCGCGAGGATCAAGGACGCCGTGAGCTCCGAGGTGGACCTGGTGAAGCAGCTCGGACCTCGCGCGGTCTACGAGCGTTACCCGCTCCCCTTCGTCGGAGCGGCCGCTGCGATCGGCTTCCTCGCCGGGATTCGCTCGGGGCGGGGCAGGGCGCCCTACGTCGTGCCCGCCGGCTCCGTCATGGAGAAGCCGCTCCGGCGCAAGCTCTTCGAGACGGCGCTGCTGGCGCTCGTCTCCCAGGGCGCGAGCATGCTCGCCAGGGCTTACGAGGAGAGGATGGAGACGGCGCACCCCTCGCGGCGCGAGGAGGAGGTCCCGGCGTCGACCGCCGCCTGAACCGCCGCCGAGGAATGCCGGGCGGAGCTCCAGGCTTCGGGTGTTAGCATGTCGCCCGGGGGGTGTTCCGGCCATGCGTCCCAGGCCCCTTCTCGTCGTCGCGCTGGCCCTCGCCGCGGGCGCGACGGCCGCCTATGCCGACCTCGACGTGGGCGTCCCTCCCGGCACTCCCTTCGACTGGGTGACCGCTCTCCCGCGCCGGATCCCCACGGGAGCCGTCCGCATCGCGACCGGCGCCGAGACCTCAAAGGAGGAGGGAGATGGCCAGCCGCACACCGTCTCGCGCGCTCCCGACGTCCCCAAGACGCACATAAACAACGAGGACCTCGGCCGGGTCCTCCCCATGGGCTACGCGCGGATCCTGACGCCCGACATCACGCGCCACCTCCCCTGGGTCAACGAGCGGCCCGTCCAGGAGACCTTCGAGGGCGGCAAGAAGTCCTCGTCCGGCGGCAACAACGCCAAGGAGGGCCCCGAGGTCCAGGCGACGTACCCTCCCATGGTCGGCGAGGACCTCCACTGGATGGGGCTCGCCGTCATCCTGAGGAAGCTCACGCATCCGAACCTGATCTCCGACGCCGAGAGCGTCCACCTCCTCATAGGCATGGGCGAGGCCGTCCTGCCGCCGCTCACGGCGGCGTCGCAGCAGGCCGCGATCAAGCACTGGGTGGACGAGGTCCGCGCCGACGTGGGGGCGTTCCCGGCACGTAAGCCCCGCGCTCTCGGGGGCGCCAGGACGCTCGAGGAGAAGATGCTCCTCCGGCTCGCCGCCGAGGACCTCGCCTCGAGCTATCCCTGCGGGCTCGAGGGCGACTTCGCGCCCCACGTCCTCGCGCTCGACCCCGAGGAGACGGTGCCTCTCCTCGTCCGCTATCTCGAGGAGAGCGATCACTCCTTCCTCCGCCGGAACGCCTGCTCGCTCCTCGGGAACTACCTCGGAGACATGCCGACGAACGCCCTCGTCAAGGCGTTCCTAGAGACGAAGGACGGCGTCATCCGCGAGCGAGCGATCGACGCCCTCGCGCGCCGCCGCTCGACGGTGATCCTGCCCCAGCTCGAGAAGCTCGCGGCCCAGAAGGGCCTCCCGCAGACGCTCGCTCTCTGGGCGATCGGGGCGATCGGCGAGCCCAAGCCCGCGCATATCTGCGTGAAGGCTCTCTCGAAGCTGGACGACCCCGACGTCCTCTGGGCGGCGATCCCCGCCGTCGGCCGCGCCCAGCACGAGAAACCCAAGGACGCGATCACCGCGCTGCGGGCCTGCGCTCACTTCCTCTCCGATCCGCCCGCCGGCACCTACGATCAGCTCGCCCAGCTTCAGCCCGACGTCCCCGACGCGCCGCTCCTCAAGGCGACCTGCCTCCTCGAGATGGCGATCGTCGCGCTTGCCCGGCTCGGCGACGAGCCGGCGAACAAGGACCTCTGGAAGCTCCTCGACGACGAGCCGGTGAACATCATCCCGAGGAACCGGCGCGCCGCGGCGCACCAGGCGCCCGTCGCCTCCAAGGAGACGTTCGGAGGGCTCCACGTGCCCTGCCTCGTCCTCCTCCTCGAGACGCTCCCGACGCTCGGGGAGAAGGGCGCGGCCCGGCTCGAGATGATCGCCAGGGACACGGTCTGCGAGGTCTCGCTCCGGCTCGCCGCGATCGACGGGCTCGCGTCAATGGATTTGCGGGGCTCCGCCCCGCAGTCCCCGGCGAAGGCGCTCAAGGCGCCGCTCCTCGAGAAGCTCATCGACGACACCGAGTTCCCGGCCGTGCGCGCGAGCGCCTTGAAGCACCTCCACGAGATCGACCCCGCGCTCGGCGTCACGCGGTCGCGCAAGGTGCTCAAGGAGTATGGCGACTCCAAGGGCACGACCGCCGGCTCCGACGTGATCGTCGCGATCCAGAACATCGAGGCGGACAGGACGAAGAAGTTCCCGGTCAACTCCATGAAGAAGGCGCTCGCCCGCGCGGCGAAGGAAGCGCTCGAGAAGCCGGGCGGCGGCTTCGTGAGCGGCTCGGAGCGGACGATCGAGATGCGGGCCCCGATCCTCGAGGAGGTGCTCCACGCGCTCGGCGTGGCGCAGGTCGAGAGTGCCGTCGCGCCGCTCGTCGCGCACGCCTCGGACAAGGCGAACGCCGCGCGCGCGACCGCCGTCACGTCGCTCGCGGCCTATCCTCTGGCTCGCGGGACGCTCGTCTCGTTCCTCTCCGACGACGACGGCTGGGTGCGCTACAACGCTTACCGCGTGCTCCACCGGAAGGCGCCCTCCGTCGATGCCTTCGCGGACTGGATCTACGGCCCGGCCGCCGAGCGCGCGAGCGCGGTCGCGAAGTGGCAGGACTGGCTCAAGGAGGAGAGCGGGAAGAAGGTCGAGGAGCCCCCGAAGAAGGTAGAGGAGCCCGCAAAGAAGGTCGAGGAGCCCCCGAAGCCCCCCGAGGACCCGAAGAAGAAGGGCGACTCCAAGGACGACGACGACTGACACTTCTCCGGTTTACGCGGACGCCATCGAGCTGATCCGCAAGAACTCGCTCCCGTCGAGTTTCGTCGAGCGGCTCAACTCATACGTGCATGAGACCTTCCGCTCGCTCCGCAAGATTGCGCAGGAGCCCGAGCAGCTGGACGAACGGGACACTCCGTAGAGCCCGTGATCCGCCGGCGGCGGATCGCGATCCGCCGCCGGCGAGCCTCACGTGAGTCGAGCTAGAACCCGAACCCGTTGCCCTGGTTCCCGCAGAGCTGCTGGTGAACGAGCTGCTCGGCCTCGACCCAGTTCAGGTGGTCGAAGTGCGAGTGCCGGCCGCGCATCTCCCAGAGCTGCTGGGCGACGCGCTCGACGAGCGGGCGAACCATGAACGGGTGAACCATGCCGTAGCCCGGCATCCCGCCCTGGAAGCCCGGCATGCCGCCCTGGAAACCCGGCATCCCGGCGTAGTAACCCGGGATCGTCCGCGCGAACGGAGCGAGCCGGACCCAGCCCTGCTCCATGCCCTGGCCGATCTCGATGTCGCCGCGCATGGTGAGCGCGACGATGGCCCGGTCGATCTCGACGGGCGTGAAGTCGACCAGACGGGCGCGCACCTCGTGGAGCGGAGCCATGCGGAAGGGGCCGCGAGCGAGCGTGCAGATCGCGCCGAGGACCCGGTCCTTCATGGGGCAGGGGACGTTCTCGGAGACGTAAGAAGGCGACGTGAGCTTGACGTAGGTCATGTCGGCGCCACGGTCGAGCACGATCACGCCCTCGCGGTCGAGCCAGGAGATGACGCGGTCGAACTCGTTGCCGTTCACGTCGTTCGTCCGCTCGCGGACCTCGGAGAGGTTCACGGGCCGGTTGGTGCCGCGGGTGATCGCGTAGAGCGAGCCGAGGATGCGGTCGCGGATCGTGGCGGTGGCCTCGTCCACCACGCCGACCTTGGACGACGGGGGAGTGAGCGTCGCAGCGTTCGCCATGTGAGAGCCTCTGCCTTCCTGTTCCCTCGGGACGAGGACTCACCGCCCCCGGACACGTTTCGTGCCGAGGTCAGTCCCCTTCCACGAGGCATTCTCGATCCGCGGTGAGTTCTCGAACCCACCTCTCCGGATCGGCGAGCGTTCTAACCGCACCCACAGAATAAACGAACTGCGAGTGCGAAGATTCGCTTCCGGGGATGCGGGGCGGAGCCCCACGAATCGCTGAAGGTCTTATTCCCCAAGGCCTCGCTCGACGTCGGCCGCGAGGTCCTTCGAGATGTTCTTCTCGTGGGCCTCGAGCGTCCCGCCGCCGATCTCGATCAACTTCGCGTCGCGCCACATGCGCTCGACGACGTACTCGCCGACGTAGCCGTAGCCGCCGAGCACCTGCATGGCGTTGTCGGCCACGTCCTTCGCCATCTTCGCGGCGATGAGCTTGACGCCGTCCGAGTCCACGCGGTTCCCAGGCTTCCCCAGGTCCATCTTGCGCGCCACGTCGTAGACGTAGGTGCGCGCGGCCTTCCACTCGGCGTAGCTCCGGGCGATGTAGTGCTGGATCTGGCCGAACTCGCGGATCGGCTTGCCGAAGGCCTTCCGCTCGTTCGCGTACTTGACCATGACCTTGACGCAGCGGCGCGCCATGCCGAGCGACATGGCGGCGAGACCGACGCGCTCGATCTCGAGGTTCCGCATCATGTGGATCGTCGAGTCGCCCTCCTCGCCGAGGCGGTTCGCGACCGGCACCCGGGCGTCCTCGAAGACGAGCTCGGCCGTGGCCGAGGCGCGCATGCCCGTCTTGTCCTTGATCTTCTGGCCGAGCGAGAAGCCCGGCATTCCCTTCTCGACGATGAAGCTCGAGAGCGAGCGCGCGTTCGGCGTCGAGCCGTCCCCGGCGTCGGTCTTGGCGTAGACGAGGAACACGTCGCCGAGCGTCTTGTCGTCGATCGCGCCGTTCGTGATCCACATCTTGCGGCCGTTCAGGACGTAGTGGTCGCCCTTGCGGACCGCGCGCGTCTTCATGCCGAGGACGTCGGTCCCGATCTCGGGCTCGGTCATGCACATGCCGCCGATCCACTCGCCCGAGATGACCTTGGGGAGGAGTCGCCGCCGCTGCTCCTCGTTCGCGTTCCGGTAGACGTTGTTGACGAAGAGGAGAGTGTGCGCGAGGTAAGCGAGGCAGAAGCCCGCGTCGGAGGCCGAGAGCTCCTCGTGGACGAGGACGGCCCCGACGGGGTCCATGCCGGCGCCGCCGTCCTCGGCGGGGACCGTGATCCCGAGGAGACCCATGTCGCCGCAGCGCCGGAACAGGTCGAGGTTGAAGGTCTCGGTGCGGTCGTGCTCGAGCGCCTGCGGCTCGACCTCCCGCTCGACGAAGTCGCGGAGGGTCCGCCGGAGCATGAGATGCTCGTCGGTCGGGTTGAAGAGATCGAACGCCAGGAGTTGCTTGACCGACTCGCTCAATGCACGACCTTCCGTTCTCTGGACTTGCGGGGCTCCGCCCCGCATTCCCCCGCGAATTATACGGGGGGCGCGTCCCCGAGATCGATACGGAAAGTCGGCGCCCTTCCCTCGTGGATCTCGACCTGGACGCGCTTCCTGGTCCCCTCGTCGATCTCGTTCCGCTCCATCATCGCCTTGAGCGTGCCGAGCTTGTCGAGCTCGCTCTCGAGCTTGTTCGACCGGAAGCTCGTCGAGCCCGCGATCCTGACGAGCGTGTTCTGGAGCCGGACCGAGCCCTCCTCGATGTCGCCGCGGGCGGAGTCGGCGAGGGCGCGCGCCTTGGCCGCGGCCACGTCGAGGAGCGCGATCTGCTCGAGGACGGCCCCGTTCTTCTCGGCCTTCTTCACGTTCTCGTCGTCGCCGTAGCGGGCGACGATCTCCTGGCGTTTCTCGTGGAGCTCGCCCCGGGTGTCCTTCCACTGGACGATGACCGTCGCGAGCGGCGCCTCGTCCGTGGCGCGCGCGGGAGGGACGTGGAGGTCGAAGAGGACCCAGCGCGCCTCGTCCTGGCTCAGGTCCGAGATCTCGAGCTCGAAGCCGCGGCCCTTCCGCTTCATGGGGTAGGTGTTCCGGGAGCCGTGTACGCGCGCCTCCTCCGAGGGGATCACGGTCACGCTGATCCAGGGAGCGACGAGCGCGCGCATGCGGTCGAGCTCGGCGCCGTAGATCTCGGAGAGCTTCCCCGGGGCGTCCACGTGGTGGAGACGGCCGGCGCCCGCGGTCGCGATCTGGTCGAGGACGAGCTCGTCGTAGTCGAGCCCGAAGCCGAGGCAGGTCGTGACGATCTCGAAGCTGGCGTGGGCCGCCGCGATCCGGGCGAGGCCGTCGGCCGAGGTGTCGCCCTTGCTCGCCTCGCCGTCCGTGAGGAGGAGGAGGCGCTTCACGCTCCTCGCCTCGGGGTCGGCGCGGAGGTAACGGCCGGCGGTCTCGAGGGCGAGCTGGATGTTGGTCCCGGAGAGGCACTCGATCCGGTCGACCTCGGCGAGGAAGTCGTCACGGTCGACGACGGGCCCCGCGGCGAGGACCTCGGCTCCCTCGTCGAAGGCGACGAGGACGAGCCGGTCGCGCGGGCCGAGCCTGTGGATGAGACCGCGCGCCGCGACCTTCATGTCCTCGAGCTTCTGGCCTCGCATGGAGGCCGAGCGGTCGAGGGCGGCCGCGATCGAGAGAGACGGCTTCTCGCGGGGCTTCTCGTCGCCGTGGAGGCACTTCACTCCGAGGACGACGGGGCCACCCTCGCGGGGGTGGAGAACCTGTTCGAGCTCGCAGGACACGTCCATGGCGGCAATCTAGCGAGGGCCTCGCTGGTCTGCGAGGTCGCGCGGGCGCGGCCTACTCGTTCTCGGGCAAGGGAACCGACAGGACCTTCCGCAGCTCCTCGAGCGAGAGGTAGCGGGCGTTGGGGTGCGAGATGTCCTTCAAGGGCTGGGCGTCCTCGTCGATCATGCGGTCGAGGGCGAGGCTCTCGACCGCCACGTCGAGGAACCGGACGGGCTTGGTCTCCATGCCCGGCTTCTCGGGAGGGAAGGGCGGCGCCGAGATCCGGCCCACGATCTGGGGCTGACCGCGCCGGGTCACGTCGATCACCTCGGCCCCTTCCTCCGACCCCACGAGGGCGAGGTGCTGGAGGAAGGGAGCGTTGTAAACGTGGGCGAGAGCGAGCCCGCGCCTCCGGGGGCCGAGGTTGAGAGTCCCCGCGCGCTCGGGCTTGCGGGGGTCCTCCACGTCGAGGACGCGGAGCTCGAGGTCCTCGGCGCCCTCGCGCTTCACGAGGAGGTAGAGGTAGTCGCGCTCGCGCGAGGGGATCCCGCCGCCCTCGCTCCCGAGGTCGAAGACGGTCGAGAAGGCGACCTCGTCCACCTCGCCCTTGTCCTCGTGGACGGTCGCGATCGCGCGGGGTTTCGAGGGCTCGGTCACGTCCACGACCTTGAGCCCGGCCGTGCCGCAGGCGACGAAGGCGAGGGCGCGTGCCCTCGAGCGCGGAGCGTCGTTCTCTCGCGGGCGGCTGAACTGGAAGGCGAGCGCGACGCGGCGCGCGAGGACGAGGTCCTCTCCCTGGGTGCGGAGGTCGAGCTTCGCGAGGACGCGCGGCTTCTCGGGGTCGTCGAGGTCGCAGACGACGAGCCCCTCGTCCTGGTCGGCGACGAACGCCTTCCTCCAGGAGAGCTGGACCGAGAGGGCGTCCTTGAGGTCGAGCTTCGAGACGACCTTCGCCTTCTCCGAGGCCTTCTCGGGGAGCCGGACGACGTGGAGCCCGTTCATGCCCGCGGCGACGACGAGGTGGCGCTTCCCGAGCCAGGCGAAGCCTCGCGGCGTGGGGATCGCGAGGCGCTCGACCTCCTTCAGTGTCTTGCCGTCCACGAGCGAGACGTGGTCCGGCATGGCGACCGCGATCCAGCGAGCGTGTCCCTGGATCGGGTCCTCGAGGACGGAGACGTGCTCGGCCCCCGCGAGAGCGACCGCGTCACGGGGGATGCTCTTCGGCGGGTTCTTCCGGTCGAGGACGAAGGACTCGACGCCGCGCTCGCTCGCCGCGAAGACGGTCGAGCGCGCGAGGCGGAACGAGGCGGAGCCGAGGCCCCAGGCCTCGGGCGAGCGGTGGCACTCGACGCAGTCGCGCGCGCGCTTGCGGACGGTGTGGACCTGGTGGTGGACCATGGTCATGCCCGAGAGACCGGCGGCCGTCTGGGGCATCTCCTGGTCGAGGACCGTCTTCCCGTCCTTGTCGTGGAGCGTGCACATCGTGCTGAAGCCGACGATGTAGGTCGAGATCCGTCCGAGCGAGTCCCAGCCGAGCGTGAGCTGCCGTGTGGTCGCGAAGACTTTCTCCTGCGTCTGCACGCGGCCCGGGCGTCTCTGACCGTTCATGCAGTCGAGCATGGTGAACCCCTCGTGGCGGTCGAGGTGGAAGCCGAAGAAGTCCACGTTCCACGAGGTGTGGCAGGCCCAGCACGCGAGCTTCGCGTGCTCCTGGGTCATGGCCTTCTTCGCCTTCGCGTTGTTCGCCGCGACGTCCTTGGCCTGGGGGACGAGGTGCTTCTTCCCGTCGAGCTTGCCGACGAGGAAGACCTGATCGCCCTCCCGGACGAGGTTCTTGAGGACGTTCCCCTTGCGGGTCTTGAAGGTCGCCTGCTCGGAGAAGGTCCCGTGGCAGCTCTCGCAGGCGACCTCGGTCCCGTGCTCCATGTAGCCGTAGATCTGGCCGTCGCCCATCGTCTCCTTGCTCGTGTGGCAGTCGACGCAGCTCATCCCCTTCTCGTGATGAACGTCGGGCGGAGTCGCTGTGTCCTGGATGTAGTAGGTGCCGTTGAGCCGGCGCGGCGTGGTCCCCGGGACGCGTGGCCCGGCGGGCATGCCGGGAACGAGCTGGGCGAGCCCACGGAAGTGGAGCCCGATCGAGGCGTCGCCGTAGTGGCAGTGGGTGCAGGTGTCGGTCGGGATCTTCGAGGTGAAGGCGTGCTTCAGGGCATGGCCGGGCTCGAACTTGGGCGCCGCCTTGTCGCGGCTGTGACTGAGCCCGTCGTTCGCGTAGGTCACGTGGCAGGCGGCGCAGCCCTCGGCCCGGTAGTCGCCGTCCATGCCCAGGCGTCCCCTCACGGCGCGGCCTCTCCCGTAGAGGTGGCAGCGCATGCAGGCCTTCCGCGGCACGTCCTTGAAGTGGGTGGCGATCGAGGTGCGCGGGCCCTCGCCTCCGGCCGGGATCGCCGAGAGGAGCTTCAAGGAGAGGTCGTTCGGAGGGACCTTGGGGTCCGCCTCGACGGCGAAGATCGAGAAGCCGGCCTTCTTCTTCTGGGAGACGCCGTTCTCGTAGAGGCCGTCGTTCAGGTGTCCCGCAGTCGTCCCGTGGAGCGAGCGTGGCACCGAGCGGCAAGGAGCGTCGTGGCAGTCGCCGCAGGCTTCTTTCACGACGCGCAAGTTCGAGGGGTTCTCGAAGCGCTGCCACTTGAGGTCGAAGTCCGGGGCGAGGACGCGCTCGTCGTTGGGCGCGGCTTCCTGGGGCTGGACGTGGGCCTTCTCCTTGGTCGTCGCGGTGGCGTCGCCTCCGTGGCAGGCGACGCAGGAGAGGTGCTCGGCGGGGTGGATCTCCTCGATCCCCTGGTGGCAGGTGACGCAGCCCGAGGAGCCGGTCTCCTTCTCCCAGGCCTCCTTGTAGGCGGTACGGTCGCCGTCCTCGGCGTAGGCCGCGGCGAGGAGCCAGAGGGCGACCACGACGATCGAGAGCGCGACCTTCTTCATCTAGGCCTTCTGGATGGTGGCCGCTTTGCGCCTCGCACGCACGACGTGGATGCAAGAGAGGAGCGTCCCGATCCCGGCGCCCACGTAGGTCCCGGTGTGGATGCACCAGACGACGACGAAACGGATGTCGGCGCCAGGGGCGACCTTGAACTCGTGCGCGTACTCGAGCCCGCTCGCGGGAGGAAAGAGGCGGCCGTAGAGTCCTCCGAGGACGGCGCCGGAGGCGGCGCATGCAAGCGTGATCCCGGGGACCAAGGCGAGCCGGGCGTAAGGGATCTGCGGCCAGCGGTTGCTCGGATTGTTCGCGATGAGGACGAGCGCCCCGGAGATCGCGGCCGGCCCGTAGCTCGCCTCGGTCGCAAGGAACGCGGTGTCGAGGCGGAGAGTGTCCGCGACGGGCGCGAGCCCCTTCGCGACGATGAAGTAAGCCGGCGAGATCGTGACGGTGATCTCATCGTGGATCACGGCGTAGAGGACACCCAGGAAGACGGCGTAGAGGAGGAACAGGTACTCCTTCGCACGCTTCGGGTTTTCGCGGTGCATGCAGACGTCGTGGACGCCGAGCACCAGAAAGAAGGCGATCCCCAACAAGACGCGGTAGCGCGTCGTCTCCTGGAGCCAGCCGATCGGGTCCTCGCGGTGCTTCCAGACCAGGACGCCGAGCACGACAACGAAGGCCGTCCCGAAGAAGAGTCGGATGAGCGTCTTCTTTTCGAGCCAGGTGACCAAGACGTCCATCCCGGCCGGACACTCTAACCGGATCGTCCGGGAGGATCAGGAGTGGGCGCGCACCAGGGCAACGAGGAGGACGAAACAGACGATCCCGAAGGCGAGGATGAAGCCACGCCGCGCCTCCTTGGGGAGCGGCTGCCGCTTCACGACCTTCGTCGTCTTCTTCTTGATACCCGCGGCAGCCATGTGACCAAGGATCACCATGTCGTCGGTCGGTGACTTCGTGACTTTCTTGGGCACTTCGGGCAGATCGAAGGGCATTGTCCCTCCCTCGAACGTCCCTCCGTGCACGTCCTGACCCAGTCGCCTAAGTCATTCCCCCTCCGCGATCCACCCCCTCACGTTCATGTCGGGTCGTTTAACAGGGTGACCGTTTGAGACGTATCCACGCCTCTGGAAAGGGATAAGGCAATGTGAGGCACCTCACGGCGCCCACCGCGGAAAAGTGCACAATGCGACGCACTTCCAGGAGACTGCTATGCCTACGGCCACGACCTTCGAAGTGAAGCCCCAGAAGCTGTTCATCGACGGCGAGTGGAAGGATCCGATCAGCCAGGAGTCCTACCCCACCGTCAACCCCGCGACCGAGGAGACGATCTGCCAGATCTCCAAGGGCGGCGTGAAGGACGTGGACGTGGCCGTCCGCTCGGCGCGCAAGGCGTTCGACGAGGGCGAGTGGTCGAAGATGGAGCCGCGCGACCGCGAGAAGATCCTCTGGAAGATCGGCGAGCTCATAGACGAGCACGTGGACGAGCTCGCCTACCTCGAGACCGTGGACATGGGGAAGCCGATCCGCGAGTCGAAGAACGTGGACGTCCCCTTCGTCGCCGATGTCTTCCGCTATTACGCCGGCTGGGCGACCAAGGTCCACGGCGACACGGTCCCGGGCCGCGGCGGCCACTTCGCCTTCACGCTCCGCGAGCCGGTGGGCGTCGTGGGCGCGATCACTCCCTGGAACTTCCCGATCCTCCTCACGGCCTGGAAGGTCGCCCCCGCGCTCGCCATGGGCTGCTCGGTCGTCCACAAGCCCGCCTCGGCGACGCCGCTCACGGCGCTCAAGCTCGCCGAGATCTGCCGCGAGGCCGGTCTCCCCAGGGGCGCGCACAACGTCGTCACGGGGCCTGGCGGCGCCGTCGGAGACGCCCTGGTGACGCACCCCCTGGTGGACAAGATCGCCTTCACCGGCTCGACCAGCGTGGGCGTCGGCGTCATGCAGAAGGCCGCTCCCTCGGTGAAGAAGGTCTCCATGGAGCTCGGCGGCAAGTCCCCGCTCGTCGTCTTCGCCGACGCGGACCTCAAGGCCGCGGCCGCGGGCGCGATCGTCGCGATCTTCTACAACAAGGGCGAGGTCTGCGCGGCGGGCTCGCGTCTCTTCGTCGAGAGGAAGGTCCACGACCAGCTCCTCGAGCTCCTCCTCGACCGCGCGAAGAAGCTCAACATAGGCGACCCGCTCGACCCGAACACGCGCATGGGCCCCGTCGCCATGAAGAGCCAGCAGGACTCGGTCATGGGCTACATCGAGAAGGGCAAGGCCGAGGGCGCCAAGGTCGCGACCGGCGGCAAGACCGACAAGGTGAACGGCAAGGGCTTCTTCGTCCACCCGACGATCATGACGGGCGCGACGAACGAGATGACGATCGCCCGCGAGGAGATCTTCGGGCCCGTCCTCACCGTGATCCCCTTCGACACCGCCGAGGAGGCGCTCAAGCTCGCGAACGAGACGGTCTACGGTCTCGCCTCGGGGGTCTACACGAACGACATCGCCAAGGCGCACAAGTTCGCGCGCGGCCTCAAGGCCGGGACGGTCTGGATCAACATGTACAACCTCTACGATCCGTCCGTTCCCTTCGGCGGCTACAAGCAGAGCGGTTTCGGCCGCGAGCTCGGCGAGGCCGCGCTCGACGGCTACACGCAGACGAAGTCCGTCTGGGTCAACCTGGGCAAGTGAGGTAAGGAACACATGACGAAGACGGCAGAGGCGCCCGCGAGCACGGGCAGCGCGATCGGCGACAAGAGCCGCCTCGCTTACTACGAGCGCAAGGAGACCGTGGGCTACATAACGCTCAACGACGCTCCGGCGAACACCTACACCTACGACATGAACCGGCAGCTCGACGAGTGCATCCTCCATGCGCGCATGGACGACGAGGCGCACGTCATCGTGTTGACGGGGCAGGGCGAGAAGTTCTTCTGCGCCGGCGCGAACATCAAGATGCTCCAGCAGGTGACTCCGCGCTTCAAGTACTTCTTCTGCCTCCACGCGAACGAGACGCTCAACCGCCTCGAGCAGACGCCCAAGCTCGTGATCGCGGCCATGCACGGCCACACGGTCGGCGGCGGCCTCGAGATCGCCATGGCGGCCGACATCCGCATCGCCCGCAAGGGCGCGGGCAAGTGCGGCCTCCCCGAGGTCAGCCTCGGCG
>FTGE01002314.1_pt1 | contig 13051 bp, 6 predicted proteins | sample 1640581 | NCBI WGS metagenome assembly FTGE01 (sample SAMEA3914789, study PRJEB12502) | metagenome | biome: forest; material: soil | place: Canada | collected 2011-07-03 | depth 0.3 m | reverse complement strand
GGCGCCCTCGGCCGCGCTCCCCGAATCGAGGACGCCGACGAAGCCCTCCTCCTCTCCGAGCGAGGCGAGGAGCCTCCTCTCCCGCTCGAAGCGCGCGAGAGCCGCTCGATCCCCCCTGAGGAGAAGCTTGAGGGCCGCCTCGCGTCCGTCCGGTGCGCGGACCTCGTAGACGATGCCCATCGCGCCGCGGCCCAGCACCCCCAGGACCTCGTAGGGGCCGATCTTCACGAGCGCAGGATGGCGTCGCCGCCCCCGGGCCGCCAGACCCGCTCGGCTTCGTCCGACCTGCTTCGTGAGCATACGACGAGCACCTCCCAGGGCTACTACGACTACCACTTCACGACGGCCGTTCGAGGAGATGCTGACCGCATGTTCCGGCACGTCGGGCGCGGCGCGCACAGCGCCCGACGCATCCAGATTGCAGTTCGGTAGACGTCAGGGTCACGTGCTACAAGCGGCGCATGGGCGATCTCGACATCGCCGCGAAGGTGCTTCTGCGGCAAGAGGCCCTTCGCTCGATGGTGCTCGTTCTCCGTCCCGGTGACCGACAGGGGGAACCGCGCGGCGAGTTCGTGGTTCCCGATGTGCTCTCTTTCAGGTTCGACGTCCTGTGTGCGTGGCACCTGAGAGCTCAGGACTTGCTCGAGGCTCGGGACCCTCCACTTCTCCCCCTCGTGCCCTTCGCCGAGGGGGCGAATCCCGCGCGGGTCGAGGAAGCATTGCGCATCCTCGGCCAGGTGCCCAAGCCGCGTCGTATCGAGCTTCAGGCCGTGCTCGTGACTTTCGCCGGCTGGGTCTTCCCCGAAGTCCCGTGGATGGCCACAATACCGAGGAGATCTTCATGGAGTCGACGGTTCTGAAGGAGATTCGCGCCGCAGGTCGCGCCGAAGGTCGCATCGAAGGCCATGCGAACGCCCTTGCGGACCAGCTTCGACATCGACTGGGCGTGAACGAGGTCGTTGAGTCGCTCGTGAAGCGACTCTCGGCCTGCTCCGATGCGACCCTGAGGCAGATCTCGTTCCTGATCATGGACGAGAGCAACGAGAACCTCGTCGCAGCGGTCCAGCGGCTCCTCCCGAAGGAGTGATCCTTCGAGCGCGAGGCGTCCCACTTGTTCGCGCCGCTGGGCCGTTACTGAACCGCCATGCAAGAAAGCCCACGGCGCCGCTAAGCTGAGGGGCTTGACCAGGCTCGGCTCCTACGAGATCGTGCGCGAGGTCGGCCGGGGCGGCCTCGGCCTCGTGCTCGAGGCGCGCTCTCCGGCGGGCGAGCGCGTCGCGGTCAAGCTCCTCGCGCGCACGGACGCGGCGAACGTCGCCCGCTTCGGCCGGGAGCGGCGGCTCCTCGCGAGCTTCACGGAGGAGTCCGGCTTCGTCCCGCTCCTCGACGCGGGCGAGGCGCCCTCGGGGCCGTTCATCGTCATGCCCTTCGTCGCGGGCGGGACGCTGCGCGACCGGCTCGACGGGAAACCCTGGCCGCCCGACCGCGTGGCGGAGCTCGGGCGGACGCTCGGGCGAGCGCTCCAGGAGGCGCACGCGCGCGGGATCGTCCACAGGGACATGAAGCCCGAGAACGTGCTCTTCACGGCGGAGGAGGGCTCGCGGCCTCCCCGCCCGCTCATTGCCGACCTTGGCCTCGCGAAGCACTTCGACCGGAGCGTCTCCGGCGCGTCCGCGAGCCTCTCCCTCAGCGGGACCGGAGCCTTCACCGGCACGGCGGGCTACATGCCCCCCGAGCAGATGACCGACACCCGGCTCGTGGGGCCCGCGAGCGACGTCTTCTCGCTCGGGGCGATCCTCTACGAGTGCCTCTCGGGAGAGCCCGCCTTCCACGCTGGCTCCATGATCGAGCTCCTCGCCAAGGCGGCGAGCGGGTCCTTCGAGGCGCTCCGGAGGGTCCGTCCCGACGCGCCTGCCTGGCTCGCCCAGGCGATCGAGCGCGCGCTCGCGGTGGACCCGGCGGACCGTTTCGCGGACGGGGGCACCTTCGCGCGCGCTCTCGTCCCGCGCACGGAGTCGCGCCGCGGCCTCGTCGCCCTCGCGTCGGTGCTCCTTGCCGCCGCGATCGGGGCCGCCCTCGTCGTCCGGTCCGGTCCGGCGGCCCCGCGCGCGGGCTCGGCGCCTTCTCCGACACGGCCGTCCCGGGTCGCCTCCGTGACGAGCTCCAGCGGCTCCGTGGACGACGACGAGACCCGGGCCCTCGTAGCCCGCGGCCAGGAGCTCGAGCTCGCGGGGCAGGTGAACGAGGCGCTCGCGCTCCTCACGCGAGCGGTGGAGCGCGCCCCCCGCTCCGCGCTCGCCTTGACGAAGCGCGGGGGGATCCGGGCCAAGCTCGGCGACTTGAAGGGAGGGCTCGAGGACGCGACGCGGGCGATCGAGCTCGAGCGTACGTTCGCGCTCGCCTGGTCGGTGCGCGGGACGTGTCGCGGCGGGCTCGAGGACAGCGAAGGCGAGATCGCGGACGAGACGCAGGCGATCGAGCTCGACCCGTCGCTCGCGATCGCCTACGGCAACCGCGCCGTGGCGCGCGGGCGCCTCGGCGACATGGACGGTCAGATCGCCGACGACACGCGCGCGATCGAGCTGGACCCGAGACTCTCGCGGGCCTGGTACTCCCGGGGCTACGCGCGGAGCCGGAAGCAGGACCTCGCGGGCGCGCTCGCCGACGAGAACCGCGCGATCGAGCTCGACCCTGGCCACGCGGATGCTTACCTCGTCCGGGGCATGGTCCGCATCAACTCGGGCGACAAGGCGGGCCGCGCCGACCTCACGCACGGCCTCGAGCTCCAGCCCGACGGCCCGAACGCGAATCACGTGCGGGAGTGGCTCCGGCAGAACCCCTGATCAACCGAGCCCGAACTGCTGGAGGAGCCAGGGAGCGTTGAGGCGGCCCGGGGCCGACCCGAGCACCGGCTCGACGGGGGACGCCATGCCGTTGACCGTCGGGATGTTGACCGAGGGATCCGATCCCACCGCGAAGCCCATGCTCCGGTAGACGAGCCCACCGAGCGCGCCGGGTGCGATCGGGTCGACGAGGGCGGGCGTCGTGCCCGTCGTCCAGAGGCCGTCGGGGCCTGTGTTCCCCACGGCCGTCTGCTTGAAGGCGGGCTGGTTGATCGAGATCAGGGCCCACGAGAAGCCCGAGCCCCAGTGATCGCGCCCGTCGCGCCCGCTCGCCACGTCGGATGGATTACGGCCGAACTCGCCGCCGAGGAGGATGAGGACACGCTTCCCGGTGGCCTTGAGGTTCGCGCAGAGCGCGGAGACGGCCGGGTCGACGAGCCCGCTCCAGATCTGCGTCACGGGGTCCCTGTTCCCGCTGTGCGTGTCGTTCCCCGTGATCCCGCACGAGACGTAGGGGACGCCGGCCTTGATGAGCTCCTGGGCGAGCGTGAGCTGCTTCAGGATGTCCGGATCGGCGCCCGATCCGCCGGGGAGGAGCGTCTTGCCGGTGAGGTCGAACGCCTTCGCGGCCTTGCCCGAGGTCGTGATGTCGGCGGCCTGCTTCCAGGCGTTGTCCCACGCCGGGAGGACCGCGTCGGGCTTCTCGGCGTAGAACCCGGCGTTCAGGCCGTCGATGATCTGGCGGCGGCGACCGTAGCGAACGGCGTCGATCCCCGCGGGGAGCGAGAGCATCTTCACGGCGTCGCCCGAGTTGAAGACCGTGAACGCCGTGGGACAGGTCCCTCCCTTGGCCGTGTTGCAGTCGTCGCCGTTGGGGCCGCCCTGGCCGGCGCAGCAGGGGTTGTCGGTCGGCTTCCCGACGATCATGACCGAGGGGATCTTGAGCGCCGCCGAGTCCTTGAGGAGGTAGGCCATGACGGCCGCGGTCGAGGGGTAGAGGTTCGCGACGGGGCTCTGCCAGAAGCAGTTCATCCACGTCTGCGCGAGCGTGTGGAGCTCGTTCCCGTGCGTGAGGCTCCTCACGATCCCGAGCTTGATCGCGGGGTCGTTCGTGAAGAGGTTCGCGAGGCTGGGCATGAGGTTCGTGATGGCGATCGGGTTGCCGTAGATGTCGTTCGCGCCCAGGTTGATCGTCGGGAAGATGTTGCTCGTCGAGCCCGGCTTGGGGTCGAAGGTGTCCGTCTGGCCGGGGCCGCCCTCGAACCACAGGGTGAGGACTGCGTCGTACTTCTGGAGCGCGGGGTCCGGCGTTATGCCGTAGGCCTCCTCCATGAAGCAGCGGGAGAGGAGGCTGAGGCCGAAGGCGCCGCTCGCGAGTCCGAGCCCGGCTTTCCTGAGGAACTCCCGTCGTGTCGACATGGCCTTCTCCCTTCCTCAGTGCCGGAACAGGTACTCGGCGGAGCCGGTCAAGGCGACCGCCGTGTCCTCGAGCGTCGCCTGCGTGCTCGGAGAGCCCACGGAGGCTGCCTGTATGACTCTGACCTCGGCCGGGGTGGGGGCGCGCTGGAGCGCCGCGCGGAAGAGGACGGCGACCGCGTCCGCGAACGTCATCTTTCCTCCGTCGACGGCCATGGCGAGGACCGGGATCTGCGCCGCGGGATCCATGACGATGCCGCTCGTCGCCTGATCGCTGTTGAGCTGGACGAGCTCCTGCTGCATGGCGGTCTGGTCCGAGCGCTGCGGGTTGTTGACGGTCGTGTAGCGAATCGGGTAGCCGAAGTTCAGCGCGAAGATATCGGGGGTCGGCAGCAAGACGGGCGTCGTCGCCGCCTGGAGCGCGTTGCTCGTCCAGACGGAGCCGGTCGTCACGCCGGCGACAGCGTAGTCGCCCGTCGACAGGACCTCGGCGTGCTGACGGCGGAGCACGTAGCGTCCCTGGAGGGCGTCGGCCTTCGTGTCCTTCGCGCTCGACGTGAGCTGGTAGAGCTGCGAGCTCATGAAGACCCGGAGCGTCCCCTTGAGCCTCGTCCCCTGGTCAATGAAGACCTGCGTAAGTGCGGCGAGGAGCTGGGGAGACTGCACGCCCGCCAGGTTCGCGGCGAGGAACTGATCGGGGTTGAGGAGCGGCGCCGCGATCTCGCTCCAGATCCGGTGCGCCGTTCCTCGCTTGAAGGCCTTGCTCCCCGCGAGGAGCTGGCCGAAGGCGGCGCGGCGCACGTCGATCGGGTCGGCGAGGGTCGGCAAGCCCGTCGGAGCGTTCGCGTAGCCGTCGATCACGAAGCTCGGCTGGACGGGGTTGCCGAACGCGACGCCCGCCTTGTTGACCTTGGTCGCTATGTCGGGCGTCGCGGCAATGAACGCGTAGAGCCCGTAGAGGTCGTCCTGGACCCACCTCGGGTCGTCCTGCGCGCCCGTGAGCGGGTGGTCGTGGCATCGCGCGCACTTCGCGGTCATGCCCGTGAAGGCGAGGACGAGGTGGTCGATCGCCGTCGTGTCCGAGTAGATGATCGCGAAGTTCTCGTCGAAGGCGGCTCCCGCGGGACCGTTCGCCGTGGCGAGGTCCTGGACGAGCTGCGAGACCGGCGTGTCCTGCTGGAGGTAGGTGAAGAGGTAGGGGTCGAACGGGAAGTCCTGGCACGTCTTGTCGTCTATGAAATCGGCCGCCACGGCGAGCCAGACGCCGACCACGTCGGAGGTCCAGTGGTTCGCGAAGTCGTCCGTCGCGAGGAGCTGGTCGATCACCGCGGAGCGCTTGTTGGTCGAGGTGCTCGCGACGAACGCGGCGCGCTCGGAGTCCGTCGGGAGCCTGCCTATGAGGTCCGCCGTCACGCGGCGAAGGAACTCGTCGTCGCTCGAGAGGCCGACGGGCTCGATGTTGTTCGCCTGGAGCGCCGCGAGGGCCGCCACGTCGAGCGGGTTGTTCGAGCCGGCGAGGGGCGCTCCGTTGTAAAGGGCGTTCGCGTCGAAGCGCGCGGGGGCGGCTCCGTTCGGGACCGTCGCCATGACCGTGTTGAGCCCCATTCCTCCGAGCATGAGGCTCACCTGAGCGCGACCCGTGGCATCCGTCACGGCCGTGGCCGCCGAGAGCGAACCGCCGCCGCTGACCACCGCGAAGGTGACGGGGACCCCGGCCACTGGTCCCGCCTTGGCGTCCGTGACCATGAGGACGAGAGGGGCGGGGAGAGCGGACCCGCTGAGGGCCGTCTGGCCGCTGCCGGAGACGGGAACGAGGTTCAGCCGAGCGGCCGTGATCGCCGGGGTCGTGGCTCCGCCGGAGGTCGAGCTCTGGTTGAGCCCACAGCCCGTGACAAGCGCCACGAGCGAGATGAAAACGAGCCCGCGGACGCTCGCTCGACGAGTCGTACACCCCAAGGATGGTCTCGCTTTCCCCAAGGACCGCTCGTCTTCGAGGTGCACGTACGCGTCCGGACGTCGTTAGTCCTTATGGGCGAGGGGATCACGCACGCGCGTGCGACCGAAGTGTCTCCGCGTGGCGCCGCGCCATGACGGGAAAGCGAGAACTTCGTTCACGGTCCGCCGATTCTGGAACGTGCACCCCTCAACATAAGGTCAGGGCGTGTAGACCTCGACCGAGGAGAGCGTCTGGTAGTTCGTCGTCGTCCCGAAGGGCGACGGGACCGTGATGCCCTGGTCGCCGCCGAAGACGTAGATCTTGCCGTTCCAGGCGATGACGGCGCAGCGCGCGCGATCGGTGTTCATGCTCGCGTGCTGATAGAAGGAAGGCGCCGAGGACGTGGCGTCGATGCTCTCGACCTGCTTCGAGGTGAGGTTCCTGTTGCCGGGATCGATCCCGCCGATCAGGTAGAGGCGGCCGTTCATGCCGATCGCGCGGGACTCGGCCCCGATCGCGAACGCGCCGAGGTCCGTGAACGAGGTCGAGGTCGCCGCATTCACGAAGAGCTGGCCCGACTTGACCGTGAGGGGCGAGAAGGCGACGAAGAGCTTGTCCGCGGCGATCGCGGCCGTGCTCGAGACGATCGAGAAGCCGAACCCGTTCGGCAGGACCGCGTCTCCGGCGGCCGAGACCGCGATCACGTCCTGCGCGCCGACCGACGTGGGGAGGCCGATCACGCCCGTGATCTGCGTCGCCGAGACGACCGTGAGGTTCGTGAGCGGGACGCCGCCCACGAGCACCTGGGTGACGCCCGAGAGGCCCGTCCCCGTGATCGTCACCTTCGTGCCGCTCGTCCCCGTGTTCGGGTTGAGGGAGCTGATCGCCATGCCGGCGGGAGCCGCCGGGAGGGCGGGCGTCGCGGCCTGGGCGAGCGAGGGGCCCGAGGACCAGTTGCCCGCGACGGTGTCGAAGAGGTCGGTCCCGAGGATCGGGAGGCCGCCCGTGTTGGTCACCTCGGGGCCGCAGAGACCCCAGATCTTGGTGCCCATGGCCGCGACTCCGAGGTCGTGCCGCGGCGGGCCGAAGGAGGGGGCCAGGGTCCACGTGTCGGTCGCCACGTCGTAGACGTCGACCTCGAGCGAGTCGGGCTGGCCGAACAGCATCTGGAACGCCGTCCACGTCGAGCCGCCCACGACGTAGATCTTTCCGTTCACGAACGCCGATCCGTGTTGCCAGCGCGGGACGGGCATCGAGGCGCGCCGCGTGAACGTCAGCTTCACCGGGTCGAACTCGAGGTTGTCCGTGGACGGCGTCCCCGAGATCGAGTCGGCGCCGCCCATGAGGAAGATCCGGCCCGTGTTCGTGACGGTCGCCGAGAGGTACGTGCGCGCCGCGGGCAGGGCGGTCGCGATCGTCGTCCAGGTGCCCGGAGTCGGAGCGGCGACGCCTCCGGGCGGGACTCCGGTGCCGGTTCCGGTTCCGGTTCCGGTTCCCGTGCCGGTTCCGGTTCCCGTGCCGGTTCCGGTTCCGGTTCCGGTTCCGGTTCCGGTTCCGGTTCCGGTTCCGGTTCCGGTTCCGGTTCCGGTGCCGGCGCCGGTTCCGGTTCCGGTTCCGGATGTGTTCTGGGCGGTCGAGCCACCGAAGACCGTCCCCCCGGTCGAGCTCTTGGAGGATCCACCTCCATTGCAGCCGACCACCGCTCCCACCGAGCCGAGCACGATCAAGTTCGCAATGTTCGCAAGACGCATCATCGCCCTCACGCGGGACGGAAAGGTCAAAGATGCGACCAATGCTCGCAGGGACGTAGAGTTCGCCGCGGCAAGAGCTTCGCTCGAGGGGGCGCAACGAGGACGAATTCAAGTCTTTCAGTTCTCAGCTTCCGGGTGAGTGCTATTGCCCCTGGCCGTCAACGTTCGTATGCGGGATTTGTGCGGAGGTGGGGTGCGCTCGCCGGCGCTCGGAGGGGTCGTGTCGCCGGTCAGTCGTCGTCGTCGTCCGGTGGCTTGCCGCTCGTGAGGCGCTTCAGCGTCGCGCGGGCTTCGGCCGCCTCCCGCGCGCGCGGAGCGAGCTCGAGGAAGCGCTCGAGATCCTTCGCCGCGCCCTCGAGGTCCTTGGTCTGAATCCGCGCATGGGCACGGTTGAGCCAGGGGCTCGGGTACGAGGGCTCGATCTCGATCGCGCGCGAGTAGTCGGCGATCGCCCGCGCAGGGTCCTTCGAGCGCGCGTAGACCGCGCCGCGGTTGTTCCACGCCATGGCGTCGCGGGGCTCGAGCTCGATCGCGTGGCCCAGGTCCTCGATCGCGCCCTTGCGGTCGCCGGCCTGGTCGCGCACGCCGGCGCGGACCATCCAGAGCTGCATGTTCCCGGGGGCGATCGCGAGCGCGCTCGTGCAGTCGGCGATCGCGGCGTCGAACTTCCTCAGATGCGCCTCGACGTTCGCGCGGTTGCCGAGCGCGCGGATGTTCCTCGGGTCGAGCTCGAGCGCGTGAGCGAACGCCGCGAGGGATCCCTTGGTGTCGCCGTTCTGGATGCGGGCGATGCCGAGGGTGTTCCAGACATCCGCGGAGCCGCCCGGAATCCGCGCCGCGTGCTCGACCGCCGCGAGTGCGCCCTTGCGGTCGCCGAGGTCGCCGAGCAGGTTGCCCAGGTTCACCCAGGCCGCTGCGAGGTCCGGGTCCACCGTGGTCGCCAGCTGGTAGTCGGCCCGAGCGCCCTCGAGGTCGCCCGACTTCTGGCGTGCGCCGCCGCGGTCGCTGAGCGCCGTGGCGTCACGCGGGTTCAGCTCGATCGCTCGACTGAAGTCCGCGATGGCGCCGGCGAAGTCGTTCTTCTCATTCCGCGCGACGGCGCGCCACCGGACGGTCTCGGCGTTTCGCGCGTCGAGCTCGAGCGACCGCGTGAAGGCCGAGATCGCAGCGTCGATCTGGCCCTTGCGGAAGAGGAGGACGCCCCGGTCGCTCCACGCGAAGGAGCTGCGTGGATCGAGCTCCGTCGCGCGTATCGCGTCGGCGAGGCCCGCGTCGTACTCGCCCTTCCGCTCGCGCGAGCTCGTGCGGCAGAGGAGGGCCCAGATGTCCCTCGGGTCGAGCTCGAGCGCCCGCGACGCGTCCGCGATCGCTCCGTCGTAGTCCCCCTTCTGCTCGCGCGCGCGCCCGCGGAGCTCGAAGGCCGCGGCCCGGCCCGGGTCGAGAGTGATCGCGCTCGTGAGGTCAGCGATCGCGGCGTCGACCTGTCCCCTGGAATAGCGGAGCTGGCCCCGGTTCTGGAGCGGGACAGGCGACTGCGGGTCGAGCGCGATCGCGCTCGTCTCGTCGGCGATGCCTTCGTCGAGGAAGCCCTCCCGGGCCCGCACGATGCCGCGGTTCGCGTAGGCCGCCGCGCTCCTCGGATCGAGCGCGATCGCGCTGTCGAGGATCGCGATCGCGGCCTCGGGGTCGCCCAGGGTGTCGCGCTCGAGCGCGCGGAGCGCGAGCTCCGTCTGGCTCGTAGTCTCGCGCGCGGCCGCCGGGTCATCGAGCGATCGGCCGGCGAAGTAGGGGCTGACCTCGTGCCAGAACGAGCTCGGCATCCCGAACCGCTGGTCGCGGGCCCTGGCGACGAGCGCGAGGGTTCCGGGGCCGCCGATCCTCGCGAGCGCTATCCCCGCGTCCTTGGCCCGGAGATCTTCTTGCTCGGCGAAGAGATACCGCTCGAGCGGGGCGATCGCGCCCTCGCGCACTCCGATCCAGCCGAGCGCGTCGCAGATGAGGCGCACGAGCTCGATCCCGCCGGCCCCGAGCCGGTCGCGCTGCTTCGCCGAGAGGAGCGTCGCCCACGTGAGCCCGGGTCCGCCGCGGCTCCGGCGCCGCGCGTTCCGGTCCTCGATCCGGTCTCGGGCCTGGTGGAGGACGCGCTCCGGAGCGGCGTCGGGCGTCTCTCCGGGCGCGAGAGCCGACCAGCTCTCGACCGCCGCCTCGAGGCCGTCGATCTCTCTCGTGCCGGCGCGCGCTTCGTCCGGCCTGAGCGCGTTGGCCGAGAGGTAGAGGTCTCGCTCGACCGAGCGGAGGTCCGCGGAGAGGACGTCGAGGGCTTGCCCGAGGAGCTCGATGGTCTGGGGCTCGGTCCGCCGCACGAGAGCGAAGATGGCCTCCTCGTGGCCGCCCGGACGCCGCGCGAGCTCGCCCGAGCGAGCCTCCTCGAGCACCTTCCTCACCTCGGCCGCGTGCTCGGCGAGGACGCGCGTCCGCTCCACCTCGACCCCCTGTCGGAGCGCGTGCACGCGCTCGGGCTCGAGGCCGAACGCCTCGGCCTTGTCGTAGGCGCTCGAGGCGACGCTCCACTGCTGCATCCTCAGCGCGACCGCCGCGAGGTCCGTCGCCGCGAGGACGGCGTCCCGACGAGCCGAGGCTTCCTTCGGGGCGAGGGTCGCGAGCCGCGTCCGGGCATGGAGCGCGTCGAGCCCGCGCGCGAGGAGCTCGTCGAGCTGGCGCCGGCTCGCCTCGCCGTCGCGGCTCGACGACGCCGGAGCGGCGACGGCGTCCCGTGCGGCGACGAACGCCTCGCGCGTGCGGCGCGCCTCGTCTCTCGCGCTGGCGAGGAACGCTTCCTGGTCGGCCTGGACCGCCCGCTCCTCGGAGATCCGTGCGCCCCGCGCCTCGAGCGCGAAGATCGTGGCGGCCGCCGCGAGGGCCGTCACGAGCCCCGTCGCGAGCCCCGTCGCCAGCCGATTCCGCCGCGCCCAGCGCGTGGCTCGCTCGAGGCGTCCGATCGAACGCGCCGCGATCGGCTCGCCTTCGCGGAAGCGCTCGAGCTCGCGTGCGACCTCGCCGGCGCTCGCGATCCGCCGCGCCGGGTCCTTCTCGAGGCAGCGAAGGCAGATCGTCTCGAGGTCGGCGTGGATCCCCGGCCGGAGCCTGCGCGGCGGGACCGGCTCCTCGGTCGGGATCTTCCTCAGGAGATCGGGGATCGTCTTCGCCGCGAGGGGCGGCTTGCCCACGAGCGCGCGGTAGAGCATGGCTCCGAGCGCGTAGACGTCGGTGCGGGGTCCCTGGGCCGCGAGCTCAGCCGTCGCCTGCTCGGGCGCCATGTAGGTCGGAGTGCCGAGGATCGTTCCCGGCGCCGTCAGGTTCTCGTTGCCCACGGAGTCGCGAGCGAGACCGAAGTCCGTGAGCTTCGCCCGCCCCTCGGCGTCGAGGAGGACGTTCTCGGGCTTCACGTCCCGGTGGATGATCCCCTGCTCGTGCGCGTGGTCGAGCGCGAGGGCCACGTCGCGCACGATCTCGGCGATGCGGCGCGCCGGCACGCTCGACCGCGCGAGGAGCCGCTCGAGGCTCTCGCCCTCGACGAGCTCGAGCGCGATGAAGGGCTTGCCCTCGTGCTCCGATACCTCGTGGACCGTAACGATCCCGGGGTGGCGGAGGCGCGCGGCCGCGGTCGCCTCGCGCCGGAACCGGGCGAGGCCCTCGGGACCCGCGCTCGAGGGGTCGAGGATGACCTTGAGCGCGATGGGGCGGCCGAGCTCGGAGTCGAGTGCTCGGTAGACGACACCCATGCCGCCCCGTCCGAGCTCGCGCTCGATCGTGTAGCGACCGATCCGCGTCGGCGGCGGGGGCCCGCCCGCTGGTCTTGGACCCGACGTCGATGGTGCGTGGAGCGTCGTCCGCTCCTGGAAGTCGCCCGCGGCGTCGATCCTCGTGGGCTCCTCGGGCATGGCGAGGATCTTATCGCGTCGTCGGCCTCGTCGCCGGTCGCCCCGCTCCGTGCGCCGGGCCCCAACGCGATCGCGCGCGCGGTCGATCTCGCCGGCGCTCTAGCGGAGCTGCCGGAGACGCTGCTCGGCCCACGTGTACTGGAGCCACTGCGTCGCCCCGGTGGCGACGCACGCCTCGTAGGCGGCGCGCGCGCGAACCATGTCGCCCTCGCGCTCGGCGAGGAGGCCCAGGTAGCCCTGGGCCTCGCAGAGGCGCTCCTGCCGTTCGTGTTCGGTGGACGCGCCAGCCGGCCCGGCGAGGAGCTCGTCGCGCGTGATCTCGCGCAGGTAGAACCGGACCACGCCCGACGTCGAGCTGGTGCCGTGGGCGAAGGGACGGAGGAGCTCCTCGTCGCCACCGAGACCGGCGTGCCAGAGCAGAGCGTGGGGGTCGGCGGGGTCGAGCCGGTGAGCCACGAGCAGGTCGTCGAGGGCCGCCTTTCGATCGCCGACGAGAGCGTGTGCCAGACCCCGCTGCCGGTAAAGGAAACCCTGCTCCGGGAGGCGCTTCACGGCCTCGTCGAAGTCGGCGAGCGCGGCCTTCGTGTCCCCCTTCTGAAGCTCCGCCCAGGCGATGTGAGACCAGGGATGCGCGAGCTTGGGGTCGATCTCGATCGCCTTCCTTGCGTCGGCGATCTCTCCGTCGAGGTCGCCCTTCGTGCCCCTCGCGAGGCCGCGGTTGGACCAGGCCTGCGCGAGCCCGGGCTTGAGCTCGATCGCCCGCGTCGAGTCGGCGATCGTGCCGTCCCAGTCGTCCTTCCGGCTCCGCGCCCAGCCACGGTCCGCCCAGGCCACGGCGTACTTCGGGTCGAGCTCGATCGCCCTCGTCTCGTCGGCGATCTCTCCGTCGAAGTCGCCCGCCTTGTCCTTCGCCACGCCCCTGAGTTGCCAGGCCTGGGCGAGCCCGGGCTCGATCTCGATCGCCCGCGTCGCGTCGGCGAGCGCCCCCTCGGAGTCGCCCTTGCTCTCCCGCGCGTTGCCGCGGTTGCACCAGGCCTGGGCGACCCCGGGGGCGATCTCGATCGACCTCGTCGAGTCGGCGATCGCCCGGTCCAGGTCTCCCTTGCTCATCCAGGCGTCGCCCCGGTTCCCCCAGGCCATGGCGAGCTGGGGGTCGAGCTCGAT
>FTGE01001015.1_pt1 | contig 13142 bp, 11 predicted proteins | sample 1640581 | NCBI WGS metagenome assembly FTGE01 (sample SAMEA3914789, study PRJEB12502) | metagenome | biome: forest; material: soil | place: Canada | collected 2011-07-03 | depth 0.3 m | reverse complement strand
GCCGCGGAAGCCCACGGGGAGCGTCGAGATCGAGGCCCTCCCTCCCCTGAGAAGAAGCCGGGCGAGGACGGCCGCGACGCCGCAGGTGAACTCGAAGCGCTCGGCCTGGTCCCAGCGAGGCCAGTAGACGGCGCGCTTCACCGACTTCGCGTGGAAGCCTCCGAACGGAAACGCGTTCGCGGTAAATACGCGTGCTCCCGACTTCTGGATCGCAGAGGCGAGCTCCCCGTAGCTCTCCATGCTCCCGAGCACCTCGCGCACGGCCTTGTCCGCGAGGTAGATCCCGGCGCCGACTTCACCCGCGAGCTTCGCGACGCGCGCGACGGGCCCCTCGAAGGCGGCGATGACCTCGTCGAGCGTCTCTCCCGGGTGGACGTTGAGACAGTAGCCGAGGGTCACAAAGCGTCGTCCACGTCGATGAGGAACGGGACGTAGAGCTCTCCGTCCTCGAAGCCACACGCGGGACACCGAGCCCCGATCTTCTCTCCGGGCTTCAAGAGGCGAAGCGACTCCACCTGGCACTTGGGGCAATGCCGGTCGGGGAGCGCCGGCCGGAGCGCGCTCACGACGAGCCAGAAGATGGGGAGCATGAGCGCTCCCACTCCGAGCACGATCGCGATCGTCTTGGCGCTCTCGCGGAGGAGAAGGAACGCCGCCCCTCCCACGACGAGAGTCCCGATCGAGAGGAGCGCCTGTTTCACGCGCGCAACGCCTCGATCTCGTGAATCGTCTTGGGGACACCGGCCGAGAGGTTCTCGCTCCCCGTCGGCGTGACGAGGAGGTCGTCCTCGATCCTGATCCCCGTCCCGCGGAGCTCCCTCGGAGCGTCCTCGCAGTCCTGCGCGATGTAGATCCCCGGCTCGACCGTGAGGACCATGCCGGGCTCGAGCTTCCGCCACTCGCCCTCGATCTTGTAGAGCCCCACGTCGTGCACGTCCATGCCGAGCCAGTGCGAGGTCTTGTGCATGAAGTAGGCCTTGTAGGCCTCCTTCTCGCGGATCTCCTCCTTCGAGCCCTTGAGGAGCCCGAGCTCGAGGAAGCCGTCGATCAGCACCGAGAGAGCGGCCTCGTGCGGCGCGAGGAAGTGGTTCCCGGGCTTCACCTGGGCGATCCCCGCCTCCTGGGCGTCGAGGCAGAGCTGGTAGAGCCGCTTCTGAGCCTTCGTGAAGCGGCCGTCCGCCGGGAAGGTGCGCGTTATGTCCGCCGTGTAGAAGTCGAGCTCGGCGCCCGCGTCCACGAGGACGAGCGACCCTTCCCTGATGCGGCCGTCGTTCTCGTTGTAGTGGAGGACGGTCGCGTTGTCGCCGGCTCCGACGATGCAGGGGTAGCCGTTCCGGCGCGCGCCATCGCGGCGGAAGCGCCCTTCGAGCATTCCCTGGAGCGCGAACTCGTGCATGCCCGGCCGCACGTCCTTGATCGCCTCGCGGTGGGCGTCGCAGGAGATCTCGCAGGCTCGACGGAGGAGCGCGAGCTCCTCCTTGCTCTTGGTGAGCCGCATGTCCGCGAGGTCCTCGTGGGCATCCACGATCACGGTGGGGCACTTGATTCCGAGGCGCACCTTGTCGCGGACCTTCTTCAAGGCGCGCAGGAGCAGATCGTCTTGCTCGCGCGCATCCCCGAGATGCGCGTGGAGCTTCCGCGACCCTTCGAGGAGCTTGGGCAGCTCCTCCTCGAGCTTCTCGATCGGGTGGGTCACGTCGGCGCCGTGGAGAGCCTTGGCTCCCTCGACGCCGGCGCGGCGCCCCGTCCAGATCTCCCTCTCCTTGTCGCGCGGACGGACGAAGAACGTGAAGCGCTCGTTCCTCTCGGGCGTGAGGACGAGGACGCAGTCCGGCTCGGGGAAGCCCGTCAGGTAGTAGAGGTCGGAGCTCTGCCGGTAGTCGAAGTCGACATCACCGTTGCGATGCCGAGTGGGCGCCGAGAAGAGGACGGCGACTCCGCCGCCCATGCGCCGCATGTAGCGCTCGCGGCGATCGGCGAAGACGGCGCGCATTTCTTCACGCGAGAGCAAGTACGTCCCTCCAGACTCTATGATACCGACCTCGTCATGCTCTCCATCGGACTTCTCGGGACGGGTCTCCACGGTTCACGCTACGCCTCGCACCTCGCGAAGGGCGACGTAGAGGGCGTTCGTCTCGCGGCGTGCGCGCGTCGCGACCGGCTCCTCGGAGAGACGAAGGCGAAGGAGCTCGGCTGCCGCTTTCACGGTTCGCTCGAGGACCTCGTCCACGACCGCGAAGTGAACGCCGTCCTCGTCGTGACCCCCGCCGGTCATCACGCCGCGGCCGTCCGCGCCGCCGTGCGCGCTCACAAGCCCGTCCTCGTCGAGAAGCCGCTCACGCACTCGCTCGAGGAGGCGCGCGCCCTCCTCCGGGACGTCAAGGGCGAGAAGGTCATGGTCGCGCAGACCCTCCGCTGGGAGCCTGTCTACGCGCGCGCCGCTCTCCTCGCGCGCGAGATCGGCCCGATCAAGGGCGGCTCGGCCGTCTTCCTCAAGGGCGACTTCACGAAGCGCAGGACCTCGGACTCGCTCGCGACCGATCACCATCGCGCCGTCTTCTCGTGCGCGATCCACCAGCTCGACTGGGCCGGGCTCGTCTTTCCCGGTGGCTTCAAGCGGGTCTTCGCTCACGAAGTTCCGGGCGAGGAGGGGCTCTCTTTCTCGGCGCTCCTCGAAGCGCGCGCGGGCGGCACGTTCTCGATCACCGTTCGCTTGAAGGGCGAGGGGAACCAGGACAGCTTCTCGCTCCTCGGCGAGCGTGGGGCTCTCGTGGGAGACCGCGTCGCTCACAGGCTCGAGCGTCAGGATCAGACCGGAGGTGTCGCCGTGGACCTGGGTCCGCGCGTCTCGACACTCCCTTCCGTCCTCGCTTCGTTTCGCGACTTCGTCCTGGGCAAGATCCCGAACCCCGTTCCGCTCGAGGACGGCGTGCGCGCCGTCGCGCGCGCCGAGGCGTGCGCCCGCTCGATCGAGCTCGGAGTTCCCGTGGACATCGAGGAGAATACCTGAATGACCGATCTCGCCTCCGAGCCCGTGGGTGTCGAGCTCTCCGACACGACGCACACCATCATCATCAACTGGGCGGACGGCAAGACGACCCGTCTCTCCTACAAGGACCTGCGCGACGCCTGTCGCTGCGCGGGCTGCATCGACGAGCTCACCGGCCAGAAGGTGCTCGACCGCGACACGATCTCCGATCACATAGGCGTCGACGCCCCGGAGCCGGTCGGTCACTACGGGATCCGCTTCGCTTTCACGGACGGTCACGACACCGGGATCTACACCTGGGAGCGTCTGCGGTCGCTCGGGGCCTCGTAGATGCGGAGGCGCTTCGTCGTCCAGCGCCACGAGGTCGCGCCCGGGGACGTTCACTTCGACTTCATGGTCGAGGCGGGGGAGAAGCTCGCCACGTGGAAGTTCCCGGGGCCGCTGCCCGAGTCAGGCGAGCTGGTGGGCGAGCGCTCCTTCGATCACCGGAGGGTGTACCTCGAGTTCGAGGGCGAGGTCTCGGGCGGTCGGGGGCGGGTCTCGATCGTCGCGCGGGGGGAGCTCGAGGATCGCGAGGGTGATCCGAGCTCGGAGCGTTACTCCTTCGCGATCGACTCGCGGGTCCTCGTGCTCGAAACGAGGGGACAGAGGATCAGTCTCACGGTTTCTCGTCTCGCGCACGAGTGAGAGTAGGATCGACGGCATGGCACAGGACGAAGGCAATACCGATGGAGCGCCGAAGGACCCTTTCCCGATCTTCGCGGTCGGGGCCATCCTCGCCGCGCTCGGCTACGGGCTCTTCTTGCTCGTCGTCTCGGGTTTCGAGGTGTATCTCATCTCCGAGCACCTCTCGCCCAAGAAGTGGATGATCATCCCGCTCTGGCTCATTCCTGTCCTCGGCTTCCTCGTCGGCACCGGAGGGGCCGTCGCGGGTCTCGTCTCGGCCGTTCGCCGGAAGGGCTCGAGGATCGTCCCGGGCGTGGCCGTCGTCCTGAACGTCATCCTCCTCGGACTCGGCGTGACGAACCTCATCCTCAGGGTCATGTTGCACCGGTGAGATGTCTCCACCCGACGCCGGGCGAGCTCGCGGATCCAGCGCAGCTCGTTCACGATCGGCGCCCCTCGTATCTCGAAGAGTCGGATCGTGTCGAGGCCTCTCTCTCGGTCGTCAGGTCATGAAGCGCGACTCGTGCGCCTCGTGTCCCGGGAAGTTCGCCGTCCGAGGAGCTCCCGGTGCGAGCCGCGAAGACGAATGCCACCCTGCCCTCCGAGGAGAAGACCCCGTGCGCCGATCCGTCACGGCCGCCCTCGTTCTCGCCGCCGCCGCGATCCTGCTCGGAAGACACGCCCCCGCCGAGGAACCGCCCAGGTTCTTCGAGGACGTCTCCGCGAAGGCGGGCTTCAAGGGCATCGACGGGCAGACGAGCGTCTACTGGGCGGACCTCCACGAAGACGGAAGGCCCGACGCGATCGTGGGAGACCGCTTCTACCGGAACAAGGGCGACGGGACCTTCGAGCGCTGGGAAGTCCCGGCCGATCTTGGCCCGGACGTGGGCCACGCCATGGTCTTCGGCGACGTGAACAACGACGGCCACCTCGACATATTCGCGACCTACCTGATCGACGTGGCGAACAAGGACTTCAAGGATCACGGGAAGCGGAACTCGCTCTGGCTCGGCGACGGGAAAGGCGGCTTCACGAAGAAGGCCGAGACAGGGATCTCGACCAAGCCCCAGACGACGGCCGCTCCCCTGCTCTACGACTACGACGGCGACGGCAACCTCGACCTCTTCGTCGGCAACTGGTTCGAGAAGCCCTGGCAAGGCTGGGAGGCGATGCTGAGCCCCCTCTACAAGGGAAAGGGCGACGGCACCTTCGAGGACGTTACGGAGAAGTCAGGACTCCTCGGTCGGGCCGAGCCTCAGCAGCGCGACAGCCGGAAGCCGATCTTCTCCGCGACGCACACCGACTGGAACAACGACGGGCTCCAGGACCTTCTCCTGGGGACCTACGCTGGCAAGTGGAACTCGCTCTACAGAAACAACGGCGACGGGACGTTCACGGATGTGGGCCAGGAGACGGGCTTCGACTGTGACACCTCGGGGCGCGTCTTCACCTACGGGAGTCCCGATCACGCGAACTGCAACATCTTCACCTTCTCGCTGCCCACGGCGGACTTCGACTGCGACGGGAACATCGACTGCTTCCAGTCCACGATCCGCCACTGGGATCCGCGGCAGACCGACCCTTCCATGATCCTGCGGAACCAGGGCAAGGAGAGGGGCTATCACTTCGAGCGGAGCCTCGAGCGTCTTCCGCGCCGCGCCGAGCTCGGGACCAACTGGGGCGACCTCCACGCGGCCTGGATCGACGTGGACAACGACGGCTGGGAGGACCTCCTCGTCGCCTCGAGCGACTACCCCGACGAGCAGACCTTGAAGCTCTACCACCAGGTCCCCGACGGGAGCGGCCGCTTCGAGGACTGGAGCGACCGCCTCGGCTTCCGCTGGGTGCAGGCCTCGACGATCGCGCTCGCCGACTTCGACCGCGACGGCGCGACCGACATCCTCGTCTCGAGGAACCACATGCGCTTCTCGGCCGACCAGCAGAAGAAGTATCCCCTCGACACCGGGCTCTTCAGGAACCTCGCTCCGAAGCAGCTCGGGAACGGCTTCTTCAACGTGCGGCTCAAGGGGCAGGCGATCGGCGCGCGCGTCACGATCTGGACCGGAGATCACCGGCAGATTCGTGAGGTCCAGAGCGTGATCGGGATCGGCGGGCAGAGCAACGACTCCGACTGCCGCTTCGGGATCGGGAAGGCGAGGGTGATCGACAAGGTCGAGGTCCGCTGGCCCGACCGGCCGAACACGGTCCAGACCTGGAGGGACGTGAAGCCGAACCGGTTCTACACGGTCACCAAGGGAGGGGACCTCGTGGACGGCTCCGGCGACATTGCGCCCCGGGCTCCTCGTCCCATCTGGAAGTGACCGAGACCGAAAGCTGGAGCCAGCATCTCAGGAAACTCGAGAAGGAGCGCGCCGCCCTCGAGCGCGTCCCCGAGAGCAAGCGCGACTGGGCTCGCTACGGTCTCACGCTCCACCTGATCGGCAACCTTCACCGGGACCGCGAGAGCTGGCGGGAAGCGCTCGTCCTCTACGAGGCGGCGCGCGAGGCCGAGTCGCACCTACCAGACAAGACTCGCGACTGGGACAGCCTCGGCAAGACCTTCCACGAGATCGCCAACGCCCACCGCATGCTCGGTGACCGAGCGACTGCGCTCGACTGGTTTCGACGAGCCCGTGACACGAAGGAGCGCGCTCCGCGTGAGCAGCGCGACAGGGTCAACTACGCAACGACGCTCCACGAGCTTGGCGACGTGCTCGAGACGCTCGGCGACCTCTCCGCGGCGCTCGAAGCGTTCGAGGACGCGCGGCGAGAGGACGAGGATCTCCCCGAGGGTGCTCGATCCAGGCGCGATCAGGAGATCACGCTCAACCGGATCGCGCGCCTCCACGAGAAGCGAGGCGAGTGGGCCAGGGCCATCGAGATACTGGGACGGGCGCTCGAGATCCTCGAGTCAATGCCCGAGAAGGATCGCGACTGGAGGCTCCACGCCTGCCATCTCTTTCGCGTCGCCTACGCACAGATCGAGCTCGAGGACTGGCGAGAGGCCATAACGTCCTGCGAGCGTGCGCGGCGAGCGCACGAACGCGTCTCCGCGGAGACGCGGGATCTCGAGTCCTACGCGCGCGTGCTCGAGGAGCAATCCTTCGCGTACTGGCACCTCGGCGAGCTCGAGAAGTCGCTCGAGCTCCTCCTCGAGGCCCGCGGTGCCTTGGAACAGATCCTCTCCGAGCGGCGCGATCACGAATCGTATGGCTGGACTCTCCATCACCTCGGGAGGATCCACGGCGCCCTCGGAGACGAAAAGCGCAGGCTCGCCCTCCTCGAGGAAGCTCGCGCCGCCAAGGCGATCGTCCCCGCGGACGACCGCGACTGGGACTCCTACGCTCTCACGCTCTTCGCGATCGGCGTCGGCCGCAGAAGGCTCGCCGATGTCCCGGGCGCTCTCTCCTCCTTCGAGGATGCCCGGAAGGCGCACGAACGCGTCCCAGAGGGGCAGCGCGACTGGGCGGCCTACGCGACCGCACTCGAGGAGGTGGCCCTTACGCACGAGGAGCTGGGCGACTTTCCGAGCGCTCTCGCCGCGCGCGAGCTCCGCTGGACGGCGCTCGCGCACTTGCCGTCTTGCGAGTGGTGAAACGCGCCCTCTCCATGTCACTCGACGGTGATCACGTGCCCGAGGTACCGCTCCTCGAGCTCCTTGCGCGCCATGTGGACGGGCCCCCGGAGCGGATCGCCCACGAGGAAGGCATCCCCCTCGACTCCGAGGAGCACGGTCATGTGGTCGAACCAGAAGTTGAAGCGCAGGGGGAGGAGCGCCGGCACGGCCACGTCCTTCAATCCGTCGATCGAGACCCGGCGGATCGCAACCTTGCTCCCGGGCAAGAGATGGCGGAGAGCCATGGTCGCGCCGAGGTCGGTCACGCCGCGGTCGGGGACCGTGTCGGACTCGCGGGCGCAGTCGTGCTCGGTCGTCTTCACGCCCTTCGCGCGGAGCAAGGTCGCGAGCGCGGCCGGGCCGCACGTGTAGTCGGTGGACTGGATGCAGACGCCCTGCCTCCAGATCCCGTCGGACTTCGTGTAGCACGCGGGCGTCCCGAAGACCCAGAGGTTCACAAGGGCGAGATACGCGAGGAGGAGCCCGGGCATGATCTTCACGGCCCGCTGGTTCCTCGGCTCGTCGAGAAGCCCCGAGGCGACGGCGAAGAAGAAGGCGCCGAACGGAACGGCGAAGTCACGCTCGAAGTAGACGAAGCCGTCCCAGCCATCGAACCAGGGCTCCACGTCCTTCGAGACAGAGAGAGCGGCCTTGAAGAGGATCCCGAGGAGCGCGACGACCGCGAGGCCGGTCCTGAAGCGACGCCCCTTCGGCAAGGCGCGTGGAGCGACGAGCGCGAGGGCCGTGAGCGCGGCGTAGACGAGGAACGCGACGCGCGACATGACCTGGAGCTACTTCGGCGGCTCCGTCCCCGAGCCACCGAGCTTGGCGCTCTCCGCCTCCGAGCCGCTCGCCTTCCTGGAGCCGAACAGCCAGCGGAGCGCACCCTCGATCTTCTTCGTGCGCTCGGCCGAGTAGGGGTACCGGAGGAGCGACGAGACGGGGAAGCGCGCGAGACGAGGCCGCGCGACGACGCGCTGCTCGCACATCGCCCGGAGACCCTCCGCGCCGTGGCTGCGGCCGATCCCGCTCTCCTTGACGCCGCCGAACGGGATCGCGGGGAGCGCGTAGTTCACGATCACGTCGTTCACGAGCGTCGTGCCGGCGCGCACACGCTCCGCGACCTCGACGCCCCTCCTGTTCGAGCCGGCGAAGACGTAGGCGTTGAGACCGAGCGTGGAGTCGTTCGCGAGACGAACGGCCTCGTCCGCGTCCGCGACCTTGACGATCGGGAGGACGGGACCGAACGCCTCTTCCTTAATGATGTCCATCTCCTGCGTCACGCCCGTCAGGATCGTCGGAGCGAAGAAGCGGCCGGGGCCAGGCCTCCGAGCGCCGCCGAGCTCGACCTTGGCGCCCGACTCGCGGGCCTTCTGGACGAGCCGCTCGACGTGGTCCACCTGGGCCGGGAAGACCATGGCGCCCACGTCGTCGCCCTTCTCGGCGCCCTGCTTGAGCTCCTTCGCCAGCTCGACGAGGCGGCGCGTGAGGGGCTCGGCGATCGCGCCCACGGCGTAGACGCGCTCGACGGCTATGCAGGTCTGGCCGCAGTTGAAGAAGCGGCCCCAGAGGATCGTGCGCGCCGTGCGCTCGAGGTCCGCGTCCTCGAGGACGATCGCCGGAGCCTTGCCGCCGAGCTCGAGCGTGCACGGGATCAGGCGCTCGCCGCAGGCCGCCGCGACGCGCTTACCGGTCTTGACGGCGCCGGTGAAGTGGACCTTGTCGGGCTGGGCGTCAATGAGCGCGGCCCCCACGTCGCCGTAGCCGTTCACGACCTGGAGGAGGTCGCGCGGGAGACCGGTCGAGTCCCAGACCTCCTTGAACTTCCTCATGATCAGGGGAGTCCACTCGCTCGGCTTTATGACGACGGCGTTCCCGGCGGCGAGGGCGCAGAAGGTCTCGTAGGCCGGGATCAAGAACGGGTAGTTCCAGGGCGCGATGATCGCGACGACGCCGCGCGGGTGGTAGTGGACGCGCGCCGGGAAGACGGACGTCCAGAGCCAGTCGAGCGAGTGGTCGTGGAGCACCCTGGGCGCGCGCCCGAGGAAGTAAGTGGCGGCGAGGAAGATCCCGCTCGACTCGGCGAAGGCGTCGTTCGTGCTCTTCCCGCCCTCGCGGACGAGGATCTCCTGGATCCCGGTGAGGTTGTCGGCAAGCGCGGTCCTGAAGATCTTGAGCTTCTTGCAGCGCTCCTTCACGCGGAGCGCGCCCCACTCCTTCTGGGCGTTGCGCGCGGCGAGGACGGCGGCGCGCACGTCCTCGGGCGTGCTGATCGGGACCTGCCCGACCTCGTCGCCCGTGGCGGGAGCGCGCACGACGATCGTCTTGGTCGTGGTCGGAGCGGCGGTCGCGGCGGGGGCGGTCGTCGTCATGGTTCACCTCGCGACCGCCATTGTCTCAAGGCAGCTCGTGTTTAGCGACCGGACGGCCGGGCGCCGACGGACGAGCGCGAGCCGACTCGCGCCCCGCCTTCCGTGAAAGCATCGCCGGATCGAACGCGTCCACCTGGATCGCCTCGTCGCGTGCCTCGTCCGCTTCAAGGAGACGTCGGCGATCGTCCTCGCTCAGGATCCCGGCGGCGAGGGCCCGCTCGACGCGCGTCGCTCGCGGCTCGCGGTCGATCCGTCCGGCCGACTCGGCCTCGTGGATCCTGGACGTCACCTCGAGGGCCGCGACGACCTTGGCCAGTGCCGCCTCGAGCTGGCCGAGGCCCGGCTCGCGGTCCTTCGGCAGGTAGATGTCGGCGGTGAGACGAAGACGTCCCTCGTGTCCGTCGAGGAGCGAACGGGCGACGTCCGCGCCGAGAGCGTCGCTCGGAGGACGATGCCAGGTTCCGAGCGGGAAGACGAGGCGCCGCAACACCCAGGCGACGGGACGGCTCGGGAGGTTCTCGAGGATGCCCAGGAGCGCCTCCTGGACCTTGAAGATCGAGTACGCGCTCGCCCAGCGAAGGAAGGGGAGGTCCTGCTCGAGCTCTCCCTCGTCCCGGAACCTCTTGATCGCGGCGGACGCGAGGTACTGCCAGGCCAGGGCGTCGGCCAGGCGTCCGCTGATCTTCTCGGATCGTTTGAGCCCACCCCCGAGCGTCGCCATGACGCCGTCCGAGACCAGGGCGAAGGCCGCGCTCATGTGGGTGAGCCGGCCGAGGATGTCGCGGAGCGGGCCCTTGGTCGCTGGCCGAGCGATGCGACCGTTCGTGATTCCGAGCAGGAAGGCGCGCGCGGCGTTGCGGCCGACGAAGCCCACGTGACCCCAGAGCGCTCGGTCGAAACGCGCGAGGTCGTGGGTCTCGAGCGCCTCCATCTCGTCCCTCAGGTAGGGGTGGCAGCGGATGGCGCCTTGCCCGTAGATGATGAGCGATCGCGTGAGGATGTTCGCGCCCTCGACGGTGATCCCGATCGGGCTCGCCCTGTGGGCGCTCGCGAGCGTGTTCCGGGGACCTCGGCAGATGGCCGCGCCGGCCTCCACGTCCATGGCGTCGTCGATCACTCGGCGCATGGCTTCGGTCAGGTAGGCCTTGACGATCGCCGACGCGACGGCGGGTCGCTCGCCCCGGTCCACGGCTCCGGCCGTGAGCGTCCGGGCGGCGTTGGCGAGGTAGGTGAGCCCGCCGATCCGCGCGAGAGGCTCCTCGATCCCCTCGAAGCGGCCGATGCGCGTGTCGAACTGCTCGCGGATCGTCGCGTAGGCTCCGACCACGCGCGTCGCGACCTCGGCGAGCCCGACCGAGAGCGCCGGCAGCGAGATCGCGCGTCCGGCCGCGAGGGACTCCATGAGCATGCGCCATCCCTGGCCGGCCATGGCGCGCCCACCGATGATGGAGTCGATCGGAACGAACACGTTTCGGCCGGACGTGGGCCCGTTCTGGAAGGGGACGCCGAGGGGGTCGTGGCGACGGCCGATCTCGATGCCCGGCAGATCGGACGGGACGAGCGCGCACGTGATCCCCAGGTCCTCCTCGGAGCCCAGGAGGTGCTCGGGGTCGTGCAGGCGAAACGCCAGCCCGATGACGGTCGCGATCGGCCCGAGGGTGATGTAGCGCTTGCGCCAGGAGAGGCGGATGCCGAGGACCTCCTCGCCGCGGAACCAGCCGCGACACACGACACCCGTGCTCCGGGTCGCCGCGGCGTCGCTCCCGGCCTCGGGACCCGTCAGGGCGAAGCACGGGATCTCCTCGCCGGTCGCGAGACGCGGCAGGTAGTGCCGTTTCTGCTCCTCCGTCCCGTAGCGCACGAGGAGCTCCGCGGGGCCGAGGGAGTTGGGAACCATGACCGTGACGGCCGCGGCCACGCTCCGGCTCGCGATCTTGGTGACGACGGCGGAGTGGGCGAGCGCCGACATGCCGAGGCCGCCGTGCTCCACCGGAATGACCATCCCGAAGAAGCGATGCCGCTTGACGAAGTCCCACACCTCCGTCGGGAGGTCGCCCTCTTGCTCGATCCTCCAGTCGTCGAGGAGCGCGCAGAGCTCCTCGACCGGGCCATCGAGGAACGCTCGCTCCGGCGGAGAGAGCGCGGCCGGCTTCGACTCGAGGAGCCTCTCCCAGCGCGGGTTGCCGGTGAAGAGCTCCCCTTCCCAGCCGACCGTTCCGGCTTCGAGCGCCGTTCGCTCCGTGTCGCCCATGCGCGGCAGGGCGCGCCGCATGGGCTCGAGGAGCCATCGCGTGATGACGCGTCGACGGATCCCGCCGACGCCCAGGATGACGACCAACGAGACGAGGGCGAGGAGCGCCAGAGCGAGGCCCACGAGACTGAGGGGAGTCATATGACCGCGCTAGGCGCGCGCGCCCTCCACGCTTCCCGGCGCCGGGAGGTCGAGCCGAGCTCCGGCGTTGCCGAGACGAATCGGGCACGAGGCATACTGGCGCCGGCACCAGGAGCCACAGAAGTCGACACGCCCCCTGGGACGCTTGACGAGGATCCACCGCTCGGATGATGCCGACCCGCAGACGATGCACTTGAACACGTGTCACCTCACAGGTTCCTCGCGGCATCGCTTGTCGCACGGGACGGGCCGTTGGGCTCAGGGCGAGTGCGACCGCGCACGTCATGGCGTCAAGGCGACTTGCGCGGCTCGGCCAACGACGCGCGGACGCATTGCGGTGTGAAAAACTCTTCCCTCCGGCGAATCATCTCCAGGTGCTCGTAGGATTTTGTTCCGCGGCGGTTCATGCTCTGGAATGTTCTGATCCATCGGGATTGACGACTCTCTCCTCGGCCACGGGCCGTGCGACTGCCGGGCGGCTCGCGGCCACGAGCGCGGCACGTATCGCGGCCACGTCTTGCGCCTCGAGGAGCTTCGAGCGAAGGTCCTCGTCTTCTCTCAGCGCCCCCGCAATCTGACGGCTCATCTGGAGCGCCGACCGGGAGTCTTTCCGGGCAGCGACGATCAGGAAGATGAACCGAGCTGGTAAGCCGTCGCGAGCATTGAAGTCGACCCCGAGAGGCGAGACGCCAAGGGCGACCACGGGGGTTGGCGCGTCCACGACGGCGAAGGGAATCGCGATCTGTGTTCTCAGGCCCGCGGGAAAGATGCGCTGGCGTTCCTGCGCGGCGCGCGTGATCGAGGCCGCATCGATCCCGGTGCTCGGCGCCAGCACACCTGCGAGGGTCGCGATCGCGTCGAACGCGCCTCCCGAACGAAGGGGGAACACGATCCGCTCTCCGACCATGTCCGCAAGCGTCGGCCGGCCGTCCGAGAACCTGAGACACAATTCGACGAGTGGCCCCGAGACCGTCGCCGTCACGAGAGCCATGAAGACGATGGCCGTGAAGAGGCTCTTGTCGATCATTCCGAATTGAAGCGCAAGCTCGGCGAGGACGATCTCCTGCGACCCACGCGCATTGAGTCCGGCGGATACGGCGGGGGCGG
>FTGE01000772.1_pt1 | contig 13196 bp, 7 predicted proteins | sample 1640581 | NCBI WGS metagenome assembly FTGE01 (sample SAMEA3914789, study PRJEB12502) | metagenome | biome: forest; material: soil | place: Canada | collected 2011-07-03 | depth 0.3 m | reverse complement strand
TCGACGCTGAACGTCGAGCCGGCGCCGGGCTCGCTCGTGAAGGTGACGCGACCGCCCATGGCCTCGACGATCTGCTTCACGATCCAGAGCCCGAGCCCGGACCCGGCGTAGGTGCGCGCGTCGGCGGCGCGCGCGAAGGGCGAGAAGATGCGCGGCTGCTCCTCCTTCGCGATCCCTATGCCGTGATCCTCGACCGCGAAGCGCGCGCTCCCGTTCGTCGCCTCGACGCGGACCGCGACGGGCTTCCCCGCGCCGTACTTGAGCGCGTTCGAGAGGAGGTTCGTCATGACCTGCTCTAGGCGGAACCGGTCCCAGCGCCCGACGACCGGGCGCGGCGCCTCGAGCGTGACCGAGCAGCACGCCGACTGGACCTCGAGCTCGGCGGCGCGGACGACCTCGGCCGCGACCTCGGAGAGGTCGAGGTCCTCGATCCGTGGGGCTCGGCCCCATAGTCCCCGGAGGGGCTCGTCGAGCTTGCCCGAAGCGAGGCGCGACGTCTCGAGAAGGTTGTCGAGGATCCGGACGATCTGGGCGATCCGCGCCCGGACGGCCTCGATGCGACCCCGGGCCCGCTCGTCCTCTCCGAGGGACTTCCCGAGGAGCTCGGCCTGGAGGGCGAGAGCGCTCAGCGGGGAGCGGATCTCGTGCGCGACGATCGAGAGGAGGTTCTCGCTCACCTCCCTCGCGCTCTCGACCCGGCGGTGGAGGCGTCCGAGACGCCGCGTGACGACGATCGCGATCGCGCCGTTTGCGAGGAGGACGACCGCGGCGACAAGAACGATGAGTGCGGTCGTCATCCTCGCTCGCCGGCCAGATTCGAGCTGGTCGGCCCGGAATGTTTGACGCTCGGAGGCGAGGAAAACATCCACGGCCCGCTCGAGGTCTTCCCGCCGCGGCCGCATCCGTGCCTCGAAGTACTCCGCGATGGTGTCGGGGTTCGACTCGCTCCGGCGCAGCGCCCGGGCGTGTTCGAAGACGGCCGCGTAGTCCCGCTCGGCGGCTTCGATCGTCGCGAGCTCGGTTCCCGCTCCGGGCCCGGCGCAGGCGCGGAGCGCTTCGAGCGACCGCCCCAGGCTGGAGCGCGCCTCGCTCGCGCGCTCGAGGTAGTGCGGCGCTCCCGTGAGGAGGTAGCCGCGCCCGCTCGCGACGAGCTGCTCCGCCGACCCGCGGAGCCTCTCGGCCTGAGCGAGCGTCCCCGCGTGGCGGAGGACCAGCTCCTCCGTCCCGGACGCGAGCCAGGAGAGTCCCGAGACCGCCGTCCCCGCGAGGACGAGGACCGCGAGACCGGTCAGGACGAACGCGGTGCGCAGTCGTCTGTCGAAGCCGGACACCATGGTCTCTCTCCGCGCGTTCGGTCCGCGATCTCGCCCCTCTTCGCTCTCGGCCCGCCCTCGTGGAGCGCGGCGAGCGCCGTCACGAGCGACTCCACGCGGGCGCGCGAGGCGCGCCCGGCCGCGTCACGGATGGGAAGCTTCGGCCGCTCCGAGCTCATCGCGCACCTTCTTTCCCTCGGTCTGGACCTCCGCGATCGGGTAGGTCGCGGTCGCCGCCGCGAGGAGCTTCCGCGCCTTCGCGAGCTCGTCCTTGCCGAGAGCGGCCCGGACCTCCTCGAGCGCGGCGAGGCCCTTCGCCGTAAGCGCCTCGAGCTCCTTCTTCGCCTTCGTCACCGCCCCGCAGGGCACCGTCGCGGCGTACTCCGCCACGCCCGCGAACTGCTCGCACGCCGTCTTCGGGTCCTCCTTCTTGAGCGCCCCCTCGCCGCGCGCGACCGCCGCGTCGAGGCCCTTCTCGACCTTCTTCTTCTTCGCGGTCGCCTCCTCGGCCTGCTTCAGGAGATGGAGGAGCGAGTCCACGGTGAGCGACTTCTCGTGCTTCCCGGCCGCGAGCCCGTAACCGTCGAGCGCGATCGCGCACTCGCCCTTCTCGGGGGCGAGCGCGAACCGCTTCGCCGCGTCCTCGTCGGCAGGGTCGATCCGCGTCACGGTCGCGCCGGCGAGCGCCTTGGTCACGCGCTTGTCCGCGAGGGCGGTGCGCGCCGCCTTCGCCTCCTCGCCGTCCGTCTTCCCGACGATCACGAGGACGGTCGCCCCGGCGCCGCGTTTCTTGGCTGCGTCCTCGACCCCGATCCAGGGGTCGTCCTCCGCCCGGGCGCGCGGAGCGAAGGCGAGGAGGGTCAAGGCCAGGAGGACGGAGGTGCGCATGGGTGTCTCCTTCGGGCTCACGCGGGAGCGTGTCCGTGTGCGGGCGGCGCGTCCTCGGCGGAGAGCTCCGCGTCGAGGTCGCGCCGGGGCTTCGGCGGGAAGACCTGCTTCGCCGTCACGTAGAGCGCCGGCACGGCGAAGAGCGTCAGGAACGTCGAGACGCAGAGGCCGCCGATCACGGCGCGGGCGAGCGGGACGTTTGCCTCTCCGCCAGTGCCGATGTTGAAGGCCATGGGGAGCAGGCCGAGCACGGTCGCGATCGAGGTCATGAGGATCGGCCGGATCCGGACGCGCCCGCTCGCCACGGCGGCATCGAAGGCCGCGAGGCCTTCCTCCATCTTCCGGTCGGCGAACTCGACGAGGAGGATCGAGTTCGAGACGACGATGCCGACGAGCATCATGACGCCGAGGAACGTCTGGACGTTGATCGTCGTCCCCGTGATCCAGAGCGTCGTGAGGACGCCGATGAAGCCGAGGGGCACCGCCGTGATGATGAGGAGCGGGGCGACGAGCGAGCGGAACTGCGCCACGAGCACGAGGTAGACCAGGAGGACCGCGAGCGAGATCGCGCCGCCGAAGCTCGCGAAGGAGTCGCGCATCGAGGCGACCTCGCCGATCACGCGCACCCGCGCGTTCTCGGGCATCTCCTTCATGAGCGGCTCGATCTTCTCCTCGATCTCGTGCGCGACGCTGCCGATGTCACGGCCCGCGGGCGTCGTGAAGACGTCGATCGTCCGCTGGATGTTGTAGTGCGTCGCCTCGACGAGCGACTCGGTGCGCGAGATCCGGGCGAGGTTCCTCAGGGGGACGGAGAGAGGGAGCTTGCCCTTCTTCTTCCGGGCCGGGGTGATCGGGACGTTCTGGATGGTCTGGATCGAGTCGATCTTCGACTCGGGGTACTGGCCCGCGACGAAGTAGTCGTTCCCCGAGCGCGGGTCGATCCAGATGATCGGATCGATCGTGACGCTCGAGTTGAGGCTCGTGATGAGGTTCGTCTCCACGTCCTTCTGCGTGAGCCCGAGCTGCGCGGCCTTGACCCGGTCCACGTCGATCTTGAGCGTGGGCATGCGGAGGCTCTGGGCGATGAGCGTCCCGCTCGTCCCGGGGACGGTCTGGATCGCGGCCTTGATCTTCTCGGCGAAGGCGCGGCCCTCGACGAGGTTCTCGTCCATGACCTGGACGTCGATCGGCGCCGGGAGGCCGAAGTCGAGGGCGGCGCTCACGATCCCGCCCATCTGCACGAAGTGCTCGACGTCGGGGTAAGCCTCGGCGAGCTCGGCATCGAGGCGACGCACGATCTCGGCCGTCGGGGTCTTGTGCTCGAGCGTGAGCTTCACCTGGATGTAGGCCGTGTGCTCGCCCGAGTTGGGCGAGTACATGGCGGAGAAGCCGCGGAAGATCCCGACGTTCGAGACGATCGTGTCGAGCTCGTCCCTGGGGACCACCTTCCGCACGAGCTCCTCGATGCCGGCGACGTACTCCTCGGTCTTCTCGACCTTCATGCCGGGCGTCGTACGCACGTTGAGCACGAACTGCCCGGCGTCGACCATGGGGAAGAACTCCTGGCCGATCCTCGGCGCGAGGAGCCCCACGCTCGCCGCGAAGGCGGCGCCGATGAGAGCGAAGGCGGTCCGCCTCCGCCGGATGAGAGCCGCGAGCGAGCGCTCGTAGCGGGCGGCGACGCGGTCGAAGGCGCGCGCGAAGCGGCTGTGCTCGCCGGCCTGGGCCGCCTCCTTCGTGAGGAAGCGCGCGCAGAAGACCGGGACGAACGTCATGGCGAAGACGTAGCTCGCCGCCATGGCGAAGGCGACCGACTTGCCGAGCGGGGTGAAGAGGTAACGCCCGATCCCGGAGAGGAAGACGACGGGGAGGAAGACGATGATCGTCGTCACCGTGCTGATGAAGACGGGCATGGCGACCTCGCTCGCCCCGTCGAGCGCGGCCTGCCGCGGCGACTTCCCGTGCTCGAGGTGGCGGGCCACGTTCTCGAGGACGACGATCGCGTCGTCGACGACGCGCCCCACGGCGAGCGCGAGGCCACCGAGGGTCATGAGGTTGACGGTCTCGCCGGTGAAGTAGAGGCCACCGAAGGCCGCGACGACCGAGAGCGGGATCGAGACGAGGATCGCGACGGTCGAGCGCACGCTCGCGAGGAAGAGGAGCACCATGAGCCCGGCGAGGACCGCTCCGAGCATGCCCTCGTGCTCGAGGTTCGCGATGGCCTCGCGGACGTAGATCGACTGGTCGAAGACGAGGCCGAGCTTGACGCTCGGCGGGACGTCGGCGAAGTGAGTCATCGCGTCCTTCACGGCGTCGACGACCCGGATCGTGTTGGCGCCGCCCTGTTTCATGATGGGCAGGTAGACGGAGTGGTGGCCGTCCACGCGCACGACGTTCGAGACGATCTGCGTCGAGTCCTCGGCGTGGGCCACGTCGCGCACGAACACGGTCGCGTTGCGGACGACCTTGAGCGGGATCGCGTTGAAGGCCTCGGCGTTCCCGAGCTGGCTGTTCGTCTCGATGGAGTAGTCGCTGTCCCCGATCTTGGCCTCGCCGGTCGGGATGACGATGTTCGAGGTCTCGACGGCGTGGACCACGTCCATGGGCGAGAGGTCGTTCGCCTGGAGCTTCGCCGGGTCGAGGTAGACCATGATCTGCCGGATCCGGCCGCCGAAGACGGGCGGGGCCGCGACGCCGGGGACGTTCCCGAGCTGACCGCGGATCGTGTAGTTGGCGACGTCGAAGAGCTCGCTCGCGGAGAGCGTCTCGCTCGAGAGCGTGAGCTGGCACACCGGGATGCTCGTCGCGTCGAAGCGGACGACGAGGGGTGGGAGCGTGCCGGGCGGCAGGTATCTCAGGTCGGCGACGGCGAGCGCGATGATCTGCGAGATCGCGGCGTTCACGTCGACCTCGGGTCTGAAGAAGATCTTGATGAGCCCGATCCCGACGAGGGAGCGCGACTCCATGTGGTCGATCCCGTCCGCCTGCATGAACATGCGCTCGAGGCGGCGCGTGATCGATGCCTCCATGTCCGAGGCGGGCATGCCGCGGTAGCCCACGGCGACGAGGACGGCCGGGACGTGGAGGTCCGGGAAGACGTCGACGGGCGTCTTGGAGAGGCTGACGCCGCCCAGGATCGCCACGATGAGGGCGAGGACGACGACGGCGTGGGGGTTCCTCAGCGCGGCCTTGACCATGGCCTATGCGTGGGCCTCCCCGGTCTTCTTGGGCGCCTCGGCGGCGTCGAGCTCGGCGTCGAGCCGCTCGCCGCGGCGCGCCGGGAAGAGCTCCTTCGCGGTCACGTACAGCGCCGGGACGATGAACAGAGTGAGGAAGGTCGAGACGCAGAGCCCTCCGATGACGGCGCGCGCCAGGGGGACGTTGGCCTCGCCGCCCGTGCCGATGTTGAAGGCCATGGGAAGGAGGCCGAGCACGGTCGCGATCGAGGTCATGAGGATCGGGCGGATGCGGACGCGCCCGCTCGCGACGGCGGCCTCGAACGCCGAGAGGCCCTCCTCCATCTTCCGGTCGGCAAACTCGACGAGGAGGATCGAGTTCGAGACGACGATCCCGACGAGCATCATGACGCCGAGGAACGTCTGGACGTTGATCGTCGTGCCCGTGAGCCAGAGCGTCGTGAGGACGCCTATGAACCCGAGCGGGACGGCCGTGATGATCAGGAGCGGCGAGATCGTCGAGCGGAACTGCGCCACGAGGACGAGGTAGACGAGGAGGACGGCGAGCGAGATCGCGCCGCCGAAGCTCGCGAAGGACTCGCGCATCGAGGCGACCTCGCCGAGGACGCGCACGCGGGCGTTCTCGGGCTTCTTGTCGAGCAGCGGCTGGATCTCGCGCTCGATCTGCCGGGCGACGCTGCCGATGTCGCGGCCCGAGGGGGTCGTGAAGATGTCGATCGTGCGCTGGATGTTGTAGTGCGTCGCCTCGACGAGGGACGTCGTCCGCTCGAGCCGCGACATGTTGCGGATGGGGATCGAGAGGATCCCCTGGTCGCCCGAGCCCGTGATCGGGACGTTCTGGAGCGTCTCGAGCGAGTCGATCTTGTCCTCGCGGTACTGTCCGGCGACGAAGTAGTCGTTCCCCGTCCGGGGGTCGATCCAGATGATCGGCCGGATGTTGACGCTCGAGTTGAGGCACGTGATGAGGTTGTTCTCCACGTCCTGCTGCGTGAGCCCGAGGTTCGCGGCCTTGACGCGGTCGACCTCGATCCTGAGCGTCGGCATGTCGAGGCTCTGCTCGATGAGCGTGTCGGACGTGCCGGGGATCTTCTCGATGACTCCCTTGAGCCTCTCGGCGAAGGCGCGGCCCTCGACGAGGTTCTCGTCCATGACCTGGACGTCGATCGGGGCCGGGAGCCCGAAGTCGAGCGCGGCGCTCACGATGCCGCCCATCTGGACGAAGGACTCGACGTCGGGGAAATCCCGCGCCATCTCCCGGCGGAGCCTGGAGACGACGAGCGCCGTCGGCGTCTTGTGCTCGAGCGTGAGCTTCACCTGGATGTAGGCCGTGTGCTCGCCCGAGTTCGGGGAGTACATCGCGGCGAAGCCGCGGAAGATCCCGACGTTCGAGACGATCGTGTCGAGCTCGTCCTTGGGCACGATCTTCTTCACGAGGTTCTCGATGTCGGCGACGTACTCCTCGGTCTTCTCGACCTTCATGCCCGGGGTCGTGCGGACGTTGAGGACGAACTGGCCGGCGTCGACGAGCGGGAAGAACTCCTGGCCGATCCGGGGCGCCAGGAACCCGAGGCTCGCGGCGAACGTGGCGCCGACGATCGCGAAGGCGACCCGGCGATTGCGCACGAGGGAGGCGAGCGCATGCTCGTACCTCTCCGCGAAGCGGTCGAACGCGCGGGCGAAGCGGCTGTGCTCCGACGCCTCCGCCGCCTCCCTGGTGAGGAACCGGGCGCAGAAGACCGGCACGAACGTCATCGCGAAGACGTAGCTCGCGGCCATGGCGAACGCGACGGCCTTGCCGAGCGGAGTGAACAGGTAGCGCCCGATCCCGGAGAGGAAGACGACGGGGAGGAAGACGATGATCGTCGTCACCGTGCTGATGAAGACGGGCATCGCGACCTCGCGGGCGCCGTCGTAGGCGGCGCGCGTGGGCGACTTGCCCATCTCGAGGTGTCGCGCGACGTTCTCGAGGACGACGATCGCGTCGTCGACGACGCGTCCGACGGCGAGCGCGAGCCCGCCGAGCGTCATGAGGTTGACGGTCTCGCCCGTGAAGTAGAGGCCGCCGAACGCCGCGACCACGGAGAGCGGGATCGAGACGAGGATCGCGATCGTCGATCGGAAGCTCGCGAGGAAGAGGAGGACCATGAGCCCCGCGAGGACGGCCCCGAGCATGCCCTCGTGCTCGAGGTTGGCGATCGCCTCGCGGACGTAGATCGACTGATCGAAGACGAGGCCGAGCTTGACGCCCGGAGGCACGTCGACGAAGTGCTTCATGGCCTCGCGGACGGCGTCGACGACCTTGATCGTGTTCGCGCCGCCCTGCTTCATGATCGGGAGATAGACGGAGTGGTGGCCGTCCACGCGCACGACGTTCGAGACGATCTGGGTCGAGTCCTCCGCCGAGCCTATGTCCTTGATGAAGACCGTGGAGCCGTTCGCGACCTTGATCGGGATGTCGTTGAAGGCCGCGGGAGAGGGGAGCTGGCTGTTCGTCTCGATCGAGTAGTCGGTGTCTCCGATCTTGGCCTCGCCCGTCGGGATGACGAGATTCGACGCGTCGATCGACTTGACGATGTCCCAGGGGGACATGCCCTGCGCCTGGAGCTTCGACGGGTCGAGGTAGACCATGATCTGGCGGATTCGTCCGCCGAAGACGGGCGGCGCCGCGACGCCCGGAACGTTCCCGAGCTGGCCGCGGAGCGTGTAGTTCGCGACGTCGAAGAGCTCGCTCGCCGAGAGCGTGTCGCTCGAGAGCGTGAGCTGGCAGACGGGGATGCTCGTCGCGTCGAAGCGGACGACGAGCGGCGGCAGCGTCCCCGGTGGCAGGTATCTCAGGTCGGCGATGGCGAGCGCGATCACCTGCGAGATCGCGGCGTTCACGTCGACTTCGGGGCGGAAGTAGATCTTGATGAGGCCGATCCCGACGAGGGAGCGCGACTCCATGTGGTCGATGCCGTCCGCCTGCATGAACTGCCGCTCGAGCTCGCGCGTGATCGACGACTCCATGTCGGCGGCGGGCATGCCGCGGTAGCCGACCGCGACGAGGACGGCGGGGACGTGGAGGTCCGGGAAGACGTCGACGGGCGTCTTGGAGAGGCTGACGCCGCCCAGGATCGCGACGATGAGCGCGAGGACGACGACCGCGTGGGGGTTCTTGAGTGCTGCTCGGACCACCTGGGCTCCTTGGCTCGTTCCTGATCAGCGCGGCGGCTTCACGGCCTCGATGGGATCGCCGATCGCGCGCAAGAGGCGGTACTGCGCCCGGTCGAAGTGGACGATCGCTTCGACCTCCGCCGTCTGGGCGAAGGTGAGGGCGCGCTGAGCGTCGAGGACCTCGAGGACGATCCCCGCGCCCTTCTCGAAGCGGAGCTTCTGGAGGCGTAGAGCCTCCGATGCGGCGATGACGCCGTTCCGCGCCGAGGCGATCTCCCGGTCGGCGGCGATGGCCCGCGCGCGCGCCTCGACGACCTCGCGGGCGATCTCGACGTGGATTCCCTCGTCGCGCACGCGAGCCTGCCGCACGCGCGCCGCGGCCGCGTTGATCGCCGGGATGTCGAAGAGACCGCCCGGGCCGATCTTCCAACCCACGGCGGCGACGAAGTCGTTCGTCTCCGTCGTCTGGCCGAACGTCGGGCCGAGGACGCCGGTCTGGACGCCGCCGTCCACCTCGGGGACGAGCGGCCCCCACTTGACGCCCTCGTGCTCGCGGCGCGCGGCGTCGATGAGCGCCTGGGACTCGTGGAGCTCGGGCCGGGTGCTCTCGGCCCTCGAGAGGAGCTGCTCGAGGGGGACGTCGTTCGACACGAGGACGACGGGGAGCGGGGCGTCGTCCGTCGGGACCAGCTCGACGCTGGGCTCGAGCTGGAGCAGGGCGACGAGCCGCGCCGAGGCCGTCGCGACCTCCACGTCGGCCTGGGCGCGGAGGAGCTCCTTCTGCGAGACCTCGGCCTGCGCCCGGAGCACGTCCGCCAGGATGCCGGCCCCGCGCTTCTCCTTGGCGTCCTCGTCGTGCGCGAGGCCGCGGGCTTCCTCGAGGGCCTGGTCGGCGATCCGGACGATCGTGCGCGCCCTCACGAGCTCGTAGTACGCCTCGGCGACCCGGACGGCGTTCTCGGCGCGAGCCGTGTCCGTCGCGGCCTCGGCGGCATCCGTGCGCCGGGCGGCGGAGAGCGCGCGGAAGACCACGGTCCCGGGCTGCCACTGCGCGAGCGCCGCGACGCCGCCGAACTCGGCCTGCTTGGTGACCTCGACGAACTCGCCCGTGGACTTCTGGAGCGCATCGCGGTGGGCGCGCGCGAGGACCCCGGGCATGACGGACGGGAAGAGCGAACCCCAGGCGGCGTAGATCGATTGCCGTGTCTCGTCGAGCCTGGCCTCGGCGAAGCGTACCTCGACGCTGCGAGCGCCGGCGGCCGCGAGCGCGCCCGGGAGGTCGATCTGGAGCTGGCGCATCTCGCCCGGGGCCGCGCCCGACGGGACGGAGGCGACGCCTCCCGGAGGCGAGAGCTGGTACGCGTGTCCTCCGCCGAGCATGCCGCGGCCGGGCGCGGGGGCGAGGTCGAACGGATCGAGGATCCTCGGGGCGTCGCTCTCGCAGCCGGTGGCGGCGAGGACGAGGGCGACCGTGGAGACGAGGAGCGCCCTTGCCATCACTCGGCCTTCTCCCCCTGAGGCGCGGTCTCGGCCTTTCGCTCGACGGCGACGACGGCCGCGCCCTCCGTGAGGCGTCCGCCGCCCACGACGACGCTCTCGGTCCCCGAGAGGCCGCTCGCGATCTCCACGATCGGTCCGCTGTCGAGGCCCAGGATCACGGGCTTCCGGTGCGCGACGCCGCCATCGGCGGTGAAGACGATCTTCCTTCCTTCCTGCGTGCGGAGGGCCTCGGCCGGGAGCGTGAGCGCGCCCTCGTGCCGCTCGAGCTCGAGCGTCGCCTCGCCGAACATGCCGGGGCGGAGCGCCAGGTCCTTGTTCTCGTACTCCGCCTCGACGAGCATCGTCCGGCTCTGGGGATCGAGCGCTCCCGCGAAGCGCGTCACGCGCCCCTCGAAGACGCGGCCCGGGTGCGCGTCGAGACTGAGCCAGACGCGCTGGCCGCTCGCGACGTGAGCCACCTCGGCCTCGGGGATCGGGAAGTCGACCCGGACCCGGTCGATCTGGGCGATCGTGACGATCGGGCTCGCCTGCGTGGAGGACGCGGTGGCTTGCTGGATCATGGCCCCGAGGTCGACGAACCGCCGGGTGACGATCCCCTCGAGGGGCGAGGTGATCTTGGCGTAGGCGATGCGCGCGTCGGTCCGCTCGATCTGGGCCGAGATCGTCTCGACCCTGGCCGCGGCGACCTCGATCTGGGACTCGACCTCGTGCTTGGCGGCGGTCGCCTCCTCGAGCCGCGCCCGCGCGAGCGTGAGCGACGCCTCGGATTCCTCGTGCTTGCCCTGGGCGATCTCGAGGTCCTGCACCGAGACGACGCCGTCGCCGCGGAGCTCCTTCGCGCGGTCGAAGAGGGCTTTCTGGAGCTTGAGGTCCGCCTTCGCCCGGCTCACCCCCGCGTCGGCGGCGAGGCGCGTGCTCTCGGCGCGCTCGAGCGCGGCCTTCGTCGATCGAGCCTCCGCCTCGGCCTGTCGTCGCGACGCGAGCATCTGCCTCCGCTCGGCGTCGAGCTCGGGGACCTCGATGCGAGCGAGCTCGTCGCCCTGCTCCACGTGGTCTCCCTTGTCGACGCGGATCGAGGTGAGGTAGCCCGCGACCTGGGCGTAGATCGTCGCCTCGTTCAGGGCGAGGACGTTCGCCGGCTGGTTCACGGTCCGCGCGATCGCCTGGCGCGTCGGCCGGACGACGACGACGCGCTTGGTCGAGTCCGAGGCCGATTTGTCGCCTTCCCGACCGGCCCCGGTCGCGCCGGCGTGATCGCACCCCGTGAGGGTGAGCGCCGACGAGAGGGCGACGGCAAGCAGGGATCGCTTCACCGCTCGAAGCTCCTTGTCTTTTGGCGTCCGGAGACGAGGCCGCCCGCCCGGAGGGGGAACCGGGGGGACGTGACGGGGATCGAGCTCTCGTCTGGTGGTGGGTCGGGCGACGACACCCGGAGCGTCAGTCTCCGGCGTCGCCTCGCTCCCGGAGCGCGGCGATGCCGCCGCGCCCGACGGCGCTCGCTACCCGTGCGGTGGGGCGTGCGCTCGGTCAGACGGCATCGCGCGTGGGGCAGCCGCAGGTCCTTGCTCCGGGTGCGCTTGGTGCGGCCCCAGGGGTTCCTCGACGTGGGAACCCGGAGCGCGTCCGCGGGCGTCGTCTCGGCCGCGCGGATCGTCGGCGCCGAGCGGTTCTCCGCGGGCGGGGTGCCCGCGTTCGCGTGGCTCGGGAGAGCCATCAAGACGAAGAAGAAGAGGAGGAACGGAAGCGCCCGGCCCACGCGACGACATCCACGATCGGGCGCACCCACGTTCACGCGCTCCACCGCTCCCGAGAACAGATCCCCCCCGGGCGGACTTCTTTTGCCCGAGTCAGGACGGCTTCAGGATCGTCGCAAGTCGTTCCCGCGCCGTGTGGATGCGCGTCGTGACCGTCCCCACGGGCCACTTCAAGGTGTCGGCGATCTCCCGGTACTTGAGCCCGGAAAGAGTGAAGAGGAGGAGCGGCTCACGGAGCTCGGGCTCGAGAGAAGCGAGGGCCTCGGCGAGACGGCGGTCGGTCTCGCTCGCCTCGAGGTTTGCGACGGGCGTCGGCTCTCCGGTGCCCGCCAGAGCGAGGCGCGCGTCCTCTCCCGGCGCGATCCCCAGGGTCCTCGGGCGCTTCTTCCTCTTCCCGTGGAGGCGGCGCGCGACGTTGGTCGCGATCGTGAAGAGCCAGGGCTTCGCGCTCCCTGGATCGCGGAGGCCGGAGAACCCCTGGAAAGCGCGCAGGAGCGTCTCCTGGAGGGCGTCGAGCGCCTCCTCCCGGTCTCCGAGAAACCAGTAGAGGAACCGGAAGAGGCCGTCTCCCTCGCTGCGGACGACCTCCTCGAAGGCCTCTCTCGCGCGAACGTCTGCCACGGCCGCACTCTATAGCCCCGCGTCGAGAGGAGATACAGGTTTCCCGAAAGAACCGCGGAGCTCCGGGATCTTATGATCGTGGAAGACATGATCGAGCTCGACTGTCGTGGCTTCGAGGCTCTCGTGGGCCGTCAGGTGGACGGAACGCTCACCACTGGCGAGGCGTCCGTCCTCGAGAAGCACGCGTCCTCGTGCGAGACGTGCCGGCAACGGCTCGACCGGCTCCGTGATGTGGACGCCCTCCTCCGCCGGGCGCAGGTCCCGCTCCCGACGAAGCCCGAGTGGGACGCTCTCCTCGCGGAGGCGACCCGACCGGCCACGATTCGCTGGAGGAGGATCGCGGCGGCGGCCCTCATTGCCGTCGCTCTCCCGGTCTCGCTCGGCGTCCTGTGCCGTCCTTCCGAGGCTCAGGCCGGCTACGACGTGCTCACTCCCGGCCTCGACACGGACCTCTAGAACGTGCGCGCCGAGACGGCCCTCATCTTCCTCATGGCGGTCGGCTCCGCGGGGGCCTCGGGCTACGTCGTCGGCGTGCACCACGGGAGGCGAGCCTCGGACATCCCGACGCGGCAGGAGACACTCGACGCCATGGCGGAGGAGGTCGGACTCGACCAGGAGCAGCGGACGAAGGTCCGCGCGATCTCCGATGGCTACCTCGGGCGCATGCAGGCCGTGCGGACGAGCGTCGCCTCCGAGATCGGGGCGATCCGCTCGCAGACGCGGGCCGAGACGCGCGCGATCATGAGCCCGGAGCAGCAGGCCCGCTTCGA
>FTGE01000686.1_pt1 | contig 13240 bp, 11 predicted proteins | sample 1640581 | NCBI WGS metagenome assembly FTGE01 (sample SAMEA3914789, study PRJEB12502) | metagenome | biome: forest; material: soil | place: Canada | collected 2011-07-03 | depth 0.3 m | reverse complement strand
TTCGCGCGCGGCGAGCATCTGCCGCCGCGATACGGAGAGTTCCTCGACGAGCGCGTCATCGAGTATCCCTGGCTCGTCTCGCGCCTCGACGGCTCGCGGTCCCGGCTCCTCGACGCCGGCTCCTCGCTCAACCACGAGTTCTTGCTCTCGAACCCGCGCCTCGCCGGGAAGAAGATCGCGATCGTGACGCTCGCCCCCGAGCCGCGGTGCTTCTGGCGAAGCGGCGTCTCCTACATGTTCGAGGATCTCCGGGCGCTCCCGCTGGCCTCGGAGTCGTTCGACGAGGTCGTCTCGATCTCCACGATCGAGCACGTCGGCATGAACAACACGATGTACACGAACGACCCCGCTCACGGCGAGAAGCGCCCCGGAGACGCTCTCAAGGCCCTGGCCGAGCTGAGGCGAGTCCTCCGGCCCGGGGGGAAGCTCTACCTCACGGTCCCGTTCGGCAAGCCGATGGACGGCGGGTGGTTTCGCCAGTTCGACGCTCCGGCGCTGGAAGAGCTCGTCGCGGCCTTCCAGCCGGCGCGATCGACGTTCACCTTCTTCCGGTACGCGGGGGGCTGGGACGTGAGCTCCCGGGAGGAGTGTGGCGACGCCGTCGGCTTCGACATCCACGCGACACGCTTCATGAACCCGCGGAGCACGCAGGGCTACGACGCGGACTTCGCCGCGGCGAGCCGGGCGATCGCCGCGGGCGAGCTCTGGAAGTGACTCGTGGCCTCACCGGGACCGCATCACGGCCAGAGTTCCTGAGCGGGGCTGCAGGGCCGGCTCAAGCGACGAGGCAACGCTCGATCACGCGGGCCATGAGGTCCACGTCCGCATCCGTCAGGTTGTTGTGGCTCGGGAGCGTGAGGAGCTCCCGGCCCGCTCGCTGGGCGACGGGGAGCGGCGCGTGCCCCGAGAAGATCGGTTGCTCGAAGAGCGGCGGGAAGCAGATCCTCGTCTGGACGCCCGCCGCCGCGAGCGCGGCCGCGAGCTCATCCCTTCGCTCGGAGCGGATCGTGTAGAGCTGATAGGGGTGCGTCCGGTCCGAGCGCTCGACGGGCGGAGCCACGCCGCGGAGCGACGAGAGGCGGCGCGTCAGCTCGGCGGCGCGACGCCGCCTCGCTTCGATGAAGGAGGCGAGGCGAGAGAGCTGGACGATCCCGATCGCCGCCTGCATCTCGGTCATCCGGAAGTTCCAGCCAAGGACCTCGTGGTGATAGGGTCGGCTCGTCCCGTGGCTCCGGAGGAGGCGGAGCTTCCCGGCGAGCTCCGCGTCATCGGTCGTGACCATGCCGCCCTCGCCCGTCGTGATCGTCTTGTTGGGCGTGAAGCTGAACATGCCCGCGCGCGAGAGCGAGCCCGCCTTCACTCCCCGGTACTCGGAGCCGTGTGCCTGAGCGGCGTCCTCGACGACGAGGAGACCGTGCCGGCGAGCGACGGCGTTCACCTCCTCCATGTCGGCAGGCTGGCCGCCGTAGTGGACGGGCATGATCGCGCGCGTGCGCGGAGTGATGCAGCGCTCGATGTCGCGCGGGTCGATCGTCAGCGTCTGGTCGTCCACGTCGGCAAAGACCGGCTCCGCCCCCGCATGCCGCACCGACGTCGCGCTCGAGACGAACGTGATCGCCGGGACGATGACCTCGTCGCCACGCCCGACCCCCAGCGCGGAGAGGATCGCCTGGAGCGCGACCGTGCCGTTGCAGAACGCGACGGCGTCTCTCGTCCCCGCGAGCGCCGCGAAGCGCTGCTCGAACTCGGGCACGTTCGGGCCGGCCGAGAGCCAGCCCGAGCGCACGACCGCGGCGACCGCCTCGGCCTCTTCGTCGCCCATGAACGGCGAGGAGATCGGAACCTTCCAGGACTCGGCCATGTCAGTCGCCGTGCGGCAGGAGCTTCGCGCGCATCTGCTCGAACTCGTCCTGCGCCTTCTTGTAGTCGGTGTGCGAGCCCAGGTCGAGCCAGTAAGCGTCGTTCGGGAAACCCGCGACGCACTCCTTCTTATCGGCCAGCAGCTTCCAGACGAGCTGCGGGAAGTCGAGGTACTTTCCGCGCTCGATGTACTTCACGACCGAAGGGTCGTAGACGTAGACGCCCATGCTCACGAGGTACTCGAGCGTCGGTTTCTCGACGAAGGTCGTGACCCGCTGCCGCGAGTCGATCTCGATGACGCCGAGGTCGATCTTCACCGGCCGGCGGTTGAGCGCGATCGTGAGGAGCGCCTCCTTCTCGCGGTGGAACCTCATGAGGGCCGTGTAGTCGAGCGTCGTCAGGATGTCACCGTTCATGACGAGGAACGGCTCGTCGAGACCGTCGACGAGCGCGAGCGAGCCGACGGTCCCGAGCGGCTCGGTCTCGCGGACGAACGTGATCTTCGCGTCGCACTTCCGCGGCGAGCGCCCCTGGTGGTAGTACGCCTCGATGAGCTCGGCGAGGTAGCCCACGCTGAGGACGATCTCGTCGAAGCCGTGGTGTGCGAGCTGGTGGATGACGATGTCGAGGATCGGCCGGTCGCCGAGCGGGACGAGCGGCTTCGGGAACACCGTGTTGTAGGGGGCGAGGCGCGTCCCCTTTCCGCCGGCGAGGATGACGGCCTTCATAGGTGGTAGACCTCCGCGTCGTAGAGGTCGGCGTGCTCGCGCACCCAGGCGATCGTGCGCTCGAGCCCCTCGTCGAGGCGGACGCGCGCCTCCCAGCCGAGGAGCTGCTTCGCCTTCGCGGGGTCGGCGCAAAGGCGTTCGACCTCCGACTGAGCCGGTCGCACGCGCTCATCGTCGGACACGACGTCGAGCCGCCGGCCGAGGAGGCCCCCGATCCGAGCCGCGAGGTCGCGGATCGAGATCTCGAAGCCGGTCCCGAGGTTGATCTCCTCGCGGTGGGCGGAGTCGGGCGCCTCGCCGGCCGCGATGAAGCCGGCGACGGTATCCGCGACGAACGTGAAGTCGCGCGTCGGGTGCTGGCTCCCTAGCTTCACGGGCCGCCCGGCGAGCGCCTGCGAGATGATCGTCGGGATGACCGCCCGCGCCGACTGGCGCGGCCCGAAGGTGTTGAAAGGGCGCACCGTGATCGCCGGCGTCCCGAAGGAGCGCGCGAAGCTCTCGACGAGCTTGTCGGCGCCGATCTTGCTCGCCGAGTACGGCGATTGTCCCTGGAGGGGGTGGCGCTCGTCGATCGGGACGCGGAGCGCGGTCCCGTAGACCTCGCTCGTCGAGGTGTGGACGAGGCGCTCGCAGCGGGCGGAGCGGACGGCCTCGAGGACGTTGAGCGTCCCGAGGACGTTCGTCTCGACGACCTCGCGCGGATGCACGTAGGAGTAGGGGATAGCGATGAGCGCCCCCAGGTGAAAGACGGTCGCGCAGTCGGCTGCAGCGGCGCGCACCGCGTCGGGATCGCGGAGGTCGCCCGCCGTGATCTCGATGTCGCGCAGGACGCTCGTGAAGCGGAGGAGCCCCAGATCGCGTCGCGAGTCGTAGCGCACGAAGGCGCGCACGCGCGCACCAAGGGCGACGAGGCGCTCGACGAGGTGGCTCCCGAGGAAGCCCGCCGCACCCGTCACGAGAACTCGCCTCCCGGTCCAGTTCATCTCAATGTCCGGAGCGCCCGGCAGCGCCCTTGAGCTTCAGGGTCGCGTTCGTCTCGTTCGCCTGCTGGCGATAGGCAATCCGGTCCTTGAAGTGGTCAACGAGGCGCCGCTGCAGGCGGTGGAGGTCGTCGTTCGTGAGCGTGCTCGTTCGCGTGAAGAGGTTCGTGTACTCGCACGAGCCCGCGTAGTCGATGTGACGGTGGGCCGCGTGGTCGTAGCCAGGGCTGCCGGGCACGGGGATGTAGATCGTGAAGCCCACGACCTCGGGGTCGAGCTCCTCCACGAAGGGGATGCGCGCGAGGACCGTCTCCTCTGTCTCCTCGGGCGTGAACCCGAGGATGAAGTAGGCGCGGCGGACGAGCCCGAGCTCGCGCGTCACCCGGAAAGCCTCGCGGACCTGCGCGGGCGTGATCGGCTTCCCCGTCTTCTTCATGAGCGACGGGTCGCTCTCGACCCCCATCCAGACCTCGGTGAGCCCGGACGCGACGAGCTTCTCGAGCACGCGGCGCTGGCGCGGGAGGAGGATCGTCGAGGCGACGACGTTCATGCCGAACTTCATGCCGACGCCTCGCTCGATCTTGAGGCGCGCGAGCTCCTCGAGCTCGGGCGTCATGAAGACCTCGGCGTCGCAGAGGAGGAGCATGGAGGTCTCGTCCATGTCCCATCGGTCACGCAGCTCGACGAGCTCGCCGACCATGTTCTCGGGAGTCCGCGACCGTCCGTGCTCGCGCGTGAAACTTCCCGCGGCGCAGAATACGCACGCGAACGGACACCCGCCGCGCTGGAGCTCCATCGACGTCTTGCGGCCTTCGCCCCGGCGCCGGAGCTTCTCGAAGTTCCGGTCGATCCTTATGAGCTCGCGGTCAGGGTAGGGGACCTGGTTCAGGTCCTTCATGAGCGGCTTGCGGATGACGCGCGGGGCGCGCTCGTTGGTCAGGATCTCGACCCAGCTCTCCTCCCCGGGGCCCTGCACGAAGTGGTCGACGAGAGAGCCGTACTCCTCGAGCAGCTGTGCCTCGGTGAGCCCGCTCACGGCATAGCCGCCCCAGACGATCTTCACCGACGGGTTCGCGGCGCGGATCCGGCGCACGAGCTCGACCGCGTGCGCCACCTGGAACGAGGTGAGCGAGAAGCCGACCACGGCGACGTCGGAGCACCCGGCGACGATCACGTCGTCCGGGTCGAACTCGGCGGCGAAGAAACGGTAGTCCTCGCGCCGGAACCCGTGACGGTACGAGTGACTCGCGATGTAGCCGAGCCCGAGGCACTCCCAAGCGTGGAGACTCTTCGGGCTGACGAGAGCGAAGCGCGGAGCGGAGCTCCTCACGTGCACGTCCACTTCGCTCGATAGTATACGAGGCCGCGGTAGCTCTGCTCGAGACTGACCCCGGTACCGTGCACGTCGCGTGCCGGAACCTCGAGGGTCGCGATCGCCTCGACCTCGTCGAAGATCGTCTGTCCATCCGAGACGTAAGCGTTGAGGACGTACTTGCCGGGGAGGAGGTTCATGGGCTCGATCGCGACCTCGATCGTCCCCTCGCCCTCGAGCACCGGGTAGAGGCCCACGTCCGTCGAGGCGAAGCCCGCGACGACGGTTCCGAGCATCGTCCGCACGTCGAGCCAAACGTGCGAGCTCGAGGCTCGCCGGGACGCGCGGTACCCGAGCCGCACCGTGACGCCGTCCGCGCCGTCGAGCACGGCGACGCGCGTGAAGACGACGTCTCCCGTCCCGCGGCGGTCCGCGCGCGCCGACAGGTCCGCCTCCTTGCGCTCGTTGATCGTCGACGCGTAGGCGGCGAGCACCTCGCGCGACGGCCCCTCCATGCGGAGGCGGCCGGCCTCGAGCCAGAGCGCGCGGCGGCAGAGGTTCTCGATCGCCGCCATGTTGTGGCTCACGAAGAGGACGGTGCGCCCGCCCCGCGCCACGTCGCTCATCTTGCCGAGGCAGCGCTTCTGGAAGGCCGCGTCGCCGACGGCCAGCACCTCGTCCGCGAGGAGGATCTCCGTCTCGAGGTGCGCCGCGACGGAGAACGCGAGCCTGAGGTACATCCCGCTCGAATACCACTTGACGGGCGTCTCGAGGAAGCGCTCGACCTCGGCGAACGCGACGATCTCGTCGAACTTGCGGACGATCTCGGCGCGCGTCATGCCGAGGATGACCCCGTTCAGGAAGACGTTCTCCCGGCCCGTGAGCTCGGGGTGAAAGCCCGTCCCGACCTCGAGGAGGGACCCGACGCGGCCCCTGAGCTCGACACGGCCGTGCGTCGGGCCAGTGATCCGGGCGATCACCTTGAGGAGAGTGCTCTTGCCGGCTCCGTTCCGTCCGACGATCCCCACCACTTCCCCGCGCTCCACGGCGAAGGAGACATCGCGCAGGGCCCAGAGCGGCTCGGAGGACTCGCTCCGACGAAAGACACCGTAGAGCGTCTCTCGCAGCGTGCGGTAGCCCGCCTGCGCGCCGGTCCGGTAACGTTTCGAGAGCGATGCGACGCGGATCGCGCTCATACGGTGTCGGCGAACGACGCCTCGGTCGCCCTGAAGTAAAGCGCGCCCGTGGCGAGCAACACCACGGCGCTCGCGAGGGAGACGGCGAGAGTGGCCGCACCCGGCGCCTCGGTGCCGAGGAGCGCCCAGCGGAACGAGCCGATGACGCCCACCATCGGGTTGAGCGCGAAGACGGCGCGCCAGCGCTCGGGCACGAGCGACTCCGGGTAGACGACGGGGGTCGCGAACAGGCCGACCTGTGTCAGGAACGGGATCGTGTAGCGCACGTCCCGGAACCGCACGTTGAGCGCGGAGAGCCAGAGTCCCGCTCCGAGCGCGATCGCGGCTGCGAGGAGCGCGAGCGCCGGGAGAAGAAGAAGCCGCAGCGTGAGCGAGACGCGCCAGGCCACGAGGAGCCCGAGGAACCCGATGAGCGCGATGGTGAAGTCGAGGAGCCCGGCGAGGATCGTCGCGAGCGGCACGGTGAGCCGCGGGAAGTAGACCTTGGTGATGAGGTTCTTGTTGACGACGAGCGAGTCGCTCGCGTCGGTCAGCGCTCGAGCGAAGAGCTGCCAGGGGAGGAGCGCGGCGTAGGCGAAGAGCGGATAGGGCGCGCCATCCGAGGGCATGCGCGCGAGGCGTCCGAAGACGACCGAGAAGATCGCCATGGCCCCGAGCGGCTGGATCAGGACCCACAGCACGCCGAGCATGGCCTGCCGGTAGCGCACCTTCACGTCGCGCCACGCAAGGAACCAGACGAGCTCGCGGTAGCGGAGGAGCTCGCCGAGCCCGAGCGACGGAAGGCCGCGCGGCGGCTCGATCACGATCGGGGGTTGTTCGGTGGCCTGGCTGGACATCGCGCTCGCGAGTCTACGCGCGAGCGCCCTCGAGCGCACGCCCGGCAAGTGTCGCGACCCGAGTCGGGGCTCGACCGCGCGAACGCCAAGAGCTCCCGTTACGATGCTCGTCCCGTGAGCAAGGATCTGCGCGTCCTCATGGTCGCGCCCGGCTTCAGCGTCCACGCGAGGCGCCCGCTCCGCTGGCTCATCGAGGCGGGCTGCGAGGTCACGTTCATGGACGACGGGGACCCACCCAGCGAACCGCGCTCCGCGTATCGGCACGAGCGCCTCCCAGCGGTGCGCGGGGACAGAGTCGTGCGTGCGCTCCTGGGCGAAGAGATCGCGCGGTGGCGGAGGCTCCGGCGCTGGACGCGAGGCCTTCGGGCTCGGCGCGGCTTCGACGTCGTCCACGTGCACTGGGTGGACGACCGCGCGCTCGCGTGCGCGCGCGCCGGGCAGCGGCCGCTCGTCATCTCGGTCTGGGGCTCCGACGTGAACAACGTCCTCGCGGCGGGGGCCGATCCCCGCGAGCGCGCTCGCGTCGGCGAGGCGCTCGCGGGAGCGGATGTGGTCGTGATCGACGACCCCGGGATGAAGGCACGGGCCGAGACGGTGGCCGGGCGTCCGCTCGCGACGGAGCTCATCCACGTGGGCGCCGCCTCGATCTTCTTCGCGCCTGTCCCCGCGGAGGACGTGCGCCGCTGGCGCGAGCGACTCGGAGTCCCCGAGGGGACGCGGCTCCTCCTCTCGGTCCGCGGGTGGAGCGCGATCTACCGCCACGACCACATCCTCGAAGCCTTCGCCCGGGCCAGCCGCCTGAGCGCGGTCCCCTCCGTCCTCGTCTTCAAGGTCTCGAACGCTCCCGGCTACTCCGACGCCACCTCCCTCGAGCGCTCGATCCGCGCGCGCGTCGCGGAGCTCGGGCTCTCGGAGCATGTCCGCTGGCTCGAGGGCGACGTGCCCGCGGACGCCATGCCCGCGCTCTACCGCGCGGCCGACGCGATCCTCAACGCGCCCCTCCAGGACACGCTCCCGGTCACGTTCCTCGAGGCCGCGGCGAGCGAGCGCGCCGTCGTGACGACGCGCCTCCCGAGCTACGAGGGCACCTTCGCCGAGCGCACGTTCCGCATGGCGCCCGACGACGTCGATGCCTTCGCGCGAGCTATCGCCGACGAGCTCGCGACGCCGACGTCGCCCGAGCGCCTCGCGGCCGCGCGGAGCGAGGTCGAGCGCGAGTACTCCGAGGCCGTCTCGGCGCGACGCCTCCTCGCGCTCTACCGCCGGCTCGCCACCGGATAGCATGGCCACGCCATGCGCTTCCTCCGGCTCTCGTCGACCTACGCCGAGTTTGCGCGCGCCTTCGCCGCCGGGACGCCCGGGCTGGACGAGCTCTCCTACGCCGACGGATTCCTCCGGTTCGCGGACACCCTCTATGGCCGAGCGGACTGGGAGGAGATCTACCTCCGCGAGCTCGGGCACGAGGCGGAGGTCCACTACGTGAACCTCGAGCCCCTCCAGAAGGCCTGGGCGCGCGAGCACGGAGTCGCCTGGCAAGAGAACCGCTGGCGCGAGGAGATCGCGGCGGCTCAGGCGAAGGCGTTCCGGCCCGACGTCGTCTTCTTCGACGATCTCTACCTCTGCGACAGGACGTTCCGCGACTTCCTGCGCGGGGAATGTGCCCGGGGGACGTTCTTCGTCGGGTCGCGCGCGGCACCCACGGACGAGTGGACCCGGTTCTCCGACCTCGACCTGGTCTTCACGCTCGTGCCCCACTTCGTCGAGGCGCTCCGCGCCGCCGGCGTCCGCGCCGAGATCCTCCCGCTCGCGTTCGAGCACTCCCTCCTCGAGAAGCTCGCGCCCCTCCCGCCGCGCGACCTCGCGTTCACGTTCGCCGGCCGCGCCGGGCTCCCTCGTGGCCCACACCGGGAGCGCTTCGCGACGCTCGCCCGGATCGCGGTGGCGACGCCTCTCGAGGTGTGGTCCGAGCTCGGGTCCGCGGCCCGCACGGCCAAGGGCCGCGTCCTCCGCGGCGCCCTCGAGGGCGCCGATGCGCTCCTCGAGCTCCTCTCGCTCTCGAAGCGGCGCCGGGCGTCGATCCCGGGCGTCAACCTCGGCCTCCTCCTCCGCGTCGTCGCGCGCGAGCCGGACCGCTTCCACCGCGCCGTGTTCGCGCGCGAGTACCTCCTCGTGCTGGCGCGCTCGCGCCTCGTGTTCAACCAGCACATCGACGTCGCGGGCGAGTACGCGGCGAACCTCCGCCTCTACGAGGCGACTGGCCTCGGCGCGTGCCTCGTCACGGACTGGAAGAAGAACCTGGGAGAGCTCTTCGAGCTCGACCGCGAGGTGGTCGCTTACCGCTCGGCGGACGAGTGCCTCGAGAGGGCCACGTGGCTCCTCGATCACCACGACGAGGCCCGCAAGATCGGCGAGGCGGGCCAGCGCCGCACGCTCCGGGACTACACGGTCCGCCGCAGGATGGAGCGGCACCTCGAACTCGTCCTGCGCCTCCGCGGCTGAGCCGCTATGCTCGTGGCGCCATGGGAGCCACGAAGATCCCCTTCGTCGACCTCGCCGGGCAGTACCGCTCGATCCGCGAGGAGGTCGACGCCGCAATCGCGCGCGTCGTCACGAGCTGCGAGTTCGTGGGCGGGAGCGAGGTCGCCGCGTTCGAGACCGAGCTTTCGCGTTACTGCGGCGACGGCCTCCACGCGCTCGGCTGCGCCAACGGGACCGACGCGCTCTACCTCGTCCTGCGCGCCCTCGGGGTCGGCCCCGGCGACGAGGTGATCACGGTCGCCCACACGTTCATCGCGACGGCCGAGGCGATCGGCCTCACGGGGGCGCGCCCCGTCTTCGTGGACGTCCTCGAGGACACGCTCCTCATGGACCCGGACGCCGCCGCGGCGGCCGTGACGTCGCGGACGCGCGCCCTCATGCCGGTCCACCTCTATGGCCAGCCCTGCGAGATGGACCGTCTCCGCGCGCTCGCCTCCCGGCACAACCTCGCCTTGATCGAGGACGCCGCCCAGGCTCACGGAGCGCGCTTCCAGGGCGCAAGGACCGGAGCTCTTAGCGACGCCGCCTGCTTCAGCTTCTACCCCGGGAAGAACCTCGGAGCCTACGGCGACGGGGGCGCCGTCGTCTCGCGCGACCCTCGATTGATCGAGAAGATCCGCGTCCTCGCGAACCACGGGCGCGTCGAGAAGTACCTCCACTCGGTCGAGGGCGTGAACAGCCGGCTCGACGGTCTCCAGGCGGCGATCCTCCGCGTCAAGCTCCGGCACCTGGACTCGTGGAACGCGCGCCGGCGCGAGCACGCCGCGAGCTACGGGCGCGCACTCTCGAAGAAGGTCCGGCTGCCCGTCGTCCGCGACGGCGCCGAGCCCGTCTGGCACCTCTACGTCGTGAGGAGCAAGGAGCGCGACGCGCTCCAGGAACGCCTCGCGCAGGCTGGCATCCAGACGGGCGTCCATTACCCCGTGCCCCTCCACCTCCAGCCGGCCTATGCCCGTCTCGGCATCCGCGAGGGCGCGCTCCCGGTCACCGAGCGGGCGGCGCGCGAGATCCTGAGCCTCCCCATGTTCGCGGAGCTCACCGAGGAGGCCATCGCCCGGGTCGCCAGCGTCATCGCCTGAGGGGAACCCGACACACCGGCGGATCCGCGTCGCGGACCACTAACGCATTCCGACGGTGGTCACCGCCCAGGCCGCGATGAGCGCCTGCCCCTCGTCGTCGGGGTGTCCGTCCGGTGCCTCGAGCCGCTTGGCCGCGGAGTGAAGCCCGCAGTCCACGACCGGAAGGATCGGCCGGAGCTCCTCGACGAGCCGGCGCGCCTCGGCGTCGGCGCCGAGGCACTCCCGGTTGACGACGACGACCGCGGACGCACGCCCGCGTGCGAGCGCGGCGATCTCCCGGTAGGCAGCGACCTCGATCTCCTCCCTCGGAGCCGACCGGGCGAACACCGTCGATGCGACGAGCCGGTCCTGCCAGATGACCGCCTGGACCCCGGTAGGGACGAAGTCGAGAAAGTCTCCGAGGGACGAGTCGGAGCTCCGCCACTCCGTGAGCCGGAACGTGGCCCGCGGCGGCCGACTCGGCGGCACGATCGCGAGGTCGGGAGCGAACCAGGGCTGAGGGTTGTAACCAAAACGATGGGCGGCGAGCGGGGACTGGGATCTGTCGGCGAGCCATGGAGACGCCTGGACGACGACCCAGTCCGGGTGGAGCTCCGGGATCAACTTCCTCGCGCGGAGCAGCATCTGCACGAGGCCCCACCCGCCGACGCCGCCGTTCACGACCCGCGCGTCGAGCCGATCGCCGAGAACCTCGGGCCAGGGGTGCTCGGCGCACGAGCCATAGGTGAAGGAGCAGCCAAGGCAGAGAACGAGCGGCCGTCCGGCGCGGTCGGGCTTCGGCGTCTTCGGGATGCGGAAGCCGCCCTCGTCGTGGAGGATCCCCGTCCAGGCGGAGGGACCGGGCGCCGGCCTCCACCCGAGAACCTCGTCGAAGACGTGGTCCGCGGGGACGGCTCCGCGGGGCGCCCCCGCCTTGAGGTCCCAGTAGAGGCGAGGAACCCGCACGACCAGGGATATCGTGTAGGCGACGAGGGCGATCACGAGCCAGACGGCGAGGGCGTAGCAGGCCTTCCTCCGACGGGTGAGGGTCTTCGTTGGCGCCATCCGCCCTCACTGTACATGCGAGAGACCGAGTCTCTCTGGCCAACATGCTCGGCCCGGGCGACCTGGGGCAATCAACGACGCGTCGAAGGCGATCGAGCCCGACGGCCAGAACGCGCCGACCCAGCTCGGAGCGCGCTGACCGCTAGAGCCAGCGCTTCTTCTCGGGCGTCTTCTCCTTCGAGAAGTCCGCCTCGAGCTCGAGCTCGTGGCCGTCGCGCTCCACGAGGAGCTTCGCCTTGCCCTTCGCCACCTGGATCCCCGCCCGGAGCGAGCCGAGGTCGGTCACGCCCTTCCCGTCGAAGGAGAGGATCCGGTCCCCCTCCTTGAGGCCCGCTTTCCGGGCGATGCTCCCGTCGTAGACGCGCGAGACGATCACGCCCTTCCCGTCCTCGGCGTCCTGCGTCTGGACGCCGAAGCGCGGGCGCTGGTTCTGCCGCCCGAAGAGCCCCGAGCCGCGGAGACGCTCCATGACCTTGTCGAGCCCGCCCTCCTTGAAGACCTTGAGCATGCCGTCCTCGTCGCCGAAGAGCTTCTTCAGGTCCTCGTCGCCGATCATGCTCTGGAGCTCCTCGAACATGGCCTCGGCGCTCCCGTCCTTCGCCTTGGCGTAGGCGGGGCGCTCGCCCGCGTCGGCGATCCCGCGCAGGAGCCGGTAGCCGTAGCGGAGGATGCGCGCCATGCCCTCGAGCTCGACCTTGTCCACGGTGTCGGTCGCGCGGTGGTAGTCCTTGTGGAGCCCCGTGAAGAGGGCGACGACCGGGACCTTCTTCTCGTAGAACGTGTAGTGGTCCGAGTTGGGCGGCATCGTGTCCTTGACCTCGATCTTGAGGTCCGAGCCCTCCTCGGCGGTCTTCTCGAGCGCGGGGAAGTTGCTCCCCGTGTTCAGGCCGTAGACCGTGAGCTTGTCCTTCCTCAGACGGCCGATCATGTCCATGTTGAGCATGGCGGCCGTCTTCTCGAGGGGGAACACCGGCTTCTTCACGTAGTTCTTGGAGCCGTAGAGGCCGAGCTCCTCGCCGTCGAACCAGATGAAGACGAGGCGGCGCTTCGCCGGACCCGCGGCGACGAAGGCGCGCGCGAGGATCAGGTTGCCCGTCGAGCCGCTCGCGTTGTCGTCGGCGCCGTAGTGGACCTTGCCCGACCCCGTCATGAGGTCGAGCATGCCCATGCCACCCTTTCCGAGATGGTCGTAGTGGGAACCAACGACGACGACCTCGTCGGCGAGGTCGCTCCCCTTCGCTGCGGGGAGCGTCGCAACGACGTTCCTCAGCTTGCGCCCCCCGCGCGTGAAATTCTGGAAGTAGGTCCCCTCGTCGCCCGCTGGCTCGAGCCCGAGCTTCTCGCACTCGCTCGCGAGCCACTCGCCCGCCTTGCGCCCGCCCTCGGAGCCCGCCTCGCGGCCGAGGAACTCCTCGCCCGCGAGCTTCTCCTCGATGGCACGGATCGCATCGGAGGTGATCGGGGACTCGCCCGCGCGGGCCGTCGCCGCGAGGAGGAGGACGAGGCCGACGACCGGGAGCCGTTTCATGGGGCGCCTCCAAATCCAGTAAATGGGAAAGACGTTCACCGTGTTTTACCGTCATGCCGCGCCGCGTGTTTGTGCTTCCTTCGGACGCGGGCGGACTTGTATGCGCAAGAGGCTTTTGGGCTTGTTCTTGCGAGGAGAG
>FTGE01002238.1_pt1 | contig 13248 bp, 8 predicted proteins | sample 1640581 | NCBI WGS metagenome assembly FTGE01 (sample SAMEA3914789, study PRJEB12502) | metagenome | biome: forest; material: soil | place: Canada | collected 2011-07-03 | depth 0.3 m | reverse complement strand
GGTGCGGCGGCTCCGGCTCCGGCGACTCCCGCTCCTTCTCCGGCACCAACGCCTGCCGCGGCGCCCGCGCCGGAGCCGGAGCCGCCGCACCCTTCTTCGGGAAGGCGGGCCCCCGCCTCGCGCGCGCCTTCTCGAGCGCGGCCACGAGGTTCGCTTCCTGCTTGCGGTCGAGGAAGTTCGAGATGACGTAGCCCAGGACGGGCAGGCTCGCGAGGAGGAGCGCCGCCCCGAGGAGGAGCGTCATGGGCGAGGTGCCGAACGAGCCCGTGGGCTCGCCATGGAAGGTGTGGACGCCCTTGGCCTCGATGAACGGGACCCTCTTGGTCCCGCCCCGCGCCTCGTAGCTCACGAGCTGGAGGAAGACGCCCTCCACGGTCACCACGTCGCTGCGGTCGAAGTCCTTCTCGGGCTTCTCGAACAGGTCGAAGATCACGCCGTCCGGCTCGTCGAAGAGGAAGCCACGCCAGCGGTTGTCGTAGCCCGCCTCGTTCGGGCCGACGCGCTCGATCTCGGGCGGCTTAATGAGCGTGCCCGTCACGCGCACGAAGGTCCCGCGGTAGCGGTCGGGAGACGCGATCAGGTCCTGGGCCGAGACGCTCTCGGCGAGGGAGCTCACCTCGGCGACCGAGTAGCGCTTGAGGTTCCACATGAGCGTCCGGTAGGGGTCGGTCGCCTTCGACGAGTCGAGCGCCTCGAGCGCGGTCCCGTCCTTCGCCGAGTCGAGGAGCCCCTGGAAGGGCCGCGGCATGGTCGAGGTGTCGACCGGAGCCGGCGGCGTCTTGCTCGTCTCGGCCGCGGTATCGTCCCCGCGCGCCGAGATCTTCCCCGGTACGTTCGCCTCGTAGTACATGTAGACGACGATGAAGACGAGCATGCCGGCGATGAAGACGATCCGGTGCGGGATCTCGCGCGAGTAGGAGAGCCGGACCGAGGGGAGCCGCTTTCCGGGCGGACCCGGGCCCCAGACGTGACCCGAGTGACGGGGAACCGAAGGGCTCATGGACCCCAGTCTACTTCGGGATGTTGATGTTCGTGGGGAGCGGCTGCGCGAACTCGACCTTGTCGATGTTCCGCTTCTTGCAGCGGTCGAGGACCGTGAGCACGTCCTTCCACGGGACCTGGGGCTCGCCGTCGATGATGACCGAGGCGTCGGCCTTGCCGGCGTTCCGGTACTCGTCGTACTGCGTCGCGATGAGGTTCTCGAGGTTGTCGAAGATCGCGCTGTCGGAGCCCGCGTCGCCCGTGAGGATCCCGACCGACCGCGAGCCGTAGGCGAGCTCGGTCGGACCCTGCGAGCTCTTGCGGATGAAGATGCGGATCTCGTCCATGGTGGCGGTCGTCGCGCCGCCACCCTGGTTGCCCTTGTCCTTGGGCAGCCACGAGTCGAGCTTCCCCTGGAGCTGTTTGAAGTGGAAGCTGCAGATGAAGAAGATGCAAAGGCAGAAGATGATGTCGATGAGCGGCGTCACGTTGAGGCTGACCGCGTCGTCTTCACTGGCTGCACCGGCCATGGGTGATTCCTCCTGATTCGGGGGCTTCGCCCCCGCGAGGGGCTCCGCCGCTCGGACTCCCCTGTCTATTCCTTGGGCGGCAGAGCCGCGCCGATCTCGATCTTGTAGATGCCCGCGTCCGCGCACGAGTTCATGGCGCGCTGGACGAACTGGTAGAGGGCCGCCTTGTCGGCCCGGATCATGACCTTGAGCTCGGAGGGGGGCTTGAGCTTCCCCGTCTCCGGCGGCGGGAGGCCGCGCCGCTCGCGGTCGTTCTGGACCTCGCCCTCGAGGTAGGCCTTGAGCTCGGCCGCCTTCTCCTCGCCGTAGTCGATACCCTTGATGCCGATCGACCAGTGGGCCTTGTCGGTGCAGAGGCCGGAGACCTCGTAGGCCGAGCAGTTCTCGCCCGTGTGGTAGACGTTGAGGACGAGCGCGCGCTCGGACTCCTCCGTCTGGGCGTTCGGGTTCTCCTCCTTGGCGCTCGTCGCCATGGGGAGGCGGACCTCCTCGCGCTCGCGCTGCTGCATGTCGGCGCCGACCATGAGGAACAGGAGGAGGAGGAACATGATGTCGACCATGGGCACCAGGTTCGGTGTCACGGCCGACTCGGCGCTGACCATCTTGATTCCACCGTGTTTACCCACGGCTACAACCTTCTTTCTTTGCGCGAGCCCCGCGCCCACGACTGTCGGCGGCGGGGCCTCGCGCTCGGAGACCCAAAGAGTGCCAGGTGATGATCAGTGCGAGGCGACGCGCTTGAGGACGTCGTGCGCGATCGAGTTCGCCTGGAGCGTCAGCTTCTGGATCTTGTTCTTGTAGATGAAGAACACGGTGAGGAAGCCGAGGGCGATCGCGAGGCCCATCGTCGTGTTGACGAGCGACTCGTAGACGCCTTCCGCGAGGTCCTTGGGTGTCGGGCTCTTGAGGGTCGCGATGACCTGGAACGACGAGATCATGCCCGTGACCGTGCCGAGGAGGCCGACGAGGGGCCCGAGGTTCCCGATGAGGTTGACGTAGGAGATCTTGGCGTTGAGCTTGAAGGTCTCCTCCGTGGCCGCGAGCTCGAGGGCCTCGATCGGCGCGTGCGCGTCGCCGACGCCGACGGCCTGGAAGCCCGCGAGGAGGATCTTCGAGAAGTAGCTGTCTCCCTTTTCACAGAGGGACGCGGCGCCCTCGTAGTCCTCTTCCTCGACGAGCTGGTCGATCTCTTGCACCAGGTAGGGCGGGAGCACGTTCTGCTCGCGGAGCTCCATACCGTTCTGGATCGAGATGGCGACGCCCGCGACCGAGAGGAGGACGATGATGATCCCGACCACGCCCGTCGCGCGGAAGAGCTCCCAGAGGGTCTTCTTGCCGCCCTCGTGGGACGGAGCGTCGGCCGCGAACGTGGAGTCCGTGCCGTAGAGAACGAGCACGAACGCCAGGACGAGGAGGGGAACGATCCACTTGCGCAATTGCATCTTCGGGTCTCCTTCGGGGAATGCGGGCGAGGCCCGCGTGAGGGTGTGGGGAACGGTTACTTGATGCCCTTCGCATCGAGCTCCGTCTTGAGCTTCTGGAACTTCTCCTGCATGCCGTGCTTGGCGGCTTCCTTGAAGTCGGGGTTCTTGCGCTCGAGCGCCTTGATGGCGACCCCGAGCTCCTTGAAGTCGTTCGCCTCGCCGCGGGCCTCGAGGCACTTGTAGTACTCGTACTTCGCCCGCCACCAGGTCCTCGACCCCTCCACCGACGCGCCGAGCACGTTGGTGAACACGTCGATCGCCTTCTGGTAGTTCGCCTTGTCCGAGGCGCCGAGCGCCTGGTAGCACTTGCCGAGGTCGAAGTAGTAGGCGAGGAGCGACTGGTTCTCCTTCTTCTGCAGGACGTCGAGGTCGAGCTGGTTACCCTTGAGGATCTTGCCCTCGGCGATCGCCTCCTCGAGCCCCTTCTGGCACGTCGGCCAGTCCTTGATGAAGCCCGCCGACTCGCCGTAGGAGGTGAGGAGCTCCCAGGCGTTCTTCATGCTCTTGAGGTTGTCGGGCGTGCAGAGCTTGGCGTAGATGTCGCGCGCGTCCGCGAAGGTCTGCTTCGCCTCGCCCGGGTCGAAGTTGTCGTCCATCTCGGAGAAGAAGCTGAGGGTCTCGTCCACGTTCGCGATGTCGAGCGCGAACATGAAGAGCCGGTTCGCCGTGCTCTTGACCTCGGCCACACGGGGCTGACTGTCCTGGCTCTCGAGGCCGTCGAGGATCCAGCGCGCGTAGTAGGCCGCGATCCTCTTGCGCTTCTTCCGCCGGTCCTCGGGAGAGACCGACTTCTGCTTGACGCCGTCCTCGAGGTCCCGGTCGAGGGCGCTCGCCACGTCCTTCGCGGCGCGGATCGTCCGCTTGGTGCCCTTGAACTGGTCGAGGAGGATCTTGAGCTCGCTCTCGGCCGCGTCGTAGCGCTTGAGCTTGAGGTCCGCGCTGATGCGGAACTCGCCCGCGTGCGAGACGCGGTCCGGGTTCCCTTCGAATTCCGTCGCGGCGTGCTCGAACAGCGGGAGGACCTCCTCGGGCTTGTTCATCGTGTCCGTGAGGAGGACGTTCGCGAGGAGGAAGCGCGCCTCGGCGTCGAGCTCCTTGCGCGAGCGCTTGCGGTCGTCGGCGATCCCGTCGTTCTTGGCGAACGTGTCGATCGTCTTCTTCAGGTTCGCCGCCGTGTCGATGAGGAGCTGCTTCACGTCCTTCTTGTCCTTCATCTGCAGCTGCGCGAACGCGAAGCGGCAGACCGACGCGGTGTAGAGCGACTTGTCGTACATCTCGCCCGCGTCGGGCGGGACTTTCTCGAAGTACTTGGCAGCCTCGTCGAACTTGTTCTCCTCCTGGAGCTGGCGGCCGAGGAGGTAGTCGCCGAAGCCCTTCCCTTCGTTGGGGTACTTGTCGGTCAGGACCTTGAGGGAGCTCTCGTACTTGCCCTTGTCGTGCTCGTTCGGGACGCGCGACTTGAGCTGGAGGTAGCAGTTGACGGCCTTCTGGGCCGCCTGGCCCGCGACCTTGGAGTCGCTGTAGCGGGTGGTCACCTCCTCGTAGGCGATCGCCGCCTCGTAGAAGCGGACCTGCTCCTCGTAGACCTGCCCGAGGCCGATGAGAGCCTTCGGGATGATGTCCGAGATCTTGCCCTCTTCCTTGGCGCGGCGGATCGCGAGGCGGCAGTAGTTGGCGGCGTTCCCGAGCTCGTTCTTGCCGAGCGCCTCGTCCATGAGCGCGAGCGCGCGGTCGGCGTTGACGCCGGCGTTCGTGTCCTCGCCGCCGCCGCCGCCGCCCCCGCCGGACGCGACGCGGGAGAGCATGGCGCGCGCGGCCTGGCCGATCGGGCCCGACTCGTCTTCCTTCATGAGCTTGTCGAGATCGGCCTTCGCTTCCTTGCCCTTGCCGTCACGGGCGAGGGCCTCGGCGCGCTCGATGATGAGCTGCTTCGCGAAGGCGCCCGCGACGAACTCGGCGTCGATCTTTTCACCGCTCGCCTTCGCGTCGGCGAAGACCTTGTCGAAGGTCGCGAGCGCGTCCTTCCAGCGGCCCTTCTTCTTCAAGGCCTTCCCCTTGACGAGCGACGCCCGCGCGAACACGTCGAGCGAGCCCGGGTCGAGCCGCAACGGCTTCTTGGGGTCGGGGTGGAAGGGATCGGCGTCGGGCGAGCGGTTCTTCTCGACGGCGAGCGCGGACTCGAGCGAGACGAGGGCGTCATCCTCGTCGCCGATTTCCCGGTAGGCGTCCGACATGTCGATCGCCGCCTCGTAGCCCTGGTCCTCCTGACCGAAGCGGAGGTTGTACTCGTTGTAGATGTCGAGCGACTTCTTGACGAGCGAGTCGTGCTCGGCCTTGTCCGAGGTCGCGCGAGCCTGCCCGACGAGGCACTTGGGCCAGTAGTAGTTGGCGTAGATGAGGCACCACTCCTCGGGCTTCTTCTGCTGGCCCGGAGCGGCTTCGCCCTCCTTGGGCTCCTTCGCTTCCTTGCCCTCGGGTGCCGGAGCGTTCCCCTTGTCGAGCGCGTCGCTGAGATCCTTGCACTCCTTCTCGAGGAACTCGGCGCCCGTCTTGAAGGCCTCGACGGCCTCCTTCTTCAGGCCCTCCTGCTGCGCGAGGTCGTCCTGGAGCTTGGCCGCCTCGAGGAGGCCCGAGCCGCGGGAGTACATGAGGTCGTAGAGGTGCCCGCGCGCCTCGATCGAGAGCTCGGGGGGCATGCCCTGGGCCGTCGCGACCTCGAGGTAGAGCGCCTTCGCCTTCTCGAAGGCTTCCTTGCGCTTCGCCGGCTCGGGCGTGAGCTGCGGGAGGCGCGAGCGATCGCCCCAGAGATCGCCCCGGATGGTCTTGGCGGAGGCCATCTCGCGAGCGGGAAACCCTGCGCCCGCGATCGCCGCGTCGATCACGGCCTCGGCGGCGGCGATCCGGCCTCTGTTCTTGAGCGTCCAGGCGAACTCGATCTCGAACTTGGGGGGACCGAACTTGTTCGCCGGGAGCTGCTCGAGGTTGAGGCCCTTCGGGGTCTTCCCGATCTTCTTCGCCTCGTCCATGAGCTTGGCGTTGTTCGTCTGCTTGGAGAGCCCCGCGAGGGCCCACGCCTTGTAACCGAGCGCTTCGGGCTTGGCCGAGGCGATCTGGTCGGCATAGTCCCTCGCGGCCTCGAAGGCCCCGTGCTCGCACAGGGTCTTCAAGGTGAGGATCTCCTGATCCTCGGCCCGGGCAGTCCCGGCCACGAGGAGGAGCGACGACGAGATGAGAACGGCGCTCAGTGCGCGCTTCATGGTCTCGTTTCCCAAGCTCCTGTAAGCCTTCAGTGCCCTGCGCCCTTGTCGCCCTTGTCGCCGCCGCCAGCGGCCGGCTTGTCGCCGCCCGCGTCACCGCCGCGCTTCTCGGAGCCAAACACGCTCGCGTAGCGGTAGTAAACCTCGAGCGTGAGGACGTTGATCGCGGTGCCGTAGACGCGGCCGCCTGCGTAAGCCCAGCGGTCCACGGCCGTCGTGTCCCACGAGCCGTCGAGGCAGCCGTCCTTGCGGATCCTCTGGTTCTGGCAGAGCGTGTCCGCCATCGACTTGTTCCACTTCTTCCACATGGGGCCCGAGGGGCCGTCGAACTGGAAGAGGGCGAGCGTCGCGTAGTACCAGTAGTAGTAGTCGACCGTGGGCTTGGCGGCCTTGGGGTCCCACTTCGGGAGGTCCTGCGTGACGATCGCGGCCTCCTTGGCCATCGCCGGGTCGCCCTTCTTCTTGTCGATGAAGATCCGGCAGAGGAGGCCGACCGCCGACATCGACTGGTGGTGCATCCACTGCTCGTTCTTGCCCGGGACGTAGATCTCGCCCGAGCCGAGGCGGTCGTAGCCGCACTGGCCGTTCGAGTCCGTCACGCGGTTGATCCAGGCCTTGGCGCCCTCGAACGCCGTGCCCGCGACCTCGAGGCCCGAGATCTGCGCGGACTTGAGGGCCATGACGCACCAGCCGGTGACCGACGTGTCGTTGTTGCCGCACTTGGGCGTGTAGCGCCAGCCGAGGCCGTAGTTCTGGGCCGTGTGGATGAAGTTGATCGCCTTCTGGGCCGGTGCGCGGTAGGCGACCGCGTTCGTGATGCCGTAGGCCTCGGTGAGAGCGAGGGCGGCGATCGCGTGGTTGTACATCATCTCGCCGACCTGCGGCCCGATCGCGCCGTCCGAGTTCTGCTTGTCGATGAGGAACTTGAGGCCCTTCCTCACGACCTCGCCGAACCGCATGGTCTTGCCCGTGACGGCGTCGACGTAGCTCGCGCGGTTCTGCGGCGTGTAGCCCGCGCCGAGGAACGCGAGGAGCGAGAGGCCCGTGAGGCCCACGTCGAAGTCGTTGAGGCCCGTGCCGTCGCACTGGGTGCCCTTGCACTCCTTGCCGTAGGCCGTGGCATCCCAGTGGCCGTCCTCGCCCTGGTGACGGGCGAGCCACTTGAGGCCCGCCTCGACGGCCGACTCGGTCGCGATCGAGCCGCCGCCGCGCGCGACGAGGTTACGCCTTCCACCGAACCGGCCGCCGTAACGGCTCGAGCCGCCCGAGCCGCCGCCGACGCCGATCGAGTCGTTCGTGCCGGGGCCCTTGCCGGGCTGACGGCCCTTGACGCCGCCTTCGGTGCCCGGGATGTAGGAGAGGGCGTCCTTGGAGTCGCCCTTCATCTGGCCGTAATCCTCGCCGTCGGCCGACTCGTTGTGGTCGGACTCCTCGGCGCCGGGGAAGAAGATGCGGGGCTCGTCCGTCGTCGGCTTGTCCGCGCCGGGGAGGCCGGCCTTCTCGACGACGCCACGAGGCCGGTCGCCGAGGTCGATCTTCGCCACCTGCTGCGGCTTGACCGCGATCGTGACCGTCGCGCCGTCTTCCTTGAAGATCTTGTGCGAGAAGACGATCAAGGGGAGGCACGCGAGGACGAGGCCGTGGAAGGCGAGCGAGATCGCCCACCACGGCGTGGACTTCACCGCGGAGTCGAGGAAGTCCGCCGCCGGATCGTCGACGCCGACGAAGTCGTCGTCGCCACCCTCATCATCGTCATCGGGCGGCGGCGGCGCCTTCTTGGACTTCCCGGAGGAAGACTTGGCCTGCTTCCCGGAGCTGCTCTTGGAGCGGCCGGAGTCCTTCCGCTTGGGCTCGTCGTCGTCGCGCTTCGCCATCGGACAGTCCTCTTTTCACCGCTGCGTTCGCCCAGGGGCTCACGCAGGATTCGCCCGTGTGACTGGTGTCAGTTCTTGCTTCCGCCCTCGGCACCCGGGGTCGGAGGCGACAGCGCCACCGACTTGGCCCTGAGGTCGTTGATCTTCTGCCGGTACTGCTCGGCCTCCTGCGCGCTCGGGTACGTCTTCACGAGCTCCTCGTAGAGCTTGCGCGCATAGTCGATGAAGTACTTCTTGCCGGAGGACGCCTTCTCGAAATTGGGGGCGTTCTTGGCCGGCACCGTGATCGTGTTGGCGATCAGGATGCAGACCTCGGCGGCTCCCTTGAGAGTCTTCTCGTGATTGTCGCTCGCCCCGCCGCCCACCGGCTGCCCGAGGACCGTGCCGCGGAGGTAGAGCTCGAGGCAGGAGCGGAGCTCGTCGGGGGAGACCGGGTTGGCCCGCTGTGCCTTCTTGAGCGCGGTGTCGCCGAGACCGAGCTGGGCCCCGGCGAGCGCATCCGGGTCCTGCGTGCCCTTGGCGAGGGCGGTGAACGCTTGCTCGGCGCCCGCCACGTCGTTGTCGATGTCGAGCTTGACGCGCGCGAGCCCGAGCGCCGCACGGTCTTGCAGCTCCTGGCGCTTCGAGTCCTTGCCGGCGGCGTACTTCTCAGCCGCCTTGGAGCGGTCCTTCTTGAGCCGGAAGAACTCGCCCTCGAGGAGCGAGATCTCGGCCTTGTACTCGACGTCCTTGATCGTGTCGGCGTACTTCTCGGCGGCGTCGCCCGCGGCGGCGCAGCCGTCGTCCTGGGCGGCCGAGAGGGCGGCGACCTTCTCGTAGTGAGCTCCCTTGGCCCACCGACCCTCGCCCGCGGCGTCGAGCGCCTGTGCCGCCATGTCGGCGGCGTCCTTGTAGCGGCTCTGGCCGCGGAGGGCCTTCGCCTTGGCGATCTTGGCGCGCGCGAGGAAGAGCTCCTTCAACCTGCCGTCGCCGCAAGCGCCGATCGCGTCCTGGGCGGACGACTCGCCCTTGAAGTAGTCGCGCCGCTCGATCGCAAGCTCGGCCGCGTTGAGGTCGACCGGCAGGTCCTTGTAGTCCACGCGAACGATCTGGTCCCAGCCCAGCGTGTGCTGCTTGCCGAGGCCGTCCTTGTAGGTGAGCTCCTTCGAGCCTTCCTTCACGACCTCGCACTTCGTCTTCTTGTCGCCCTTCTGGACGATCGTGTCGGGGAGGTCCTCGTCCTTGGGAGATGCGAGGACCTGGGTGCTGGCGAGGAGAAGGACGGCCGTCACGAGACAACGTGAGCTCACGTGGACTCGACTCCTGGTCTTTCGGGTCTAACGACCGTTCATTCACCCCGTTCGAGCCGCTCCGGTTCCCCCGAAATCGAGCGCCGGAAGCTCGAGCCGCGCCCACCCGAGCAAACGGGGCACCGCGCCCCAGCACCCTTGCTGCGGAGCGACTTAGCAGGTGAGCGGAGAATGCTCACGGACGACCCTCCCCACACTTTCCGTCACCGAAGCTTCACCGGTGCCTCAAGTCGCTTTGGTTGAACGCGTTAAGCCCGATAAGGGACGCGGACAGAATGCCCACCCCTCTCCGGTGCATGGCTCTCTCTCAGCGAGGAGTCACCGTCGACGACGGTTGCGCCGTGGGAGGAGGCTCGGATTCGCTCGAGCGGAGCGACGGATCGGCGTACCGGTAGTAGGTCTCGAGCGTGAGGATGCTCAGGGCCGTCACGACCGGACGCTCGCAGATGGTCGGGTCGCCCGCGGGATCCCAGGACCCCTCGAGGCACTGACCGCCTCTCCTCGCCTGCGACCCGACGAGAGCGGTCGTGACGGCCGCGTTCACCTGCTTCCAGGAGGCGCCCCGGGGCCCCTCCTGCTCGAAGAGCGCGAGCATGGCGTAGTACCAGAAGTAGGTGTCGCGCCCGAACTGGCCGTTCCCGACGAGCTCCGCGATCTTCTGCGCCCCGCGCGGCCTCGTCTCGTCCTTGATCATCCCCGACGGGTCGAGGAAGTGCTTCGTGTAGAGAGCGATCGCGGTGCACGCGCCCGAGACGCGGTGCCGTCCCGTGTAGCCCGCCGTTCCGTCCCGGAGGCTCACATCGTCGATGAACGACGCGACCGCGTCGGTCACGCTCGAGGGCACGCGGAGCTTCGCGAGCTGCGCCGCACGGAGCGCCTGGACGACCGCTCCGGTGACGGAGGTGTCGCTCTTCCCGTCGCCGGGCTTGTACTGCCAGCCCGAGCCCGTGTTCTGGGCGCGGAAGAGGTAGTCGAGGGCGCGGGTCGCGCGGTCCTCCCACGCGGGCTGCCCGGTCATGCGGAAGGCCTCGCACAGGGCCATGGTCGCGAACGCGTGCTCGTAGATCGCGGCGTTTCCGTCGCGCGTGGCGATCCGGTCGCGGTCGTGTTGCTTCTTCACGATGAAGGCGAGCCCCGCGCGCACCGTCTCCCCGTAGAGGAGCTTGCGCCCGGTCACGCGGTCGTGGATCTCGACCCGGGACTCGGGGCCGTACCCCGCCGTCATGAGCGCGAGGACGGCGAGGGCCGTCGCGGCGACCTCGGTTGACTCCTGCTCGTGCGTGCACGCGCAGCGCCCGCTGGAGCGCCACGCGCCGTCCGGGGACTGGTGCCGTGCAAGCCAGGAGAGCCCGCGCTCGACCGCGTCCTCGGTGTCGCCCGAGCCTCCGCCCGTGGCGACGAGGTTCGCGCGGCCCGAGTGCCCGAGCCGCGCGCCGAACCGGAGCCGGCCCGAGCCCGAGCCTCCGCCGACTCCGAGGATGTCGTTCCCGCCGGGGGGACCGCTCGAGAGCCTCCCGCGGAAGCCGCCCGCGGGCGCGTCCCCTTCGAGGCGCGCGAGCGCGTCCTCCTGCGTGTCCCCCCCGCGGTCTCCCGCCCTGTCGCCGCCCCTCGACTCGTTCCGCTCGGCGACGAGGCCGTCGTTCAGGAAGACGGGGGGCTCGTCGAGGCCCCGCCCCTCGGCTGCCGGGGGTCCCGACTCGAGCGGCCGGTACGGACGCTCGGGGTCGACGCGCCGGGCATTGAGCCCGATCGTGACGGGGATCCCGAGGGTCTCCCGGATCTGCTCGCTGAAGATGATGAAGGGGAGGAGCGCGAGGAGAAACCCGTGGAAGACGAGGCTCAGGAAGATCCCGGGCGAGCTCCGCCAGGCCGAGCGGAGCGCGTTCGCCGCGACGTCGTCGAGGGCGGAGCCCGGGGTCTCGTCGAGGTCGTCAGGTCCGCTCGCCATGGGGCTCACTTGGGCGCGGCGGTCGCCTGCGGCGCCGCCGGCTTCTCCTGGTCGGATTTCCGGGGCTCCGCCCCGGAGTCCCCGGTCGTCTTCGTCGCGGGCTTCTTCTCCGCCGAGTCGACGTAGCGGTAGTAGGTCTCGAGCGTGAGGACGCTCACGGCCGTCACGAACGGCCGTCCCTGTCCCGCGAACGACTGGTCCGAGGAGTCGTCCCAGGCGCCCGCGATGCACTTGTCCTCGCGGTGCTGGCTGCTCACGAGGGCGGTCGTCACGGCCCCGTTGACGGACTTCCAGGATGCGCCGCCGGGCGCCTCGTACTCGTAGAGACCGAGCATGGCGTAGTACCAGAGGTAGAGGTTGCGGTTGAACTGGGCGCTGCCGACCCCCTCGCCGATCCTCTTCGCGGCGAGCGGCATGACCTTGTCGCTCACGGTCGGACCCGGGTCGAGGTAGCGTCGCGCGTAGAGCCCGATCGCGGTGAGCGAGGCTCCCCCGTCGCTCCGGTCGTTGTAACCCGCGGCGCCCTCCTTGGTCGTCACGGAGCTCATCCACCGGCGGAGCTTGTCGAGCGTCGCCTGCGGAACGTCGATTCCCGCCATGCGTGCCGAGCGGAGCGCCTGGACGCAGGCGCCCGTGACCGAGGTGTCGCCGTGCGAGAAGGGGTTGTAGCCCCACTCGCCCGTCTCGGCCTGGCCCTTCACGAGGAGGCTCACGGCGAGCTCGGCGCGCTTCTTCGCCTCCTCCGTCCTGGTCTGGCGGTAGGCCTCGCAGAGGGCCAGGGTCGCGAACGAGTGCTCGTAGAGGTTGTATCCGAGCATGTGGGACTGGCCGCCCTGTCGCTTCCCGAGCCACTCGAGCGCCGCGCGCACCGTCTTCCCGTAGGAGAGCTTGCGGTCCGTCGCACGGTCGATGATCTCGACCTGGCTGTTCGGGCCGTAACCGGCGGTCATGAACGCGAGGGCCGCGAGCCCGGTGGTGCCGACGACCGGACCCGGTGCGTCGCCTGCCCAGCTGCAGTCCTTGCACGAGGGCAGCGACTCCCAGGAGCCGTTTCCCTTCTGGTGACGGCAGAGCCAGGAGAGCCCGAGCTCGACCGCCATCTCGGTCTCCTTCGAGCCGCCGCCACGGGCGACGAGGTCCCGGCGCCCGGCCCCTCGCCCGACCTCGGTGCCGCCCTTGCCGGCGCCCTTGCGGGCGCCGCCCTGCCCGGAGCCCCCGCCCACGCCCATGATGTCGTTCGTCCCGGGAGGTCCCTTGGCGAGCCTCCCGCGGAATCCGGCTGCCGTCGGGTCCTCGGCCACGTGCTGGAGGACCCCGCGGGACTCGCGCTCCGTGGCGTTCTCCTGGCCGTCGCCCTTCGCCTCGTTCCGCTCGGCCTCGACCGCGTCGGGGAAGAAGACCGGCGGCTCGTCGAGCCCCCGGCCAGAGGCGGCGGGAGGGCCGCTCTCGATCGGCCTGTAGGGCCGCTCGGGGTCCACACGCCGGGCGTTGATCCCGATCGTGACGGGGATCCCGAGCGACTCGCGGACCTGGTCGCTGAAGATGATGAGAGGAAGGAGCGCGAGCATCGCGCCGTGGAAGATGAGGCTCACCACGATGCCGGGCGAGCTGTTCCAGGCCGAGCGCAGCATGCGCGCGGCGACTTCGTCCATGTCCGAGCCGGGGTTCTCGTCCGCGGCCCGGTCGTGTCGGTCCGACCGCATTCCCAAACCACCCCGTCTCGTTTCTACGCGCGAGCCGGAGAAAAGTTCCTCGCGCGCGGCGGCACGTTCCTTCCTCGCGTTGCGCGGGGCTCTGCTAACCTCTAGAACGTGGGCAGCAGCTTCGGTCGACTCTTCCGCGTCACCACGTTCGGCGAGAGTCACGGCCCCGCGCTCGGAGCGGT
>FTGE01002205.1_pt1 | contig 13414 bp, 12 predicted proteins | sample 1640581 | NCBI WGS metagenome assembly FTGE01 (sample SAMEA3914789, study PRJEB12502) | metagenome | biome: forest; material: soil | place: Canada | collected 2011-07-03 | depth 0.3 m | reverse complement strand
GGGATCAGGTCCTCGATATCGATGTCATCGGCCTCGGCGGCCTCGATCCGGGTGCGGCGCTCGTCGCCGTACTTCTTCCGCACCTCGAGGAGCTCGGCCTTCATGATCTCGTAGACGCGCTCTTCCCGGCGGAGGATGTCGTCGTAGTCCTCGACTTCCTTGCGGAGGCCCGCGATCTCCTCGTCGATCTTCTTCCCTTCGAGAGAGGTGAGGCGCGCGAGCTTCATGTCGAGGATGTTCTGCGCCTGACGCTCCGTCACCTCGAGGAGCTTCATGAGCGCGACGCGCGCCGTCTCGGTGTCCGGCGACTCCCGGATCGTCCGGACCACGAGGTCGATCTTGTCGAGCGCCTTGCGGAGACCCTCGAGGAGGTGGAGCTTTTCCCTGGCCTTGCGGCGGAGGAAGACGGTGCGCTTCCGGATCACCTCGAAGCGGTGATCCCGGAAGGCGACGAGCATGTCCCTCATCGTGAAGTCGCGCGGCGTCTTGCCGTGGTCGAGCGCGACCATGTTGCAGGAGAAGGAGCTCTGGAGCGCGGTGTACTTGTAGAGCTGGTTGAGGACGACGTTCGGGTCCTCGCCCTTCTTCAAGTAGATGACGATGAGGGGGCTCTTCTTGGTGCGGTCGATCGGGTGTCCCTGGATCCCCGTGATCCGATCGGCGGTGATGGCGTCGATGAGCTGCTCCATCACCATCTCGGTGTTCACCTGATAGGGGAGCTCGGTGATGGTGATCGAGGTCTTGTCGCCCTTGGTGTCGATCTCGGCCGTGCCGCGGACGGTGATGTTGCCGTGGCCCGTGAGGTAAGCCTCGCGGATCGCGCGCGTCCCCATGATCGTGCCGCCCGTGGGGAAGTCCGGGCCCGGGATCAGGCGGAGGATCGCCTCGTCCCGGAGCTGCGGGTTGTCTATGAGCGCGACGAGCGCGTTCACGACCTCGGTCAGGTTGTGCGGCGGGATCGAGGTCGCCATGCCGACGGCGATCCCCTGCGAGCCGTTGCAGATGAGGTTCGGGAACTTGGACGGCATCACGACGGGCTCGAACCGCGTCTCGTCGTAGTTGGGCCGCATGTCGACGGTCTCGCGGTCGATGTCCGCGACCATGTCGACCGCCGCCTCGGTCATGCGCACTTCGGTGTAACGCATGGCCGCCGCGTTCGATCCGTCGATGTTGCCCCAGTTGCCCTGACCCTGCGCGAGCGTGTAACGCGACGCGAACGGCTGCGCGAGGCGAACAAGAGTGCCGTAAACCGGCGAGTCGCCGTGCGGGTGGTAGTTGCCGACGCAGTCGCCGACGACCTTGGCCGACTTGCGGTAACCCGAGCGAGGGCTCAGGTTCAGGTCGTTCATGGTGTAGATGACGCGACGCTGAGAGGGCTTGAGACCGTCGCGCACGTCCGGGAGGGCGCGCGAGACGATGACGCTCATAGCGTAGTTGACGTAGCTCTCGCGCATCTCATCGTCGATCGGGCGATCGACGATCAGCGTTGACCCCTCACCGTTCGGGTTCCCGTTCGGATCATGTTCGTTGGTCGGCATTTAGGTCCCTGTCCTGCCGTTCCCTCGCGGTGATGAGGCCCGCGAGGAGCTCGTTCAAGGGTGTCTCGATCCCGGCCTCACGAGCCGAGCGAGCGATGGCCCCGTTTATAGCATGAACCTCCGACTTCCGGTGACCCCGCAGGTCCTGGACGGTCGAGCAGAGGTTCGTCGCCGTGGCCGCGGCGACGGCCCTCCAGCGGCGTCTTGCCTCGTCGGGTGACCAGTCCCCGGGCACGTGGAGAGCGGCGGCGACGGAGGCCGCCTCCTCGGCGGCGCGATCGGCCATCGCGGCCGCCTCGGGGCTCTCGAGGAGCCCTCCGTTCGGCATGTCGAGCACGCCCGCGATGGCGTTTATGGCGGCGTTGACGACGAGCTTCTCCCACTCGAGCTGCCGCGCCGAGGTCTCGAGCCGAGCCTCGAGCCCGAGCGCCGAGAGTCTCCGCACGAGCTTCTCGGCGCGTCTCGCTCCGGTGGCGTCCAGGGGAGCCACGCGCGTCACGCCGCGCCCCGCATGCCTCACCGAGCCCTCGGCGAGGAGCGTCGCGCCCTCGGAGGTCGACGCGAGGAGGACGCGCTCCCTCCCGAGCGAAGCGAGCGCCTCCGCGCGGCCGAGGCCGTTCCCGAGCGTCACGACGGTCACGCACTCCGTGAGCCCCGAGAGGCGCGCGACGACCGAGGCATCCGAGTGAGCCTTGACCGCGACGAGGAGGAAGCCCGCGTGCGGGAGCTCCGTGGCGGCCTCCACATTGATCCGCCGCTCGGGCGCCTCGCCGGGCCCCGCGATCGCGATCCCCGACCTCGAGATCCTCCGCGCTCTCTCGAGGTCGTGGTCGAGGAGCGCGACGCGCGCGCCCTCCTCCGAGAGGAGCCCGGCGAAGAGGAGCCCGAGCGCTCCCGAGCCCATGATCGTGAAGTCGGACTCAGCCTCGCTCACTGAACTCGCCCGCGACGGGCTCGATCCGGGGCTCTCCCGACTCGGGGATCGTGATCGTGTACGCGTCCCTGTGTCCCTGATCGAGGAGGACGAAGACGAACGGCACGCCGGGCTGGTAGCCGACCTTCGCCTCGACGACGCGCTCCTCCTCGCCGGGCTCGGGGTGCCGCCAGCCCTTGATCTCGAGCTCGACGCGGCCCTCGACGAGCTTCACCTCGGCCGCGATGTTCTGGCCGACGGGGGGCGGGGGGCTCACGGTCGCGCGGACGCGGACGAGGCACTCGTCGGGTTTCTCGCCGCGCCGGCACGTGATCGCGAAGTGCTGGTCCTCGAGCGGCGGGAGCGAGGCGCAGCCCATGATGAGCGAGGAGGCGAGCGCGAAGGTGAGCCGCCGCATGGCTCCATCTTACCGCTATCATCCGGGCCATGCGGCGATGGCAACTCAAGGAGTTCTTGAAGGGCGTCTGGCCGCCCGTCTGGAGAGAGCTCCTGGTCCCCGACTCGATCTCGCTCGAGGAGGTCTGCGCCGTTGCGCGGCTCGCCATCGGCTGGTCGAGCGACAGGGAGTGTTCGGTGAACGCGGGAAATGCGTGGTTCGCGCGTCCTGACCCCGACGACGACGAATGGCCGCTCTCCCTCGAGTTCACGACCCTCGGCGATCTCGTCGAGGCCAGCTCGCCACGGTTCACCGTCCACGACCGTTACAGCCCGGCCGATGCGGAGGGTTGGGATATCGAGATCGTCCTCGAGGGCCCTGCTCACGCGGATGGGCCGGGGAACGTGGTCCGTTGTTGCTCGGGGGCCCGCGCCGGACCGCCCCGAGAGTGCAAGGGGCCCCCAGGCTACGCGAAACTCCTCAAGGGCCTCGACTCCCCGGAGGGAGCCAACGTCGGCGAAGGGCGATTCGACCCCGAAGCCTTCGAGCTGACAGCGGTGAACGAGGTCCTCTCCACGTTCAAGCTCGCTCGTCCCCCGATCCACCCCGGACGCAACGATCGGTGTCCCTGCGGCAGCGGGAAGAAGTACAAGAGCTGCTGCATCGAGGTGGACCGTAAGTGGACGGAGGAGCGACCCGTTCATGCCAGCCGGGCCCTCGAGGTCGCGAGACCGAGCAAGGTGATCGCCGCGAGCGTCCGCGAGCGGTGGCACCGCTTCGGCAAGGGTCCCGCCGACTCGACCGTGGGCTCGAAGGAACCGTGCGAGCCCGAGCTCCTCATGCACGCGGGGTACGTCCTTTGGGACGAGGGCAAGGGTGAGGCCGCCACGGACGCCTGGTGGCGACTCTGGACACGCCTCCGCGATCGAATCATCGAGAAGCACCGCGTGCGGTGGGACGCGGACGAGCTCGTCGCGGGAGAGGCGTCCTTCCGGACGTGGACGGGGGACTTCCTCGAGCGAGTCGAGCACGTGGCTCGGACCTCGGCTCGACACGCCGAGCTGGGCGTGGTCTACGCCCGCGAGCTGGCCGCGCGGTTCCCTCGCGAGGATCCCGCCTTCCACGTGCTCACTCGCCACCGGCTCGGGCTTCTCCTTCTCCATGCTGGAAGATCGGACGAGGCGTCTCTGGCTCTGAGGGACTTGTTGGTCGCCAAGCTCGCCGACGACTACGGGATCCTCGGCACTTCGCTGCCCGACGCCTGGAGGGCGATCGCGGCGTTCGTCGACAAGTTGTTCGACCTCGGTCAGAGCGATCCGTGGTTCCTGGAGCGTGTGAAGCAGGGAGAGATCGCGTCGCCGGAGGACCTGTTCGAGAAGATCCCCAACCAGCTGGAGGATGCGCTCCATGACCTCGAGAGGGCTCTCGAGCCCTTCGAGCCCGGCGGCTGAGACGCCTCGCCCCTCAGAAGGAGCCCTGCGGGTCGAAGCGGCTGAACGAGCCCTGCCGCGGCGAGCCCCTCCAGCCGGCGGCCGTGTGGCGGACGGTGTAGGAGTCCTTCCGGAAGTCGCCGTCGCCGTTCGGGACCTTGAACGTGAGCGACCAATCCACGTCCTCGATGCTCTGGCCGAGCGGCACGTAGACGAGCGCGGTCGCCGGAGACTTGTCGCCCTTCGGCGCGAGCGGTTCCATCACGCCCTCGAGGACGACCGTGACCCCCTCCGAGAGCGAGGGCGAGCCCTCGACCCGCGCGAGGACGTCGTAGCCGCCGGTCGGGTAGAAGCCCTGCTCGACGCGGATCTCGACGCCCCCGGGCTTCGCGCCGAGGCGGAACGCCGCGTTCACGCTCGCGCTCCCTTCGAACTTCTCGACCTTGCGCTCCGGCTCGGAGGTGCACCCGCCGAGGAGCAGCGCCACGGCCACGAGCGCGCTCCTCATGGCTTCACGAACGAGCGGGTGAACTCGCCCTGGGAGGGGTCCACGGTCAAGCCTCCTGTCGCCGGGAAAGCGAGGTGGTAGACGTCGTGATGACCCTTGTACTCGAGGACGAGCTCGACGGGCGAGCGGTTCGCGAGCTCGCGCCACTCGATGTGTCCCTTGGTCGGGAGGCCACGCCGTCCCGAGGGAGGGCGGAGCCCGCCGATCCGGAACCGGCGCACGGCGTTCACCGAGTCGTCGAGGGTCGTCACGTCGTCGAGCGCGACCTCCTGCCCGAGCGGCGACCCGAAGTCCGGCGTCACGTCCATGGAGAGGTAGCGCTCGCCCCCTCCGTGGCAGCCGAGGTCGAGGCGGAAGCTCTCGCCCGCGGGGATCGGGTGGACGGTGACGCACGCTCCGAGGAGGAGGGTGACGAGCGTTGGGACGACGAGCTTGGAGAACACGGCAAGATCATCGACGCCGCCGCATGATCCGCGCAAGCGTCCCACGAAGAAACGAGAGCGTGCGGCAGGAGCCCTCGGAGTCTTTCGTTTCATGCCGGCGCGGGGCTTCACGGCAGAAGATGCACGTGGCCAGCGAATTGCCGTCTCCCGCTCGAATGGCCGAGCTCGACACAGAAGCGAGGACTCCTCTCCAGCCCGGGAGATCCCCGCGACCCTTGTGCCTACAATGTAATTACGTTACGGTCGCCGTCATGAAGACGAAGATCGTGCGCATCGGTAACTCCCTGGGAATCAGGATCCCCAGGCCGTTGCTCGAACAGACGGGTCTCCAGGGCGAGGTCGAGATCGAGGCGAAGGGGGATCGTCTGATTGTCCGTCCGGCCGCGAGACCGCGCGCCGGATGGGCGGAGGCATTCCAGACCATGGCCGAGCATGGCGACGATGCGATGTTGCTCGATCTTCCTCCGTCCGAGTGGGATAAGGCCGGTTGGCAGTGGTGACTCGCTCGGACGTTTACGTGGTCAATCTGGATCCGACCATCGGCCACGAGATCAGGAAGACGCGACCCTGCCTCGTCGTCTCGCCCGACGAGATGAATCGCTACGTGCACACCGCGATCGTCGCTCCCATGACGACCAAGGGACGGCTCTATCCGTCGCGCCTTCCCTGCCGCTTTCGCGGCAAGGAGGGGTTCGTCGTTCTCGATCAGATTCGGGCCGTCGATGTCTCCCGCCTGGTCAAGCGACTCGGACGACTCGACGGCAAGACGATGAAGGCCGTGCTCGACGTCCTCGGCGAGATGTTCGCGCCCTGACGTCCGGCCAGCTCGGCGCGCTAGCTCCGCTCGACCCTCGTCGGCGCCGGCGGAGGCGGCGAGACGAGCCCGTCCCCGACCGCGTCCTTCGTGTTGCGCGGCATGACCGAGGGGAGCTTCGCCTCCTCGCCCTCGCGCATCGTGAACGAGTGCTCGACCCCGGGGAAGCTCCCGGCGCGGACCTCCTCGGCAAAGGTCCTGAGCGCGTCGGTCGCGGCCTTGCCCAGCTCGGCGTAGCGCTTGACGAAGCGCATCTTCGACTCGGGGGTGAGGCCGAGCATGTCGTGGTAGACGAGCACCTGCGCGTCGCAGTAGAGGCCGGCCCCGATCCCGATCGTCGGGATCTCGAGACGCTCCGTTATCTCGCGCGCGACCTCGGCGGGGACGCACTCGAGGACGAGCGCGAAGACGCCCGCGTCCTGGAGCGCGAGGGCCGCGTCGGCGAGCGCGCGCGCCGAGAGGACGTCCCGCCCCTGCACCCTGTAGCCGCCGAGCTTCGAGACGGTCTGCGGCGTCAAGCCGACGTGCCCCATGACGGGGATCCCGGCCTTGACGATGGCGTAGACGGTGTCGCGCACGTCCTCGCCGCCCTCGAGCTTGACGCAGTCGGCGCCGCCCTCCTTGAGGAAGCGGCCGGCGTTCCGGATCGCCTCCTCGACCGTGATCTGGTAGGAGAGGAACGGCATGTCGCCCACGACGAGGCAGTGCTTGCGCGCGCGGACGACGGCCTTCGTGTGGTAGATCATCTCGTCGAGCGTCACGGGCAGGGTCGTCTCGTGCCCGAGGAGCACGTTCGAGAGCGAGTCGCCGACGAGGATGACCTCGACGCCCGCGTCGTCCACCGTCCGCGCCTGCACGAAGTCGTAGGCCGTGACCATGGCGAAGCGCTTCTTCTCGCGCTTCAAGTCGCGGAGTCCGGGGATCGTGACGCGCTTCGGTTGCTGCTGGGGGGCCGAGCTCATGATGTTCAGTAGTATTGTATCTCGGTGAGCGTGTTCCTGAGCTTCATGTTCGTGTCGCGGATCCGGGTCGCGAGCACGCGCGCCACGTTCTTCATGACCTTGTAGCCGAGGACCGGATCGCCATCCATGACGGCGCGAAGCTTCGCGTCGTCGATCGAGACGACCGTGCACTTGTCGGCGGCCCGCGCGTTCGCCGAGCGAAGGAACCCGTCGACGAGCGAGACCTCCCCGAAGAGCTCGCCCGCGCGGAGCGTCGCGATCTTCTGCGCTCGCGTCGTGTCGAAGGGGGAGCGGATCTCTATGTCCACGCGGCCCGAGAGGATGATGAAGGTCTGACCGCCCTTCCCGTCCTCCTCGACGATGAGCGCGTTCTCGGCGAAGTCGCGCTTCTCGCAGAGCCCGTCGATCCGGCCGAGCTCGTCATCGGTGAGGCCCTGGAAGACCCCGCTCCGCCGGATCGCTTCCTGAACGGTCCCGCTCACTCGTTCCTCCCGCGAGGGCGAGGGTAGTCCCCGGTCGAGCGGGAAGCAACTTGGCGCGGCCGGTGCTATAACGCCATCGCTCGCCCCGACGCCGAGAGGAGCTCTCACGTGAGACGAGTGTCCATCGCAGCACGACTTGCGTTGGTCCCGGCGACGTTCCTCGCGTCCACTCTCTTCTTACATTCTCTTCAGGCGGCCGATGAGGATCGTCTCACCTGGGCCCTCGGCGACGATGCGTTCCGCTACGACCTGGAGGAGGACCAGGCCCAGCGCGTCACGCCCGCCCCGAACCTCGCGCCGGTCCTCGAGAAGGTGCGACTCGTCTCGCAGGCCGACTTCGAGAAGCAGCGCCGCCTCCAGGGAGAGGTCCGCGACGCTTCGGACATCGTCTGGTTCTTCGCCCTGTTCCTCCCCGAGGGCGACTTTGCGCCCAAGGGCGGAGAGGCCGCGCTCGACGAGACCTGGAAGCTCCCGGGCCGCGACGGACAGATCGTCGCCCATGGCAAGGACACGGTGACCCGCGTGGGCGGCGGGAAGACGCAGGCTCGCGCCGTCCTCGACCTCGTCCAGGAGAGGGCGGAGCACCCCTGGCTCGGCAAGGGGAGCCAGCTCACGATCGACCGCACCTACCTCGACAAGAAGAAGATGATCGTCGAGGCGCACTTCGTCCTCGACGTCCGCCGCCTCGAGGGCGACAAGGTCCACGTCGTGAAGGAGGTGGGGACCGTCAAGCTCGCGGGCAAGGTGGACGTGGCGGCGAAGCAGTTCCTCTCCGACGTGCAGGCGGCGATCAAGCGCGGCTCCGCCTACCTCGAGAAGGAGCTCAACACACGTCTCAACGGCTTCAAGGCGACCCAGACCAAGCCCGTGAACGCGCTCGGCTACGTGGCGCTCCCGACCTTCGCGCTCCTCCGCTCGGGGGTTCCGCCGGAGAACTTGAAGGACGCCTTCGACTTCATGGCGCGCTGCGAGTGGCGCGAGACGTACTCGGTCTCGCTCTACATCATGTGCCTCGAGGCGCGCTCGGTGCGCCGCGAGGAGGTCCCGGCCCAGGCGGGGAGCCACACCGTCGCTCGCTTCAAGAAGGACCCGGTCCCGAAGGCCGACCAGGAGGAGATCTGCCGCGCGGCCCGCTGGCTCATCGCCGTCCGCAAGCACGGCGAGGGCTGGTGGAGCTATCGCGGCGAGCCCGGCGAGGCCCTGACCGACATCCCGGGCCCCGCCAAGGGGACCGGCGAGAAGAAGAAGCTCCCGAACGGGAAGGACCCCTGGGACGAGGGCTTCCCGCTCGACCCGAACGGGCAGAAGGCCGGGGGCGGCGACCGCTCGAACTCGCAGTTCGCGACGCTCGCCCTCCACTCGGCCTTCACGAGCGTGGACCCCTCGCTCCTCGACGCGAGCGTCTGGAAGGAGATCGTCGACGAGCTCTCGAGGTCGCAGGAGGAGAACGGCCCGAACCAGAGCTTGAAGTCGGTCGAGTGGAGCGCGGCCTCGCCCGCGGGGATCGCGCCCGACGGCGGCGCCGACCCGTTCCAGCCGAACGCGACGCGGAGCAAGGACGCCCTCAACAAGGACTACGGCGAGAACGCGAAGGCCCGCGGCTGGGGCTACGGCATGAGGGCCCGGGCGGACGGCGGCACGGGCTACGGCTCCATGAGCGGAGCGGGCCTCTCGTCGGCGTGCGTCGCGCGCGAGGCGCTCCGCCGCGCGAACAAGCTCGAGGGCGACCTCGAGAAGAAGACGCGCGACGAGATCCGCGACGGCGTCGCCTGGTACCTCGCCAACTGGACGCCGACCCACAACCCGAAGAACGGCGGCTGGTACTACTACTACCTCTACTCGGTCGAGAAGGCGATGGAGACCGCGGGCGTCGAGAAGCTCGGCCCGCACGAGTGGTGGCGCGAGGGCTCGGCCCAGCTCCTCCAGATCGAGGATGCGAAGAAGGGGAGCTGGAACAACGGGAACATGGACGACACCTCCTTCGTCCTCCTGTTCCTCAACAGGGCGACTCTCCCCGCGACGATCCAGACGCAGGACCAGGTCAAGATCGCGACGGGCGACAAGGACCCGGACGCCTGGGACCAGGTCTTCGTCGAGGGGACGGGCCACGTGCGCCTGCGCCAGGTCCTCTACGCCCTCGAGACGGCGACGCCCGACCTCGTGAAGGACCGTCTCCGGGTCGCGGACAAGGGCTTCGAGCTCCTCGAGGAGGAGCGAAGGCCGCGGCTCGTCCCCGACCTCATCCGGCTCGCCGCGATCCAGGACAAGGACATAAGGCGCTTCGCGCTCCGGGCGCTCCAGGTGGCCGCGGGGACGCAGGACCCGGCGAAGGCGCAGCACTTCTTCGCGCGCTGGCAGGAGCTCGCGCGCGCCTGCGAGGAGCGCGACTACGGCTTCATACCCGTCATGCGCGTCCTCCTCAAGGACCCCGAGTCCACGCATCCGCTCAAGAGGACGATCTGCATCGCGCTCTCGCGGCTCCACGGGATCGAGGCGATCGGCGAGCTCGTGGCGGAGCTCTCGGACAAGGACGCAGCCTACCGCCGGCAGGTCGCGACGACGCTCGTCCAGCTCGCGGGCGGCGAGAAGGGCGCCTACGACCCCTCGGGCCCGGACGCCGACCAGAAGAAGGGCCAGGCCGCGTGGCTCGACTGGTGGAAGAAGGCCCAGGTCGACCTCGTCTTCAACGAGGAGGGGCGACGTCAGGTCGAGGCTCTCGGCGCCGACGCGACGCGCCCCTCCGCCCAGGCGAAGCTTCGGCAGATGGGGAAGCGCGTCACGCGCCAGCTCATAGACGGCCTCATCGACACGGCGGTGAAGCCCCACGCGCACGCTCTCTTGAGGGAGATCACGGGCCAGAGCTTCAAGGACGACTCCGGTCTCTGGCTCGCCTGGTGGGAGAAGCAGCCGAAGTGACACTGCCCGCGCGGTGAACTTCACGAAACCGTGACGACGACGGGCGAGCGATTCGCTTAGCTGGTCCTCCGGGAGCGCGCGATCGGGGCGATTCGTAGCCGATCGGCGACAGTCCCTTCGAAGCTTCTGGAAGTTCGTCGGACCGCGGACGGGAGATGGCTCATGGAGGGGTGGCGTGGCACCTCGATCGCTCTGGTAGTCGCGCTCCTCGCCGGTTGCGCCAGGAACTCTTCGCCGTCGCCGTCACCGACGCCGGGGGCGCCGAGCGCCGCCACGCCGGGCGCGACGAGCGCTCCGCCAGCCCCGGCGGCTTCTTCGCCGAGCGGCCCGGTGCTCCCCGCGAGCCTGCGTCCCATCATGCTGCAGGCCTGCCTGGCGGACGGCACTCCGGACGCGTGGGCGGACTCGCCGGGCCTCGCCGAGATCCTCGACCACGAGAGCGGCTTCGATCCGAACGCGCAGAACCCGAGCTCGACGGCCTACGGGCTGTTCCAGTTCCTCGACTCCACGTGGGCGAGCGTCGGCGCCACGAAGACGAGCGATCCTTACCTCCAGTGCGTCGCGGGGCTCCAGTACATCCACCAGCGCTACGGCGACCCCGACGCGGCGTGGACGTTCTGGCAGGCGCACCACTGGTACTGAACTGCGGCCGTCTCAGCCCTTGGCGTTCTTGAAGACGTTCTCGCCGTTCTCCGCCACGACCTTCAGGTTCCCCGCGCGGCACAGGATCGCGACCGCGTCTCCGACGCTCGCGTCCTTGAGCTTGAGGCTCACCTTCAGGTCGACCTTCTTGTCGACCTGGAACTTCTCCCCCGTGAGGTCCCCGAGAAACGCGACGACGTCGGCGATCGGGGTGTCGTCGAAGTTGAGGGTGACCTTCTTCGTCGCGAGCACCTTCTTGAGGCCGTCCGTCGGTTTGATCTCGGGCTCGGCGACTTTCTCGTCCTTCTTCGTGATGAGGACGACCCCGTGCCAGACCTGATGGGCGAGCTTGGCGCTCTCGTCGAGGAGGTCGAGCGCGTTCCCGGCGGTGACGTCACTCTTCTTGAGCGTCACCTTGGCGTCGGCGACGGCCTTGGCGGCGGAGGCATCGACGACGACGCTCACGCCCGTGAAGTCGGTCACGAAGTCGAAGGCATCCTTGAGAGACGTCCCATCGAAGTTGAACGTGAGCTTCTTCTCATCGAGGCTCTTCTTGACCTCGGCGTTCGGGTCGGGCTTGGAGTCGGGCTTCTTCTCCTGGGCGAGCGCGGGCACAAGGGCGGCGAGCGCCAGCGCGAAGACGAGACGGTTCATGGCTCCCCTCCTGGTGCCCGCGATGAAACCGCACGCCTGGGGCTTTTGCTAGTGCCTCCTGCAAGGTAGCTTCTCCGGGTCTCGGAGGGGCCATGTCTCCCAAGCGCTTGCTCATCGGGCTCGCGGCGCTCGTCGCGATCTCCACCGTCGTCGCCAGCCACACGCGAGCCCAGGAAGGTCCGCCCACGCCGCGGCCGCGCCCGCGGGCGGCGGTTGCCGACGACTACGCGCCCTTCGAACAGGTGACAGAGGGCTACGAGCCGCTCGGCGGGTTCTTCACGCTCTACCGGAAGAAGAACCACGTCCTCCTCGAGGTCCCGGAGCACATGCTCAACCGGGTCTTCCTCGTCGCCATGAGCGTGAGCGGCGGCTCGCTCCTCGCGGGGCACCAGGGCGGCGACTTCCCGGCCGCGTTCGACCGGATCGACAAGAAGCTCCTCCTCCTCGAGAAGGAGGTCCATTGGAAGGGCGACGAGAGGAAGCCCCTCGGCGAGGTCGTGAAGCGCACCTACGCCGACAACGTGCGCCGCGCCGTGAACGTCGTCACCCTCCACAACGGGAACCCGGTCTGCGACCTGAACGAGCTCCTCGGAGCGGGCGCCGCGACCTTCTTCGGCCGCTTCGGACAGGGGCTCGATACCTCGATCCTCAAGATCACCAAGCTCAAGGTCTTCCCGCAGAACATCGAGGTCGAGCTCGCCATGCCGAACAAGCAGACGGGCGAGATGACGGCGCTCGCTTACAGCATCTCGTCGCTCCCCGACCCCCGCGGGGACGAGTACATGCCGCGCCACGCGGACGACCGGATCGGCTACTTCCTCACCGCCTACAAGGACTTCTCGGACGACAAGGCGTCGGGCGACCGCTTCGTGCGCCTCATCCACCGCTGGGACCTGAAGAAGGCGGACCCGGCGCTCACGATCTCGCCGCCCCGGCACCCGATCGTCTTCTACGTCGAGAAGACCGTCCCGTACCGCTACAGGAAGGCCGTCGCGGACGGGATCCTCGAGTGGAACAAGGCCTTCGAGAAGTGCGGCTTCTCGGGCGCGATCGTCGTCCGGCAGCAGACCGACGACAACGAGTTCAAGGACTTCGACCCCGAGGACGTGCGCTACAACTTCTTCCGCTGGATCACGAGCGAGCGCTCCTTCGCCATGGGTCCCTCGCGCGTCAACCCCTACACGGGGCAGATCCTCGACGCGGACATCGTCTTCGACGACTCCATGGCCCGCTTCTACCTCCGCGACTACGAGATGCGGATCAAGAGCGGCCCGGGCAAGCTCTACTCGGAGCGGCTCCAGCACCTCCTCGCCGAGAACCCCGAGCGCTACCCGTTCGCGCAGACCGAGAAGCAGGACGAGGTCGCCCAGGCGCTCGCCCTCCTGCCGCGCAGCAGCACGCAGGACGAGTGCACGTACGGCGAGGGTCTCGCGCACGAGCTCTCCCTGAACGCCATGGCCGCGGGCCTCCTCGATGCACCGTCCGCGGGGGAGCCGATCCGCCCGGACGTGGGCGGCAAGAAGGACTTCCCCGAGGAGTTCATCTACGAGGTCATAAAGGACACGGTCATGCACGAGGTCGGGCACACGCTCGGCCTCCGGCACAACTTCAAGGCGTCCACGTGGCGTCCTCTCTCGGAGATCAACACGAAGGACGCTCCCGAGGCGATCTCGGGCTCGGTCATGGACTACAACGCCATCAACGTCCGTGCCGCG
>FTGE01002264.1_pt1 | contig 14491 bp, 7 predicted proteins | sample 1640581 | NCBI WGS metagenome assembly FTGE01 (sample SAMEA3914789, study PRJEB12502) | metagenome | biome: forest; material: soil | place: Canada | collected 2011-07-03 | depth 0.3 m | reverse complement strand
GGCGCGGCCGCGCCATGCTCGGGGCGTGAAGATCGGGCCCTACGAGGTCCTGGGCGAGCTCGGCCGTGGCGGCATGGGCGCCGTCTACCGGGTGAGGAGGCCCGACGGTGGCGACGCCGCGTTGAAGCTCCTCCTCAGGACCGACGGGTTCGCCCGCTTCGAGCGGGAGCGGCGGCTCCTCGCGTCGCTCGGCGAGAAGGAGGGATTCGTCGGGCTCCTCGACGCCGGCATCTCCCCGGAGGGAGCGTGGCTCGTCATGCCCTTCGTGCCCGGGGGCACCCTCAGGAAGAAGCTCGAGGCGGGCCCCCTCGGAGTCGAGGAGACGGTCGCCCTCGGCACCGGGCTCGCGACCGCGCTGGGTCACGCTCACGAGCGCGGGATCGTCCACCGGGACGTGAAGCCCGAGAACGTGCTCTTCACCGCCGCGGGGCGCCCGCTCCTCGCGGACCTGGGGCTCGCGAAGCACTTCGACCGCCTCGCCGGAGGAGGGAGCCAGAGCGTCTCGCTCAGCCAGGACGGCGTCTTCAAGGGGACCGCGGGCTACATGGCACCCGAGCAGCTCGAGGACGCCGCGCGCGCGGGACCCCCGGCCGACGCCTTCGCGGTCGGGGCCGTGCTCTACGAGTGTCTCGCGGGGAGGCCGGCCTTTCCGGGCCACGACGTCGTGGAGGTGCTCGCGAAGCTGAGCTCGGGGACCGTCGAGCCGATCGGACGGCCCCATGTCCCCGCGTGGCTCGAGGCGATCGTGCGGCGGGCGCTCGCGCCCGACCCGCGGGCCCGCTTCGCCGACGGGCTCGGCCTCGCCCGGGCTCTCGCGGACCGCGGGAAGGCGCCGCGGGGCTCGAGGCGTGCCGTCCTGCCGCTCGTCCTCGGGGGCGTGGTCGGAGCCGTCGTGCTCGCGGCCGCGCTCGGGCTCCGGGAGAGCGCGCCGGCTCCGCCTGCGCGTCCCTCGGCGCGCGAGCTCGTCGAGCGCGCCATCGAGAAGGCCGAGAGGAACGACCTCGACGGGGCGAACGCCGACGCGACGAGGGCGATCGAGCTCGATCCCGGGCTCGCCACGGCATGGAGGATCCGGGGCACGGCGCGGGGCAAGAAGGGCGACCTGGACGGGCAGATCGCCGACGCGACGAGGGCGCTCGAGATCGACCCCAAGCTCGCCCGGGCCTGGGCGAGCCGCGGCGGCGCGCGGGGGCTGAAGGGCGACCCGGACGGGGAGATCGCCGACATGACGAAGGCGATCGAGCTCGACCCCAGGTACGTCGTGGCCTGGGAGGCCCGCGGCTGGGCGCGGGGCCGGAAGGGCGACTGGGACGGGACGATCGCCGACTTGACGGAGGCGATCGAGCTCGACCCCGGGCGCGCCTCGGCCATGGCGGACCGCGGCCTGGCGCGGGCCAAGAAGGGCGACCTCGACGGAGAGATCGCCGACGAGACGAGGGCGATCGAGCTCGACCCCGCGCTCGCCGCGGCCTGGGAGGCCCGCGGCCTCGCGCGGGGCAAGAAGGGCGACCGGGACGGGGCGATCGCCGACTTGACGAAGGCGATCGAGCTCGACCCGAGGGCCGCCGAGGCCTGGGCGAGCCGCGGCCTGGCGCGGGGCCAGGCGGGCGACTGGGACGCGGCGATCGCCGACCTGGAGCACGCGCTCGAGGTCGACCCGGCCGGACCGAACGCGGCGCACTTCCGCAGTCTCCTCGAGAGCGCGCGGAAGGCGCGCGCCCGCTGACGGGGTCGGCGGGGCACTCTGGACGTCTACCCGCCTCACAGGCGGGTAGACGTCCAGGGTGAGACATGTCGGTGACCTGTGCTCTCATCCGCCCGTCTCCTCTCCGAGGGAGGCGAGGAGAAGTCTCTCGCCTCGAAGCGCGTCATGGCCGCCTCGTCCGACTTGAACAGGAGCTTTGAGCGCGTGCTCCCGGCCGTCGGACGCGCGCACGCAGTAGACGGCGCCCATGCCTCCACGGCCGAGCTCGGAGAGGACCGCGTAGGCGCCGATCTTCATGCCGGGATGCGGAGACTCATGGCGTCTTCGAGCCCCGGAGCCTGGCGATGAGCGCTCGCACCGTGGGCGCCCGCGGGCTTCCCGGATCGAGCTCGAGGAAGCGCTCGAAGTCCGCGATCGCCCCGTCGCGATCCCCCTTCTTCTCTCGCGCGTGGGCTCTATTGCCCCAGATCAGGGACTTGCCCGGGTCGAGCTCGAGGGCCTTCGTGTAGTCCGCGATCGCCCCGTCGAGGTCTCCCTTGTCCTGCCGGGCGATGCCGCGATCGACCCACGCGTCGATGCATCGGGGGTCGAGCTCGAGGGCCTTCGTGTAGTCGGCGATGGCCCCTTCGCGGTCGCGCGTGCTCCACCGCGCAAACCCGCGCCTGGCCCAGGCGACCGTGGAGCGAGGGTCGAGCTCGACGGCCTTCGTGAAGTCCTTGAGCGCTCCTTCGAGGTCTTGCTTCACTCGCCTCATCTCGCCGCGATTGAGCCAGGCCACGGCGAGGCGAGGGTCGAGCTCGAGGGCCTTCGTGGTGTCCGCCATGGCCCCGTCGAGGTCGCCCGTTTGCCGCCGCGCCTCCGCGCGATCGTTCCAGGCCGGGGCGAGACGCGGTTCGAGCTCGATGGCCTTCGTGCAGTCGTCGATGGTCCCGTCGAGGTCCCCGATTCTGAGCCGGGTCTGGCCGCGACCGTGCCATGCCGCTGCGAGGTGAGCGTCGAGCTCGACGGCCCGCGTGAAGTCCGAGAGGGCCCCGGCGAGGTCCCCCTTGTTGCTCCGTACGATCCCACGATAGTTCCAGGTCAACGCAAGTCCGGGATCGAGCTCGAGGGCCTTCGTGTAGTCGGCGACGGCCCGGTCGAGGTCCCCTTTCCCGTGATGCGCATTCCCGAGAAGGTTCCAGAGCGCCGGATAACGAGGGTCGAGCGCGAGGGCCTTCTGGTAGTCGGCGATCGCCCCGTCGAGGTCGCCGCTCTCCCTGCGTACGGCTCCGCGATTGCCCAAGGCCTCGCGGTACCCCGGGTCGAGTTCGAGGGCTTTGGTGCAGTCCGCGATCGCCCCCTCGAGGTCCCCCGTCGCTCGTCTCGTCCCGGCCCGGACGACGAAGCCGTCGGGTGTCGTGGGCTGCTCGGTCCCGACCTCGAGGAGGTGCGTGAAGGGCTTGAGCTGGTGCCAGAACTGGCTCTCCCAGCCGAACCGCTCGCGAGCCGCGAGGACGCGCCGCGACGCCTCGGGCCCACCAAGCCGGCAGAGCGCGATCCCGGCCTCGACGGCCCGCACCTCCTCGTGCGTGGACTCGGCGTCGAGATAGGCTCCGAGCGCCGGAACGGCCCCCTCGCGGATTCCGATCCGACCCAGGGCTTCGCAGACGAACTTCAGGAAACGGACCGAGACAGCGTCGAGGCTCTCGCCCCCCTGGATCTTGCTCGTGAGCTCGCCGAGCGCTCCGGCGAGGAGGGTCACGGTCTGCTCCTCGGAGAGGCGGACCAGTGTGAACAGGCCCTCCTGGTACCCCTCCATCTCCTCGGCGATCTTCCCGGTCCTGGCCTCCTCGAGGATCTTCCTCACCTCATCTCCATGGGCCTTCCGGCTCCGGGCGCGCTCCGCCTCCACGTGAACGACCCCCTCGCGGGCGCGCTGCGGATCGGCGGCCTGCTCGAAGACACTGGTCGCCACGCTCCACTGCTCGGCCCGGATCGCCAGCTCCCCGAGCTCCGAGGTGGCCTCGAGCATCCGTTTCCGGGCGTCCTCGTCCCCGGGCGCGAGATCCAGGACGCGCCCGCATGCCTGCAGCGCCGTGAGCCCGAGGCCCAGCCTCAGGTCGAACAGTTGCCGGTTCGTGGCTCCGGACTCCTGGGTCGAGCCCGCGCACCTCGCCCTGAAGGCCGCCAGGGCGTCCATGGACCGGGTGCGCGCCGTCTCGATCTCCTCCCGGCGCACCGTCTCGCGCGCCCGGACGACCAGGACCCCGCCCAGGCCGAGCGAGGCGAGGAGGAGCCCGGCGAGCAGGACGAGCGCCTCGCCCGCCTTGTTCCTCCGGGCCCAGCGCCAGGATCGCTCCACGCTGCCGAGGGGTCTCGCCCGGATCGGATCGCCGGTCAGATGGCGATCGAGGTCGGAGGCGAGCTCCGCTGCGCTCGGGTAGCGTCGGGCCGGGTCCTTCTCCAGGCAACGGAGCGTGATCGTGTCGAGATCGCCCGCGGCGCGGGGATTGAGCCGGCTCGGAGGTGACGGTGGCTGCCTGAGAACGGCGGCCATGATGTTCAGGGGCGTCGCGCCCTCGAACGGGGGCCGCCCGGTCAGGACGTGGTAGAGCGTGGCGCCGAGCGAGTAGACGTCGCTTCGCTCGTCGGTCCTCTCGCCGCCGGTCTGCTCCGGCGGCATGTAGGCCGGGGTCCCCAGGGTCGCTCCGGTCGCCGTGAGCTTCGTCCCGCTGTCCCTGAGCTGGGCGAGGCCGAAGTCGAGGAGATGGGGACGATCGAGGGCGTCGATGATGATGTTCTGGGGCTTGAGGTCCCGGTGGAGGACGCCCTGCGCGTGGGCGTATTCCAGGGCGCGGGCCACGTCCCGCATGGCCTCGAGCGCCTTGTTGAGCGGCAGCTTCTTCTGGCCGGCCTTCCCGATCCGATCGGCCAGAGTCCTCCCCTCGACGAACTGCATGGCGATGTAGGGGCGGTTCTCGATCGCTCCGAGCTCGTGGACCGCGATGATGTTGGGATGCTGGAGGCGGGCCACGGCCTCGCCCTCCCGGTGGAAGCGCGCCTGCGATTCGGGGTCGGTCTCCCCGGACAGGAGCACCTTGAGCGCCACGAGTCGTCGGAGCCGCTCGTCCCAGGCACGGTAGACGACGCCCATGCCTCCGCGACCGAGCTCCCCGAGAACGAGGTAGTGACCCTTGCGCCGGGAGGGGTCGGCCCGGGTAGCCGCCAGCTCTTGCGGGCCGGGAGCGCTAGCTCCGCCCTCGGACGTCGTCACCGCTCACCACCAGCGCTTGGCCGACCGGGCGAACAGCGCGCCGAGATCGATGTCGACGGGCTCCTCTCCGGGCGCGGGATGCTGCTCGTCGCGCGCGAAGGCGACGAGGAGACGGCGCTGCTCGAGCGAGAAGACCGCCGAGTGGATCGTGAGGTCGTCCTTGCCCGAGACGGCCGCGAGCCCGAGCGTCGCGAGGGCTTCCTTCGGAGCGAGCGGCCTCGTGCGGTCGGCGAGCGCCTTCGAGAGAGCCTCGAAGCGGCGGCACTTCTCCGGCTCGCGGCGCGAGCGCCAGTGATTCGTGCAGACGATCGCGCCGTCCTTCGCCTCGCGGATCGTGACGCCTCTCCCCTTCGTGCGATCGGGATCCCACTCGAGGACGACCGCCGAGCCCGGAGCGCTCACGTGGATGTTGTTGCCGTAGGCGACGGGGCAGCCCTGGAGCACCTTCGCGGCGCTCTCGGCGAAGCCGTCGGGGGCCGTGCGCTCGAGGATCCGCCGGAGGCCGATCGAGCGCGGCGTGAAGCCCTGGCCAAGGAGGAACCCGGGGTTCGTGGGCACGTCGTGGATCGACGCCGTCACGCCATCCGCGTTCATGCCCGTGTAGCAGCCGATCGCGCCCGCCCAGCCGATCGTCGCCCAGGCGTGCTCGCTCTCGCGCGCCGCGTGAACGATGAGGAGCCGCTGCTCGATGACCGTGCCGAGGACGGGGTAGTCGAGGTTGCGCGCCGTGATCGTGCCTCCGCCCTCGACACGCTTTCCCGTGATGGTGAAGGAGGAGCACGCGAGCGGGAGGAGGTCGGCGATCGTGTTGATCCCGACCACGTCGCGCCGCGCGAAGCGCCGCGCCGTGCCCGGGACCTTCACGTCCTCTCCGAGCTTCGCGCGCACGCCGTCGACGATCCCGTCGAGCTCGGCGCTCTCGTCCTCGCTCCAGGTGAACTTCTCGAGGAGCCCGAGGAAGACCGTCTCGTCCGGGACGCGTTCGCCTTGCAGCTTCGCGAGGGCTCCCGCGTTGGCGAGGATCTCGGGCGCGAGGAGCTTCCCGTGCGCGACCCCGCGCTCGTGGGCGCTGCCCGTGAGCACGAGGATCGAGACCGAGCCTTGCTTCGCGAGCTCGCTCGCGTGGACGAGCGAGGAAAGTCCGAGGAGGAGCGCGACGACCGGGAACGCGCGACGCATGCAAACCTCTCCCGGCGCATCCTCTCATAGTCACGGGCACCCGGAGGTCGCCGGAGCCCGGCGAGGACCCGGCCGCGGACCGCCGCTCATGGCGTCTGTCCCGCGAGGACGCCATCCTCTCGACCGTGAAGATCGGCCCCTACGAGGTCCTGGGCGAGCTCGGCCGGGGCGGCATGGGCGTCGTCTTCCGGGTCAGGACGCCCGAAGGGGGCGACGCCGCCCTGAAGCGGCTCCACAAGGTGGACCCCGGGACGTTCGCCCGCTTCGAGCGGGAGCGCCGGCTCCTCGCCTCGCTCGGAGAGGAGGACGGCTTCGTCGGGCTCCTCGACGCGGGCGTCGCCGAGCAAGGCGCGTGGCTCGTCATGCCGTTCGTCCCCGGAGGCACGCTCAGGAAGAAGCTCCAGGCGGGCCCGCTCGGAGTCGAGGAGACGATCGTTCTCGGCGAGCAGCTCGCCCGGGCGCTGGGCCGCGCCCACGAGCGAGGGATCGTCCACCGGGACGTGAAACCCGAGAACGTCCTCTTCACCGCGGAGGGACGCGCGCTCCTCGGGGACCTCGGCCTCGCGAAGCACTTCGACCGGGCCGCCCCCGGAGCGAGCCAGAGCCAGAACCTCACGCGCGAGGGCACGTTCAAGGGAACGGTGGGCTACGTGCCGCCCGAGCAGCTCGAGGACTCCGCGAGCGCCGGGCCCCCGGCCGACGTCTTCGCGCTCGGAGCCGTCCTCCACGAGTGCCTCTCCGGGAAGCCCGCCTTCGCGGGTGAGAACGTGCTCGAGCTCGTGGCGAAGCAAGGCTCGGGGACGATCGAGCCGATCGGGCGGCCCGGGGTTCCCGATTGGCTCCAGCAGCTCCTCCGGCGGGCCCTCGCTCCCGACCCGCGCCGCCGGTTCCCGGACGGAGCCGCGCTGGCCCGGGCTCTCCGCGAGCGGGGGAGATCCGCGCGCGGCCCCGCGAGGGCGCTCGTCGCGGGCACCGCGGCCGGAGCGCTCCTCCTCGGGGGAACGCTCCTCGCGCTCGGCACCGCGACCGCAAGGACACCGGCTCGCCCGGCTCCGACGGTTCTCCCGGCTCCGGCGGATCTCCCGGCTCCGCCGGCCCTCCCGGTTCCGCCAGCTCCGCCGCTGCTCGCGACGAGCCCGCTCGCCCCGCCGTCCGCGTCGCCGGCGCTGGCGCGATCGCTCCTGGAGCAAGGCCGCGAGAAGTACGGGAGGCGCGACCTCGACGGCGCGATCGCCGACTTCTCGAGGGCGATCGAGCTCGAGCCCACCCTCGCGAGCGCCTGGGAGGGCCGCAGCGTGGCTCTCTGGGCGAAGGGCGATCTCGACGGAGGCATAGCGAACGCCAACCGGACGATAGAGATCGAGCCCGAGTTCGCCGGGCACTATGTCAACCGCGCCACGATGCGCAGCCACAAGGGCGACCTCGACGGAGCGATCGCCGACTGCACCCGCGCGCTCGAGCTCGCCCCCAGGCTCGCGCGTGCCTGGAGCGAGCGCGGCTCGGAGCGGCTCAAGAAGGGTGACGCCGGCGGGGCGATCGCCGACTGTGACCGGGCGCTCGAGCTCGACGCGGCGAACGCGACGAGCTGGGCCAACCGCGGCGCGGCTCGGGTACAGAAGGGCGAGTGGGCGGCGGGGATCACCGACTGCGACCGGGCGCTCGAGATCGACCCCCGGATCGCGGGGAGCTGGGCCAACCGCGGCGCGGCTCATGCCCACCAGGGCGAGTGGGACCTCGCGATCTCCGACTGCTCGGAGGCGATCAAGCTGTCTCCGGGGAACGCACAGGCCTGGGCCAGCCGCGGCTGGGCGCGCCGCATGAAGGAGGACGCCGACGGCGCCCTCGTCGACCTCGACCGGGCGCTCGAGATGGAGCCCCGGGACGCGATGTCGTGGGCGAACCGGGGCGTCGTGCGCGCCGGCAAGAACGACATCGAGGGGGCCATCACGGACTACGAGCGCGCGCTCACGCTCGAGCCGAAGGGCGAGCTCGCCGACCAGGTCCGCGCGTTCCTCGACGAGGCGAGGAAGCGGAAGAAGATCGCACGTTGACGGAGTCGATCCTGACCGCGTGGTTCAAGGGCGTCGCGTTCCAGGAGCTCGAGGCCTTCGGGAGCCGAGCGGAACATGGACTCGAAGGAAAATTCACGCATGAGTGGTGAGAACGATCCCCGGATGCCAACTTCCCGCCGATGAGGATCGGCGCCTACGAGGTCCTGGGAGAGCTCGGCCGGGGCTGCATGGGCGTCGTCTACCGGGCGAGGGCGGCCGACGGGCGCGAGGTCGCGCTCAAGGTGTTCGGCGCGGCCGAGGACCCGGACGGGGCCTTCGAGCGCGAGGCCCGGCTCCTCTGGAGCTTCAGCCATGCCGACGGGTTCGTCCCCGTGATCGACTCGGGCATGGAGCGCGGGAGGCGACACCTCGTCATGCCGCTCCTCCAGGAGACGCTCCGCGCGCGACTCCGCCGCGGGAAGCTCCCGGTCGACGAGGCGGTCGCCGTCGTGTCGAGGGTGGCCGAGGCCATGGGCCGCGCCCACGCGCGAGGTGTCGTCCACCGCGATCTCAAGCCCGAGAACATCCTGCTCGACGGAGAGGGGAGACCCTTCGTCGCCGACCTGGGGCTCGCGAAGCACTTCCGGCGCGACGTGCTCGGAGCGAGCAAGAGCGGCTCCGTGAGCCAGACGGGGACGATAAGCGGGACACCGGGCTACATGGCCCCCGAGCAGCTCCAGGACTCGAAGCGGGCGCAGCCCCAGGCGGACGTGTTCGCGCTCGGAGCGATCCTCCACGAGGCGCTCACCGGGCGGAGGGCGTTCGAAGGGATCGGGTTGCTCGGCTACGCCGAGGCCCTGCTCGGGAAGACGCCGACGCGGCCCTCGCGGCTCTCTGCCGAGGTGCCTCGCTGGCTCGACGAGATCGTCTTGCGGGCCCTCGAGAAGAACCCGGAGGCGCGCTTCGCCGACGCGGGACAGCTCGCGCGGGCGCTCGCTCGCGGGCGAACACGCGTTCCGTGGGCGCGTGCCGTGTTCGTTCTCGCGACGGCAGCCCTCGCGGTTCTCGCCGCCGTCTCCTGGCCCCGCCCGGCGGCTCCCGCGCCCCCGGTGAGAGCGAAGGACACGCCCCCGCGCGTGCCGCCAGCCCCGCCTCCGAGCGCCACCGAGATCATCGCGGCCGCCAGGAAGAAGAAGATGGCCGGGGATCTCGACGGGGCGATCGCCGATGCCGAGCGAGCGATCCAGCTCGACCCCTCGCTCCCCGAGGCCTGGGAGGCCCGCGCCGAGGTGCGTGTTGCCAGGGGCGACTGCGACGGGGGGATCGCCGACCTCAAGAAGGAGCTCGAGATCGTCCCGGATCGTGCCACCGTCTGGGCTGACCTCGCCGGTGTCAGGATCATGCGAGACGACTTCGAGGGCGGGATCGCCGACTTCTCGAAGGCGATCGAGGTCGATCCCCGGTTCGTGTCGGCGTGGGTCATGCGCGGCTCCGCGCGCCTCGCGCGGAGCGACTACGACGGCGCGATCGAAGACGCGACGAGGGCGCTCGAGCTCGAACCGAATCTCGACTTCGCCCGGGTCGTCCGCGGCAACGCCCGGCAGCAGCGCGGCGACCACGAGGGCGCCCTCGAGGACCTGAACAAGGCGATCGAGCTCAACCCGAAGCTCCAGGAGGCGTGGACGATCCGCGGGCTGATCAGGCTCGGGCAGGGAGATGCGAAGGGAGCGGTCGCCGACCTCGAGCGAGCCGTCGCGCTCCAGCCGGGCGCGGCGAGCACCGAGCGGGCGAGGAGAATGCTCGCTCAGGCGAGGAAGCGGGCGCAGCAGTGAAGATCGGGCCCCACCAGGTCCACTGGTTGCCGGTGTCGTCGTGCAACGAGAGCTCGCCGATGCGATCGTGGCCGCGGAGCTGATCAAGCCTGGATCGGCCGGGAGGACGGAATGTCGCCTCGCTCGGGATGCTGGGTCGTTGCCTGCGCGGTGCTCGTTCTCGCCGTTCCTGCCATGGGCGCGCCCGAGGGCGAGCTCGAGCTCGCGAGCGGCGAGCACGTCCGCGGCCGGCTGCGCGCCTCGAAGGACGGCTTCGTCGTCGAGGCCGACGAGGGACGATCGACTCGGCCATCACGAACGGCGAGCTCGTCGTCATTGTCCCCAGGAAGGACGCGACGGAGGACGACGCGAACGCTCTCGTCGACGCTCTCGACCCGCGCGGACGGCTGTCGATGAAGGCCGAGGTCCGAGCGCGCTGAAGCCACGGTTGCCATCTTCCCGTGCCATGAGAATCGGTCCCTACGAGGTCCTCGGCGAGCTCGGCCGCGGCGGGATGGGGACCGTCTACCGCGTGAGGGAAGCGGACGGCCGCGAGGCGGCGCTCAAGCTCTTCGCCGGAGGTTCCGAGGACCCGGAGAAGGTCGCCGCGTTCGAGCGCGAGGTCCGGCTCCTCCGCAGCTTCACCCGGGCCGAGGGGTTCGTCGCCGTGATCGACGTGGGCTCGGAGCGAGGGTGGCGCTACCTCGTCATGCCGTTCCTGGAAGGCGGAACGCTCCGCCAGAGACTCAAGGCGGGGAAGCTCGACGTCGTCGAGGCGGTCACCCTCGTCGCGACCGTGGCCGAGGCCATGGGAAGCGCCCACGAGAAAGGAGTCGTCCACCGCGACCTCAAGCCCGAGAACGTCCTGTTCGACGGGGAGGGCCGTCCCCTCGTCGCCGACCTCGGGCTCGCCAAGCACTTCCGGCGCGACGTGCTCGGAGCCAGCAAGAGCGGCGCCATGAGCGAGACGGGGGTGATCGCCGGGACGCCGGGTTACATGGCGCCCGAGCAGCTCGAGGACTCGAAGCGGGCGCAGCCCCAGGCCGACGTCTTCGCGCTCGGAGCGATCCTCCACGAGGCTCTCACGGGAAAGAGGCCGTTCGAGGGGAACGGGCTCCTCGGCTACACCGAGGCTCTCCTCTCGGACCCGCTCCCGCCCTCGAAGCTCCGGGCCGGAGTGCCCGCGTGGCTCGACGAGGTCGTCCGGCGAGCGCTCGCGAGGAAGGAGGAGGAGCGGTTCGTGGACGCGCGCGCGCTCGCGCGGGCGCTCCGCGCGGGCGCCGCCGGCGCCTCGGCGCGCCGACGCGTCGCGATCGTGCTTGGCGGGTTCGTCGTGGCGGTCTTCCTCGGCGCGGCCGCCTACCGGATCGCGACCAGCTCCCGCCAGCCCGCGCCGATCACGCCGCCGCGCGCGCCGCCGGCTCCTCCTCCACGGGCTCCGAGCGCCGTCGAGCTCGCCGAGCGCGCCGAGAAGAAGGTAGGGACCGGAGGGGAGGACGAGGCGGTCGCCCTGGCGTCGAGGGCGATCCAGCTCGAGCCGTCCCTCGCCCGCGCCTGGGCGGTCCGCGGGGAGGCTCGCTACCTCCGCGGCGACAGCGCCGGAGCCCGCGCCGACCTCGAGCGAGCGATCGAGCTCGGCAGCGAGTCGGCCCGGGCCTGGTGCCTCCGCGGACTCATGCGGCTCGACGACGACCCGAGCGGGGCGATCGACGACGCGACGCGCGCGATCGAGCTCGACCCGAACCAGGTCCGTGCCTGGTCGCTCCGCGGCAGGGCCCGATTCCGCATGGGGCAGGGGAATGACGTCGTTGCCGGGATGCGCGATCTGACGAGATCGATCGAGCTGGCCCCGGGCCTCGCGACCGTGTGGCTCGACCGCGCCCTGGCACGGGGCATGATCCGCGACTTCGAGGGAGAGGTGAGCGACGCCGGGAGAGCGATCGAACTCGACCCGTCGGTCCCGGAGGCCTGGGAGCTGCGGGCCAAGGGGCGGGAAGAGACGGGCAACGTGGACGGGGCGATCGCCGACCTCTCGCGGGAGCTGGAGATCGCGCCGCAACTCGCCGAGGGCTGGGGGCACCGGGGGATGCTCTTCGCCCGTCGAGGTGACCTCGAGCGGGCGATGGCGGGCCTCTCGCGGGCGATCGAGATCGACCCTCGACTCGGCCCGGCTTATCTGTGCCGCGGCTCGGTCAAGCAGGACCGAGGCGACCTCCCGGGGGCCCTCGACGATATGAGCAAGGCGATCGAGCTCGATCCACGCCACGGGGAGGCGTGGATGAGACGCGGGGACCTGAGGCTCCGCATGGGGGACGCGGCGGGGGCCGTCGCCGATCTCGGACGAGCGCTCGAGCTCGCGCCCGACCAGGCGATCGCCGCGCTGCTGAGGAACAAACTCGAGGAGGCGCGGAAGAAGGTGCGCTAGAACCCGCTTCGGGGCGCTCCGTGGTTGGCCTCGCCGCGCACGACCGACTAACGTGCCGCATGGCACGGCTCGCCGCCCGCGCCCGGCTCGCGCAGGCGCTCGTCTGTCCTTACTGTCGTGACCGGGTCGCTGGTGCCGTCGCTGCCTGCGCGCGCCCCGGGTGCGGAGCGGTGTACCACGAGACCTGCTTCGACGAGTGCGCGCGGGAGCACGGCGGGTGCGCGATCATGGGCTGTGGCTCGCGCGAGCGACGCAAGCTCTCGATGCCCCGGCGCTACGTCTGGATCGCGCGCCTCCTGCTCGCGGCGCTGCTCGTTCCGAGCGAGGTGGCGCGCACGGCCCGCGCGACGCGAGGCCGGGGCATACTCCGGGCCTTCCTCGACGCGCTCAAGAACGGAGTCGCCGCCTTCGGCTGGTACCTCGACCAGTTCCCTTCGAGGAGCGGCCCCTCGCCCCGGCAGACCGCCCTCGCGCTCCCGCTCATCCTGGTCCACATAGGCCTCGTCCTCTGGATCACGACCACGCTCGTCAAGGACTCCCGGAGCGCGCACTTCGGGACCGTCCTCATGCTCGGGCTCTTCGCGCCCGCCTTCGTCGCTGGCTTCGCCGGGTCACTCGGCCTCGCCCTGCTCCACGGTCTCGCGCGTGCGTTCGCGACCGAGCTCGACTCGCTGGACCGCAACGCGTGAAGATCGGCCCCTACGAGGTCCCGGGAGGTCCCGGTGCGCGTCGCCGTGCTGGATCCAGGACACCCGGGAGCTCGCGACCGACCCAGTCGTCGAGCTTCGCCCACTCGTCGAAGAACCACCCGGCGATCGCCTCGCGTCCGCGCGGGAGCTGCTCGAACGGGACGCGCTCGAAGTGGATGCGCACCCTCCGTCCGATCGCCCGGCCCTCGAGGAGGTCCGCGAACGTCGCGGCGCCCTCGTAGCCCGCGTGGAGGCAGAAGATCACGTCCGTCCCGAGGCCGCGCGCGACGGCCGCGTCGAGGAGCGCGACGGGCCCGCCGAGGTTCGGCGGGAGCACGTGCTCGAGGGCGCGGGCGCGGGCGGTCCGCGCCGCGTCACCCCGGCGCTCGATCGAGGCGAGGATGCGCTCGCGCTTCTCCTCCGAGAAGCGCGTCCCCTCGGGCCACACGACGATCGCGTCGCGCGGCCCCAGCTCGCCCAGGAGCCCGGTCACGGCCGCGATCTCGCGCTCCGCATCGCCCGAGCCGCGGCGGACGAAGACGGAGCGGAGGCGGTTCCCTATGAGGTCGAAGATCGGGTCGTTCTGGATCTCGCGCTTCACGACGTAGCGGAGGTCGAAGCCCGCCTCGCGCCCGATGAAGACGGGGGCGATCAGGTTGTCGGCGACGCTCGCGTGGCGCAGGAAGACGATCACCGGCCCCGGCGCGGCGAGCGCGTCCCGGCCCGTCACCTCGAGCTCGACCGAGAAGCACGCGCGCCCGAACCGATCGAGGTAGAGGCCCCAGGCGTTGCCGAGCGCGTGCGTCCAGCGGCGGAGCCGCGCGCGGCTCGCCTTCGTGATCCCCGGCGCGAGGAGGAACTGGACGAAGCCGGCGAGGAGGAACGCGACCTCTCCCAGGAGATAGCCGCAGAAGAAGACGACGCACCTCGAGAGCGCGAGGCGCCGCCGCCGGACGAGGTCGACGAGGAGCGCGAGCGGGAGAGCGAGCGGGAACAGCGCGAGCGCGACGAGCGCGAGGAGGTGGATCGCGGGGAACGTGACGGCTCGCCGGATCCAGCGACCGGGGTCGCGCCGCTCGGCCAGGATCTCTCCTTCAACGGCGCGCGAGCCCGGCGCGGACGTGGTCATGCGGACAGCGTAGCCTCGAACGGGCCGCGAAGGCGACGGTCGAGTGTCCGATCTCGGGCCGGCCGAATGGGGGGAAGGCACCTCTCAGGGCTTGCTTCTCGCCGGTTTCACGACCTTCACGTCTCTCCCGAAGCTACGGATCCACGGCAAGACCTCGACCATGTTGTTGACGCGGAGCTTCAACCGCAGCCGGCCGTCGGGGAGGTCCGTGAGCTCCTGCGAGCGGTGCCAGCGCCGCTCGCGGATGTAGAGCTTGAGCCACCGCTCGTTCTTGAAGACGAGCTCCACCTCGGTCTTCTTCCGCGCGCC